>WNGE01000235.1_pt1 | contig 88424 bp, 93 predicted proteins | sample 5400651 | NCBI WGS metagenome assembly WNGE01 (sample SAMN13153370, study PRJNA577476) | soil metagenome | isolation source: 60 cm soil or saprolite under grassland replicate 2 | place: USA:California | collected 2016-06-15 | reverse complement strand
GCATTTCTTGGCCCCGCCCGCGCGGCGCCCCCAGTTGAGCTGCGCAGCCGACCTGCGCGTTGCCTCCGGGAGGCTAGCGCACCCGCCCTCGCCCCGACGGTCAGCCACGCCGGCGCTCGCCGAGATCAACATCGTGCAGCCGTAGCCAGCCCCGCAGTTGCATGAGCATTTGCCCGAAGGCGGACCCGGCCGGACTCGGCTTGGATCTCCGGCAAGACTATTCATTTCTGGTGGCGCGGCGAGATCGCCGGTCTGCCTCCCGGCGGCTCGCCCGCCCGACTGCTTGAGCCAACCGCATATGCGTGAAAGGAAGGATATCCGCGGGCGTCGTTTACTCGACCTCGATTGCGTGTCTAACGTGGAGAAGGCCTGATGAGCACGAAATGGACTGTGACGATCGACTGCGAACGCCCAGCGACGTTGGCTGCTTTTTGGAGTTTGGCGTTGGGATACGTCGAGGCTTCGCCGCCAGAGGGTTTCGCGAGTTGGCCGGAGTGGTTCACGAATTTCGGTGTTCCACAGGAGGAGTGGGACGACGGCGCCTACCTCGAGGATCCCGACGGAGTGCGACCCAGTATCTCCTTCCTCAAGGTCCCCGAGTCCAAGCTCGTGAAGAACCGCGTTCACCTGGACGTCCATGTTGGCGGCGGCCGCGGCCAGCCGTGGGAGGTCCGATGGCCGCGCGTGACCGAGGCGGTCGAGCGTCTCACCTCGGCCGGTGCGACCGTGATCCGTGAGGACGCGCAGGATGGCACGCCGGACCATGTGGTGATGACCGACCCGGAGGGAAACGAGTTCTGCGTGCTCTGACCTCCGGCGTTCACCCGGAAGCGCAGCAGATGGACACGGCAACACGCGCAATTACCGCGATAAGAATGGTCCGAGTTTCATCGGCCTTTTCGAGCACCGCAAGGTCTCCGTCGGCGACTGCGGCCGCTCCTACAACACGCCTGCATCCACGAACATAGCTGTCTGCGCTGCCGCTCCTGCGCCCCGACCCAGTCGCCCGCCCGTCTCGTCCACATACGAAACGCCGCATCTGGAAAATGCGACGCCCACGCTGTCACACCGCGGATGACCGAGGACCTAGTGTCGCGTCTCAGTCCCGCTGTAAATGTTGGTTAGCGGACGTTGTTGAGCCATCGTCGTTGCCAGGGGGTTTCGACCGCTCGGCGGTGATAGTTGCTGCGGACCCAGGTGAGTGCTTGGCGTGGGGTGAGGCCGTCGAGGATGGCCAGTGCGGCGAGGGCGGTTCCGGTGCGGCCGATGCCGCTATGGCAGGCGACTTCGACGCGTTCGCCGGCGTGTGCGCGGTGGTGGGCTTCGTGGAGGGCGTTGAGAGCGTCGTCGCGGTCGGCAGGGATCCAGAAGTCAGGCCAGCGGATGTACCGACCGGGCCAGGCCGGGACCGGTCCACGGGCCAGGATCAGGGTGAAGTCGGCAGGGCTGGCGGGATCGCTCAGGCGCCGGCCGCGGACTCGGGCTCCGCTCGGCAGGGTGACCAGCCCAGTGCCGTCCAGCCAGGCGATGCCGGTCATCGTCTGGTCGCGGTCCGGCGTGCGGGTGGCATGGCCTTGGCGAGGATCGTGTCGGGGTCCTTGGTCCAGGTGAACGGTGTGGCGCGGTCGTTCCAGGCATCGACGTAGACGCCGATGACCGCTGCCGACCGTCTGCGGTCTGGCTATATCTAGGTTGTCACCGACAGGGTGTCAGCCTGTCGGGTGTCGCCGTTGTGTGACTCGAAGGGGCGCGAGCGCCCGCAGGCCCCAACCCTGGCCCGGCCCTAACGCGAGGGTGGTGCTGGCGTGTCTGACTGGCGTTTGCCGTCGATGGTCAGATCGACCTTTTCGTTGTAGAAGCACATGAGGCCGGCGATCCCGTCCGCCGCGGGGATCGGCGTTTCGTAGCTCCAGACGAGGTTCTTGTGGACTTGGCCGCCCACATCGACCGACCAGTACGACGCTTGGCCCTTGAACGGGCATGTCGTCCGACGTGCTGTTCGCTGGAGCAGTTCGGTGCGCACATCATCGCGGGGGATGTAGTAGCGGGCCGGCAGGCCTGTCTCCTCCAGCACAATTGCCCGGTCGGAGGCAGCCAGCTTCTCGCCGTCAAGGCTGACCTCGACGTGGAGATCGGCAGGAGTAATCGTGATCTGGTGCCCTGAAGCCATGTCCAGGGCAACCATCCGGCAGCGGTGATGATTCCGGCGAGCGCTACGAACATCAATTCCCCGGTTGCTCATCCAGCTTGGCCGCATCGAGCTGGCGAAGCAGGCCGAGGTCATCGGATACGACCCAGATCGCGGAGACGACGCCGGCGGTGACGGTGAGAACGTCGATCGTGCGCACCTCGATGTCGCGCTGCGTCGGTGCGACGGTCCCTAGCGACGATGAGCATGGACATCCGGCCGTCACTTTCCCCACCCCTGCGGCGGCTGGATCCGCTCACCAAACCGCGGGTTGTAGTACTCCCGCAACTCGGCGCACTGCCCCACCGGGGTGAACCGCAGCAGCAGGCAGCCTGGCAGCGTCACACCACCGCCGGCCCCCGCACCGGCCTCGGCCTGCCACTCGTCGTCGCGCATCACCGCCCACCACTCCACCGCGGCCCGCAGACCCTCGCAGACCGGGACGCCAAACCGCAGCTCAAGATCGCGCTGCGTCCGGGTCGCGCGCTGCCAGTAGGCGCGGATCGCCGCCCTCCCGACATGCGGATCCGACAGCGGATGCGACCAGTAGGCCGCGCCCACCGTGAACAGCCCGGCCACTGCCCCGGCGTCTTTGTCCCGCCACGCCCGCGCGTAGGAGGCAATCCAGCCCGCGACATCGATCTCGCCCGCCATGGCACCGATTGTCCACCCGCCGCTCACGCCATCGGATTGGCCCTTGGCCCTAAACCACTAGTTCGTGGTCGTCGGTCATCAGGGAGCCCAGCCCAGCGGTGTCACCGCGGTTGATGCAGTCGATGAAGCTGATCACCGCAGCGGCAGGCGGCAGCGGCTGAGGTGCCATGGGGGCAACCTAGCCCACCGGAGTGCCACGGGCGAAGCCGTGCGCAGGCTGGGCGAACAGCACCTACGGCCCGGAACTACGTCACCCGGGGAGGTGAGCAGGTCCCGCCCGGGACAGCGTTTATGGCCCGCTTGGCGTGTCAGTATGACGGCATGGCCGATCCGCGTGCGGGGCAGCCCGCTGCCGATGAGGATCTCGTGAACGTCGCGAAGCTGGTCACCGCCTATTACGCGGTGCATCCCGATCCTGGTGATGCCGCGCAGCGGGTGTCATTCGGCACGTCCGGTCACCGCGGATCCGCGTTCACGGCGACGTTCAATGAAGACCACATCCTGGCCACCACTCAGGCGATCTGTGAGTACCGGGCCAGTCAGGGCATCGGCGGACCACTGTACCTGGGCGCTGACACGCACGCGCTTTCCGAACCGGCCCAGGTCAGCGCCCTGGAGGTGCTCGCCGCTAACGGCGTGCGCGTGCTGGTTGACGCACGCGGCGGGTATACGCCGACGCCGGCGGTGTCCCGCGCGATCCTGGCCCATAACGCATCCGGGCAGGGGTCCCGCGCCGACGGGATCGTCGTCACGCCCTCCCACAACCCGCCTTCGGACGGCGGTTTCAAGTACAACCCGCCCGACGGCGGCCCCGCTGGCACCGGCATCACCCGGCAGATCCAGGACCGGGCGAACGACCTGCTCACCAGAGGGCTCAAGGCCGTCCGCCGGGTACCGTACGCCCGAGCGGCGGCGGCCGGTACCACGAGGAAGTTCGACTTCCTCGACAGCTACGCGTCGGCTCTGGGGCAGGTGGTGGATCTTGCCTCAATCAGGGCCGCCGGGGTGCGCATCGGCGCCGACCCGCTCGGTGGGGCGAGCGTGGCTTACTGGGGCGAGATCGGCGAGCGCTACGGCCTGGACCTGACCGTCGTCAACCCGGACGTGGACACCACGTTCCGGTTCATGACCCTGGACTGGGACGGCAAGATCCGGATGGACTGCTCATCACCGTCGGCCATGGCGAGCCTGATCGGCCGCCAGCACGAGTTCACGATCGCGACCGGGAACGACCCTGATGCCGACCGGCACGGCATTGTCACGCCCGACGCGGGGCTGCTCAACCCCAACCATTACCTCGCGGTCGCCATCGACTACCTGTACCGGCACCGTGACGGCTGGCCGGCGCGCGCTGCCATCGGCAAGACCCTGGTCAGCTCGTCGATGATCGACCGGGTGGCCGACGGCCTGGACCGAACACTGCTGGAGGTCCCGGTCGGGTTCAAGTGGTTCGTGCCCGGCCTGCTGGACGGTTCCGTCGCCTTCGGCGGCGAGGAAAGCGCCGGCGCGTCGTTCCTGCAGCGCGGCGGATCGGTATGGACCACGGATAAGGACGGGATCATCCTCGCCCTGCTCGCCTCCGAGATCATTGCCGTGACCGGGCAGTCGCCATCGCAGCTCTACCGCGACCTCACCGGCCGCTACGGAGCACCCGCCTACGCCCGCATCGACACCGCGGCCAGCCGGGAACAAAAGGCAGCATTGGCCAAGCTCTCCCCCGAGCAGGTTTCTGCCAGTGAACTCGCAGGCGAGAAAATCACCGGAGCGCTGACCACCGCTCCTGGCAACGGCGCCCCAATCGGCGGGCTCAAGGTGGTCACCGCATCCGGCTGGTTCGCCGCCCGCCCTTCTGGCACCGAAGACGTCTACAAGCTCTACGCCGAGTCCTTCCGCGGCCCGGACCACCTCGCCGCAATCCAGGAACAAGCGCAGGCGATCATCGCCGCAGCCATCGGCTGAATAAGACCCAGGCTCTTGGAATCGCAGGCCCGCCTCAGAAAATGCTCCCGCGCCGCGGTCTGGTGCGGGCACGTCTGCGGGTGGTGCGACCGGTCAGCCAGCCGACGGGCGTAAAGCGTCAACCGAAGTCGGCGTGTCAACCATCGGCCGAAGTCGGACAGTTACGCAATGACGAGACACGTCTGTACTCATTTTCAAGAGCGACATAGCATCCACACAGGTGCGCGGCGAACGTGACAAGACTCGCATGGCGGGGCGGAGCGAACCAGGCAGGTCGACCGGCGATTGGAACTCATCAATCTGCCGGTCTGTGTGAGATATACGCGTGCGGCGGTCGCCGTTGCCGTGAACCTGATGTACCCAGCCGGAGCGCAGGACACCGGTAAGGGGCTACACGCCCTGGTAGCGGGCCGAGACTGGGCCGGCGTTCCCGAACGGGCCGGCTGAGCGGTGAGTGCACGGGGCGGGCGTTCCCGAATAGCGGGTTTCCGGGGCGTTTCCCCGGAAACCCGCTACCTCCTTCAGCCGCCCGTGAGGGCGAGCTCGGCCTCCCCCGACGGCTCCACGGTCTCGCGCCGGCTCGCCAGCGTACTGGGCCACCAGATCCGCCGGCCGATGTCGAGAGTCAGCGCGGTGACCAGCACCGACCGGACGACGACGGTGTCCAGCAGCACCCCGAGCGCCACAGCGAAGCCCAGCTCGGCGGCGAAGACCGAGGGCACCGAGCCGAGAGCCGCGAAAGTGCCGGCCAGCACCGCGCCTGCCGAGGTGATGACGCCGCCGGTGACCGCTAGGCCGGTCAGCGCGCCGCGCCGGGTGCCATGGACCTCGGCCTCCTCCCGGATCCGGGTGACCAGGAAGATGTTGTAGTCGACGCCCAGGGCGACCAGGAACACGAAGACGATCAGCGGAAACCCTGGATCGATGCCAGCGAAGTGGAACACATGGCCGAACATCAGGACGCTGACCCCGAGCGACGCACCGAAGGACAGCACCACCGTTGCGATGAGCAGCAGCGCGCCGGCCAGCGCGCGGAGCAGCAGGGCGAGGATGACGAAGACCACCAGCAGCACCATCGGGATGATTACCCGGGAGTCGTGGGCGGCCGCGTTCTTCACGTCCAGGGTGACGGCGGAACCGCCGCCGAGCTTGGCGGACGCCCCCTGGATGTGGTGCACCGCCGCCCGTGCACGCTTGACGGTATCCAGGGCGTTCGCGCTGCCGGGCCCATCCTTGAACGTGGCCGACACGAAGGCCGAACCGCCCTCGACGACGGGATCGGCGACATCGGCCACCCCGGCGGTCCCGGCCAGCGCAGCCTTGATCTGGTTGGCCCGGGACGCGCTGCCCACGACGTAGATCGGGTCGCCCGCTCCGGCCGGGAAGTGCCGGTTCTGGATCCTTTCGCCGGCCACCGCCTGGGTGGGCTTGGTGAACTGCCCGTTCTGCGGGACACCATCGGCCTTCATCCCGATCACGCTGAGCGCGAGCACGCCCAGCACTACCGCAGTACCGATCCAGATGAGCCTCGGGCGGACCGCGATGGAGCTGCCCAGGCGGGCCCAGCGGCCTGTGGAGGCCGGCTCCGGCGATCCGAAGAGCGGCACGGCCGGCCAGAAGATCCACCGGCCACAGATCACCAGCAGCGCTGGCATCAGCGTGGTCATAGCGAGGAACCCGACCAGGATGCCGATGACGCAGGCCGGGCCGAGGCCCTTGGTCGAGTTGAGCGTGGCCAGCAGGAGCAGCATCAGGCTGATCGCGACTGTGGCGGCGCTGGCAACGATGGCCGGGCTGGAGCGCTGCAAGGCCGCCGCCATGGCCACGTGACGGTCCTCATGCCGCCGCAGTTCCTCGCGATAGCGTGCGATGAGCAGCAGCGCGTAGTCGGTGGAGGCACCGAACACCAGGATGGTGAGGATGAAGACGGACTCGCCGTTGACCGTCATCCCGACATGCGCCGCGAGCAAGTAGACCACCGCGTTCGCTGCGGTCAGCGCGATGCCGGCCGTGATCAGTGGCAGAAACAGCACCGGGCCACGGTAGGTGAACAGCAGGATGGCGATCAGTACCAACACGGTGGTCCACATCAGGGCCGCGTTGCCACCGCTGGAGAACAGCTTCGCGGAGTCGGCCGCGTATCCGCCTGGCCCGGTCACGTGGAAGCTGAGACCGGAGGAGGCGCTCTGGCCGTTGACGGACGTCATCTTGCCGACGGCTGTGGAGATGCCGGCCCAGCCGTCGGTACCGAGGTGGATCGGCACAATGGTCTGGAGGGCCTTGCCATCACGGGAGGGGAAGGGGCCCTGCACCTTGCCGGTGACGTCCTTGATGCGCTGGAACGCCGTGGCGTCGGCCCGCGCCTTGGCCAGGTCGGCCGAAGTGATCCCGGCCGGGCGCTCGTAGATGGCAACCGTAGGGGTGGTGTCCGTCGGCCAGAACCGCTTGGCTTTGGTTACGACCTGGGTCGACTCGGCGTCCTTCGGCAGCCAGGCCGACACGTCGTTTTTCTGAACGCTGTTGATCTTTCCGGCCAGCGGGCCGAGGACCAAGAGCAGGATGACCCAGACGGCCAGAACGACCCATTTAGCTCGCCGTCCACCCGGAAAGGCCGCTAGCGTGCGCGGTCCGGCCCGGTGCCCTGCCGGCCGGGTTACCGGCACTGACCCAGCCTGAACGGTGTTTCTCATGACACTCCCTCTCACTTTTCCCGCCGGGCCGCATCTGGCACGGCCTGGTCTTTGACTAGCGAAGCCAGGAGCCAGGTATCGGCACTCGGGGCTTGGCCGTCCCGGTGGCCTGGAGCACTGACCGGGAACAGGCGCTCATCGGTTTCGCCTGCCTTCTTGGCGCTGCGTGCGCCGGAGTCGACGCAGGCGCTGCAGCCGTTGATCTGGCTCGCGCGCAGGTGGACGAGTTCGAGCGTCGCCGACGGCACGCCGCTCTTTCCTGTGGCCTTGAACAGGCCCTGGATGGCCGCCATGGCGCCGGGAATGACCACCGCTGGGTTGCTCATCCGTGCTTGCATGATCGTTCTCCTCCTGGAGTGTCTTCAGGCATTGTGGGTCAGCGCCGAGGCGCGCCGGTGAGATGGCCGACCAGACGCTGAGCGCCCGGGGCGATCAGGATCGCCGTCGGTGCCGCGACGACCACGCCGATGGCGAACGAGGTGAGCCAGGCCGACACCAGGTCGGGCGCGAACCCGAGCCTGGCGATCGTCTCTACCAGCGACATCACAAACGACATGACGGTGGCCATGATCGCGGGGAGCAGGAGCCTTGCGTATTTCGGGTCGATACGCCGGACGCCTCCCCTTGCTTCTCCTGGGCGAGCTGGGTTCATGGGGTCCGCTCCTGGGTGCCGGTGAGCGCCCGGAGCGCCTCGACGCTGTCACCCAGGGCGCGCTGCTCCTGCTCGTCGATCCACCGCCGGCTGACCTCCTCGGCCACGAACTCCGCCTGGCGGTGATCGTCGATCTCCTCAACGTCGATCGCAATCGCCGCGTAGTCCGCCGCGCCTTCCATCGGCTCTTCGACTATGTCCGTGGTGCCGCGCGCGGTGAGCGCGATGTCGCCTGCCGAAAGGATGAGCAGCGCGACGTTCGGCCGGGCGCGCGGCCGGGCCAGCGACCCGCGGGCGCGGCGCAAGCTGAGCCGGATCCGCCGGTTCCCTGCACGGACCGGCGCGGAGACCGGCATCGCGTGCGGAGCGCGACCGGCGGTGGCGAGCACGGCGATTGTCGTGGCAGGCCATTCCAGCAGCGTTTCGAGCTGCGGGTGCGCCGGGGGCGGGGTGTTCATGTGTTTCGCACCTCCCAGATGGTTTCCGCTCGCGGGCCGTTGGCTCGCGAGCCGCGATGTCCTTAGCGACAACCTAGAATCCGCACGATGATAAGTCCAAGACAGAGATCATCTAATTTCGATAAGCTCTGCTTATGGAACTTCGGCAGCTGGCATACTTCCTCGCGGTCACCGAGGAGCGCAGCTTCACGCGCGCGGCCCAGCGGATCCCGATCGCGCAACCTGCCATCAGCCAGCAGATCCGCCGCCTGGAATCCGAGCTCGGCGAAAAGCTGTTCGTCCGTGACCGGCGCAGAACCAGGCTGACCCCCGCCGGCGAAGCGCTCCTGCCGCATGCCCGGGCGATGCTCGCCGACGCCGCGCACGCCCGCGAGGCCGTGGCGGCGCTGAGCGGCCTGCTCACCGGGCGGCTAGCGTTCGGTTTCGTCCAGCCCCTCCCTGACCGACGCCTGCCCGTTCTGCTCGGCGCGTTCCACCGGGAGCACCCAGGGATCGAGCTGAAGCTGATCGAAGACGAGACCGACGCCTTGCTCGGGGCCCTGGCCACCGGTGAGCTCGACGCCGCGCTGATCGGACTGGGCCGCTACGACCGCCCGCCGCGCGACGTGAAATCCCTGCTCGTCGCCCGGGAACCGGTGGTGGTAGCCGTCCACCCACAACATCCGCTTGCCGGACACGGCCCGATCCCGCTGCACGCGCTGCGGGACGAGCCGATGGTAACGCTCACCTCGGCAAGCAAGCAGCGCAGCACGCTCGACACAGCCTGCCGGGCCGCCGGCTTCGCTCCCCGGGTCGTCGCCGAGACGAGCGATATCGGCGTCGTCATCGACCTCACTCAACAACAGATTGGCGTCGCGGTGCTCCCCAAGTCCGCGCTAGCGGGCGCAACCTACCTGACACAGCTCAGCCTCACCCGGCCCAAACTCGACCGCCGCATCATGCTCGTCTGGCGCCCCGCAACCAGCCCACCCGCCGCCCGCGCCCTCCTCGCCCTGGCCCAGCACCACCTAGCAGGCCCTGAAGCCACCACCGCACTATGAACCTCTAACCCCCAGTCGCCAGGGGCAAGAACATGAGCCCTGCCCCACCTGACCGGTAGATGGCGGCGGCTGCCGCGAGGGTGGCGAGGACGCCCATGCTCACATAGACCCCCGACCGGAACATCGTCATCGGGCGCATGCGGGCCTCCGCGTCCACCACACGCGGCCGCTCGGGAGCAGCGTCGCCGGGTGGCACAGGTGCCGCGATGAACGTGCCATGCGCACACTCTGCCCGGTCGCGCGCCGGACGCGAACCCGGAAGCAGCCGTACGTCGGCCTCGCGCAGGTCCTGATGGCTCAGGAGCACCGGGCCGTCGATCATCGCGACGACGATCTCCGGGCTTCCGCGGGTTCGCTCCAGCAGCGGGGTGAGCCCGGTCATCGCGACATGCGAGCCTCCGGCGCTCACCTGCGGTGAGGAAACTGCCACCCTGCCTGCCTCGCGATCACTGGCCTGGGCGGGCCCGGCACGGCCCTGTTGCCCGCACGGTACGCCCGGAGACGGCTGATGTGAAGGGAGCCACGGCAGGCTCGGCATCGCCGACTGCCCCGTCCACGGGGCCCTTCGGTGGCAGGGCTCCGGAGCGTGAAACCGGGCGACGTTGACATTGGATCCCTATGGTTTCAAGCGGTCGCGAGAGCCACTCGCCCTTCTGGGGCGTCAGGCGGACCCTTCACTTTGTGACCGACAGTGGCAAAGCCGGCGGACCGCAGCAGCCGTGCGACCTCGTCATCCGATTCATAGAGCACATGTCCCTCGCGTGGGAACTGCTTTTGGGCCATCGGCGGCATGTTCTGCCTCAGCTGGTAGCCGAGCGCAAGCAGCCCTCCAGGCCGGACAAAGCCATGGATCAGCATCAACTCGTCCGCGGGCTGGTGCCAGAAGTAGAGGACATGATTGGCGACGACAGCGTCGATGGGCGCTGCCTCGGCCAGCGACGCGACGCTGCCCTGCACCAGCGTCAGGCGACCGGCCCTGACCTCAGCCGAGTTACGCTTCCTGGACTGCGACAGCATTTCCGGCGAGGGGTCGATGCCCCAGATTCGCGCGCAGCGGAACCGCCGCAGCGCCTCCTCCAGACCAACACCCGGCCCAGGCCCCAGCTCAGCGATCCTCCTAAGGTCGTGTTGATAGTGTTCGCTGATCTCCTGCATCACCCAGCGGCTGAACTCGGCGTTGGCGCGAGCCATGCCGTGCCCGATCAGCCTGCCAAGCAGGCCATGCGGGCGTGCGAACTGCCGGGCGATGATCGACACCTGGTACCTCCCATGCTTGCGCTGCAGCGGCTCACCCGCTCCCGTCGGCAACCGCGTCATAACTGGCCCCGCCACGACCAGACCCTACGACGGGCGAGTCGGTACCGATCGTGCCACCAGCGGCCGCAGGCCAGGATATTTGCCTATGGCGACCGGTGAGCCCACGCGGGTTATGCCGGGGCCAGGACCTCGTTCCATTCACGCACGTACCAGTTCCGGACCACACCGTGCAGCACGAAAGGATCTCCCTCGGCGAATTGGCTGGCAGCTTCCCGAGTAGTGAAGATCGCCATAGAGCCGTCGCGCTGGGGATCGGCGAATGTTCCGAGCATGAGCAGATCGCCGCGGGCATGGAAGTCCTCGTACCGGACCTTGTGAGCCGGGAAGTGCGGAGGCGCCTTCGCGCCGACATTGTCGGCAGACTCGTAGAAGAGCACGTACTTCATGGCGTGAGCCTCGCACATAGGCCGGCGCCGCGCATGCTCTGCGCCCTCTGCGGCAGCGTTCGGCCGTCAGCGGGAGCGGTACGGGCTCGACCGCGCGCGAGACGCTGTTCGGGCGCATTCTGGCTGGAAAAGCCGCAGTGGACAGGGAGGCTCGACCAGCCGCACACCTTCTGCTTCCTGCCTGACATCGCTCGCGGGCTGCTGCTCCTGGCCGAGTGCCTCCACGGGCCGCGGAAGACCCGCAGAGTGCCTCCACGGGTCGCCGAAGACCCGCAGAGTGCCTCCACGGGTCGCGGAAGACCCGCGGCGCGATCATGAGTGAGCCGTCAGGACCGCTTTTGCCGACGGCCGGGGCTTACCCCTGTATCGCCGATGGCGCCCCCGCACGAAGCGGCCACGTTTGCCGTCTGGGGGCCCGATCAGTGACTGTGGGTGCCGGGCCTCGTCCGCGTGGGTGCGGGGGAGCGAGCGGCTAGGTCGCTAGGGCTGGTCCGGCTGGCGCCCCGGGGTCCATGAGCGCTCGGAGCGCGGTAGCGAGCAGGTCATCGGGGATCGCGCCAGGCTCGGTTAGTTCGTCGACGGCCAGGCCGTTGACGAGCGCGCTCACCAGGACGGCCAGCTGTGCGGGTGAGACAGCGGGCTGGAGGCGGTGGGCTGCGATGCGATCGGCGAGGGCGCTGGCGAGAGCGGCCTTGAAGTTCTGCCGCCCGGCGGCGAAGCGCTGGCGAAACTCTGGGTTGCGCGCTGCGTAGGTCACGAACTCGAAGAGCAGCAGGCGCCACTCGCGGCCGCGCTTGAGTGTCTCGACGACATGGCGCACCTCGTCGTCGAAGGAGTGTTCGGGCGCGGCGCTGCCGGGCCGGCCGGCGGCTGTCTGGACGTCGGCGATCAGCTCGGTTCGCCATTCGCCGAGGAGGGCGAGGAAGAGGTCTTCCTTGTTCGCGAAGTTGTAGTAGACCGCGCCGTTTGAGAGGCCCGCTTCGTCGGCGATCTCGCCGATCGTCGCGCCGTGGTAGCCGTGCTGGGCGAAGACCTTGCGCGCGGCCTGGAGGATTCGGGCCTGGTTGGCCCGGCGCTTGTCCTCGCGTGTCAGTCTCCTCCTGGGCATGTGCTGAGGATGTCACGACTGGTGGTCACGTCCGGCGGTGGTCCTTGCTGGCCAGGCTGCTCGCGCCCCGTAATTGCGGTCTGCAGCGCCACGAGCCGGCCGCCGGGGCGGCGGCCAGCGTCAGCATCTCATTGCAGCCCTTCATGCTGTCAGGTATCTTCTATTTCCGAGCCATTGCTCGCTTTAGAGCCACCGCTCCGGAATTTCTGGAGAAGGCAGGGAACGACATGCCCGGCACCCTCCCACTGGTCTTCAGCCTCGGCTGCCCGCTGGCCACGGCGGTGATGGGAACCGCGTCGCTGGCGGCCCGGTCCCGGCGTGGCCGCCACCGTACCGAACCCGGTCGGGCTGGGCTCGCTGCGGCGCGCCGCGGCGCTGCGGGCAGGGCCTGAGCATGGCGGAGCGCGCCGAGGTCATCGTGATCGGCGGTGGCCAGGCAGGACTCGCCGCCGGCTATTACCTCGCCCAGGCGCAGATCCCCTTCCTGATCCTCGACGCCGAGGCGCGCGCCGGCGATTCGTGGCGGCGACGCTGGGACTCGCTGGAGCTGTTCACGGCCGCCCGCTACAGCGCCCTGCCCGGCCTCCCGTTTCCTGGCGACCCGGAGCATTTCCCGGGCAAGGACGCGGTCGCGGACTACCTCGAAAGCTACGCCCGGACACTCGAGCTGCCGGTCCGCCACCACAGCCGCGTGACCTCGCTGGAGCGCACCGAAGCCGGCTACCGCGCCGCCGCCGGGTCGGGCGCGTACGAGGCAGCGCAGGTGATCATCTCGGCCGGTGCCTACCAGCGGCCCCGGGTGCCGCCGCTGTCGGAGAAACTAGGCAGCGAGGTGACCCAGTTGCACAGCTCCGGCTACCGCAACCCGGGCCAACTCCCCGCGCCCGAGGTGCTCGTCGTCGGAGCGGCCAACTCGGGCGCCCAGATCGCCGAGGACCTCGCCGCCACCCACCGCGTGCACCTGTCCCGGGGCGCGAGGATCCCCCGCATGCCGCGCCGGCTGCTGGGCAAGAGCGTGCACTTCTACGGCGACCATCTCGGTCTGATCGCCGCACCGCTAGATAGCAGCTGGCGCGGGCGCACCCAGCGGGGCGACCTGCTGATCGGCACCAGCCTGCGACAGCTCCAGCGCCGCCACCGCGTCGATCTGCGTGGGCGCACCAGCGGCGCACACGAGCGCACGGTCAGCTTCGAGGACGGAAGCGAGCTCGACGTCGAAACGGTCATCTGGGCAACGGGCTTCCGCTCCGACTACTCGTGGATCCATGCGCCCGTCTTGGACGCGCAAGGCGCGCCGATCCACCGGCGCGGCGTCACCGGCTGCCCAGGTCTGTTCTTCCTCGGCATGAAGAACCAATACTCCCGCGGCTCCTCACTGATCGGCTGGGTCAGGCACGACGCCGCCTTCATCGTTGACCACATCCGCGGCACCCGTGTCCCCGCCTAGCGCCACCGCCGTCGGCCGGCGCACTCCACCAAGGTCGCGGCGGACAGGGGCACCGGTCACCCCGCCCCGGACACCCACATCGCCCAGACCTGGATCACCGGCCAGCAGGCCTGGCCCCCCGCAGGCAGGAGAACACAAACCATGATGACCGGGACGCTAGGAATCGTGATGTGGCTCATGATGGGCGCCATGCTGACCGGTTTCGCCGCCGGCGGCATCGCCTGGCTACGACGCCGCCTGAAGCGACCCCACTGACCAGGATCCGCCCGGGGATCGGAATTGACCTGGACTTGCCGCCGTCAGGGCACGAGTCTCCACCTAACGCCGACTCACGGTTGCGGCCGAACGCGCGACATTCGGCCGGGCCACCCCACGGCCGGCAGCGTTGAGCTCGTCGATGGCCTCGATCGGCGGAGTTGCCCAGATGGCCGCTGACGGCAATCGGGCGCGCTGGCTGGCCGCCGGTCAGTCGTCCAGGCGGTTCTCGTGGATGCCGAACGTGCTAGGTCGGTAGTCGCTATGACGGACCCAGCGGGGGCGGATGCGCACGTGCGCGATGTTGGGGTCTTCGGCGCGCTGCCGACCGTCAGGGTACTGCTCGAAGTAGGCGTTCAGGCAGCGGTCGCGCTCGGTGCCGGTCAGGATGTCGGCGCTGCCTTCGCATTGGACGGTCACCTCATCTTCCCAGCCGATCACGACGGCGACCTGTGGAAAGGCCTGGAGGTTACGGTACTTGCGGGAGTGGATGGAGGTGTCGAAGATGATTTCCCCGTGGTCGGTGGCGGCGACGCCGACCAGCGCCGCCTCGGGTACGCCGCCGGGTCCGTGGGTGGCGACCACCGCCAGCCCGCGCTGGCGGACGAACCTCACAAGCTCGGTGCGGTCCATCCCTTCCGCCTTTGGTCAGGGCCGCGCATACACGGCCGTGAAGGATCTGGGCGCGGCGGATGTCAAGCCCCGGCGGGACGTGCCGGGGCGAGGCCGGTGAGTTCCTCGCTAAGCAGCCACAGCCGCGCCGCGGTCGCGTTGTCGCGGGCGGCGTCGGAGGGTTCACGCCGCTGGCGCCTGACGTAGTAGCCGCCCGTCTGGCCCGCCACGGCCGGGGAAGTGGCCAGGTAGACGACGGTGTCGGCGCCTCGTTGCGGTGACAGCATGAACGGCCGGCCAAGCGTCACACCCAGCCGCAGCAGCAGGCTGCTATCGCGGCCGAACCTGGTCCGCACCATCCCTGGGTGCGCGCAGTTGGCGGTCACTTTGGCGCCGTCGAGCCTGCGGGCGAGCTCGGTGGTGAACAAGATGTTCGCCAGCTTGCTGTTGGCGTAGGCACGCCAGCTATCCCACCCGTGCTCCAGGTGCGGGTCATCGAGATCGAGACGGGCCGCAGCGTGCGCATCGGAGGCGACCGTGACCACCCGGGCGGGCGCGTCCGCCGCCAGCTTTCCGAGCAACAGATTGGTCAAAAGGAACGGCGCCAGATGGTTGACCGCGAAGACATGCTCGAAACCGTCGGGCGTGACCCGGCGCTGGCCAGCCATCAGCCCCGCGTTGTTAACAAGGACGTCGATACGGTCAAGCGCGCTCAAACGGGCCCCGAGCTCACGCACCTGGCCCATGGAGGCGAGATCGGCGATCTCCAGACGCGGCGGTGATGTGCTGACCGCCGCGACCTCAGCAACAGCCGCCTCACCCCGCCCCCGGTCGCGGCCGACCAGCACCACCTGCGCACCCAGCCTGGCCAGCGCTACCGCTGTCGCCTTACCGATCCCTGAGGTCGCGCCCGTCACCACACAGGTCTTGCCATTCATGGCGGCATGCTAGCTCGCGCGAATCGAGCAGGCCCATCCCGGCGCCGCCGCATCCTCGCTGAGATTCCGGGGCTGGAGCGGGTCGGCGGCCCGCGGCTGGCGTTGAGAAGCACCTCATAGGCGTGCCCCAGGGTCTGCCGAGATCAGTGCACGAACCTCGGATCATGATGATCTATCAGAACGTGCTTGAGCGGGATTCCGCGTCCGCCACGCGGGACGGCCACGCGCCGCCGGGGGAAAGGCCACAGGTGGAAGTCGTGGTCCCGGTCCGCAATGAGGAATGCGACCTCGGCCCGAGCATCCGCCGATTGCATGGTTTCCTGCGCGGGGACTTTCCTTTCTCCGCCCAGATCACCATTGCCGACAACGGGAGCACAGACGGTACCTGGCCGCTGGCCGTGGCGCTGAGCGAGGAATACCCCGGTGTCCGCGCCCTCCGGATCGACCAGGCCGGGCGGGGCCGCGCGCTGCACGCGGTGTGGGGGTCAAGCGATGCGGACGTGCTCGCGTACATGGACGTCGATATGTCGACGGACCTCAACGCCCTGCTGCCGCTGGTCGCGCCGCTGCTGTCCGGTCACAGTGACCTGGCGATAGGGACGCGGCTCGCGCGCAGCGCCCGTGTGGTCCGCGGCCCACGCAGAGAGTTCATCTCACGCTCCTACAACCTGCTGCTCCATGCCGCGCTCGGCACGCGATTCTCTGATGCCCAGTGCGGTTTCAAGGCGATCCGCGCGGACCGTGCGGCTGTGCTGCTGCCGCTCGTCCAGGACAACGGCTGGTTCTTCGACACGGAACTGCTCGTCCTCGCCGAGCGGGCGGGCCTGCGGGTCCACGAGGTGCCGGTCGACTGGATCTATGACCCGGACTCACACGTGTCGACCTTCTCCCCACGGCCCTCGCGGACCTGCGCGGCATCGCGCGTCTCGGTATCGGGCTCGTGCGCAGCACGCTTGCCGTCCCGGTGCTCGGCGATCCGGCCGGCCCGCAGCCCGCAAGCGACCGCTCCGGGCAGGCTTGGCGCAGCACGCTCGGAGGCCAGCTGGTGCGCTTCGCCGCGATCGGGGTGGCCAGCACCGCCGCTTACCTTCTTCTGTACCTGTTGCTTCGCACGGTGATGCCGGCGGAGGCGGCGAACGCGATCAGCCTGCTCGCCACCGCGGTCGCCAACACCGCGGCCAACCGGCGCATCACGTTCGGCATCCGTGGCCGGGCGCGCGCCCTCAGCCACCAGGTGCGCGGCCTCATCGCTTTCGGCGCCGGCCTGGTCCTGACCAGCAGCGCGCTGGCGCTGCTTCAGACGGTGGTGCCGCGCCCATCGAGGACGGCCGAGCTTGCTGTGCTCGTGCCCGCCAACCTGGCGGCGACGCTGCTCCGCTTCGGTCTCTACCGTGGCTGGGTCTTTCATCGCGGCCAGCACGCCGGCCAGCCAAAGGTACAGCCAGAGGTATTCGACAGCGCGGGGAGCCCGCGATGACCACGACAGCCAGACCATCACGGACAGTAGCCCACCCGGAGAGCCGCGGCCGTCTGTGGCTGCCGTCGCGCGGCCGTTCTGCCGACCCTCGATGGGCGAAGCCCGCGTTGGCCTGGCCTCTTGGCCGCCGCCGCCGCGCTGTACCTCATCGGTCTCGGCCGCAGTGGATGGGCCAACGACTTCTACGCAGCCGCCGTCCAGGCCGGGACCAAGAGCTGGAAAGCGATGTTCTTCGGTTCCTTCGACGCATCGAGCTTCATCACCGTCGATAAGCCGCCCGCGTCGCTTTGGGTGATGGAGATCTCCGCCCGGATCTTCGGGCTGAATTCGTGGAGCCTTCCGGTGCCGCAGGCGCTTGACGGCGTCGCCTCGGTCGCCCTTCTCTATGCGGCGGTCAAGCGCTGGTTCGGACCTGGCGCGGGTCTGCTCGCAGGCGCGGTGCTCGCCACGACGCCTGTCGCGACGCTGATGTTCAGGTTCAACAACCCCGACGCCCTTCTCGTGCTTCTGCTCGTCGCGGGGGCGTACGCGGTCACGCGGGCCATTGAGGACGGAAGGACCCGGTGGCTCGTGCTGGCCGGTTCCCTCGTCGGCTTCGGATTTCTCACGAAGATGCTGCAGGCGCTTCTCGTCCTTCCCGCGTTCGGGATCGCCTACCTCGTCGCGGGCCGCCCAGGCTGGGCAGGCGCATGTGGCAGCTCGCTGCGGGCACGCTCGCGATGTTGGCGGCCGCCGGGTGGTGGATCGCGATCGTGGCGCTGACCCCGGCGTCCGCACGTCCCTACATCGGAGGCTCCACCGACAACAGCGTGCTCGGGCTGGCCTTCGGCTACAACGGCCTTGGCCGGATCACGGGCCACGAGACGGGTTCTGTCGGCGGCGGGACCGGCGGGTTCGGCTGGGGCGGCGCCACAGGGATCAGCCGCCGCTTCAGTGCCGAGATGGGTGGTCAGGCCGGCTGGCTGATCCCTGCAGCGCCCTGGTGGGCATCGGCGCGGCCACGGCGTGGCGTGAACGCCGCAGCTGGCTGGCGAGAGGCGTGCTCGCCGCCATGATCGCCGTCAGCGTCGCCTGCTCCTACGTGTTGCTGAGCCGCAGCGCAAGCTGGTACCCGTGGCTGCGTGGCCTGGTCGTCGTCGCCGGGCTTGGCGCTGTGATCGGCGTGCTCGCGAGAGAAAGCCTCGCACGAATAACCGGCCCGTTGTCCCGCCGTACTGCCACGGCCGCCGCGGGCGCCGTCGCGGTCCTGGCCCTGACCGCAGGTCTGGCCGGTCCAGCCGCCTACAGTGTGCGGACAGCGGCCACGGCGCACACCGGGGCGATCCCGTCGGCTGGCCCGGCCGTGACCGCAGCCTCAGGGCCGCGTGGTCTCGGCGGTCGGGCGGGCCCGGGCGTGCAACGCGACACGTGCCTGGCGGCCAGGGTGTTCCCGGCGCAATAGCCCTCCCCCGGCCGCGTCCGCGCGGGTGACAGGACCACTCGGACGGCGGTCCGGGCGGCGATCGGACGGCAGGCGTCAGCAAGCGCCGGGGTGAGGTGTCATCGTCAGACCAGCGACTCCAGGGTCGCTCGTGCCCCGCGTTCGTTCAGCAAGGCCAGCGCGGGCCGGTAGGCGGCCACGAAACGCTGGTCGCCGGCCAGGTCCCCGAACACCTCACGGTTGGCGATGAACGCGTCGGGGTCTTCGCGCTGGCGCCGGGCGAACCGGGTGAGGCTGTCCCTGAGCCGGTCGACCACCTCGATCGGCTCGCCCTGCTCGTCGGCACCTTCCGCGTAGCGCGCCCAACTCGCCACCACCGCGGCCGAACGCCTGATCTCGCCGCCGGTCGCGAGCTGCTGGCGGACCACCGGTAGCAGCCACTTCGGGATCCGGTCCGAGCTTTCCGCGCACAGCCGGGCGATGGTGTCGCGGACCTCCGGGTTGGAGAAGCGCTCGATCAGCGTGTGCTTGTACTCGTCGAGATCCACCCCCGGCACGGGGGCCAGGGTCGGGGTGGCCTCCTCGTCCATGTAGCCGAGGAGGAAGGCCTGGAACAGGGGGTCCTGAGCGGCCTCGTGCACCAGCCGGTAGCCGGACAGATAGGCGAAGTAGCACATGGCCTGGTGGCTCGCGTTGAGCAGCCGCAGCTTCATCAGCTCGTAGGGCTCGACGTCGCCGACGACCTGCACCCCGGCCTTCTCGTACGGTGGCCGCCCGGCCGTGAAGGCGTCCTCGAGCACCCACTGCGTGAATGGCTCGCAGACAACCGGCCACCGGTCTTCGATCCCGAACCGCTCCCGGACCTCGGCCCGGTCGGCGTCGGTGGTCACCGGGGTGATGCGGTCGACCATGGAGTTGGGGAAACCCACCTCGCGCTCGACCCAGCCGCCGAGTTCCGGGTCCCGCAGCCGGGCGAAGGCGGTAAAGACCCGCTTGGCCAGGTGACCGTTGCCCTGCAGGTTGTCGCAGGACATGACCGTGAAGGGCGCCAGGCCGCAGTCCCGGCGGCGCCTTAGCGCCTCGGTGATCAGGCCGAACGTCGTCCGCGGAACCGCGCCGGGTGCCAGATCGTGGACCACGTCCGGGTTGGCCACGTCGAACTCGCCGGTGGCGTCATGGATGTTGTACCCGCCCTCGGTGACCGTCAGCGACACGATCCGGGTCGGCTCCGCGGCCATCTTCTCGATGACCGCCTCCGGGTCGTCGGGCGCGAACAGGTACTCCACGACGGATCCGATCACCCGCGGTTCGTACGTCCCGTCGCTGTGCTTGAGAACCAGGGTGTAGAGGCCGTCCTGCGCGTCCAGCGCCCGCTTCATCCTCCGGTCCGCCGCCATCACGCCGACGCCGCAGATGCCCCAGTCCAGCGCCTTGCCCTCGTTCATGAGGCGGTCGTGGTACATCGCCTGGTGCGCACGGTGAAAGCCGCCGACGCCGACGTGGACGACACCCGGCGTGACGAGGTCACGGTCGTAGGCCGGCGCCGGCAGCCGGTCGCTCCAGTACGCCAGCGTCTGTGCGTTGAGTGGTTGCGGCGGGACGGGATCGGGCATGCCATGCCTCCGGGTGCCGGAGTTGACGATCTCCCTCGACCTGGGTGCGGCTCCCTGGAGCAGCGGCTCTTCGAGTCCTTCCGTGCCTCATCGGGCCGACTGCACCAGGTGCTACCACGCGCGAGCCGTTCAGGATCATTATCCCGAACGGCTGCCGCTGGCTGGCTCAGAAAGGCAGTCCTTCCTCCTTGCACGCCGGAGCGACCGGATAGAAGCGCCACTGCGGCCGACTAGGATGCTCCGCAGATCCTTGACGTGCCCATCGGCCTGACAGCAACGGGGACCCGGCGCGAGGCCTACTCGACACGGCCCACCGTCTCCTGGTTGGCGCCATCGGCAGTGCGGCCGGCACGAGGTCAGCGACGATGCGCTCGGGGAAGCGCTCTACACGCTGATGTCGCTATGCGTTTTCGGCGGCCGGTCAGCCCGACCTCCGGGCGTGGCATCTCGCCGAGGCGGCGGTCGGGCCCGACGAGCACGTCGCCTCCCTGCTCGAGCAGGCCGCGCACCGGATCCTGTGGCGAGGTGACGCCGTGGGTGCTGTGGCGGCGCTGACGCGGGCATCTGAGCTGAGCCCAGGGCCCGATCGACCGGCTTGTTCGCCAGTTCATCACCGAGCCCGGTCGCATACTTCTCAGCGACGGCGTCATAGCTCCGCCGAACGGAACAGCGGCGCCACGATGCTTCCATGGTGAGCAGCCTTGCACAGTCGCTTGGCACCGCTGCCGCGCCTTGCACAGTCGCTTGGCGGCGTTAGGTCGCCGAAGCGTGCTGGCTTGCCCGCCCGGCCGGCTGCCAGAGCTATGCGGTCCAGGCGACTGGGAGCCGCTTGACGCCGCGCTGGAAGTTTGATCGCAGGTAAGACGGCTCGCCCGCGTAGATGAGGGCTGACGTGCGGGTCAGTACTTCGTCGAACAGTGCGCGCATCTGGGTACGCGCCAAGTGGGCACCCAGGCAGAAGTGCGGGCCGTGACCGAATGCCAGGTGCGGGTTGGGATGGCGGTAGATGTTGAAGCGGCCGGAATCCGCGAAAACCGCTTCGTCGCGATTGGCTGAGGTGAATGAGACGACTACCTTGTCTCCTTCACGGATGCGCTGACGGCTGAGTTCGCAACCGGAGGTCGCGGTCCGGCGGAACGTCATAACCGGCGTCCACCAGCGCAGCATCTCCTCGATCGCGGCGGGCATCAGTGCCGGATCGGCGCGCAGATGGTCCTGCGCGTCCGGGTGCTCGAGCAGCGCGATGCACGCGCCCGGCAGGCCGTTGCGCAAGGTCTCGTTCCCGGCGACGGCAAACAGCCAGAACATGTTCTCGAACTCGGCCACCGACACGCGGCCGCCGTCGTCGTCGGCCTGTGCCAGCAGGATCGACATCACGTCATCTCCCGGGCGGCGCCGTTTCTCGTCGGCCAGCAGGTGGGCGTAGGCGTACAGGTCCGGCATTCCTTCACGGGTCCGCGGGTCGGGCATTCTGCCATCGCCGTCCGGTACCGGCCGCAGGGCATGCGCCTCCCTGGCCATGGGCGTCCCCGCGGCCGGGTCGAATTCGGCCGAGGAGGCGTAGTCAGGGTCCTGGTAGCCGATCACCCGGTTGGACCAGTCGAACAGCAGCCAGCGGTCCTGCTCCGGCACGCCCAGCACGTCGGCCAGGGTGAGCAGCGGCAGGTCCGCGGCCACCTCCTTGGCAAAGTCACATTCGCCCCGCCGGCCAGCGAATGCGCGATCAGAGATGGCGCGTGCGTGACCGCGGATACGGTGCTCAAGCTGGGCGACCGCGCGCGGGGTGAACGACCGGCTCAGCAGCCGCCGCAGCCGGGAGTGTTCCGGCGGATCCATATTGAGCATCATCCGCCGGACATAGCTGAGCGCCCGCGGCGTTGCCGGGTCGCGGATCTGGGTCGCGCCAAGTGCGGAAGAGAACAGCCGCGGCCTGGTCAGCACCGACTCGACATCCGCGTGCCGGAGCACCAGCCAGAACCCCGGGCCTCCCGGCCAGCCCAGGACGGGAGTCTCCGCTACCCACGCGACCGGCATGTCACGGCGTAGCCGGGCGAGAGCGTCGAAAGGCACGCCGCCCACATAGGTGGCAGGGTCGAACACCACCTCGGTGTCCGGCCGAGCGGACCGGGACACCGTTGTTATCCCCGCCCCAGGAACTCTTCGATGGACGTCGCAAGCGCCACCGGGGTTTCGAACATCGGGTAGTGCCCGGCATTGGAGAGGACCGCGAGTTCGGCGCCGGGAAACAACGCCAGCCATGTCTGCTTCATCACCTCGGCGGACAGTGCTGGATCTTGCTCCCCCACGATCACCTTGACGGGAGTGCTACTGCCCTTAACCCGCGCAGAAAAATCGGTCTTCGCCCATGACGGCAGGTAGGCGCCGAACGCCTCCACGGCCGAGTGCTCCAGTGAGTGCTGCACCACATGGTCGATGAAGGTCTTCGTCAGCCTGCTACCGGTGGTGAAGTTGATAATCGCCGCCCGGTTGCCGGGATTATCCGCCGCGCCTGAGAACAGCGCCCACCCCTGTTCGTCGGAGGGCACCCCCATCGCCGGGACCGGGTTGATTCCTACCAGCCGCCGCACGCGGTCTGGTGCCTGCACCAGCACCTGCTGGATTACCTTTCCGCCCATGGAATGCCCGACCAGCGAGAACTGTTCCCATCCCAGGTCGTTGGCGAGGGCCAGCGCATCGGTGGCCGCCTCCTCCATGGTGAACTCCCCGCTTACCTCCTTGCGGCTGCCGTAGCCGCGCAGGTCCATGAAGGCATAGGTATACGCTGATCTATCAAGGAAATCGGGCAGCGAGCCCCACCCGCGAGCCGAGCCAAACCATCCGTGCACCGCGAGGACATGGCGGTCTCCGGATCCAACGGTCAGGTGCGAACTGGCCACATCTGCCTCCGCTCTGGCAAGCCGCTGCTAGCTGCTGACTCTAGCCAGTCAATGTGCTTTCCGGGAGGAGCGAGGCTCGCCGCGGCACGGGGCCACGATGGGCCAACGAGGCCGTTCCGCGGGTCGGGTCGGGGGGCCACGATGGGCCACCCGCCACCCCAGGGGCCACGATGGGCCACCAAGGCCGCTCTCGCATGGCCGTCAATGTGTACTGCCACCCTGATGCCGGCCGGGCCGTCCATGCTCCGACGTAAGGGATCAAGCTGGCTGCGGGCTCACTCCGGCGCCTTCGTTGGCGGGTTAGAGATCAACTAACACGCCGGGTGGACCACCGGCCGCAGTCCCGGGGCGGTCGCAAATCGAATCCGACTAAAAAATGATCTCCATTTGGTGCTGGTTGGCAACGACTCAGAGTGGAGATCGCTCCACCTTGTTTGGGCACCTGGCACCTGGCACCTCCCATCGGCCAGTCCCCCATTACCCGCCGGTAGGCGATTATTTTGCAACAGCCACCCTAAGGCGTTGAATGGCGCAGCCATGGCGCCTGGCTCGCCGCGTCATGTGGCTGGCTCGCCGCGTCATGTGGCTGGCTCGCCGCGTCATGTGGCTGGCCTGCCGACCTTAGGCTGCCGCGAGCCGCCGTCGGCGGCGAACGGCCTGTCTTCGGCGTAGTCGCAGGTACCATCGGTCTGGAACTGGCGGGCGGCGCGCACGACCTCGGCGCCGAGCGCACGCAGTTGCACGGCGATGGCCTCGTCGGCAAGCTGCCCGTCGGGGTCAAACGACCGCCATGACTGCGGCACAGGCAGCACGAGCGGAACGCTCCAGCCGCGCAACGCGCGGGCGATGAAATCCATCGTGTTGACGGCCTGTAGCCCCTGGACGCCACCGGCCGTGGAGACCAGCCCAATCGGCTTGTTGGAGAGGTAGGCCGGGGCGCGGTCGGCAAGCAGGATGAGCCAGTCAAGCGCGTTCTTGAACGAGCCGCTGACTGATCCGTGGTAGGTCGGGCTGCTCCAGATCATCGCGTCGCAGCTGTACACGGCGTCCGCGAACTGGTGCGCGGCCGGCGGGATCGCGTGTTCGGCGGTGTACAGCGGCAGGTCCAAATCACGGACCCACATCAGCTGCACGCCGGCCCCGTTCGCGGCCGCACCTTCGAGCGTAGCCTGCAGCGCGGTGCGGCTGGTGGACGCGGCTCGCAGGGACCCGCCCAGGCCCACGACTCGCACCGACCGTGCCATGGCTTCTCCCTCACACCCGTGGCAGGTAGCTCATCCTATGCCGCGCTGCTGGACGATCCCGGTGCCGTCTGGCCACGTCTAGCTCGTCCCGCGCGTGGTGCCAGAGCTTGAGGTGTCAGCTTTTCGGAGCTGCGCTTCGCGGGCGCCGTCGGCGGGATGCCCGTTGCCGGTGAGTTCCTGCTGGCGCCTGGGAGCTAGCCTGGCTGCAAGCGTGGCCGGCCCATGCGCCGACTCTTCACCTTTTGTTACGAACCGCAGCGGCCGGATTCGACAGCTCAGCCCCAATCGTGAATCCTTGGCGCGCTGTGGTGAAGAGGCCCCCGCGCTGCGATCTCGCCCCCGAGTCAGTCAGCGCCGCTGCGGCACTGCCGGGAACCCGCTACAGGCAATCCCATAGGATCGGCTGGTGACCGGCAGCGCGTTACCTACGGGCTCATTCGACGTGTCGCGTCCCAATATCGCGCGGGTGTATGACTATCTGCTCGGCGGGAAGAGCAATTTCGCCGCTGACCGGGCAGTCGGTGATCAGATCATGGGGTCGCTGCCGACCGTCAAGGTTGGTGTGCGCGAGCAGCGCGCCCTGCTCGGCCGGGTGGTGCGCTACCTGGTCAAAGAGGCCGCGATCAGGCAGCTCATCGATATCGGCTCAGGGCTGCCGACGGCTGACAACGTCCATCAGATCGCCCAGCGGATCGACCCGGCGACCCGTGTGATCTACGTCGACAATGATCCGATCGTGCTTGCGCACGGCCGGGCACTTCTCGCCGACAACGCCGCGGTCATTGTCGCGGAGGGTGATTTGCGTCATCCCGAGGGAATCCTTGAGAACCCCGATGTGCTGGCGCACCTGGACTGGGGTCGGCCGATCGGGCTGCTGCTGTGCGGGATCCTGCATCACCTTCTCGACGAGGAACATCCAGCCGAGCTGGTGGCGGCATTGTGCCGCGCTCTTCCGGCTGGCAGTTATGTGTTCATTCATCATCTCCTCCACAGTGGAGATCCAGCGGTCGCCGATGTGCAGGCCGCATTTACGCAAGGGCTCGGCCGGGGGGAGTTCCGGACACGGGCGCAGATATTGAACCTGTTCACCGGGCTTGAGCTTGTCGAACCCGGTCTGGTGCTGGTAACCGACTGGCGTCCCGATGCCGGCACGCCGAGCGTGCGCGACTACCCCGTTTTGCAGCTGGCGTGCGCGGGCGTCGCCTGTAAGACATGATCACTCGCGAGTGCCGGGGCGGTGGGAATGTCGAGCGATGAGGCGTGGCCGGTGGCGGCGGCCCAGGTGAGGAGACCACGCAGCTTGCTGCCAATGGCGGGGGGTGGGTGGTGGTGCAGCTTGCCGCACGCCGATCGGCGCCGGGAGGATTGCCCGCGAATTTTGCCGAACGGCTGCGTTTGGTGACACACGAGCGCAGCCGTTGAGAATCCTGGGTGTTATCCGGGCCAGGCCTACCCCGCGCCTGGAAACGTGCCCAGTCAGGAACCGGCAAGCGAAGGTAGATGGGCGCCGCGCTGAAGCTGGAGAAGAAACTCAGCGTTCGAGGAGGTTTCGCGTGTCTTGGCCAGGAGCAGTTCGAGGGCCTGCTGGGAATCGAGGCCGGCCAGGATCCGGCGCAGCTTGCCGGTGGCGATGTGCTCTTCGGGTGACATCAGCAAGTCGTCCCGGCGGGTGCTTGACGGCGTAACGTCGATCGCGGGGAAGATGCGCTTTTCTGCGAGCTCGCGGCGCAGCCGCAGCTCCATGTTGCCGGTGCCCTTGAATTCCTCGAAGAAGACGTCGTCCATCCGCGAGCCGGTCTCCACCAGGGCGGTGGACAGGATCGTCAAAGAGCCACCGTTCTCGATGTTGCGGGCGGCACCGAGGAACCTGCGGGGTGGGTACAGGGCGGTCGTTGCCACCCCGCCGGCCAGGATGCGGCTGCTCGATGGGGCAGCGATGTTGTAGGCCCGGCCGAGCCGGGTGATGGAGTCGAGAAGCACGACCACGTCGCGGCCCACCTCGACCAGGCGCTTGGCCCGTTCGATCGCCAGCTCGGCGACCATGATGTGATCGGCGGCGGGCTGATCGAAGGTGGCGGAGATGACCTCGCCGTGCACCGACCGCAGCAAGTCGGTGACTTCCTCTGGCCGTTCGCCGACCAGCACGACCATCAGGTGCACCTCGGGATGGTTGGCGGTGATCGCCGCGGCGATCGCCTGGAGCACCATCGTCTTGCCGGCCTTCGGCGGCGACACGATGAGACCGCGCTGCCCCTTGCCGATCGGGCTCACCAGGTCGATGATCCGCGCCGTCGGTGAGCCGCGAGAGGACTCCAGGCGAAAGCGCTCCTGCGGATACAGAGGGGTCAGTTTGGCGAAGTCCGGGCGCTGCTTCGCCCGCCCGGGCTCCATGCCGTTGACCGTGTCGATGCGGACCAGTGCGCTGGACTTCTCACCCGCCTTGCCCTGGCGGGGCCGCCTGGCCGCCCCCGCGATGTGATCGCCCTTGCGCAGCCCGTACTGCCGGACCTGGGCGATCGGCAGGTAGATGTCGCCCGGGCCGGGCTGGTAGCCGCACGTGCGGATGAACGCGTGGCTGTCGCGGGCGTCGAGAATGCCCGACACGAGGACCGGGGGGTTGTCCTGGACTTCCGCTGCGCGCGATCGGGCCGGGCGCTGCTGTGTGATGGTTGTCATATAGGGGATTTCCTTTCGTGGCGTGGCGTCAATTTTTGATAGGCCACAACAAGCACCGTGCCGGCGCATGGAAAACGCGCACGCGGCACCGCGGAAACGAAGGTCACGCCGAGAATCCGGCACTTTGGGAGATGCTCTACGTCCGCGCCCGAATTTGCCCGGGAGCGACGGAGCCGTTGGTTGCCCTCTCAGAGAGGCACCGAACCCGCTACGGCGGGGAAGCATCGCTCGTGGCGACTATATCCCACAACGCCGGTGCGGCGCCAAATAATTCCAAGGCGCTCGAGGGCTGGAGGAGGCGAGGCAACCGGGACCGGCCCACGGCCGAGGAGCATGGTGATGGCGCAGTGCCCGGCGCTCGCCTACACCGTCGGCGTGGACTGGCCGGCACCCGGGCAGCCGACCGAGATGGCCGAGTACCGCTAGTTTCAGTCTGGGAGGCCTTTTAGCCCGGGACCGCATCGTGCCTTCCATGTTTCGCCCGGCTGGGTGCGGAACCCCGGACTCCAAGCGGGCCGCGTGCGAGCAGGTGAAAGCCGGATGAACGAACAGATGCTCACCGAAGCGGACAGTTCATCGCAGATCTCGCTGCGGCCCGCCGGCACCGTTAACGTGGTGCCGCAGAACAGATGGCGCATGCCCCCAGTTGTGTCTTAGTAGACGCCACTACCGGAACTACCGCCGGCGTACATGACGATCAGGACGACTGCGGCGGCGGCTGCGACCAGAAGCATGGTCACGACCAGCCAGCGGGCGCGACTCCAAGATCTAAGTCCGAGCCGTTCTTTTTGCCGTCCGTGGAATATGGTCACGGGATCACCTCCTTCCCTGCACTTCCACGGTTCGCGAGCACGAATGGTTCAGGTTCGAGCGCGGCGCCTGCATCGGCCGGCTCACCGGCGATGACGCCGAGTCACACCTGGCCGTCCGGCTGCGGGCGCTCGAGGCGAGGATCAGCGCGTCGCCCGCAGTGGCCGACGCGGTGCTGAGTCTCTCCGCGCCCGACGAGCCGACGCTCGTGGTCTAAGAGCGTGTTTGCGCTCACCGGTTGAACCTGCCGGGTCAAAGTCCGCCCGCCGTTGACACGCGAGGCAGCATGCGCGCATCTTCGCCAGAGATGCCTGCCCATCCGTACCGGAGGGACGCCATGAGATTGCATCGGCTATCCGCAGCCACCTTCGCCGCGCTGGCACTGGCCATGGCCGCCGACCCCGGACCACCCGGCCGGACTGAGCAAGGTGACCGAGACGACCTGACGGGACGGCAGCCGGTTCACAGGCCAGCCCGGCCTTCTTAATTCTGCTTTGATTTCCTAATATGATTAGGAAATACTTCGGCTATGAGCCAGACTGATGCGGTTCCTGTCGGCCGCCGTCAGCGCCGACGACAGGAGACGATCGAGGAGGTACTCGGCATCGCCGCCGGGATCATGGCCGAGCAGGGGGTGGCCGGGCTGTCGATCGGTGAGATCGCACGGCGGATGGGCATCCGCCCGCCGTCGCTGTATGTCTACTTCCCGTCGAAGCACGCGCTGTACGACGCGCTGTTCGCCTGCGGGGCGCAGGCTGTCCTCGCGGCCATGGAGGCCTCGATCGCCGTGCCCTTGGCCAGCGCGAGCACGCTGGAGGAGATCCTGCTGGACCGCGCGGAAGCGTTTGTCCGCTGGTCGCTGCAGCACGCGCCGTACTCCCAACTGCTGTTCTGGCGCCCGGTTCCCGGCTTCACCCCGTCACCGCAGGCGTACGAGCCCGCCGTCCGGCTGGTCGAGCTCGCCGAGGAGCAATTCGCGCAGCTGCAGCGCCGCGGCCTGATCCGCGCCGACCTGCCCGCTGAGCAGATCCATCGGGACTGGACCATCCTCATCTCCGGGGTCGTCAGCCAGCAGCTGTCGAACGCGCCGCACGAGAGCTTCGAACAGGGGCGTTTCACGGCGGCGCTCCCCGGGCTGGTGTCCATGTTCGCCCGCCATTACGAGCCACCCGCCACATCCGCATCCCGAGGGAGGGGACAGCATGCAGACAAGGATTGACCAGATCAGCGACCGCATCTACCGGATCTCCACCTGCGTCCCGGAGGTCGCACCAGGCGGGTTCACCTTCAACCAGTTCCTCGTCGACGCCGACGAGCCGCTGCTGTACCACACCGGGATGCGGGCCCTGTTCCCGGCCGTACGGGAGGCAGTCGAGCGGGTGATGCCGCTGTCGCGGCTGCGCTGGATCGCGTTTGCTCACCTGGAGGCAGACGAGTGCGGTGCGGTGAACGAGTTCCTCGACGCCGCCCCGCACGCGCAGGTCGCGCATGGCGCCCTCGGCTGCCTGCTGTCCCTCAACGACCAGTGCCTGCGGCCGCCGCACCCGATGCAGGAGGGCGAGGTCCTTGAGCTCGGCGGCGCCTCGCTCGCCCGCCGGGTCATCGAGATAGCGACGCCGCATGTGCCGCACAACTGGGAATCGCACATGTTCTTCGAGCAGGAGACCGGCACGCTGTTCTGTGGTGACCTGCTCACCCAGCTCGGCGACGGCCCGCCCCTCACCGGCGACGACATCCTTGGCGCCGCGATCGCCGCGGAGGAAATGTTCCGCCAGACCTCACTCGGTCCCGCCGTGCCCGCGACCTACCGTCGGCTCGCCGACCTGGGGCCGCGCCGGCTCGCCATCATGCACGGCTCCTCCTACGCCGGTGACTGCCCGGCGCTCCTCCGCGCGATGGCCGACGTCTACCAGCAGCAGTTCGGGTGTGGCGCAACGGGCATCCCGGCGCAGCCGCTGCCCGGGCACGATGCAACCGCGGGGGCCCGGCGATGACCACGACAACCGGAGCGGTGCGGCACCGCATGCGGCCGCGGCGGCCGGCACTGGATCACGCGTCAGCCAAACGCCTTGCCGCGGGGGAATACAACCGCTTCATCGGGCAGCTACGGGAGCTGGCACCGGGCGACTGGGCCCGGCCGACCGCGTGCCTGGCGTGGGATATCCACGCCATGGCCTGTCATGTTCTCGGCATGGCCGAACTCGCCGCGTCACCGGTGGAACAGGCACGCCAGTTCCGCGCGGCAAGCGCACGGAGGGCCTGTTCCTCGACGCGCTGACGGCGCTGCAGGTCGATGAGCACCGCCACCGTCCTGCGGCGGAGATCGTCGCACGGCTAGCGGCGGTCACGCCCCGGGCGGCGAAGAACCGGGGCCGCACTCCGTGGCTCATCCGCCAGGTGCGACTGAGCGAGCAGCCGGTCGACAGCGCTGGCACACAGACCGAGGACTGGACCGTCGGCTACCTCACCGATGTCATCCTCACCCGGGACACGTGGATGCACCGCTCGGACATCGCTGCTGCCGCCGGCCGCCAGTTGACGCTCACCGCCGGTCACGACGGCACCCTGGTCGCCGACGTCGCGGCAGAGTGGGCCCAGCGGCACGGCCAGCCATGCACCCTGACTCTCACCGGACCCGCGGGCGGCTGCCGGGCGTGGGGCACCGGCGGCCCTCGTACGAACTGGACGCCGTGGAGTTCTGCCAAATCGTGTCGGGCCGCGGTTCCCGGTGACGGCCTGCTCGCGACCCGGGTGCCGTTCTGACCGTGTGGGCCTCCTTTGAGGTATCCGCTCGTTCCGGCGCAAGCTCGCCCGCGGCAGCCGTTATGGAAAATTAGGCAGAACGGCTGCCGGAGGGTGTCGCACCCATGCAAAGGCGCGCTCGGCTGGATTCGGGCGGACCACGATCACCGCGGCACATTAAACAATGCGATCAGCGGATGGTCTGCCCGCGAGAGCGGTCGGCGGCCGAAGGCTCCCGCAGAAGGGGTCCGGAGGTACGGAAGAGAAACTCCGCGTAGGTGTCGGGTGGAACCTCCGGGTGCAGCAGGTACCTGTCGGCACTGGCTCGCAGCACGGCAACCCGGCGCTGGGCGTCGCGGCAGTCAACCACAATGGCGGCAATCCGGTGCGCCAGCCGCCATAGGAAGCCCGGCAGGAGTCGATCGGCCCGGTTCATGAACGCGCCCTCGGTTGCGCTGGCCGCGCTCCCGCGCAGCACATGTCCATCCAACTGTCCGCTGCTACCGCAGGTTCGTGCCCCGCGCGGATGTTCCTAATCCCACTCAAGGGCCAGACGTGCCCGCGCTAGGCGACTTTCAAGGCCATAAGTAACGCATTGGGTTGGGGAGGGCTCCCCATATGGGGAGGGCTCCCCTTTCTTCCTGCCCTCTTACGGCTCAGCCTGTGACCACGGCGCGGGAGATACCGCGCAGGAGAACGGGGGAAATTCCATGAACACCTCAGACCTGCATCGAGAAACGCGTGTCCGTCCGCGCGGTGGTTTTGGGCGGCTGGCGCGCTTACTGATCACACTAACGGCGGGGTTCGCGGTGGCCGCGATCGGGCTTGGCACGGCCGCCCACGCGGATACCGTGGCGAACGACAGCTTCGCCAACGCCACCGTCATTAGCAGTCTGCCGTTCAGCACGACGGAGGACACCAGCCAGGCCACCTGGGATCCAAGCGACCCCTCGGGCTGCTCGAGCAACGGGTCGGTCTGGTTCAGCTTCACACCGTCGTCGGACATGACGATCAGGGCCGACGTATCCGGCAGCAACTACCCCTACATGGGGGTGTCCGCGTGGACGGGAACCCAGGGATCGCTCAACCTCGTGGACTGCGGCAACTACTACCAGGGGGGTAAGGTCACCATTTCGGCTACCGCGGGCACGACGTACTACTTCATGGCGGCGGCCTGCTGTGGAGACGGCGGCAACGGAGGCGGCAATCTGCGGTTGTCGGTGAGCCAGATCCTCCCGCCGGGAAACGACGACTTCACCAATGCCACGTCGATCGGCGGCCTGCCCTTCACTGATAGGGAGGATCTGAGCGCGGCCACCGTGGAGCCAGGCGAACCGGTATCCAGTTGCTTTAGTACAAACAACACCGTGTGGTACTCGTTCACGGCAACGACGACCCAGTCGATCACGGCCACCGCCGACCAGTACGGGGCCGGCATCACCGCCTACACGGGGGGCTCGCTTTCGAATCTCTCACAGCTCGGGTGCGAGTTTTACTCCTACTCCCAGCCGCTAACGTTCAGGGCACAGGCAGGCACGACCTACTACTTCCAGGTCGCGAGTTGGAACGGCAGCGGGCTCCGCCCGGTTACCTTCCACCTCGACGTGGCGCCGGACCCGGTTGCTCAGTTCGTCTACTATCCAAGCGATCCCAGCTCCTATGACACCATCCAGTTCTCCGACAACTCATATGACCCCGCACGGGCGGGGTTCTCTTCACGGGCGTGGGACTTCGGCGACGGGGCGACATCGACGGGCGAATACCCAACCCACCGCTACGCGGCCGACGGCGACTACACGGTCCACCTCAGCGTGACCACGGCCGATGGCCGCACCGCTTCCACCTCGCAAGTTGTGCAGGTGCGGATGCATGACGTGGCCATTACCAAGCTCACCGTGCCCAATTCTGCGCACGTGGGCCAGACCATATCCATCACCGTCTACCTCCAGAACACCCATTATCCAGAGACCGTCGAGGTCGACCTGTCCAAGAGCGTCCCGGGCGGCTTCAGCCAGACCGGATCGCTCACCGAGTCGGTTCCGGTCAAGCAGGCCGGCCAAACGACCCGCTTCGCGTTCAGCTACACGGTCACCAACGACGACAAGGCGACCGGGAAGATCACCTTCCGGGCTGATGCCAACATCAGGGACCACAGGGACGCGCTTCCCGCGGACAACGAACTGCTCTCGACGCCGGTGAAGGTCGGCTGAATCAAGGTTACGGAGGGGGCGGCCGACCAGCCGCCCCCTCCCGTGCCGAGGACATCCCGTGCTCGAGTGGGTGGTAGCGGGCGCCGGTGCCATGATCGCTTTTTGTTTGGTGTGCGGCATGCGCCGCGCGAGGCGATGGTCGCGGCGGATAATGCTGGCACGGCCCGCTGTGCGCCGCCACATTGATTGGCGACGACCTGACGCGGGCCAGGTGAGGAGCCAGCCGATGGACCAGCGCGTCAGCCTCGTCACGCTGGGCGTGACCGACCTCAACCGGGCCCGGGACTTCTACGAAGCCATGGGCTGGCGGCCGACCAGCGAGGTCGTCGGCGATGTGGTTTTCTTTCAGGCGGGCGGAATGGTCGTCGCCTTGTGGGGCCGAGCCAAGCTCGCTGAGGATAGTGCGGTCCGCGACTCGGGCGGCTGGGGTGGCATGACGCTGGCGCACAACGTCAAGTCGGCTGAGGCAGTCGACGCGGTGATCAACGAGGCTCGGGCGGCGGGTGCTGTGATTGGCCGCGAGCCAGCCAAGACCTTCTGGGGCGGATACTCAGGTGTCTTCATCGACCCAGACGGACATCCGTGGGAAGTGGCGCATAACCCGGGCTGGACTCTGAATGCCGACGGCTCTGTCAGCCTCACCGGATAGCGGTCAGACATCCGCATGCCGCAATGACGGTCGCTCGGCAGGTAAGAAGATCATCTGGCCGGACGCGAGTTCGCCATCGCCTCCTGCAGGGCCAGAATGGTTTCCTGTGGGCTGGCGCCCAACTGCCGGGCCACCTCGACGTAGTTCGCTGCCGCCAGCCGAAGCCGGGTGGCGCGCTCATGGGGCGTCAGCATAGGCGGCCGGGCGATGTAGGTCCCGTGCCTGCCCCGGGTGATGATGACACGGGCTGCCTCCAGCTCACGGTAGGCCCGGCTGACAGTCCCCGCGGCCACGCCGAGGTCCGCGGACAGCTGCCGGATGGTGGGCAGGCGCGTGCCAGGAGGCAGCACACCGCTTGCGGCCATGGCCGTGACCTGTGCCCGGATCTGGTCGTATGGAGGCAGCGCGGACTCGAGATCGACGGAGAGGATCACCGGGCGTCCGCGGGGCGGCGGCGCGGACCCTGACGGCGCCGGCATGCGGCCAGGACGACGAGCGCAGCCACCAGAAGCCCGAACGAAACCGGCTCGAGCCAAGACGTCAACCGAGCCGCCCAGGGGTAAGCCGGCAGCGGGGGCCCGGGCTGCAGGGCACACACAAAGGAATGGGCGTCGTTGGCGACGGCCTGGCCGATCATCGCGAGGAGGGCGAGCCCCAGTGCCGTCGCGCCGCCCACGACAGCGCGTGCTGACATTCCCCGCACCACGTCGTCGAGGCTTGCGGCAGCCGGATCGTCCGCAGGCCGCGCCCGCCGCGCCAAGGCACTCAAGGTCAGTTCTGCGACGGCCAGGCCCGCCACCCCGAGCGCAGCGCCCGCAACCAGTGCCGACATCCCGGGCCAGCCGGGAAGAAACGCAGAACAGGTGTAACCAGCGGTCACGACCTTGGCGACACCACGGGCTGGGTGGATCCCGCCCAGCAGCGGGGAGGCGAGCACGGGGACAAGCACGACCCAAGGCGTCATCCGCGCCCACGCCGGGAGCGGATCACCGGCACGCCGAGCCCGCAGCGCGGCGGAACGGCGCGGCAGGCGAGCCGGTCGTGGCGCCAGAAGCTCGCTAACCAGCAGCCCTAGCAGGTAGCCGGCCAGCAGCCGCGGCAACACCAGATTGAGCTGGTCGTCCCCGGCAAGCGGCCCGATGCCCAGCAGCAGCCCAGCGATCAGCCCGTACCGCCGACCGCGTCTGGTCCGGCGCAGATACTCGGACGCGCCGCCGATGAGAGCAGGCTCGGGAGGCAGGCCAGCCTGGTCGATGAGCTGCCTGGCTTCCGCCTCGACGTTCATGCGGCCACACCCAATACATCAATGTATCAACACAATAGCACAAAGAGCGTGCTGGTCATGCTGCTCCTCCTTGATCAATTGGGAGGAATTTGGGCTGATTGCACGCCTACCTACGCTGGCGCAACACTGGTGCAACGCCAACGCTCGCCACCCCGACATCCTCGCCACACAACGCCGTGAACGCGCCCGCGTCCGCAGCGAACGCCAGCAACGCTGGGGTCGCCCCAAGGCCAAAGCGGCGTGATCAAACCCGGCGAACGTTAGTGGTCAGCGCACCTTAGCGAGGGGGCCGAGGAAGCCGGTAGCGGCGGCGACGGCGGGCGTGATGTACGCGTCATCGTCGTAGAAGCCGATGTGGGTGTCGGTTGGGAGCCAAACGATCTCCTTTGGGCCGCCGATCCGGTCGTAGACGGCGCGGGCCTGCTCGGGGGCGCAGTACGCGTCCTTCTCGCCGTGCACGATCAGCGCGCGCGTCGGGGCGAGCAGGCCCGCTGCGTTCGCGCCGTCGAGGGTGAGCATGGTGTAGCTGGTGTCGGCGGTAATCTGGTTGCGGTAGTTCGCCGCGTGACCGCGCGCGGTGCCGTAGTACTCATAGACCTCGCCGCCCCGCAGGAGCGCGGTGCCGCCCTCCGACGCGACGTGCGGCAGGTACTGCACCGGCCCGCCCCGGTCCTCGCGCTCCAACACGCCGATCGCGTCGCGCAGCGCACATCGATACGCATCCTCGCCCATCGCCGCGCGCAGCACAGCCGGGTCGGGGTAGAACCCGGCGATCCCCACGAAGGCAGAGATCCGCGGATCGTACGCGGCGGCCTTCAGCGCGTATCCGGCGCCCGCGCACACCCCAACGACGGCGATCCGGTCCGGATCGACGTCCTCGCGGGCGGACAGGAAACCGACGGCGGCTCGCAGGTCGGCCAGCTTGCCGACCGGATTCTCGCGCAGCCGCGGCTCGCCGCCGGACTCACCGAAGTTCCGGTGGTCGATGGTCAGGGTGCGGAAACCGGCGGCGGCGAATCGCGCCGCGTAGGTGTCAGGCGCCTGCTCCCTAACCTGCGGCGACGGGCCCGTGAGCAGGACGGAGCGCCCGCGCGCGGCCCCCTCGGGCACGTGCAGGTGGCCCGCGATCGTGACGCCTTCAACGGTGAACGACACGCGCCGTGGACTGGTCATGACGAATGCTCCCTCCGGTCAACGCCGATTCGATCACCGCCGGAACTGGACGGTCTATGCTTGAGGGTCCATGATCCTTTGACCGATCGTCCACGGACGAGGCGCTCCGCGGCCTGCGGATCACCGACACGCGGTACTGCCGGACGGAGCTGTCCGCACCGTGGGGCCTAAAGATGAAGCAGTGCCCTATCGTCACGTTCCACTTCGTGGCGCAGGGACGTTGCCTGCTTACCGGCGTCGGCGAGGACCGCTGGCTGGAGCGGGGGGAGTTCATCGTGTTCCCGCGCGGGCGCGGACACCGCCTCCTGTCGGCCCCCGGAGAGCCCGCCCATCCAGTGCTGCGGCTGCCCAAGAAGGAACTCGGCAGGTACTCCAGCGTCCTGCGACACGGCGGCGGAGGCGTGAGCACGCTGCTGCTGTGCGGCGGGTCCTCGTTCGCGCCCGCCGACCATCCCCTGGCCGGCCTGCTGCCCGACGTCCTGGTCGTGACGTCCGCCGGGCACATGGCCGGTGTCCTGCCAGCACTGGAAGCCGAGGCGGCGGGGCCGGGTGCCGGTTCCGAGATGATCGTCACCCGGCTGTCCGATGTGCTCGTCATGCACGCCATCCGGACCTGGCTGGAGACCAGCCCGCAGGCCCGGCAGGGCTGGCTCGGCGCGCTCCGCGACGGACGCCTCGGCCGCGCGCTCGCCCAAATGCACCAAGTCCCCGGGAACGCCTGGACAGTGGCCTCGCTCGCTGCTGAGGCGCGGATGTCACGGTCCCTGTTCGCCCGCCGATTCACCGAGATGGTCGGCGTCACCCCGATGGACTACCTGACCCGGATACGGATGCGCCAGGCGACAGCCCTCATGCAGGAGCACGGCCTCAGCCCGCCCAGGTCTGCACTCGCGTCGGCTACCACTCGCCCGCCGCCTTCTCTCGCGCGTACAAACGGGTGACCGGTCATACGCCAGGAAGCGCCGGAACCGGCCTGTCCCCCAGCCCCAATGCCAGTTGATAGCTCCGCACGGCGGCAGCCACCTGCGCCGTTAACGTGGTGTCGCAGAAACAGACGGCCCATGCCCCGAGCCGTGTGCTAGTAGCCGCCTCCGCCGCCACCACCGGCGTACACGACGATCAGGATGACCGCGACCACGACTGCGGCCAGAATCGCGGCCAGCACCAGCCACCGGGCGCGGCTCCACGATCCAGGCCCACGCCCTCGCGTCTGCCGCCCACGGAATGTATCCACGGGATCACCTCCCTACCCTCTCCACGCTCTGCGAGCCACAAGTAGTTCACTCCCCCGTTACCCGCAGACCCAGCCAGGCACGCGATTCGGCCGAAACCGAATCAAGCCCTGGATCTCGTCGCGCCGTCACGCGCGGCCATGCCCGCCGCTCGACCGCCTGGCTCTCGCGAAGCCTGATCGTGTTCCTCGAGCCGCGCAGCTTAGGTCTGTCGCCACGGGGACAGCAAGGACGGCCGGGGTAGGCCAATTCGGTGTTGACTCGAATCGGCCGCCGGGAGCAGGCTTAGACCGGCGCGAGCAGGGTGCGGAGGCATTGCCAACGCGTATCAGCCCGCGGGCGAGCAAGCTGCGGCGCCGCGCCAGTTGGGAGGGACGGTGACCACGCAGCGCCCTGTGTGGCGCCAGCGCCTGCACCTGGCGGCAGTGGCGGGCGTCCACGCCCCTTACGCGCGCCTCGGACACGACGCCGCGGCGTGGTGCCACCGGATCGTCCGGTGGTGCCGCTCATCCTGGGTGGACATCGCCTGGGTTGGGTTCGCCGGGGTCAACCTGGCGGCGATGCGGCTGCTGCCTGCCTGGCAGACCGTCCCGTTCCTCGCGATCTGGGTCAGCCTGACCGTGATCTACGGCTTCCGGCTGTGGCGGCTGCAGCCCACCATCCTGACCCTCGCCGCGGTGACACTCGCCACTGGCGGCGTCATCGGCGTGCAGGTCCTCAACGGACAAGAGGACGCCGACTACCTCGCTGAAGTCCCACTGATCGCGCTGATGTTCCTGGTGATGGTCTGGCACGGCCGCCGGCGGCGGGCGGCGACGGAGGAACGGCTGGCGGCGATGGAGGAGGTGCAGCGGATTTCGCAGCAGAACCTGCGCCTGCTGCACCAGCAGCGCCGCTTCCTGCAAGACGCCTCGCACGAGTTTGGCACCCCCATCACCGTGGCGCTTGGCCACGCGGAGCTGATCGTGCGCGCGGCCACCGACCCTCGGGTCGCCGAAGACGCCCGGGTCGTCACCGACGAACTGACCCGGCTGCGGCGGCTGGCCACCCGGCTGCTGCTGCTGGCCTCAGCGGGGAGCCCGGACTTCCTGCACCTGGCGCCGATCGAGGTCGAAACCATCGTGACCGATGCGCTCGACCGGTGGGGCCACACGCCCCGTCGGTGGCGGCTCGGGGTCGCGGCCGAGGCAGCGGTCCTTGGCGACCGCGACCGTCTCGCGGCGGCGGTGGACGCCCTGCTCGAAAACGCCGTCGCGCACACGGGGACAGACGACCGCATCGAGGTCAGCGCCCGCATCGATGACGGGCGTGTCGTTATGGCGGTCGCGGACTCGGGCTGCGGCATCCCGGCCGCAGACCTTGAGCGGATCTTCGACCGGTTCGCCCGGGTCGACGCGCATCGAAGCCGTGAGGCCGGCGGGTTCGGGCTCGGTCTGGCCATCGTGCAGGCGATCGCGGAGGCACACCACGGCTCGGTCCGGGTCAACAGCGCCGTCGGCCACGGCTCGCTGTTTGAGGTGATCCTGCCGCGCGCGCCGGCGGCCTCCGCGGGCTCACTAGAATCATCAGAGCCCCGTACAGGCCGGCCATCCTCACCTGCGGCAGATCACTCCGATGACGCCCCCCTGCTGGGCGCGACTACGAGCGATGGGCCTGCCAGACCAGCAAGCAATAACTAAGAGCCTGCTTGAGAACCCCGGTTCGATCAGCGAGCGGGTCATCCGGGATGCGGGGGCACGCGAGCCGGATCGGGGTTCTCAAACAGGCTCTAAGGTCCAGCGCGCCACGACCGGCGGCAAGCAGGGGATGCCAATTTGCGTTCAACTTGGGTCAGCGCGCGGCCACCGCCGCCGCGAGCCGTCGGTGCACCCAGGCGTCCGGCGAATCATTGTTGACGGCGTTTCTGAGCCCCAGCCGCGTGTCATTTTCAGAAAGCGCGCGCGCAAGCGCGGAGGCGGTCTCCTCGATGTCGAATGGGTTCACGCCGTATGCCCACCGGCCGATCTCATCATGCACTCCCGTTGTCTCGCTCAGCACGAGCCGGCTCCGGCCATCGCCGGCAATGGCGCTCTCCTTTGCGACAAGGTTCAGGCCGTCACTTGTGGAGTTCACCACCACCACGTCAGCAAGGCTCAGCCCAGCGAGCGCCCGGGCGTAGTCACTGGTGTCTTCGGCCAGCAGAACCCGGACCGCCCGCCGCCCGCCGCGGTCAAGCCGCTCGTTGATCCTCGCCGCCTCGCGCATGCAGGCCGCGAAGTACCTTTTGTATTCTGGGATATGCATCCGTGATTTGGCGAGAAGCGCCAGGAAGGTCACGTCGTCAGCGGCCTTGTCCATGACCATGCGTTCAAAGGCCTGGAATCCACGCACGATGTTTTTCCACAGGTCGACGCGGTCAACCCGGATGACTAGCTGGCGGGGGCCCACGAGGCGGCTGATCTTCCGCCGCCAGCGTTCCGCCGCCGCGCCGGTCACAATCTTCCGTACCTCAGACACGTCGACTTGCGCGGGCGCGACGACGATGGACACCTCCCGGCCACGCCACCGCACCACGTGCGGCTCGCATCGCGCCTCGGGCAGAAACGAGTCGACGCAGGCCAGGAACTCTCGTGCCCAGCGCCGCGCGTGGAAGCCAATTGTGTCGAAGGCAAGGATCTTCGCCAGGATTTCTGCTCGCACCTTCCGCGGCAGCAAAGCGAAATACGCTGGCGAGCACCAGGGCACGTGGTGGAAGTACGCCAGTGGGCCTCGCCGGGTGTGGCCGATGTCATGCAGTGAATCAGCGACAAGCATCAGGTGATAATCCTCGACGAGGATCGGCCTGTCCCGGGCCCACCACGCCGCCGCCGCCGCGTACATGTGGTTGACCTCCTTGTACGCCGCCCACCCCGCACTGAACCTGGCGTCGAAGGTCGGTGTGTACGTCTGGTCGACAAGGCCGTGGAAGATGAAGCCGAGCCCCGTCACACACGCGTCGTCGTAGAAGCGGCGATGTTCCTCACACCGAATGTCGAGCAGCCGGGTGCTGACGCCGCCGCCCACGGCGCGGCCGTTCGCCACCTCACGGTCCCGGTCGGAGAGCGCGCAGGCGAGCCATGACACCTCGGAGCCCCCGCGCAGCAGCGCCGACAGCGCGGTCACAAGTCCGCCGCTGCCCCGCCTACGTTCGAGCCGCCCATCAACCTCCTCGTATGTGTATGGGCCTCGGTGCGAGCAGACAAGAAGGCCGTCCATGCCATCCAACCCTCTCCTGTGGCACCCTGCACGTCGAGCGGTTCGCTCCCGAAAAGCAACGGCCCAGTAGGCTCTAACCTAACAGCTGCGCCCCGTGGACCGGGCGCGTCAGGTGGCGCAGCCGTTCGGGATAATGGCCGGTGGCCACCCGCTCCTGGCGAACCTTCCACCGCAGCCGGGCTAGCCGATGCGGCGGTATCGGCGTACCGCCAGCGGCGCGAAGACGACGGTGATCGCGATACTCCAGGCGATGGAGTGCCAGGCCGGGGCCGTGACCGGCCCGCCCAGCGCGAGGCCGCGGCTGGCGTTGGCCAGCGCGGTCACCGGGTTGATCTTGACCCAGGCTTGCAGCCAGCCGGGCAGGGTGCTGGTCTGGATGAACACGTTGCTCCCGAACGCGAGCGGGAACATGACGATGAACCCGAATCCCTGCAGGCTCTGCGGGGACTTCACGTACAGGCCAAGGAGCACCCAGATCCAGCCGACGGCAAAGCCGAAGACGAACATCAGTCCCACCGCCCCGAGTGCGGACAGCGGATTAGTTGCGATCCGGAATCCCAGCAGCGACCCGTACGCGAAGACCATCGCGATCGATACGAGGTAGCGGAAGAAATCCCCCATGATTGTCCCGGTCAGCGGGGCCGACCGGGAGATCGGCAGGCTCCGGAACCGGTCGAAGATGCCCTTGGTGACGTCGGTGTTCAGCCCGATGCCGGTGCCCATGCTCGCGAACACCACCGTCATCACCATGATGCCGGGCAGCACGTACTGCAGGTAGGTGTGCCTGCTCTCACCCTTGATCGCGCCACCGAACAAAAACACGAACAGCGTCACGAAGACGATCGGCTGCAGCGTGACGTCGAGCAGTTGCTCCGGGTTGCGCCTGATCCGCACCAGTGACCGCCACGCCAGCGTCAGCGCGTGCCGCAGCGCGCGCGCCGGCGTCATGGTCCGTGCCCGGCCCGGCCCGGTCGCGGTGATGGCCGTCATCGGCTGCCTTCCTCAGCGGCGTGCCCGGTGAGCGCCATGAAGACCTCATCCAGGCTGGCCAGCCGCAGCGCGAGCTCAGTGACCTCGATCCGCGCGGCCTGCAGCCGGCTGACGACTGCCGACAGGACCTGGGCGTCATCGACGGGGACGGACAGCAGACCCGGATCCTCCTCCGCCCTGGTTGGGGCGAGGCCAACGACGGCCGTGACGATCCCGGCGGCCGGCGTCAGGTCCGCCGGATCGGCCGGACGCACATCGAGGGTCTGCCGGCCGACCTTAGCCTTAAGCTCGGCGGCGGTGCCGGTCGCGATCACCTGACCACGGTCGATGACCGCGATCTCGCTGGCCAGCCGGTCGGCCTCATCCAGGTACTGCGTGGTCAGCAGCACGGTCGTGCCCTCGGCCACCAGCTCCCTGATCATCGCCCACACCTCCCCACGGCTGCGCGGGTCCAGGCCGGTGGTCGGCTCGTCCAAGAACAGCACCTCAGGCCGCTGGACCAGGCTCGCGGCCAGGTCGAGCCGACGCCGCATGCCAGCGGAGTAGGTCTTGACCGAACGTCCGGCGGCGTCGGCCAGGCCGAACCGCTCCAGCAACTCGCCCGACCGCCGCTTCGCCTCCGCCCTCGGAACCTCCAGCAACCGCCCGATAAGCAGCAGGTTCTCAAAGCCAGTCAGATCCTCATCGACCGCCGCGTACTGCCCGGTCAGGCCGATCAGCTCACGAACCCGGTCGGCCTGGCGGACGATGTCCGCGCCGCACACCCGGGCGTATCCGGCATCGGGCCGCAGCAACGTGGCCAGCATCCGGACCACGGTCGTCTTCCCCGCGCCGTTCGGCCCTAGCAGGCCCAGCACCATGCCCGGGCGGACAGCCAGATCGACGCCGTCCACCGCCAGCGTCTTCCCGAACCGCTTGACCAGGCCCTCCGCCTCAATCGCGAACGTCATGGCGTGCATTCCTCGGTGCTGGGGGTCACATTCATTGCTGAACCTACTTGCTTGTCATAAACCTTCCGGCGGCGCCCGCCATTGTCACTCAACGTAAATCGCCATTGGAACGGTGGATTGCCGTCGCTGCGTAGTCTCCAGCCGCCCTGCGATCGGGCGCAGTGCGTCGAAAGGGCTACGAGTCCGGCACCCACGCAGGCGTGGGCTTTCGTGCCCGGCCAGGGCAAGCAGGCGCTGGACCACCGCCCCCGGGGCCACGGACACGGGAGCGATACCCCCGCCTGAACAAAGATCAGTTGGCGGAGCTGCCGGCTGCGTCGTCCTCGTCGACCACGTGGACCGCTGCCTCCTCCGCGGAGGCCGCGCCGGCGTCGATTCCGACATCGCGTGCCACGAGGTCGGGTTCCTCGTCCGGATGTGCTCCCTCGTCCTCAGCAACCAGCCGACCGGCACGAGGATCGGCAGTGTCGCCAGGAAGCGGCCGGCCGGAGTCATTGCCCGCCCGTTCCACATCGGCGGCGCGATCAGCCTGCCGATCATCCTCGGCAAACGGGTCCGCGTCCGGCTCCTCCTCAGCGAGAAGCTGGTCGAGCGACTCACCCGCTCGCTCTTCGGCCAGCGTCGTGCCGTATCTCTCGCCAGCAGACCAGCGATCCGGGGGCACGATTCCCCGGTCGAGAGGGTCGTCTCCGGGGTCTCCCTCGAGTGTGTCGGCTGCGTCCAGCGTCCCGTCGTCCTCCGGTTCGGGGTCTTCTAGCTCGGCATACTCAAGCTCGGAGTCATCTCGGCCGGAGACTTCTCCGCCGGAGGACGGGTTCTGGATCTCGTCGTCAGGCATGTCTCATCCTCTCCCCCGGCCTGCGCCGTATCGAACACCGGGCCTCCGGAATTGGCTGATGATGACCGCGACGAGCACACCGTGCGGCCTGGCCGCGGGGCGCCGTGCCGTTAAGCGCTCCCCACAGGCACGGCCTGCGCCATGGTCTGGCTCGCGCGATATTCGTGCCCCAGCTCGCGCGGAAGTGCGAAGCTGACGCTCTCCCGGGTGGCCCAGATCTGCTCAACCCGGTCGAAGCCACGTTCGCGGAGCCAGGCGAGGACACCTTGCACGAGGATCTCGGGCGCCGAGGCGCCACCGGTGACGCCAACTGTCTCAACGCAGTCTAGCCAGCTTTCGTCAATCTCCCCGGCATGGTCGACCAGGTGGGCAGGGGCGCCGGCCTCACGTGCGACCTCGACCAGCCGCGCGGAGTTGTGTGAGTTCACAGAGCCGACGACCACCACCAGATCGGACTCGGCCGCGATCCGCTTGACCGCCGCCTGCCGGTTCTGCGCGGCAAAGCAGATGTCGTCGCTGGGCGGGTCGAGCAGTTGCGGGAATCTCTCACGCAAAGCGCTGGCCGTCGTCAGCGCCTCATCCACTGACAGCGTGGTCTGCGACAGCCATGCCACCTTGGCCGGATCGCGAACCTTTACGGCGGCAACGTCGCCGGGTCCGGTCACGAGGTGGATCCGGCCCGGCGCCTGACCGAGCGTGCCGGCAACTTCGTCATGGCCCGGCTGGCCGATGAGCAGGATGTCGTAACCGGCGTCAGCGAACTGGGCGGCCTCCCGGTGAACCTTCGTGACCAGCGGGCAGGTGGCGTCGATGGCACGCAGTCCACGCTGCCTGGCGTGGGCCCGCACGGCCGGCGCCACGCCGTGAGCAGAGAACACCACGACTCCGCCGTCGGGTACCTCATCGGTCTCCTCCACGAAGACAGCTCCGCGCTTTTGGAGTGCGGCGACGACATAGGAGTTGTGAACGATCTGCTTGCGCACGTAGACGGGGGGGCCGTGCAGCTCAAGCGCCCTTTCCACGGCACTCACCGCGCGGTCGACCCCGGCGCAGCAGCCACGGGGGGCGGCCAGCAGCACCCGGCCTTTCTTCATCATTGCCTCCATATCGGGCCCGGTCTTTCGAGCGCGAAGACCGCGTAGCCGCGCGGGCTGTACGTCGCCACAGCTGCGAAAGGGCAAGAGCGGCCCCGTATCCGGGCCGACCACTTCGGCCAGCAAGCCGTTCCCGACCGGGTACCTGTCGGCCAGTTGGGCGCCCGTCTCATTGGCGTCGCCCTGGCGCGCCCTTCAGAACACGACACGCGATCGGCTATTCAGCCGCGCCGCTCGGGAACGGCGCAGGTCCCTCGTCACGTTGCAGCGCTTGAGCCATCGGTCGCGCCCGTCGTAGCGAGCGCGGAAGGGTCGGCGACCGTGCACTGCGCGAGCGTTGTCGATGATGGCGAGGTCGCCCGGCTCGAGCACCACCGGTTGAAGGTTGCGCTCGATCGCCGCGGCCAGCGCCGCGAACGCCGCCGTCGCCAGCTGGTCGCCCGGCACGGGCAGCCGCATATACGCCGGATCGACGCGCAGGTAGGGCGTCTGCGGATCGCCGTACAGGAGTGCGACCGGCTCCGGTGCCCGGGACTGTTGATCTAGCTGTCGCCGGGCGTTCTCGTACGGTCGTGTCTCGCGACCGGACATGGCCGAACCGGCTTCTTCGGCCTCGTGGGCGCTCTCCGGCAGGATCGTGAAGCGCGGCTGGCGCAGCGCCTGTAGGTGGTCAGGAGAGAGGTCGTCGCCATTCACCGTCGCCACGGTGGTCGGGGTGCGGTCCGGGTTGCGGAGACACAGCAGAGTGACATAGTCGCCGCGCATCGGGTGAAAGGCCTCTTCCGTATGCCACAGCAGGTCGACGTCGCTCGAGCCACCCGACTGCTCACGCTCGTGGCCGGCGACAGGTACCACGTCGTGCACCAGCTCGCCCGCACGGTCCAAGCGCCAGCCGAAAACCTCTCCCAGGAGCGAGGAACAGAGAACGAGATAGGTCTCGTGGGCACGTGTGGCTCCGGACCGCGAACCCGTCTCCCAACTGCCAGGGGTCGCGCCCAATGCCTCGTCGTCCACCGGCAAACCTGAGACGACGAGCGCGCCCGTGGGCTCCTCGAGCCGGAATCGGCACAGCTCGGCGCGCAGGCGCTCGGGCAGGCTGTGCGCGAGGGCCAGGAAGGCGAAGTGATTTCCGTGAATCTCATCAAATGGCGCGCCGGCGAGGGCCTTAGGCGACGACTCGTATGCGCTCATGATTCGCTCCGTTGCGACCGGACGACGTCAAGTCATCCGGCGACAACAGCTGGCCGGAGACGAAGAGAACACCCCCAGTTCCGACTCCAGCAACTCAGCCGAGATGGTCCCCGACACACCCGCCGAGTGCAGCTTGGCCGGTGTTTGCTGGTGGGAGTGCACATGATCAGCTAGTCGTGATAACCCGCCCGTAACTGTATGCACTGCGTGAGTGTATGCACTTTTGTGAGTCGCGTCAAGCGCAACTCCCCGGTCGGCTGATCACCATCGCCGGGCATGGCAGGTCCGCCCTTCTGCGCGTTTGGCTGCGGTCCAGCGACGGCTGGCTCTACCACGCCAAATACATGAACAGCGGCCACCCGCCAGCAACGACACCTGAGCCCCCGCGCGATCCCTCGCGCGAAGAAACGCGATCAGACCCGCCATCACCTGATCACCAGCAAGCGTCGCGGACTGAGGACCTGATCATCTGTCCGGCGAAGCCGTGGCCGCGGCGGCCGTGTCCGGGTCCAGCGCGCGGTCGGGGGCCACGAGTGTCGTGGTGATCCGCCCGAGCAGCTGACACAGCTCCGGGTTCCTCTCAGGTGCCCACCCTGTCATCAAGCGGTCGATCCCTGCATCCCGCGCGGCATCCAGGCGGTCGGCGGCCTGTCTGCCGACAGGGGTGAGCGCCACGACGGCGCGGTTCGCATCGGCGTGGCCGTCCCCGCCGGGGCTGGCGGCGCCGGCGGCGGTGACGTAGCCGACCGTCAGGAGTTCGGCCAAGCGGTCGCGGAGATCGGCGCCGGTGATGCCGAGCAGGCGCGCCAGCGCCGCCTCCGTGATCGGGCCGTTGTCCGCGACGCGATAAAGCAGCCAGCAGTCGCGCGGGCTCACCTGCACGCCGGCCACCGCGGCGAGGCCTCGGTATATCTCCGACCTGTGCTCGCGGCCGAAGAGCGTGAGCAGCGCGCGCTCCATCTCCTGTGCGGAGTCACGCGCGGCCGGCATGGCGGTGGGTGCGGTGCTGTCCGCCCGGTCCACCGCCCGCGCGGTATCCCGCAGTGGCAGTTCCTTCAACAGGAAGGTCAGGCAGAAGGCCACCGCACCGACCGGCGCAGCGAACAGGAACACCGAGTGCAGCGCCTCGGCGTACCCGTTGATGTAGCCGGACCGGATCACCCCGGGCAGGTGGTCGAGCACGGCCGGGCTGGCACCGGTGGATGCGCTGATCCCGTGGGGCAGCGCCGCCCCGTGCAGGGCGCGGGTGAGGTCACGGACGAGCACGTTGGAGAAGATGGCGCCGAAGACCGCGGTGCCGAAAGAGCCGCCGATGGACCGGAAGAACGTGGCACCCGACGTGCCGGCGCCCAGGTCCTTATAGTCGATCGCGTTCTGCACCGCGATGACCAGCACCTGCATCGACGCGCCGATGCCGACGCCGAGAACGAACAGGTACAGCGACACGAGCCAGAAGCTCGTGCCGGGGCCCATCCGCGACAGCAGGAACAGCCCGACGGTCATCAGCGCCGTGCCCACGATCGGGAAGATCTTGTACCGGCCCCATCTGCTGACAAGCTGGCCGGTGCCGATGGAGGTGAGCAATAGCCCAGCCATCATCGGCAGCAGCCGCAGTCCGGACAGGGTCGGCGAAGTCCCCCTGACGATCTGCATGTACTGCGGCAGGTAGGCGAGCGCGCCGAACATGGCGAAACCGACGGCGAAGCCGATCACGCTGGTGGAGCTGAAGACCCGGTTGGCGAACAGGTGCAGCGGCAGGACGGGCTCGGCCGCCCGGCGTTCTGCGACGACAAAACCGGCCAGGCAGACGACGGCGAGCACGCCCATCAAGATGACCGGGAACGACCCCCAGGCGTAGGTGTTGCCACCCAGCGAGGTGAGCAGCACCAGGCAGGTCGCTGCCGCGCCGATAAGCGCGGTGCCCGCGTAGTCGATGACGTGGCGGGCCGGCCCGAGCACGCTGGCGACCCCGAACGTGGCACCGAAGATCCCCTGGTAGCGACCGCGGTCCCGGGGCGAGACGACGTCCCCGACAATGGTCTGCGCGCCGACCATCAGGCCGCCGCCGCCCAGCCCCTGGACGGCGCGGAACGCGATCAACTCAATCATCGACTGCGCGAAGCCGGACAGCGCTGAGCCGATCAGGAAGATGACGATCGCAGCCTGGAAGAACCTCTTCCGGCCGTACATGTCGCCGAGCTTCCCCCACAGCGGCGTGGAGACCGTGGAGGCGAGCAGGTAGGCCGTAACGACCCAGGACAGATGCGACAGCCCGTGCAGGTCGCCGGCGATTGTCGGCAACGCGGTCGCGACGATCGTCTGGTCGAGCGCGGCAAGCAGCATCCCCAGCAGCAGGGCGCCTAGGATCAGCAGTACCCGCCGCTGGTCGATGACTTGCAGTCGGCCAATGGCCTGCGGTGGCTCGCCCGGCGCTGGCCCGGCATCCGCACCAGCAGTCATGCCCCGCTCACCCCGCCTCCACCGCTCCCATCACCCTCATGCTGCCGCACGCAGGTGTTCTCCTTTGGGCAGGGCCGGCGGGTCGCTGAGGGCCCGGCCCTCGGGCCCGCGCGGATCGCGCCGCCTCGCACGCCCTTGGCCGCTGCCCAGCGGGAGTCGCCTTGCGCCGGTCGCTGTGCGACGGGCAGGCCGGGCCGGCCAGATCCGAGAGCAACCAGCTAGCGCCATGAGAGGGTCCGCAGAGGTTCGGCACCGACGCTCGTCTCGTCGGCCGCCACCGAGGCGGCCACGGATTCAGGAGGCACGGATGAGCGACGAGAAAAGGAGCGCGCTCGGTCCCCGCGCCAAGCGGTTTGCGGGTGCGGCGGGGCTGCTCGCGACGGGTGCGATCGTGGGGGGTGTGGTCGCTGCCACGCTGCCCGCCTCCGCAGACAACACCACGAGCACGGCCAACTCGACCACGGCGGCCACCCCGGCAACGGCGCCCGACGGTCCGTCACGCGGGCCGGTCGGCGGCGCCACGCCGGTCCGGTCGGACGAGAAGGCGCTGGGCGACAGCGACGCCGGCCAGGTGCGTGCCGCTGCGCTCAAGGCCGTGCCTGGAGGCACCGTGTACCGGGTCGAGACCGACGCCGACGGCGCGGTCTATGAGGCACACATGACGAAGGCCGACGGGACCGCCGTCACCGTCAAACTCGACAAGGACTTCAACGTCGCCGCCGTCCAGGACGGCATGGGCAGCGGCGGCCCCGGCGGTCACAGCCCCACGGGCAGCTCAGCCTGACCGGCTTCCAACGGTCCTACCATGCGGGCGCCCCCGTTGTCCTGTGGACGCGGGCACCGTCGATCTCGACGGTTGTCTCGTCCAGGAGACGTTCTCCGTCGAAGATGCGGACGTTCTCGACGATCGTGGTCAGGGCTGACTCCTCGTCTGTGCTGGGTCAGTGCTGGTTGGTGATGGGCGGGGCGTGAACGGCCGTCAGCTGTCCGGCGGGGTGACCGGCGCGGGGCGGGGGGTGGCGAGGAAGGCGTTGATCAGCATGTACAGGCCCCACGTCAACCGGTTCGGACCGCCGGTCATGAGTTGCTCACCGAGAGCGGCTATGTGCGGATGGACATCGGGTCGGGCGTCGACGATCACAAAGGCAGCGGCGCCCCCTGAGCAAACAGTCCAGCGACTTCAGCACTGACCCCGGCGCTACACACTCATCTGACCCTATGAGATACGCCTGCACCGCCGAGAATCTGCTGCCGGAGTGTCCGCGGCAAGCGCACGGCGCCGCGGATCCTGGCTCGGCGCCGCGAGTGCGTCAGCGGTAGAGGCGATAAGCAGCGGGGCACGTGGCCTGGCCTCCACTGCTGCGGGACTTGACCCGGCATAAATAGCGATGCGCTCATGCCGCGACTAGATACGCGCCTGCACGAGAGCATCAACGTGGCCCCCGCATGGTTCAGCATGTGCATTCCGGCAGCGTCTCACGCTCAGTGACGAATACCGGTCCGACTGGCACCCGGACCCGCCGATCTGCGCGGCTTTCGGGAAGGTACGTTTGGCGTCGCCATCGACTCGTAACGGATCGCGGCACCGATGAGTTCGGTCGATTCCCATGGTCTATCTGTTCGGAGTCGACCCGGACCGGACCCTGGAGGAGCATCAGATGGACCTTCCGCCCGTGGTGTCGTGTCTTTCACACCTACTCGTCATTCGCGAGAGGTGGCGATCTGCTCCTCGGCACGTTCAACTACCTCGACCTGACCCACTCGGGGCGTCAGTTTCACGTTGGGCAGGTCGCCTACCACGACCGCTACGACGTCCCACCCACCGTGGGGGCGTGACGAAACCTCACGCTCGGCGGAAGACCCGCCACGGAACTGGCATATCGGTCAGCAGTATGGCTAAGGAGCTCGCTGTGAACGTAGTGAAGTCGGACGACGGCACCAAGATCGCATACGACAAGCAGGGGCGCGGGCCCGCGCTGATGTTGGTCGACGGGGCGATGTGCACCCGCTCCACCGGTTCGAAGCCGGAACTCGTGAACCTGCTCGCGTCGCATTTCACGGTGTACAGCTATGATCGCCGGGGCCGGGGTGACAGCGGGGACACTCAGCCGTATGCGGTCGAGCGTGAGGTCGAGGATATTGCAGCCCTCGTGGACGACGCGGGCGGGACAGCCTACCTCTACGGTCACTCCTCCGGTGCGTGCCTCGCCCTCGAAGCAGCTGTCCAGCTGGGCGGCCGAGTCACAAGGCTTGCGATGTATGAGGCCCCCTACCACACCGATCCGGGCGCGCAACGCGCGTGGAACGTGTACCTCAACGAACTCGGCGAGGCGTTGCCAGCTGGCCGCTTCGGTGACGCGGTGGCGCTCTTCATGACCTACGTCGGGATGCCAGCCGAGCAACTCGCCGGGATGCGCCAGTCACCGTTCTGGCCGACTCTCGAAGCGATCGCTCCGACCCTCGCGTACGACCACGCCGCCATCCTGGGCAAGGATGCGTCGGTGCCCGCCGAGCGGGCAGCGCGGCTTGCTGCGCCGGCACTGGTAATGCACGGCGGCGCGAGCTTCCCCTTCATGGCTGACGCCGCGCAAGCCGTCAGCCGAGCCATCCCGCGCGCTCAGCTCCGAACGTTGCCAGACCAAGGCCACGAGGTGAGCCCGCGAGTCCTCGCCCAAACGCTGGCGGAGTTTTTCCCCGCATGAAGGCTATCGGGTCATCGTCGAGCCGTTCCTCTTCGGCGGCGCCCACGCAGCGACCGGCTGCGCCGTCGCTTAGCTGCCCAGCCGCGCATGCCGAAGGTGCCGGGCGTGCCAGCGCCCTGCGAAGCTAATAGCGTGGCTGTTTTTCAGGCGGAGCCGTTCATGGTCAGGGTGGGCGACGAGGTTCTCGCCGACCTGCGGGCCCGGATCCGGAACACGCGGTGGCCCGAGGCGGCGCCGGGTGCGTCGTGGGGGCAGGGCACAGACCTTGGTTACCTGCGGGACCTGCTGGCGTACTGGGAGGACGGCTTCGATTGGCGCAGGCAGGAACGGTGGCTGAACACGTTCGGCCACTTCCGGGCCGAAATCGACGGCGTCCGGGTGCATTTCGTCCACGAGCGGGCCCGCAGCGGCCATGGGATCCCGCTGATCTTGACCAACGGCTGGCCCAGTTGCTTCGCCGAGTTCCTGCCGGTGACGCCGCGGCTGACCGACCCACCCGCGCACGGCATCGGCGGGCCCGGTTTCGACGTGGTCATCCCCTCGCTGCCCGGCTACGGCTTCTCCGAACGGCCGGCCCGGACGGGGGTGACAAGCCGGTACACGGCCGGGCTGTGGCACCGGCTGATGCGGGGCCTGGGCTATCGGCGGTACGGCGCACACGGCGGCGACTTCGGGGCCGCCGTCACGACGTTCATGGCACTGGACGACCCGGCGCCCATGCTCGGCATTCACCTGTCCAACCTGGATATCGCGCCCTATACCGGGCCCGGGTCGCCGCCGCTGTCAGAGGCCGAACGCACCTACCTGGCGCAGTACCAGCGGTGGCGGGAAGACGACCGCGGCTACGGCGCGATCCAGTCGACCAGGCCGCAGACGGTCAGCTACGGGCTCAACGACTCACCAGCCGGCCTGGCTGCCTGGGTGCTCGAGAAATGGCGGGCATGGGCGGACTCCGGCGGGGATCTCGATGCCACCTTCTCCCGCGACTTCCTGCTCACTGTTGTGACCTTGTACTGGGCCACCCAGACGATCACGTCCTCGATGCGGGACTACGTGGACAACCGGTGGCTGGCAGCCGAGCTGGGCCTGACCGACGCGGTCACGGTGCCGACCGCGGTCGCTGTCTTCGCGCACCAGTTCATCGACGACGGCACGCCTCCCCGCGAGTGGGCCGAGCGTCTCTACAACATCCGCCGGTGGACGCCCATGCCTAGGGGCGGCCACTTCCCATCCGTCGAGGAACCGGAACTGCTCAGCCGCGATATCGTAGCCTTCTTCGACGAGCTGGGCGCTGCGAGCTTGGACCCATTCGCCCACTAGGTGGATCAACGACCGAGGAGGTATCCGCACCCTTCAGGTCCAGGTGAGACACCCAGACGTGATGTCGTCACCGGCAAGCTGACGATCGACACTGGCTGGGGGCGCTGTTCTTGGTGGGTTGAGGCCAGCACGGTGCGGGGCCATCTGCCGGATCAAGCGATTGCCGGGCGGCCGTTTCATGCCGACCGGGCCGGGCAGGGCAATAGCTGGGCCTGCGGCAGCGGCGTGGCTGTGCGTGCCGAGCGGTACCAGTGGCTGCGGCAGCCGTCGGAACGGACGACCGGCAGCCCCAGGCGCATGAGGTGATCTGCTATGGCTCTTGCGCAGGGGGAGATGGGCCCGGCGCGCCTGTTCTCGCAGGCAACTGCAAATCATCAGGGAGCCACCCCATGGCCAGTCCCGGTACACGGCGGCACATCGAAATGAAGGATGGCGATCAAACGATCGCCGCTGCCGACGTGACAATTTCCCCAGAGCCCGACGCAACCGCTCAGGCATCGCTGCATGCGGCGTCCGGGCATATCACCCCTGGCAGCCGAGCGAGCCTGGTCGATGCCGTCATGGATCTGCCCGAAGTACAGGAGAGCACCCGCCTGAAGGCCGCTGTCCCGCTCGGCGACACCGAATCGCTGTGGCGTCTGCGGGAGCGGACCGAGGATGCGGCCACGCGTCCCGCCGGCTCTACCGCGCTTGTGGAGGCGAACATACCGCCGGATCGCAAACCCGGATCCGGTCGGGAGCCTGACGGCGAATCGTCCGCGCCGTAATCACGGTTACCCGGCTTGCGCCCGCCCTGTGGACGTTGCGCGAAGCGGCTGTGACTATTCGTGCCATACCCCCCGAACGGTCACCGGGTTAGTCTCCTAGCGTGGCAGCTTGCTCGCCTCCACCGGATGACTCGGCTGGCAGCTGTCTGTGATACCAGTCGATCTTCTCCCGGAGGTGTCTGTGCTGGGCCTGCAGCAAGGTGATCCGTTCTTGCACGCGTGCGTCGTGCTCGGTGAGCAGGCTCAGGCGCTCGGCCAGGGTGGCCTGCCCGCAGCGGGCTAGCTCGGCGTACCTTCGCATCTGCGCTATGGGCATGCCGGTGTCCCGCAGGCAGCGCAGCACCCCCAGCCACTCCAGGTCGTCGTCGCGGAACTGGCGGTGCCCGCTGGGCGCGCGGTCGATAGTATCCAGCAGGCCGATCCGCTCGTAGTAGCGCAGAGTGTCGAGGCTGAATCCAGACTGCTCGGCGGCCTGGCTGGGCGAGAAGATGCTGCTCATGGCGGTGAGCATGTCACCTGGAGCGTGCTCCAGGTCAAGGGCCCGGGACACCGCAGCGGCGGGCTGGTCCTGCGGATCAGGCTGGCTGGGCCGCAGCGGTGCCAAGCAGCCGGGTGATCTCGGCCATCTCCGCGGGCGGCAGCGGCCCGAGGCGCAGCGCTGCGGCGTTCTGCTCGGCCTGGCGGACAGTCCGGATGCCGGGGATGGGCACCGTGCGGGAGCTGCGTGCCAGCAGCCAGCACAGCGCGCCCTGGGCCAGCGTGCGCCCACCGCTGGACAGCACCTCGCGGACAGCATCGAGCCGGCCCAGCCACCACGGCGCCGGTCGCCCACCGGTGAAGTAGCCCACCCACGGCTGGGCGGCGCGCACGTCGTCGGTGGGCAGCTGCGAGGCGGCACCGTATTTGCCGGTGAGCAGGCCCATCGCCAGCGGGCTGCGGTTGATGCTCGCCAGATCAAGGGCGTCGCAGGCAGCGAGCATGGCGGGGGCGTCGGCGAGTGCGTTCAGCTCGTGCTGGATGGCCGCGCAGTGCGCGGCGCCCGCGAACGCGGCCGCGCGCTGTGGGTCGTCGGTGCTCCACCCGTAGGCGCGGATCAGCCCGTCGGCTACCAGCCCGTCGAGGGTGCCGGCGACGTCCTGCGCCTGGCCGACCGACAACTCCCCCAGGTGCAGCTGGTACAGGTCGATCCGGTCGGTGCCAAGCCGCCGCAGCGATGCCCGGCACGCCCGGTGGATGTAGGCCGGCGTAGCGTCCTCGCCGGTGATCGCCCGCTGCCCGGTGTCGAAGGTGTAGCCGAACTTGGTCGCGATGACCACCTCGTCCCGGTGACCGGCCAGCGCCCGCCGCAGCACCCGCTCGCTGTGCCCTGCACCATAGACGTCCGCGGTGTCGAAGAAGGTGACCCCGAGCTCCAGGCCACGGCGCAACGCTGCGACGGACTCATCGTCGTCGGCAGCGCCCCAGCCATCCGGCCTGCCGTCCAAGGTGACCGGCCCGCCGATCGCCCAGCACCTGAACCCGATCTCGCTGACATCTATACCGCTACGGCCCAGATCTCTGCCCATCGCCGTCCCTTCCAACTTCGCCAGCCCGGTACCAGCCTCGGACCTAAAGCGCGCTCCAGGTCAAGCGGCCAGCGGCTCGGGCCACCACATTCCCCGCGCTCACATGAGAGGGCCCGAGCCAGCAAGACGGACAGCCGAAGCAAGTCTTTCTGCGCCATCGCGCGGCGCCAGTCGGTTGTCCCGCCCGTCACCAGTCGCCCGCGGTGCTCTTAGCCAAGGGCCAGGGTAGTGGCGCGCGCGTTGAAAGGCACGCAGACTGGTCATACCAGGTCTGCCGATCCTGTGGGGTGCCACCGTGTCTGGTTACGAGGCTCATCCACCTGAGCTGGTCCCGATTCTGTCGCGAGGCAAGCACCGCAGCCCACGCAAGGGCGCGTGCTTCATGGAGCTGGCGTCGTACCTCGCGGGGGAGCGTTGGAGTGATCACCCGGCCTGCACGCACCCGCTGCTGGCGGCCGCCGCATGCGATGTGAACGACTACACCTCCGATGCCGGCCGGGCACGGCTGGCTGGGCTGATCCCGTCGGTGATCGGGCTGGCTAGCGACGATCTGCACGTGGACGCGCGGGTCGCGCTGCGGTGCGCCAGGATGGCGCTGCCGGTGGTGGCGGCCGAGCGGCAACGCGCCATGGCGGTCTCCGTGCTGGCGTGTGAGCGCGTGCTGGCGGGCCTGGACGGGCGGCCGGCTGGCTGGCTCGAGGAGCAGAGCAGGCAGGCGCTGGCGCAGGTTCCGCGCGCCGCGCGGTGGGCCCGCAGCTTCACCCGTGACATCCCGATCCCCCCGAAGGTCTTTCGCCGGCGCTCCGCGCCCGCCACGGTCCACGCCGCGGTGGAGGGGATCGCGCTGGCGTGCGTCCCGCAGCCCGACCAGATGCTCCGTGACCTGCTCGTCGGCGCGATCGGCGAGTGCGCGGCGTGGGTCGGCCGGGACACGGCGGCGGCGCACGGTGCGACACGCCGACGTGGGTGGCCGCCTGCGGGTTCACGGGTACGGCCATCGTCCACTGACGCGATGCCTCGGCCCGATCGCGTTCCAGCCGCCCAGGGAAATCGGGCACTAACCCAGCCTGGCCGAACTCGGCCTTCCCGTTGAACTCGGCGTTTCTGAAGCTGGCGTCGTGGAGCTGACAGTAGGTGACGCCGAGGTCGATGAGGTGGGCCTCGATGAGACAGCCCACACGCCGTCCCGGTAGATTTTCCCGCCCCCCGCCGGCGAAGGTAGCGGTCTGCCCGCGACAGCTCCGCGAACCCAGAAATGATCGTGATCGCAACGAGCCCTCGATCACGCAGGTCCTCCCGCCAGCCCCGGCCCGGCGGTTCGGCGGCAGGACACGCGATCCATGCGGTCAGCTGTGCGCAGGGCCACGACCGGGGACCGGCAGAGCCCGTCAGCCGGTCGCGCACGAACACGTCGGTCCTGCCGTTCGTGTCGGCCGGGGCGAGATTGGCAGCAGATGAGTCGAAGGCGACGAAGCGGCCATCGTCGCTCAACTCCGGGCTGGTGCTGATGCCGTCTCCCTGTTTCCCCTTGCTGCTGAGGCTGACCCGCTCGGTCCTCCCGCTGGAGCGGTCACGCACGAACACGTCGACCGCGCCGTTGGTGTCGCCGGCGACGAGGTTCGCCGCGGACGAGTCGAACGCCACCACGACCCCGTCCGCGCTCGCCGACGGCGCACTGGCTCGCCCGCTGATCCCGTCGCCCTGTTTGCCGTTGCTCCGCACGCTGACCAGGTCGGTCAAACCCCGGGAGCCGCCACCGCTCCGGCAGCGAAAAGGATCACCGACGCTGATAACAAGACGAGCACTGTCAGCGGCCGCACGGACATGGTTCCCTGTCCTCCTCATTTCAGGACGAGACTCGACTCTGACGCTCACACGCCGGACCTCGCGCCACACAACCCTCGGGTCAACAGGACGGGTCGAGGTAGGCCAGTTTCCGCACCCGATGTTGGCCCGCGTCACCCTCGTCGAGCGCGTGGCCGGTCAGTCGGCGAGTACAGCCGGTTCGGCGAGAGGATCCGCCCCGACCTGGCTATGGGGTGGTTTGTGGCATAGCTTCTGGGGCAGTCGGCGGCGCCGGATTGTCTGCGGCGGGCGCCGGGAGGCTCGGTTCGGGGAGGCTTGACGTGTGGGATGTGGCGCCGTGACTGCGCCGGCGGCGTTTGCTGACATGCGGGCGTTGCGGGCTTGCTGGCATCCGGTCGTGTTTAGTCACGACCTTGCTGAGCGGCCGGTCCATGCCGACGTGCTCGGCGAGCCACTGGTGGTGTGGCGGGGCCAGGATGGCCAGCCGCGGGCCAACTCGGACCTGTGCGTGCACCGCGGCACCGCGCTGTCACTCGGCTCGATCAGCCGCGATGAGCTCGTCTGCCCCTACCACGGATGGCGCTACCGCGCCGATGGGCGCTGCGTGGCCATCCCCCAGCTGGCCGATCCATCCCGGGTACCCGCCAAGGCCAGGATTGGCGCGTTCGGCTGCCAGGAACGGTACGGGCTGGTTTGGGTGGCCCTAGCGGAGCCGCGCTGGCCGCTGCCCGAGGTGCCCGAACTGGAGGACAGCAGCTGGGCGGTGGTGACGGCCGGCCCGTACCGCTGGCGTTGTGATGCCGCGCGTCAGGTGGAGAATTTCACCGACTTCGGGCACTTCCCGTTTGTGCACCCGGGGTTGCTGGGCGATCCGGACCGGCCGGTCGTCCCGCGCCACGAGGTCCGTGCCGAAGACAACGTGTTGCACTATTCGATCGTCCGCCCGGAAGCCCCTAACACTGACGACTTCCCGGTCTTCGGCAACGAGCAGGCCAGACAGCCGGAACGGCGCAGCCGCTACGAGCTGCACCTGCCGTATACGATCGCGCTTCGGCTGGACTGGGGCGGCGAGCGCGGCATGGTCTACTTCTTCGCCTCCCAGCCGGTCGCGGCCGACCGCTGCGCCGGGTACGTGGTCATCGGGCGCAACTACAACCTCGGCCAGCCGTCGCGGGTCATCCGGGAATTCGAGGACACCATCTTCGGCCAGGACCAGCTCGTGGTGGAATCGCAGCGGCCTGATCGGGTGCCATTCGACCTCGCGGCCGAACTGCACCTGAAGTTCGACGCGGTGGCCGTCGCCTACCGCAAGGCCATGCGGGCGCACGGGCTCGCCACCAGCGACGCGGCCGGGCTCCTCACCAACATCGCTCAGCCCGGGGTCCCCGCCCACTCACCCGCACAGCGGCGCCTCACCTGAAGACAGCGCATGCCCGGTATCGGCCAGCCGGAGCCCGGCAGGCTGCCGCTGCGCGTGAAGACTTGATTCCGGGATTCCATGATCACCTGGCAGGACAGGTTAAAGCTGCGGCGATTGCCAGCGGTGAGGTGCAGCGGCAGGTTGGAATTGAGAGTGCAGCTTATGTGAAGGGGTCCTCGCGTGACCATACCCGCGCCGTGTCGCGGCACGAGCATTCCAATCGGTGTCTGCCGCGGGCGCGGGTGCGGCACCCGCCACCCTTGGGGGGTGCGCCGGTCTGGGTCTGCTCGCAACCCCGCGCACCATGGACCGCGCTATGGCCCCGGCTTCGCGACCTCGGGTAAGCGCTATGCGGCAGCACTAGCCGGACGGGTTATCGCTCTGCGCCGGCCGGCTGGTTTCGGCAGGACGGCCGGCGGGCGGCCGTCCGCGGCGGCGCATCCGTCCGGCGTGGCTAGGCAGCCGCCCTGCTTCGGCAAGGGCCCGGCGCAGCAGGAACTCGATCTGGGCGTTGGTACTGCGCAGCTCGTCCGCGGCCCACCTGGCCAGGGCGTCGTGAACGGCGGGGTCCAGCCGCAGCAGCACGCCCTTGCGCTCTGTCACCGCGATTCCGTGTCTGCCATCACTGGTACGTGCCTGCCATCACTGGTAGAGGGAGCCGGTGTTGACGACTTGCTGTGTCGCCTGTTCGCTGCACAGGACCACGAGCAGGTTAGACACCATCGCGGCCTTGCGCTCCTCATCCAGTTCGACGACACCCTCTTCCTCGAGCCGCTGCAGGGCCAGCTGGACCATGCCGACCGCGCCTTCCACGATCCGCTGCCGCGCGCCGACCACGGCGTTCGCCTGCTGCTGCCGCAACATGGCCTGGGCGATCTCGGCGGCATACGACAGCCGGGTGAGGCGGGATTCGATGATCTGGACGCCGGCCGGTGCGACCCGTTCGGTGATCTCAGCGGAGAGCCGCTGGGTGATCTCCTCTGCGTTGTCGCGCAGCGACAGCGCGCCGCTGCCTCGGCTGTCGTATGGGTAGCTGGACGCGATGTGCCGGACGGCGGTCTCGGTCTGGATGGTGACGAACTCCGTGAAGTCATCGACGGAGTACAGGGCGCTGGCCGTGTCCTGGACCCGCCAGACGACCACGGCGGCGATCTCGATCGGGTTGCCGTCGGCGTCGTTGACCTTGGCCTGAGCCGACTCCTGGTTGCGGATCCGGGTGGACACCTTCCGCCTGCGGGCGAACGGGTTTACCCAGTGCAAACCGGGGTCCCTGATGGTCCCGCGGTACCTGCCGAACAGCTGTACCGCGCGTGCCTCCCCGGCGACGACAGACGTCAGGCCACGCACTGCTAGCTCACCGGCGAGAATGAGAAGGACGCCGGCCACGATCAATGCCGTTGGGCCTGCACCGCGGCCCAGGGCGATGCCAAGGACAAGCAGCGCGGCCCCAGCGAGCAGCATCCCGATGCCGAGCACCAGGATCAGCACGCCGGACGCTGACCATGCCTCGCGCTCGGTCACCCGACGGCCAGGCAGTTCCGGGCCTGCGGCGGCTGCATTCTGGGTAACCATCCGCCTCTCCTCCACTTGACGGACTTGATAACACTTACTTAGCATACTGATATCTATTTTTCTCGGCAAGAGCCGCCCCGCCAGCGCGCGTGGCATGCACAGCGGGCCGGCCCGGGGCAAGGCGGACGTGTGAGCAGCGACGACGGGGCACTCGAACTGATCGGCCTGCGCCGGCGGTACGGTGACCGGGCTGGGCGGCAGGCCTGCGCCGGGACTGCGGCGATAGAAGTCAGCCACCTGACCAAGAATTTCGGCCGCCGGACCGCCGTCGCGGATGTGTCGTTCAGCGTCGCCTGGGGTGAGGTGTTCGGGTTCCTGGGGCCGAACGGGGCGGGCAAGACGACGACCGTGCGGATCCTGGGCACGCTGATCGCGCCGACATCCGGGGCGGCGGTGGTAGCCGGCATTCCGCTGACCAGGGCCGGTGAGGCAGAGATCCGCCAGCGCATCTCGATCATGCCAGAGGCCCCGGGCCTGTACCGCCGGCTGACGGTGACCGAGAACCTGGAATTCTTCGCGCGGCTGTACGGCCTGCCGGACCGCGAGGCCCGGATCAAGAAGGCCCTGGCGGCAGTCAACCTTAGCGACCGCGCGAACGACAGCTGCGGGAGCCTGTCCAAGGGCCTGCGGCAGCGGGCCGCCCTGGCCCGCACGCTGCTCAATGATCCGGCGGTCATGTTCCTGGACGAGCCCACCTTGGGCCTGGACCCGGTGGCGGCGCACGAGGTGCACGGCCTGATCAGCACGCTGCGCGACCGCGGCGTCACCGTCTTCCTCACAACCCACCGGCTGGATGAGGCCGAACGCCTGTGCGACCGGGTCGCCATCATGAACACCAGCCTGCGCACCGTCGGCCGACCCGACGAGCTGCGCCACACGCTGTTCAGCAGGTCACTGACCGTCACGACCGCCGCGCCGCTGGGCACGCCCGATCAGGTCTTCACGGGCCTGCCAGCCGTCCAGGGCTGGCGCGCCGCCGATCCGGCAGGCGGCCGCACGGCCGGCTACGTCCTGACGGTGTCCGACCCGGCGCAAGCGGCGCCCGCGGTGACCCGGGCCCTGGTCGCCGACGGAGCCGACGTGCTGTCGATCACCGAATCGCGGCACACGCTCGAGGACGTCTACCTCGAGCTGATCAACGACCAGGAGGGCCGGTCCCGATGAGCATCAGCGCGGCCCGCATCGGTGCCGTCACCCGCAAGGAACTCACCGAGTTCCGGCGCAGCCGGTTCATCGTGTCCACGATGGGGGTCGTCCCGGTCATCTTCCTCATCGTTCCCACCGCCACCATCCTCTCGATCAAGGCATCTGCGCCGAGCGCAGGGCTGGACAAGGGGATCGGCTTCGCGCTGCTGTACCTGCTGCTGATCCCGGTCGTCATACCATCCACGATCGCCGCGTACTCGGTGGTCGGCGAGCGCGAGCAGGGAACCCTGGAGCCGGTGCTGACCACGCCGGTCGGCCGCGAGGAATTCCTCATCGGCAAGGCCGCGGCGATCCTCATCCCCGCGGTCGGCATCGCGTATGTGGTGCTCGGCATCTTCCTGGCGGTCGTGCGATTCGGCGCCCATCCCGTGGTAGCCGCGGCCGTGTGGCACTCTCCGGAATTGCTCGCCGAGGTATTCTTCATCCCGCTGCTGGCCGGCTGGGGCGATCTGGATATGCCTGGCGATCTCCGCCCGAGCCAGCGACGTCCGCGTCGCGCAGCAGCTCGGCGTACTGGCCAGCCTGCCGCCGCTCGCCCTGACCTTGCTGCTGTCGCTCCAGGTGATCAATTCGACGCTCATACTCGCCGCCTCGCTGGCCGGCGCTCTGCTGGTGATCGACTGCGCCGCCTATCTGGTCGTGTCGAAGCTGTTCGACCGTGAGCGCCTTGTCACCGGAACCAAGCCCAGCAGCGGCGTGACCGGCCCGGCGCAGTAATCTCCGCAGGCGCGGAGGGAAGCCATTGCAGCCATGTTCCGTGCGGGTCGGTGAAGGCCATGGGAGTCCGGCCGTCCCGGGCGAGCACGAACGGCGCGCCCTGGTAAGTGGGCGCGGGCATGTCCGGCACGACGCCGGGTCCTTCGTTGGACAGCCAGACGGCCCCGAGGCCGCGTACCATGTCGGCGAACGCCGCCGCTCCTGGGGCGCGACGTAAGCAAGCACGGCGGAGTGATACACGACCACGGTCGCCTCAGCGGGGGCCTGGGCGGCCAACGCGGGCAGGTCGGTAACCAGATCACCGCGATGCACCACGGGAGGGTCGCGGCGGGCTGTGGCGATCGCGGCGGCGAGCCGCCGCTCCCGGTCGCCTTCACCCGCCCACACCAGGCACGACAGCCAGCGGACGTCATCGTCGCTGGTGACGTCGAGCGGGTTAAGGTCAAGCCCGGCCCGCCAGGTGATGGCGGGAAGCTGTGCCGGGAGGGGTACCGGTCCGCGTGGTGCGCAGCGCAGGGCAGGCGCTTGCGGGTCCTGCCCCGCGATCCGGTGCCCGGCGTAGTCGTAGGAGTACCGGTCGAAGAGCAGAGTGAGCCCGGCACTGGCGCCAACCTCGATCAGCGCCAGCGGCGGCGGCAGCTGGGCCAGGGCCGGCAGCAGCGTCGCGCAGCGGGCCGGCTCGTTTGTCTGCGTGCGCCGGGCCAGCATCACCGCGGACAGCCCAGCCGAGTTGTGGCTGACCAGGTCCCGCAGCCGGGATATGTCGGCAGGCACGCCTAGCACGTAGCGAGCTGCGGCGAAGAGCAGATTGGGCTGGCGCTTTTCCGGCGGCAGTGAGCCGAGAAAACGCAGAACGGCGGTGTCGTCAGCGACCGACTCGGCCAGTGACTCATAAGCCGGGGAGCGGCCGTGGGCGTCCTGGGCGAACTCTCGGTAGTTCTCCGCGGCGCTCCTCGCCGGATCATGACCATGCATCATTGCCACGGCCCGAAGGCTATCGGCCGGTCTCAAATATGGTCTCATAACTTACGGCGGGCTCACCGTCCCGCGCAGGGGGAGCATCGCACAAGTAGTGGCGGCCAGCCTCACCGCATCCCGGAGGCCAGCACGGTGTCCGGACGGCGCATCACGGCCCTAACGTTCGCAGCGTATGTGTGCCACCGCGAAGGAGGGCCGACAGGTGAGCGACGCTTCTGACACTCCATGGCGTGGCGTCGTTCCGGGACGGGCAGGCATGAACGCGCTCATCGATCCGGTCGCGGCCACGTAGAACTCGGTCCGCCGCAGTTCGCCTCGCGATCGGTGGCGTGTGCGGACTCGCCTGGGCGGCCGACTTCCGAGGCTTCATGGCCGAACTCGCCGGGTCGGAGTCGGACACCGGGTGGTACGGCACGTTCGCCCAGATCCTGCTCCCGGGCGTCGTGGCTGGTGTTCTGCTCGGATGGGCGGAGCACATCCGACAGGGGACGCGGTTTCGAACCTGGACGGCACGATCGCGGCCGTTTTGTACGCCACCGTCGGGGCGCTGATCGTCCGCCGCGCGGGCAACCTCATCGGCTGGTTCCTGCTCGGCGTGGGGGCCGGCGAGGCAATCATGTCTCTCACCTCCGCCTATGCGGCGCTGGGCATCACCCATCCCGGGACTCTGCCGGTGCCGGAGCTGGTGGGCCTGCTGGCTGAGTGGAGCTTCGTGCCGATCTTCGCCGGGTTTGGCTTCATGCTGCTGCTGTTCCCATCCGGGACGCTGCCATCGCCCCGCTGGCGCCCGTTCGCGGGACCGGGCCTGCTGGCGACTGCGCTGACGATGGCCGGGTTCGTGGTGCGGCCGAGGCTGGTGGCGCTCCCGGCACCCGGCGGTGTCTCGCTCATGTTCCCAAACCCGCTCGGCATCAGGTCACTGGGTCCCGTGTTCTCGACCGTCCTGATCGGAACCCTCAACGGCCTGTCGGTGCTGGGCACCGTGCTCCTGGCGGCGGCCTTCGTGTCCCTGGCGATCCGCTACCGGTCGGGCGGGCGCGAAGTGCGGCAGCAGATCAAATGGATCGCGCTGGCGGCAGTGGCGGGTTTTTACTGCCAGCTTGTGGCGCTGCTGGCCACCGCGGCCAGCGGGGACGCCTCAAACCCGGTGACGGTCACCGCCTACATCGTGATGCCGGTCATCGCGCTGTTCGTGGTTCCCGCGATCATCACGCTCGCGATCCTGAAGCACGGGCTGTACCAGATCGACGTCATCATCAACCGCGCCGTCATGTACGGCCTGCTCTCCGCCGTGCTCACGGATCCACTCTGCCCGTGGGCGTCCCGCTCATAGATGGCATCGGCTTCCAGCGTTCGAAAATGGCCACGCGGGCCATCGCGGTCCGTCACCGGGATGAACTGCTCGGGCCGCTCACTGTCCGGAAACCGAGAAACGAGCCGGTGTCCGCCACGGAGGACAAGCTGCTGACGCACCTGGCGTCACAGGCGGGCCTTGTCCTTCGCAACGTCCGCCTCACCGCCGAGCTGCAGGCCACGATCGACGACCTGAAGGCGTCGCGGCGGCGGCTGGTGCAGGCCCAAGATGAGGAGCGGCAGCGGATCGAGCGGAACCTGCACGACGGCGCCCGGCAGCAACTCGTCGCGCTAACAATTCAGCTCACCCTGCTGGAGGACGCCGCCGAAGACCCCGGCGAAGTCAGGCGCGTGACGGGCCAGCTCCGCAGTGGGCTCCACGCGGCACTCGATGACTTGCGGGCCCTGGCCCGCCGGATCTACCCGCCGCTGCTGGCCGATCAAGGGCTCGGGCCAGCCCTGCAAGCACAAGCCAGCAAAAGCCCCGCTGCCAGTCCTGATCGAAGCCGACAGCATCGGGCGCTACCCGCGGGACGCCGAGGCCGCCGTGTACCTCTGCATCCTGGAGGCCCTGCAGAACGTTGCCAAATACGCGCAGGCATCCCGGGCCACCATCGCCCTGTCCTGCCCCGACAGCTACCTCAAGTTCCACATCACCGACGACGGGGCCGGCTTCGACACCGCGCACGCCACGCATGGCACTGGCCTGCAGGGCATGGCCGACCGGCTGTCCGCAGTCGGCGGCACCCTCCACATCCAGTCCACGCCCGGGATCGGCACCATCATCAGCGGCACGCTGCCCGTCCCCGAGCCAGCCGAGACCAGGCGTTAATGGCGTGTCACCTGGGTGGCCCGCGCCGCCGACACGTGCCACCACGCGTTAGCCGTTCTGGATAATTTATTCCGAACGGCTAACGCGTGGTGGCACGGCCTGTCAGGCCGCGGTGGTGCGCTGGGAGACTCGTCGGCGCGCGACTGTGCGGCCTGCCGACGCGGCGGGCAGGCACAGTGGTCAGCCGAGCCGATCAGCCGATCTGAAGTTGGTCATTTCGCCGCATTTGCCTGTTTGACACGATGGCAGCACTGATCCGCCGCGGCTTGCCCTTGACTGCGATCACTTCACCTCGACCCCGAAGGGACATCCGCATGAATGCCCAGAGCCGCTTTCTCGAAAATTCGTTCGCCCCGGTTGGCGAGGAGATCACCGCGTTCGACCTGCCGGTCACCGGCCGCGTGCCTGCCGAGCTATGCGGACGTTACCTGCGCAACGGGCCCAACCCGATGGGGCTGGACGACCCCACCTACCACTGGTTCCTGGGCCCGGGCATGGTTCACGGTGTGCGGCTGCGCGACGGCCGGGCCGAGTGGTACCGCAACCGGTGGGTCCGCTCCCGGTTGCTGGCCGAGTCGCTGGGCGAGAAATGGCCGGCCGGGCCGGTCCACGCCGACTTCGATTTCGCCGCCAACACCCACATCATCGCTCATGCCGGCCGCACCCTGGCCACCGTGGAGGCCGGCCCGCTGCCCTATGAGCTGTCCGGTGAGCTGGACACCGTCGGCCCGTGCGACTTCGGCGCCACGCTGCCCGGCGGCTTCGCCGCGCACACCAAGCCCGACCGGCGGGACCGGCGACCTGCACGCCATCGCCTACTACTTCGCCTGGGAGCACGTCCAGCACGTCGTCATCAACCCGGCCGGCCGGGTGAGCCGCACCACCGACATCCCGGTGGCCGACGGGCCGATGATGCACGACTTCGCGCTCACCGGCAAATACGTGGTCCTGTTCGACCTGCCCGTCACCTTCAGCATGGACGCGGTGTCCGCCGGGCAGCAGATGCCCTACACCTGGAACCCGGCGCACCAGGCCCGCGTCGGGCTGTTGCCCCGCGACGGCAGCCCCGGCGACGTCCGCTGGCTCGAGGTCGATCCCTGCTGGATCTTCCACACCCTCAACGCCTATGACGACGGCGACCGGGTCGTGGCCGACCTGATCCGGTACGAGGGCGCCTACGACGTCGCCACACTGGGCGGGCACGGGCCGGTGACGCTCGACCGGTGGATCATCGACCCGGCCGCCGGCAAGGTGACCCAGCAGCGCCTGGACGACCGCATCCAGGAGTTCCCCCGCGTCGACGACCGGGTCATCGCTCAGCCGCACCGCTATGGCTACAGCGCGGTGATCGGCGAGGTCAGCCAGGCCACCGTCTCTCTCAGCGGCGACTTCACGGACCAGGCGTTCGCCAACGCCCTGCTCAAACACGACCTCGCCGCCGGCACCGTTCAGGCGCACGAGTTCGGGCGCGGTGCCACCGCCGGGGAGGCCGTGTTCGCCCCCGCCGCACCCGACGCCGCCGAGGACCACGGCTATGTCATGGCGTTCGTGCACGACCCCGACCGCGGCGCCGCTGACCTGGTGATCCTCGCAGCCCAAGACTTCACCGGCGAACCGGTGGCACGCGTCCACCTACCGGCCCGGATCCCGCTCGGCTTCCACGGCAGCTGGATCGCCGACCAGTAGATCCCTGGAGGGATCATGCAGCGACCGAATATCTCCAAGCAGCAACTACCAGTCCTATCCGTGCGTACCACCGAAAGTGTCAACGACAAATGCCATACCTGGCGGGGTCGCCTCGACAAGCGCGGCGGGCTGATCCTGAGCTTCCCGCGCATTGTCGCGGTGTACTGGGATCCGTTCTTCGGCACCGCCCGCAACGCCGCCCGCATGGATCAGTTCTTTCGGGACGTCGGATTTCATCTGTCACGGGCACCCGGCGGGAAACTGGAAGATGGCGGACGCGCTGGACGCACTGCTTCGCCCGTTGAGAAGTTCCCAATATGACGTGGCACCGCCCGTTCGTCAGCGGACGCACCTGTGATCATGACGCGTATGGCTTCGCTTGCGTAGCCAGCACAAGAATGGGCGTGGTTCTGTCGGCGGACGGGAACGTTATTCAGGACCCTTGGTGGCACATATGCCATTGGCGTGAGAACGGGCGGAGTGTCGTTGAAATCAGTGACCGTTAGTGTGCGCGGCGCGGCTGGCAGGTGCGGAGCAGCCTGAGTGACCGGTGACACGCAAGCGGCTGCGTCAGGAGTCAGAGGAGCGAGGGACCATGTATCACGGCGCTAATCTTCCCATCGTCGGAGAGTTCGCCAACCCGACATTGCTGGCTGAGCTCGCTGTGGAGGCAGAGTACGCAGGTTGGGATGGGGTATTCGTGTGGGACACATTGTTGTTCAACGTTGAAACCATGCCGCCAGTCCTCGACCCCTGGGCCATGCTCGCCGTGATAGCGACATCAACGACCCGAGTGAAGATCGGGCCCATGATCGCACAACTGGCGCGTCGTCGGCCGTGGGAAGTCGCTCGTCAAGTCGTCACTCTCGACCACCTGTCGCATGGCCGCCTCATCCTCGGGGCCGGCCTGGGCTATGCGAGCGAGGCGGACTTCGGGCATTTCGGCCTACCATCGGACGCACGAGCGCGAGCGGACCTGTTGGACGAGAGTTTGCATGTCATTGCCGGACTGTGCTCTGGCGAGCCGTTTGAATACCAGGGGTACCACTACACGATCAAAGAGACGCTGTTCCGGCCCCCTCCGGTCCAGAACCACATTCCGGTCTGGATCGGTGGTTACTGGCCCCACAAGAGGCCGATGCGACGGGCCGCCCGGTGGCATGGAGCGTTCCCAGCACCGCAAGTCGTCCCGACGGCCGACGGCTTCGCCGCGATGCCGTTCCCGCCAGAGGAGGTTTCTCGCGTCCGCAGTTACATCGAACAACACCGCTCCAGCCAGGAGCCGTTCGATCTAGTGATCAGCCACGCGTTGCCACTCAATGACCCTGCGGCGGCCGCGGAGCAGGTACGACGGTACGAGCAGGTCGGAGTGACGTGGATCGTCCGCGACTGGCTGCCCTGGGAGACGGGGCCCGACGAGCTGCGGGCTCAGCTCCGACGTGGACCACTAGGGTCTGCGTGAGACCTTACCCCAGCCACAGCGGTCGCCTGTAGTGGCCTCAGCAGGACGACCTTGTCGATGTCGGGCGTGGAGCGAGCCTGCCACCAAGTGGTGCGCACCATCAAGGTGATACACCACGCAACCTCTGCGGGAGGTCCGAAATGAGCGATCCCGGACAGTATCCACCCGGCGGCCGCAGGCTGGATGATATGGAACCTGCGCTGAGAAGATCGGCCCTGCGCTCGCGACAGGGATTCGGCACGGCGCAGCTGACGCGCCCGTTGTGGCCTCATCAGAGGCGTGCGCTGGATGCGTTCGAGCTGGACCGTGAGCGGGGCGACCCAGCGACCTATGTCGTGGTGCCACCCGGCGGCGGAAAGACACTGATTGGGCTCGAGGCGGCTCGCCGGCTGGGCCGGCCCGCCGTTGTACTGTGCCCGAACACCGCAATCCAGGCGCAATGGATTGCGCAGTGGCATACCGCGTTCTCACCGCTGACCGTGCCTGCCACGGCGAGCAGGGATCTGCCGACGGCGCTGACCGTGCTGACCTATCAGGCGGTGTGCACGCTGAACATGGGCGTGAATGCGCTCAACTCAGGCATGAACGGCGAATGCCCGGACGGCCCTCCGCCGCCTGCTACCCGTGTCGGTGGGGGACGGCCAGGTGGTGGGCCCACGTCACGAGCACGGCTTGGCGGCGATGAGCTGTTGTCCCTGCTGCACCCGAACGGCCGGGAGCTTATCCAGCGCTTGCACTGCGGAGGGCCATGGACGCTGGTTCTTGATGAGTGCCATCACCTGCTCGAACTGTGGGGCCGTCTGCTCAAGACGGTGGTCGCGCAGATGGACCGTCCCTTCGTGATCGGGCTCACTGCGACCCCGCCGCACATGATGAACACCGAACAGGCCAGCCTGCACGCGACGCTGTTCGGCCGGGTGGACCTGGAGATCTCAGCGCCCGCGCTGGTGCGGAACGGGCACCTTGCTCCTTACCAGGAACTCGCCTACCTCACGCGCCCGACACCAAGCGAGGCCGACTACATCCACGAGGAATCCGTCCGCTTCGCCGAGCTGCGGGCTGACCTGCTCGACCCGGCGTTCGCGAGCACACCATTTCTGGCGTGGCTGCAAAGCAGGGTGGTGGAACGGCGTAGCCGGGAAGGCGCGCAGGTGTCCTGGCAGCGGTTTGAACGCGACGAGCCGGCGCTGGCGGACGCCGCCGTGCGGTTGCACACCGCCGGGCTGCTGCCGTTACCTGACGGCGCCCGGGTCCGTGAGCAGCACCGCCATCCCCCGGCCGCGGAGGACTGGGTCGCGCTCATCGAGGACTACACACGGCGATGCCTGCTCGCGAGCGGCGACCCGCAGGACGAGCGGGCCTACGAGGCCATTCGCCGCGCCCTGCCGTCCGTGGGCTACCGGCTCACCCGCGTGGGCGTGCGGGCGAGCGACTCGCCGGTCGACCGTGTGCTTGCGCGTTCGGAAAGCAAGGCCCACGCGGTGATCGAGATCCTCCGTGCGGAGTCCGCCGAGCTCGGGCCGAAGCTCAGGTCGCTGGTGTTGTGCGACTACGAAGAAGCTGGCGGGACAGTGCCCGCGCGCCTGACCGGCATCCTGCAGCCCGACGCAGGCGGCGCGCGGCTCGCCCTCGAGAGCCTCATCGCTGACGAGTCCACCGCCGCGCTCGACCCGGTGCTGATGACGGGAAGCCGCCTGGCCTGTGGCCGGGAGACGGCGCACAGTCTGATCGACTGGCTGCGCAGCACCGACCCACGACTTGACCTTGCCATCTCCGCGCAAGACGGCCAGCCGCAGGTGGTGGAGATCACCGGCTCGGCTGGCTGGGCTGCGCGCCGCTACGTTCCCCTGGTTACCCGCTTTTTCGGTGACGGCGGCTCACGGTGCCTGATCGGAACGAGGGCGCTGCTCGGCGAGGGCTGGGACGCACCGGCCGTCAACGTCGTGATCGACTTGACCGCGGCCACCACACCGACCTCGGTGGTTCAGGCCAGGGGCCGCGCGCTGCGGTTGGATGCCCACTGGCCGGAGAAGGTCGCCGACAACTGGGGCGTGGTCTGCGTGACCGACGATCATCCCAAAGGGGCAGCCGACTTCAACCGCTTTGTCCGCAAGCATGACCGGTACTTCGCGCTGGCACGGACCGGCGACATCGTGTCCGGTGTCGCGCACGTCGACCCACGCCTGTCGCCCTATGCGCCGCCGCCGGTTAGCCAGTTCGACGGGCTGAACGCGGAGATGCTGCAGCGGATCACCGAGCGCGCGGCCGCCCGGGAACGGTGGGCCATTGGCACGCCGTACCAGGACGAGCCCGTGGCCACCGTGACCGTCGCAACCCGCCGCTCGCTCGGCTTGGCCGGCCGGGCGACCGTGCCGCTCGCCCGGCGCCGCTCGTCGGCGTTGCGGACGGCGTTGTGGGCGGTGTTCGTTCTGGTGGCCGTGCCCGCGTCGCTGGCCGCGGCGAAGGCAGGGGCCTTTTATCTGGCCGGCGGGCTGGCCGCTGGCGGGCTGGTGGCCGTCCTGCTCAGCTACCTCGCCAGAGTATCCCGAACGGCTGCGCGCATGATCACCACGCCTGCAGAGGCGAGCCTCGAAGACATGGCCCTCGCCACGGCCGACGCACTAAATGCCGCCGGCCTCACCAGCAAGGGCAGCCATGCAGTCCGCGTCGAAACGCTCCCCGACGGCAGTTACCGTGCCCGGCTATGGGACGTGCCGGCAAATGAGTCCGCCCTTTTCTCCGCGTCGCTGGACGAGGTGCTCTCCCCGCTGGCCCAGCCCCGCTACGTGATGCCGCGGCTCATCGTCGAACCGCCGCGGAGCCTTGGCGCAGCGATCGGAGTTGGCTTGCGGTTCCTCACACCAGGGCAGCAGTTGGCGGCCTCAGTCGTGTATCACGCGGCGCCAGCGGCCCTGAGCGCGAACAAACGACTCGCGACGACCTTTGAGCGAGCCTGGAACACCCGGGTCAGCCCCGGCAAGATCCTTTACACCGGCTCACCAGAGGGAGCCGGAATCCTCACTGTCCAGCGCGGCGACGATCCCTTCGCCGTCACCACACAGATCCGCACTCTGTGGCGGTGACCGCCCGCGGCGATGACCACGAACCAGCGTGTCTGCTTTGCTGACCGCGAGCCGGTCGTTGAGCAGCTCAAGCGAGCCTATGTGGAAGGCCGCCTGGACACGCGGAACTTGATCTGCGCGTGGGTCTCGCCCCGACCGTGCAGACCACGGCGTGAGCTGGTGTCGCTCGTAAGCGATCTCCCCCGCCGCGATCGATCCGTAGTCTGGCTTGTATGGCCCGAGGCAGCGCAGCAGCGGCGGTGCCGGTGGCTGGCGCCGTGGCGGGACTGGGCTACTACCTGGTCGTCACCGGCAAGCTGACGATCGACACTGGCTGGGGCCGCCGAGTCCGTCCGCTCGGCCCGTTCGGCGTCGAGATCGCCGCCGAGGCCGGGGTGGTGTTCGACGTGATCGCCGCGCCCTACCTGGGCCGGGCACCTCGCGCCATGGCCGCCAAGCTACGGGTGCTCCAGCGGGGGAAAGACATGGTGCTCGCCGAGCACTACACGCCTGTTCACGGCGGCCGGCTCACCGCCACCACGTTGGAGACGGTCACGTTCGACCGGCCGCATCGGGTTGCCTTCCGGCTCGTTCGCGGCCCGGTGCCGCACGTAGCCGAGGAGTTCGACCTCACCGAGCACGACGGTGTCACCACCCTTACCTACTCTGGCGAGCTCGGTACTGACTTCGGGATCGCCGGTCAGTGGTGGGCTGACCGGGTCGCGTCCGCGTGGGAAGCGGCGGTCCGCGCCTCTTTCGCGAGCATCCGGACCGAAGCAGAGCGCCGTGCCGGACCCGGCGCTGCCAACCGCTGACGTCTGCCGCCGGTCGGCGGTGCCCACGGAGCACCCGCTAGCCGCTTCTCGGATGATTGTCCGAGAACGGCCATTCACGGATCGGCTTGCCGATCTCCCACCGATGGCCGAACGGGTCATCGATCCGTCCCATCTGCCACCCGTGCTCATCGCCCACGGGGTTGATTTGCGATGCACCGGCGGCCACCTCCATTCGGACTGAGGGCTGGGCGTGGGCGTTCGGCTGGGGGCATGGTGGCGTCGGTGCTCATCGCCAGATTGTCACCGCCATCCATCACGATCCTCCAACTGACTACTCGCTCCCTCGCACCACAAATCGGCACTGCGCTGTGCGACCATCCCGCCCAGGGTCCCCTTACGGGTCGTGGAAATGGCGTCAATCTGCCTGATGAGCGTGTGAACGGGTGAGCCCGTAAAGACGCACAAATGTGCGCAAATCACCCGTACCTACACGCGATCATACGGCCGGCATAATCCCATCCAGGAAGGCGCCACTATTGCCGGGACCAATGGCCCTATTTGATCCAACAGTCCCGCCGGTAACGTGGCGTCGCTCCAAAGGGGGAATCATGAGACCTGCCACTATCGCCGTATTGCTCGCCAGCGGCCTGGTCACACTTGGCGCCTGTGGATCAAAGGACATGGCGCCATCGGCTGCGACGGCGAAACCTACCGCCGCGGCCACACCGTCTATAGCGGCGAGCGCCACCGCGGAAGCTACGCCGACCGTCGAAAAGCACATCATCACCAAGACCCGCGCCATCCCGTATACGACCAGAAAGGTGCACGATCCCACCCTTGCCAAAGGCACCACCAAGGTGACGAGCCCGGGCACCCCAGGCGTCAACACCCTCACCTACGAGGTGACCTTCACCAACGGCGTCCAAACAAGCAAGAGACTGCTGCGTACGGTAACCACCAGGGCGCCAGTCGAACGGGTCATCGCCATCGGCACCAAACAAACCCCACAGTGCGACCCGAACTACAGCGGCGCCTGCGTGCCGATCGCCAGCGACGTCGACTGCGCAGGCGGCAGCGGCGACGGCCCAGCCTACGTGCAAGGGCCCGTCCGCGTGGTGGGCACCGACATCTACGGCCTCGACCGCGACGGCGACGGTATCGGCTGCGACACCTGAGCCTGCGAACTCCACGCCAGCCCATCGGCGGCAACATCGGCTACCACCAAATGATCCGGTGCGGCTGCGTTCGTCCAGGTCGGCCAGCGCGGCGCGTTCGCGGCTGGTGAGATCGCCGGCGGTGCGGTCGGGTGGCGCCAGCGGCGGGACGAGATGGATACCCAGCAGCCGGCCGGGGTGCTGCAGCGCCAGGCCGGTGGACACTCTGGTGCCCCAATCGCTGCCTTGGGCGAGGAACCGCTGGTAGCCCAGCCTGCTCATCAGCTCGGCCCAAGCGCGGGCGATCCAGTGACGTCCCAGCCCGTGGCGGCCGACTTGCCGCTGAACCCGTAGCCGGGCAGCGACGGCACCACCACGTGGAACGCGTCGGCCGGGTCGCCACCGTGCGCGGGCGGGTCGGCCAGCGGGCCGAGGGCCCGCTCGAACTCCAGACCAGCGCCGCCCCGTCCACGCCGATCACAAACGGCTCGATCCGATCCGACATGCCCGCATCATCCCAGCGTCGTGCCTCAACACCGCCAAAACAGCCCGTTCGCACGCGGGCCAGCGTCACGCACTGCTAGAGCGTCTCTACGGGTGATCGTTGGAGCCAACGTGGTACGCGTCTCAGGGAGCGAGCCGATGAGCGATGTGCGGGCGCTTGCGGCAGGCGCAACGCTGTTTGCCGTCGTGTGCGGGGGATGTTCGGCTACTACACCGGGCGGTTCCGGCTCGGTCATCAATTCCAAACGAGCGAGCGAACCAGCGATCGGCAGGTCGCCGATACAGTGTGACCCGGCCGGGACTCCTGCGCTGGCGCGCTCCGGGCAGCCGGGCACAGCCGGATCGGAATCGTGGCCCGAGCGCCTCGTAGCGTGGGAAGGCCCCGCAGTGGCCGCCCAAGCCGCCAACCCTGCCGCCGGGGTGGCCTACGCGTTGATCTCCCGGACGGTCAGGCTCCTGCGCGGCCCTTATGTGCTTGAGTGCACCGACCTGCGGACAGGGGCTGTTCACAGGGGCCCGGTCTTCCCGGGGGGCGGCACGCTCACGGTGAACAGCATCGTGATCGCGTCCGGCTACCTATGGGTCTCGCGGTTTCCGCGCTCGTCGTCTCAGCCGGTCGTCAGCCAGGTTGACCCGCGAAGCCTGGCCATCGTCCGGTCGATCAGGTTGCCCAAGGAGCCCGCCGTCTACCCGGCGATAGCCGTGGCCGCTGGCCCCGGTGACTCGGTGTGGATCGGCTCGTTCCAGACGCTGCTGCGCGTCGACGCGGGCACGGGCGGCGTCCTGGCGCGGGTGAAGCTGCCCCCTCACCTTGCCGTCAGCGACGTCTCGGTGGATCCTGCCCACAGGCACCTCTATGTCTCCATGGCTCATGTCGTCCGGGGCGGGGTCGAGGGCAACGCGGTAGCCGAATACGCTGCCCGCACCGGCCGCCGGGTGGCTGCCGCCGTGCGCGGCCTGATCACCGACTCGGTTGCCGGGGCGGCACTGACCGCCGTGCCCGGGGGCGTGTGGGCGTCATTCCGCACCGGAATGCAGGGCCTTACTATCCACCTCCGCCAACAGGATCTGGCCATGATCGCTCCGCCAGGTCCCGGCATCGCGCTGACTTCTGCCAACCGGATCTTCCACTGGTTCATGTCCGCGACAACCATCTACGGTGGCGGTGCCTTGTGGCTGGCCAACCAGGCCGGGATCATCGCCTGCCTAGATCCGCGGACGGGCAAAGTGCGGGCGCTGGAGCGGGTACCACAGTCGCGGCTGATCAACCTGCTGGCGGCCACCTCCGTGTCACGCCAGGTGATCGCCATCGGTGGTCACGGGCTGGTCCGCATCAGTCCCCCAGAGCGTTGCTGGAGCTAGACGCGCAGATGACCTTGGCAGGCACAGCGGGGATGCCAGTCAGCCGAACCGTGTTAGGCCCGCTTTTTTCCGAGACTGCCTATGCCGAGCGATCCGTCTGGTCTACCCATGCTGTTCGGTGCCGCAATGTTCCGCTCTGCCTCGCGCACATAGACCTCCGGGTTCTTGTCCACTGCCGGAACACCCGCGAAATGCCTCGCCTCGAAGGCCGCGAAGGCCACCGCCAGCCGGTGGCGCAGCTGAAGCCCGGCGCGACGGCGGAAGTCGGTGAGACCTTCGCGTTCTTCCTCAGCCATGTGATCGCCGTTCGCCCGATTCACTGCAGCGACCGCTGAGAACCATTCGCTGCCGCCTACCTGGTGTCCGGCGACCGCAGCGATTGCATCCCGGATGTCGTTGTGGTCATGGATCGCGTCGAGCGTTTCCTCCTCGGCGCTGCTTCCCAAGCCGCCAGCGCTCATGCCCACCCGTAGCAATTCGGGGTAGAAGATCTCCTCTTCCGCGGCGGCATGCACTTCAAGGAACGCAGATAGCCGTGCCCATATCGCCTCGAGAGTTCCAGTGTCGGCACGGTCGACCTGCTCCAAGATCGCGAAGAGCCGACGCTGCTCATGATGGTCATCCAGGATCAGCTGGGTAATATCCATGGTTTCCCTCCGCTGACCCGCAGCGGTCCGCAGGCGTACCCGATGCGCGGACGAGCGCGGGAGGCAGCGCGCGTCTCAATGGTGGGCCCGGTGGTCACCGGACGAGTGGTGACATCTCGCATGGTAACGCAGAGTCATGCGCGTGGTGGCTCCTTCGGTCTATGGCCATCAGATGACCGAACTGGCCGCCGACGTGGGCGCAAGCGCCTTCTCAGCCATCAGGGCCGACCTGTGGAGGCACTCTACGGGTCACGCCCGACCCGTGGAGGCACTCTACGGGTCCCGGGACCAATCAGGGCCGACCCGTGGAGGCACTCTACGGGTCCCGGGACGCATTTGACCCTCGCCGCACCCCAGACAGGTGACGGATCACCTGACGAAGACCCGGTGGGCTCAAGTGCCGAGGCGGCGTTTCGCCTGCTCCAGGTCTCCTCAATGGCCCGAACGTCGAAGTAGCTTCCCCGAGGCGCAACTCGCCCGGCCCGCCGCCGCAACCACCGCCGAGGAGGACGACAACAACCGCTCGCGACTACTCGCTGTCGCGCTCGACGGGCTTCGCGCCCCAGGCAGCGTCATCGTCATCTGACGTGGCGGCTGGCGGCTGAAACCTCGACAATGGTCCGGTGGCTCAACCAATTGCCGACCTGGTCGGGATCTTCTACGGCGAGTTGTGGAACCGGCGAAACGATTCCGCCGTCGACGACACGCTTGACGCGGCGTTCTCCTTCCGCGGCTCACTTGGGCAGCAGACCACCGGCCGAAATGAATGGCGCCGGTATCGAGACGCGATCATGGCGGGCGCGGCGGACTTTCACAACGAGGTAGTTGACATGGTCTGCGAGGGTCGGCGAGCGGCGGTCCGGATGCGCTGCTCCGGGACGCACACCGGGCCTTTGCTAGGGCTGCCCGCTACTCACCGCCGTTTCGAGTATGCGGGCGCGGCGTTCTTCACCGCGGACGACCAGCGTCTTGTCAGCGCCTGGGTCCTTGGGGATCTTGATCGGCTGCGCCGGCAACTGACCTGACGCGGCCAGTGATCAATCCCCCGCGCGGGAAGCGTTGCGTGCGTGACACGCATACGGTTTGCGGCGGGCAGCATCGGGTAAGCGTCATTGGGCAGTGTTTCACTTAGCGTAAAGCTAAGTAACGCAGTGTATCGATGGGGGCTCCACCTCGGGTCGCACGCCCAGAGGTTCAGGTCGCGTACAGGCATAGGGGGCGCAGCATGCTTGGTGAGCAGGTGGGTCACGAGGTCGGTCAGGTCAGTGGGCTGCGGGTGTTGCCCGGCGAGGACGGTCCCAGAGTCGAGGTGTCGTTCCAAGCTAGCGGCACCCTGCTGGGCATCCACGAGAACAACATGGGAACCTATGTCTCGGTCACGCGGCCGGACGGAACCCTCTTCGGCGAAGGCCAGGGAATCGCGATGACTGACGAAGGCGAAACAGTCACCTGGCAGGGCAATGGCGTCGGCCGGTTCACCGGCCACGGCACCGCCGTATCCTGGCGGGGCGCCATCTACTACCGGACGACGTCAGAGCGGCTGGCGCGTCTCAACGGGATCGCCGGTGTGTTTGAGTACGAAACGGACCAGAGCGGGAAGAGCGAGTCGAAGAGCTTCGAGTGGAAGTAGACCGCTCGGAGCCGCCCACCCCTTGATCCCGAACGGCTGCCGCGGGCTGTCACACCGGCAGGAAGCCCGTCAGCCAGCATGGCGTCCTAGGTCAAGGTGCCGTCCCCGGACCTGACGGCCGAGCCCGCGGTGACGCGTATCCAGCAGGTGAGCCTGCCCGTCGGCTGCGGCGCGGTATCGGCCTGCGACGTCAGGGAAATAGCCTTATCTCGTTGACATACATACCGAATGTATGTCTACTGACAGGGAGGACCTGCGAGCAGGAGGTAAGGCGATGGCGTTGAGTGACTCGCTGGGAGCGGTGCGGTGGCTGGAGTTGCCGCAGGGTGACATCGGGTACCGGGAACGTGGTGATGGGCCGCCGGTGCTATTCGTCCACGGCCTGCTGGTCAACGCCGACCTGTGGCGTGGTGTAGTACCGCTGGTGGCGGACGCTGGCTACCGCTGCCTGGCCCCGGACTGGCCGTTGGGCTCGCACAGTTGCCCGATGAACCGGCAAGCGGACCTGAGCCCGCCCGGGCTGGCCCACCTCTTGCCCGATGCCCATCTGGTCACGGTCGCTGACTCTGGCACCTTTATCCCCGAGGACCAGCCGACGGCACTCGCCGGGCTCATCGTTGAGTTCGCGGGCTCGGTCGCGGCGGCGCGATGATGAGCCCTCGGCGACGCCAGCAAGACCGCTCGGCCGCGACCCGCACCGCTCTCATCACTGCCGCCCGCCAATTGTTCACCGAACGCGGGTACGCAGCCGTTCCGGCGGAGGACATCGTGGCCACGGCTGGCCTGACCCGGGGGGCGCTGCAGCACCACTTCGGCGACAAGCGGGAGCTGCTGCGCGCGGTGTTCGAGCAGCTGGAAACGGAGACCACCAGCCAGGTTGCCACCGCCATCGCGGGCGCTGCCGACTCATGGGCCGCCGCCACCAGGGGTCTTTCGGCGTTCCTTGATGCCTGCCAGGACCCAGCGGTGATCCAGATCGCGCTCACCGACGCTCCCGCAGTGCTGGGCTGGGCCGAATGGCGCGCTATCGAGGCCGAGCACGGCCTGGGGCTCATCACCGCGGGGCTTGACCAGGCCATGGCCGAGGGCGTCATCATCGCGCAACCCGTCAGTGTTCTCGCCCACCTCATCCTCAGCGCCGTCATCGAGGCGGCCCTGCTCGTCGCCCGGGCGCCGGATACACATGCCGCACGCGCCGACGCCGAGCAGGCCCTTCTCGCGCTGCTCACCGGCCTACGGGTGCCGCAACCGTCCGCCACCCCAGACCCAGACCGTCGCCAATTCCCGCCACACCAGAACACCACGGTGTAGGTCTTGGTCTTGGTGAGCATCTCGCGCATGAACTCGTCGGAAACGGTGACCGGGGTTTCCCCGACATTAACCGGATCGGGGGACCCACGCCGCTCCGGTAGGCAGCGGGCCACCGGGTTCGGCACGGATGATCGTGGCCATGATCTCAAGCCCGTCGATGATCCGTGGCCCGGGTCGGCTGAAGTAGCTTGATCCGTCGACTGCGACCACGCGGCCCGTGTGCGCGGCTGGGAGCTGGCAGAAACCAGCGCGGCTGGTTATCTCGCCACTGACTGTGAGGGTGCGGGCAAGGTGAAAGCCGCATGGCATGAGCACCACGACGTCAGGCGCGGCCGAGGCGATCTCGCGCCAGCCGACCCGGCGGGACGGCTGGCCCATCCGTCCAAGCGGGTCGACGCCGCCCGCCAGGTGCACCAGCTCCGGCACCCAGTGCCCTGCGGCGATGGCCGGCGAGGTCCACTCCAGGCACACCAGGCGAGGGCGGGCCGCTGGAGCCGGTCGTGACCGGACGGCGCCGGTGCGCACCCGCATGTTCGCAACTAGCCGTTCGGCCCCGCGCTCGTGGCCGGTGGCCTCGCCAACGGTCAAAATCGTGGCCAGGATCCCGTCCAGCGTGGTCGGCTCGAGCGAGAGCACCGGGACATCGCCCGCCAGGCAGCGCGCCGCCCGCGACACCGTCGTGTAAGACACGGCGCATACCGTGCACAGCTCCTGGGTGACGATCAGGTCGGGCTGGAGCTTGCGCAGGAGCCGCTCGTCGAGATGGTAGAGGCTGGAACCGGTGTGGACCGCCCGGCGGATGTGCCGGTCGATCTCGGCGCTGCTGCGCCTCTCGTGGTCGATGGCACTCGTCGTCAGGGCAGGCAGCGCCGCCACTGAGGGCGGGTAATCACACTCGTGGGTGACCCCCACTACCTCCCCGCCCGCCCCGATGGCGAAAAGGATCTCGGTTGCGCTTGGCAGGAGCGATGCGATACGCATGCTGGCCTCGACGGCGGTGGTTCAGTGACGGAGCCCGTGTGCTCTCAGCCTAGCTGGGATCGAGCCGACAGGCCTGATGGGAACTCGGGGCAATGGTCGCCGCAATCTTGTGACCGACACGGTTGCTCGTTGGCTTCAGAGCAGCCAGCTTAACCCGCCCGTGCGCACGTATTTCTTCCGGTCAGATGCCCTCGGCGAAACCGGAGTCGCCAGAGTGCCGTCAACAGCAGTACAGCAGATGAATCAGAATCGCCTACCAGAGGTGATAGGCTCGGCAGCGTGAGGAACGCCGGTGATGACTGACCACGACCACGCGCCAGACCGGCCGGGCCACCCGCCGCTGCGGACCCTGGCCGACCGGGTGAACTGGCTCGCCGAACGCGTGCACCCACCCGGGCGCGGCCCCTACTCCAACTACGAGATCGCCGCCCTGATCGACAAAGTCACCGGCGAGAAATTCTCGCACAACGCGATCTGGAAACTGCGCAACGGCCAGGGCACCAACCCCACCATGCGGCTGATCAGCGCACTCGCCAAAGTATTCGGCGTGCCGCCGGGATTTTTCTACGGCGAGCAGTCGCTGCCCGACGACCAGGTCGAACTGCTCGCCCTCATCCGCGACAGCGGCATCACCGCCGCCCAGCTCCGCGCCTTCGCCGCCCTCACCCCCGACGGCCGCCAAGCCATCGCCGACCTCATCAAAGAAACCACCAGCGCGGTCCCACAACCACGCAAGCAGCCTCACAGCGAACACCGCTGACCGTCGTTCCGCATCGCCGCGGGTGCGATTATGGCAACTCGCGGTGGCCGGCCGCGCGATGACCGATTTCAGGTGACGATCCGTCGCTGGAAGTGGCGGATGCCCTGCCAGAGCAGCAGGCTGGTGAAGCCTGCGAGCACGGGATAGAGGACGAGGAGGCTGAGGTGGGCGGCCGGGGTCACCGCGGCCCGGAAGCCTTCGCTGACATAGGTGAGCGGATTGGCGAGCGACAGCGCCTGGACCCACGGGATGGCGCCGAGCGTGCGCCACGGGTAGAGGGTGCAGCCGAGGAACATCAGCGGGGTGAGGATGATCGCGGCCATGGCGGTGACCGTGCGCGGGTCGAAGACGGTGCCGATGAACAGCCCGAGGCTGGAGCACATGAGCGCGGCCAGCGGCGCCAGGGTGAGCAGCACCGCCCAGTGGATGTCGATGTCTGGTCGCGACGATGGGATGAAGAATGCGAGCGGGAAGACGACGAGGGCGGCGAGGAGGCCCTGGAGCGCGCCGGCGATGACCTTCGCGACCGCGACAAGGGCCACGGGAAGCGGTGAGAGCGCGCGGTCCTCGATCTCCCGGGTGTACCCGAACTCCTGGATGAGCGGCATGCCGACGGCGAAGATGCCCTGGAAGAGGATCACGACGGCGAGCATCCCGGCCAGCAGGGTCGTGGCGACCTGAGTCGCCCCGGCGCTGACGGACGGGCCCTGGCCGAGCTTGGGTGTGACGTAGCCAAGCACGAACACGAACAGCAGCGGCTGGATGATGGTGCGGCCGATGAAGTCGCCGGGTCGCTTGCGCAGCACGGTGAGGTCTCGGGCCAGCAGGGCGGCAAACGCGACTCGGCCTTGGGCGGGCGGCAGTCTCGGCGCCGGCGTCGACGGGTGGGCGGCGGTAAGGGTGGTCATCATTCGCGCAGCTCCTTGCCGGTGAGGGTAATGAAGACGGTTTCGAGCGTCGGCTCGTCGACCCGGACGTCGCGCAGCGTGAGGTGGGCGCGTTCGGCAGCCGCGGCGACAGCGGGGAACACGGCGTGGTTCCCGCGGACGGTGACGATCACGGCATCGTTGAGCACGTGGGCGTCGCGCGCCCCGGGCACCTCCGCGCGCAGCAGTGCGGCCAGCGCGGCCGGGTCGGTCGCGGCGGCCACCTTGACGACCGTGTCCGCGGCGACGGAGCGCTTGAGCTCGCCGGGCGTGCCGAGCGCGAGGAGCCGCCCGTGGTCGATGATCGCGACGCGGTCGGAGAGCTGATCGGCCTCGGCCATGTCATGGGTGATGAGCAGGATCGTCTGGCCTGAGGCGTTGAGCTCGCGCACCAGGTCATGGAGCGCGATGCGGCTTTGTGGATCTAGGCCCGCGGTCGGCTCGTCGAGGAAGACGACCGCCGGGTGATGCATGATCGCCCGGGCGATCATGAGGCGCTGCGCCATCCCGCCGGATAGCTCCGCGACGGGCCGGCCGGCGACGTGCGTCAGTGCAACCCGTTCGAGGAGGGCGTCGGCCTCGCTGCGGGCGCGAGCGGCCCGCATCCCGAAGAGGCGTCCGTGGAAGGCGAGGTTCTCGCGCACGTTCAGGCTGCGATCGAGCGTGTTGTGCTGGGGAACAACGCCGATGTTGCGTCGGGCGAGGGCGGGCTGGGCGACGACGTCGACCCCGGCGACCCAGGCGCGTCCCGCCGTGGGCACGACGCTGGTGGTCAGCATTCCGACGGTGGTGGACTTCCCGGCCCCGTTCGGCCCCAGCAGAGCGAGCACCTCGCCGCCGCGGACGGTCAGGTCGAGTCCCTCCACCGCGGCCACGCCGCCGGAATAGGTCTTGGCGAGACCGTCTGTCCGGACAGCCGCGTCGTCGGGCGGGGCGGTCACCGGCGGTCGGCCGGGGTGCTGGGCGAGCGCCTGCATGCTGATCCAATCCTCTTGACTTTGACTAGACCGTCTAGTCCAAATATCACACCGGTATACTGGACCCGTGAGTCCAATCCGTCAAGCCCCTGCGCAACGTTCAGCCGCGCCGCCGCCTCGCGCTCACGGAGGTCAGCCCGCCAAGCGGCAGGCGATCATCGACGCGGCGAGGCGCGTGTTCTTGAGCAACGGGTTCACAGATACCAGCGTTGATGCCATCGCCGTCGAGGCGGGCGTCTCGAAGCAGACGATTTACAACCATTTCGGGGACAAGGAGCGTCTGTTCGCCACGGTTATCGAGACAACCCAGAAGGACGCCTACCCAGCGGCCGAGCCCGATCTCGAGGACAGGCTGGCGAACTCCGACGACCTCGACCGCGACCTGCGCGCACTCGGCCGGCACTGGGTGCGCCTCACCCTCGCCGAGGATGTCGCGGCCCTCCGACGGCTCGTGATCGCCGAGTGGACCCGCCACCCGCAACTACTCGCCGACTGGGCGCGGCCCCGGCCACAGATGGAGTCCGCCCTCGCCCGCGCAATACAACGCCAGACGCAACGCGGCGTCCTGGATGTCCCCGACGCCGACCTCGCCGCCCGCCAGCTCTTGCTCCTCATCGTCACCGAATCGCTCACCCGCGCCTTCTACGGGCTACGCAAACTCTCAAAGACCGAAACCGACGAAATCGTCGGCACCGGCGTCGAAATGTGGCTCCGCTGCTACCGAGCACGCCCCGCAAGCTGAGCGCGAGCCGTACCCGGCTGGCGGAACGTGGGCGTTCATAGCGCCCACGTCGAATCGAGAGTCCATCCGGTCGGTGTCGCGCCCTTGCACGGCCGTTCGGAATGATCCATAACGGCTGCCGCGTGCTGGCGCCACACGGCCTGGTGGCCTCGGCGATCAGGTGTGAACCCTGCGGACCCGCCGAAGGTATCCAGGCCCCAGGTGGGCCGCCGTGGCGGCTGAGGGACAGGGCTGGGCGGGATGTCATGGCCCGGCCCAGCCCCTGTCATGTGGTGGCTGCTCAGGCGGCCTGGCGGCGCAGGAGGCGTTCGGCCAGGTCAGCGGCGTCGTGCGCGCAGCCCCAGGAGAGGGTCACGCCTGCGCCGCCAGAGGCCACCGCCCAAGCGGCGGCGGGCGCCAGCAGCGCCTCGTCATGGTGGCGGCCGCACACCGACGGCGGCCACTCCCGTAACGCCACGGCGACAGTGGAGACGATATCCGGGGCGAACCGCTCGGCCACCACCGTGACCTGCCAGCCCCGCCCGCGCCAGGACGAGCGGGGCCGGTCACAAAAGAACCGATGACCCGGCCACGAAATCCCGCTCCTGCCGCGAATTCCTGCGAAACGGCGGCTATGCGAACTGGTCCCGGCGCTGGCTCCGCCACGGTCGGTGACCGTTGCCGAATGACATCATCGCGGCTATAGCTGGCCGTCCAGAGCTGGGCATTCTGTCCTGCCGAGAAGTCGATTTACCGGGGTGCACCAGCCTGGTGCCACGCTTGTTGAATAGTCCGGTAGTCGATCACAACGATCTCCTCCTGGGCCAACGCCACGGTAAGGTCGAAGATGTCGCCACGGCCACCATCGGCCAGACAATGCCAGTCAAGATGGGTCGGCGTCAGCCCGCCGTTGACCACGGTGTTGACCTGCGCGCGGAATTCAAGCTCCACCTGATCGAGACGAGCCTGGGCCAGCAACTCGGGAACCTTGGCGGGCGTGAACAGCTCGCCCGCCCCGTCGAGCAGCGAGGGCACCTTCTCCTTCGCGGTCAGCAGCCCCCACCGAAGCGTGGCCAGATATTGACGCCAGGAACGCACGCCTCATCGCCGTTCGGTGCCTCCTAGGGGGTGTCATCGGCGGCGGCTAGGAGCCGACGGGCCGAGACTTCATCGGAGGGGGCAACCAGCACACGAACACCCTGCGCCTGCAGCGCCGGATACTGTCCTCCGGCATCGTCTGCCGACACGGCTGCTGTCAAGTCGTTATTGCGCAACATGCCGACGATCAATTCCGCCTCTGTGCGGCTGGTAACGACCGCCACGGGCACAGTCGCGATGTCGCTGACAGCCTTCATACTCAGGTCATTCGAGCGCCTGCGTTTCATGTCCATGATCTCAACCCCTCTGTCTGGCCCGCGAGTTTCCAGACTCTCGGCAACCAAACCAGTTCGCCCGTCGGACACGGGGCCCCTTTGTCCGGAATCGGGTCCGAACCGCCAAATTAAGCCCGCCGCGGACGGGGGTCAAGGTCTGTCCCCGCCGGTCGGTGAACGGGCTGGGTTGCCGTGACACATCAGCCGGTGGCGCCCCTAAGCGCGGTGCTGTGGGATTGTTGCGATGACCGCCAGAACCGGTGGCCAGCAGCCGTCGATCGGTGCTGCGGGCACAATGACGGCATGACCGGCCATGTCCTTTACATTGTCGGCGGCGCGCCCCGAGTGGGTAAGTCCGCGCTGGCGCAGCGGCTGCTGACCGCTGACGGGATCCCGTGGCTGCCGACCGACGTGGTCAGGACGGTGCTGCGCCGCGTGCTGCCGGAACTCGACACGGTCGACCAGGACCCGGTCGATGCCGCGCGGCTTGCCGAGGAGATGTATCCACATATCGAGCAAGCCGCCGAGGTATGCGCCGAGGAGGCCGAGCAGTTTCTCATCGAGGGGTTCGACTTGTCGCCATCGCACCCAGCCCGCCTGCAGGCTGCGCTGGCGGGAACAAGGGTCCGGGCATGCTTCCTCGGGCACGGCACCTTCTCGGCCGGCGACCTGGCCTGCTACCGCGGCCCGAAACCCCAGCACGAGAGGGAGCTATCGGCCGCGGAACTCGACGAGGCCGCAGCCTGGATCCGGCGGCGAAGCCGTCAACTGCGCCACGAGTGCGAGATGGAAGGGCAGCGATACCTCGACGTTGGTGCGCTGGGCTTCCGCGACGCCATGGAGCAAGCGCGCCGCCATCTCCTCGGACCCAACTAGCTGGGCCCCTGAGCCGCAACCCATCGCCACCACCGAAGAGTTCTTCGCGCACCTGATCCGCCCGACCACGCGCTACCGGCCTGACATCCAGGCACTGCGGGCGGCATCGACGCGCATCGTGGTCGCCCGCGGAACCACATCGAAAGGGCAGCTCGCCAACCGGACGGCCGTGGCACTCGCCGGCCAGCTCGCTACGACCGTGATCGACTTCCTCGGCGACCATGGCGGATTCGTCGCCTTCCCGCAGCAGTGCGGCCACCTACTGGACCAGGTGCTCACCGAAACAGCCTGAGCCGGCCGGATACGACCGGGCACGTGCCGGCGTGGCACGCACCGTCCAACCCGGTCGGCTCCCGGAACCGCGGAGACGAAACTATGCAGAGGCTTGGTTCTGTACGCCAGCGGTTGCTCGCTGCTGTGCGGTGCCGCGCTCAGATCAGCGGGTCACCAGACAGAATGGGTGGCCCGCCGGGTCTCGGTAAACGCGCCACGAAACGAGTTCTCCGCCGGGGCCCGGCCGCGGGGAGACGTGCTCGCCGACGAAGGCCGCGCCCGACGCGACGACCCGTTCGTGAGCAGCGGGCAGATCGCTGACCAGAACGTCGAAGTGCACAATTGGGCCTGCCTCGCTCCCGGCCGCGGGCTTGCCCCCGGCGCCGGTGCCCTGGAACGAAAGCCGCTGGCCATGCGGAGGTGGCTCAAGTGTGACCCAGCCGGGATACCACTCGACTGGCGTCCCACCCAGCAGCCTGGCCCAGAAGTTTGCCAGGCTCCACGGATCACAACTGGCCAGCACGATCTCGCGTATCCAGCCGATCGCGCCATCGTATTCATCGCCCACCAGCCCATGATGAATGACTCTCCGCACGCCCGGCGCACTGCCGAGCCCACGGGGCGACCAGCGAAACGAGGAGTTGCCCGATCCCGTGCCCCTCGAAGCCAAGCTCATGGTGGCCGGCCCGGCGTGCCGCAGGCGACCTAGGCCGGTCGGAACTGGTCGGCGCTCACGAGGCCGGGATGGCCGGCTGAGCCCGGCTGAGTGCCGCGGCAGGGCGGCGGTGTCCAGCCTCGGGTGAGAGTCACGGTGATCACGACCCTGAGCTGGGACGGCCTGCACGGGGTGTCGCGGCCGTAGACGTGCAGCGATCCGCTCGCCGCGACGTCGAATGGGCCGGCGATCTGCCAGTGCACGGTGGCGGGCCCGGCCGGCGTGCCGCCCGGCACGGCCAGTTCCATCGCGAAGCGAACGGTCCGGTGCGCCGGGAGCCTCCGCACGGCGCAGTTGAGCTCGAGGATGTTCTTGCCGACCGAGCCGATGCCCTGCTCGTAGCCGGGGCAGGGCTGGAGCGTCATGGCGGTCCCGGTCGGGTTGGTGAGGTCGACGACGTAGTGCAAGGTGGTGCCGGCGACGGCGCCGCCCGGCAGTTCAAGTGCGGCGCGGGCGCCGCTGACCGGAGAGCGCGTATACCGCTGCGGTGGCTGACTGACGGCGAACCGGCCGGTGTATAGGCCACAGAGCACATCGAAGGGCTGGTGGATGACGACCTGCCCGCCGCCGGCGATGCCAATGGTTACCGTGTGGTACAAGAGCGTTGGGTACCGGCCCGGATTCGCGTAACGCGCCGAGCAGTCGCGTTCGGTCTCGATGTTCAGCCGGGTGGTTCCGCCGGGCGGCATGTTCGCCGACCGCTCACGGCCCACGAAGAAGCCGCCGTCGGCCGCGGTCACGTCCGGCCGCCCCGGCTGCGAGGCCACCACGGACGGGTACCCGCGCAGGATGCAGGTCATCCGGCTGACATTGCGCAACGCGAACGTCTGATAGGAGTGCCCGCCGCCGCCGTCTCCACCCTCCGGGAAGACTCGCAGCTCAGCGGAGGTGCAGGGCCGGGCATTGGCTGGCAGCCGGTGAGTTGGCAACGGCGACGGCTCAAAGAACCGCCCTGGCCGGTCCACCCACCGCACCGCGCCGTGCTCGTCAACCGGCCTGATCGATGGCGTCGGCGACACTGCCCGGGTCAACGGTGCCACCATGCTGCCGCACCCGGATGCCGCGATTGCGGCCACGACCGCCACCGCGGCGGCCCGGCCGGCCCTCGTCAATCCGCACATCGCGATTCTGGGACGCCGCCGGGCCGGTGCCGGTTGCGCGGAATCGCCGCCGCCCCTTGAGCTGTTATGGCTATTAGCCTTAGCATTAGCTATGTAGGGTAGCCGATCTGGAGGACTGATGGAGCCGAGCCAGGGTCGTACGGATCAGGCAGCGCCACTGGCTGGCACGTCGATGGCACCGAACCGCCGACAGCGCCGACGCGAGCAGACGATCGGCGAGATCCTCGACGTCGCCGTCCAGGTGATGGCCGAGGAGGGCGTCGCCGGGTTGAGCCTGTCCGAGGTGGCCCGGCGCATGGGCATCCAGCCGCCCTCGCTGTACAAGTATTTCCCGTCCAAGCTCGCGCTCTATGACGCTCTCTTCCAGCACGGGGGCCGCGAGGTCCTGGCCGTGTTCCGGAGGACCGTGGCCCAGGCTGAGCCAGGTTGGGTGGCGCTCACCGCCGGGATCGAGGCGGTCATGCGCCTGGGTCTTGACCGTCAGGTGGTCGCGCAGCTCCTCAACTGGCGGCCGGTGCCCGGCTTCGAGCCTTCCGCGCAGGCGTTCGCCCCCAGCATGGAGTTCGTCGAGGAAGTCCGTCGGATGCTCCAAGCCGCCACCGACCGCGGCGAGCTGCACCCCAGCGCCGCCTCCGAGGAGGGCACGGCGCTGCTGTCGGTCCTCGTCGCCGGTGTCATGTCCCAGCAGCTTGCTAATCAACCCCGGGCCTCCTGGGACCAGGGGCGCTTCACCCGCCTGACGTCCCGGGTGCTCGACCTGTTCCGATGCGCCTACCCACCAGAGAGGGGTGAGCGGTGATGCAGACCGCGACCATCAACGCGGGGGAGATCCCGCCGATCACACCCCGCAACCGATCTGTGCGGTCGGCCCGCCGTGACAGGCCCGATTGACGAAAACAGGCCACCAGCTACACGATCGACGCCAGGACTGGGTGCGGAATTATGGGCCCGGCCCCGTGGGGAATTAGCTGATCGTCAACAATTGTGATGCTGCTGGGTGTGAGGCGCGTGCGTGGGCTCGCGGCTGCGCGCAGCCGTTCGGCTACTGCTCGGGCTGCTGTGGCCTGCGCGGTGTGCCGCTGGACATCACGGACGCAGCAGCCGGGTATGGCCCAACTCCGCGTGAGTTCTCGAGTTTAATGGTACCGGTTTAAACAGGCGATATCCAGAGAGTCTCTGGACCAACAATTGCTTATCCGAAGAACAACCGATGAGGCGGGTAAGTGTACGCTCTGATCCTTCGTAGCATTGTAGAGTACGACAACTCCATTAGCCTGGCCCAAGTAAAGGAGCTTATCGCACGGCAGCAAGTAGTCTGTAGGATCACACCGGAAACCGGCGATAGCAGGGAACGCCTTTGCTTCCCCCGCGGGTTGGATAGCAACCGGATCCGCCCGAAGTGGGAGTACTGTGAAGAAACGGCCGATTGGCACGACCGCACGACCCTGCCTGACCGCAGCGGCAGCATGCCCTGCCCTTGTAATATTATCTCTCGTCGTTAGTATCGAGAAGAGGAGCAAGAGCGCCGCGACCCAAAACCAATTGACAGAAAGGCGGATTGCACGCCGCCGTCGAACCTGGATACCCGAGCCGATCCACTCGAAGATCCAGTCAACGATTACGCTGAGTACTATTCCTATGATCGATATAGATAGAAGTAGCCCGAGTCCCGTCGAGCGAGCTAATATAGTGGTATAGGATAAGCCGACATCACTAGGATCAACGCCGAGTGGGCCATAGAATGCATCATAAGTAAGGCTCATCATAATATAGAGCCAAACGGCCCCAAGGGTTACGAGTACCGTCGACTGAGTGAGTGCAGTCCTGACGATGGTGAAGAGCTCCTTGATCACAGCCGGTCCAAGCAATGGGGCTTAAGTGCCGACACGGGCGTGTGAGTCAAATCGGGCATTGCGGGGGGTGATCTTGATCCTGTGGGAGGGTTTCGCGGGCACGCGAGCTGACGGGGAGAAAACGTGG
>WNGE01000159.1_pt1 | contig 88472 bp, 87 predicted proteins | sample 5400651 | NCBI WGS metagenome assembly WNGE01 (sample SAMN13153370, study PRJNA577476) | soil metagenome | isolation source: 60 cm soil or saprolite under grassland replicate 2 | place: USA:California | collected 2016-06-15 | reverse complement strand
CTGCGCCGCCGTCAGCTCGGCGCCCGCCTCAGCGGGCCCAGCCTGCCGCTGGACATCGGGTACGCCGAGACGGTCCCGGCCGGGATCCGCAACGCGGTGCTGCTGCGGGACCGGCACTGCCAGTGGGCCGGCGGCTGCAACCAGCCCGCCGGCGCCTGTGAGGTGCACCATACGAAGCACAAGGCCAACGGCGGGAAAACGGCCGTGAAGGACTGAAAGTCCTCCACAGCCACGGACCGCCCGCACGGGCCGGGTAAGGGGCCCCCGCCCGCCTGAGGGCGACGCCCTTGGCCAGACTGCTTATTCGGCCGGGAACGGCCGGATCTCGATCGTGCCGTGCCTGGTCGTGGGGTGCGCGCTCGCGACCTCGATTGCCTCGCGCAGGTCCGCGCATTCGATGATGTCGAAGCCCGCGATCTGCTCTTTCGTCTCGGCGAAAGGGCCGTCGGCAACAAGAAGCTCACCATCGCGCTCGTGTACCGTCGCCGCGTTCCGCGACGGCTGCAGGTAGTTCCCCTGCAGGTTCACGCCGTGGGCGATGGTGTCTTCCAGCCAGGCCGCCAGCAGCGCTTGGTCTTCACGGCTCTCCTCGACGCTCATTTCATTGGTTTCGTCCACGTAGTGCAGCAGCAGGAACTTCATGCGGTCCCTCCGCGGGCTGGTCCGGGTATCGTCATGCGGCGCGAGCCGTCCGGCCCGCGATGATGACCATGATCCCGCGACCCCGGCCCGTGCGTGCCGGGCTCCGGCGCCCGCGCCGGGAAGCCGCCGCCCAGCGGCCGCGCCGCGCGTCGCCCGCCAGGACCTCGGCGCGCGTCTGGGTCCGCTCGGCCTGGTACAGCTGGTATCCGTAATTCGGGTTCATGACGGCCGCCCTTCATCGGTTAGGTTTCGCGTCCTCACCCAGACGACGAACGGCATCCCCCGCCATGGACACCACCACCCGGCGCCTGATCGCAGAGTTCACCCGGCGACCAGAACCCGTCACCGGACAGCGCGCGATCAGCGCCGTCACCGAACGCGAGCGTGAGGTCCTGACCCTGGTGGCGCCGGCCCGGTAGGCGGTACGCTCCGAGATAACTAGAACGTGTTCTACCTGAGGGAGCCGGGCATGGTCGCATCCATCAAGCCGCACCGCGACGAGCTCGGCCTCGGCGACGGCCGCATGCTGATCGACGGGGACTGGGTCACGGCGGCCGACGAGGCCACCTGGAGCCACGTGCACCCCGCCACCGGCGAGCAGGTCGCCGAATTCCCGGTCGCTACCCCGGCCGACGTGGACCGGGCCGTGAAAGCCGCGCGCCGGGCGTTCGACGAGGGCCTCTGGCCGCACGCACGGGCCGGCGAGCGGGTCCGGGTGCTGCGCACGATCGCGGACCTGGTCCGCGAGCACGCCGACGAGCTGATGAAGCTGCAGGCCCTGGACAACAGCGTCCCGCTGAGCTTCGGCGAGATCTACGCCATGTCGCCCGGATTCGTGGCTGACGTCTTCGACCACCACGCCGGCTGGGCCGACAAGATCGCCGGCGAGACGCTGCCGCCGTACCAGGGCGGCGACCACATGGTCCTCACGCTGCGCGAGCCGGTCGGCGTGGTGGGCGCGGTGATCCCGTGGAATGCCCCGCTGGTGCTGTTCGCCCAGAAGGTGGCACCGGCCCTGGCGGCGGGCTGCACCGTCGTGATCAAGCCCTCGGAGTACGCCACGTTCGCGGTGCTGCGGCTGGCCCAGCTGATCGCGGAAACCGGTCTGCCGGCAGGCGTGCTCAACGTGGTCACCGGGCCTGGCGACCCGGCCGGGCAGGCGCTGATCAGCCACCCGATGGTGGACAAGCTGTCGTTCACCGGCAGCCGGGCGGTCGGCCAGAAGGTCATGACGGCCGCGGCCGCCGGGTGCAAGCGGGTCAGCCTCGAGCTCGGCGGCAAGAGCCCGTCGGTGGTGTTCGCCGACGCCGACATCGGCACCGCCGCCGCGGTGACGATGGGCACCGTCACCCTCGGCCTGTCCGGACAGGTGTGCGCGGCGCAGACCAGGGCGCTGGTGCAGAACGAGGCCATCGACGAATTCCTCGCCACGGCCGAGCTGATCGGCACGATGGTCAGCTACGGGAACCCGTTCGACCCCGAGGTCACCTCGGCGCCGCTCATCAACACCCGCCAGCTGGACCGGGTGCTCGGCCTGATCGCCCGCGGCCAGGAAGAGGGCGCCCGCCTGGTCTGCGGCGGCGGCCGCGCCGAGGGCGACGAACTGGCGAAAGGCAACTTCGTCGCGCCGACCCTGTTCGCGGACGTGTCCAACGACATGAGCATCGCCCGCGAGGAGATCTTCGGCCCGGTGCTCTCGGTGATCTCGTTCGATGGCGAGCAGGAGGCCGTTCGGCTGGCCAACGACACTGACTACGGCCTGGCCGCTACGGTGTGGACCTCCGACGTGCGCCGGGCCATGCGGATGACCAAGGCCATCAAGGCCGGCACCGTCGGCGTGAACGGCTACCAGCTCGAGCCGAACTCCCCGTTCGGCGGCTTCCGCCAGTCCGGCCTGGGCCGCGAGGGCGGCCGGGCCGCGGTCGAGTCCTACACCGAGCTCAAGACCGTGCTGCTGCCCTTCACCGACGAGATGATGTAACCGGGCCGCGGGCCGCCCGCGACAAAAGCGATCGCGGTTGGCCCGCTGCTGAGCACGGGTCATACCTAACTGGTCAGACGGCGCAGCCTGCTGCGGCGCAGCCGGATGCCGCCGGTCAGGGCGAGTAGCAACCCGGCGCCGATGACCGCTATCCACGGCAGCGGTGAGCCCGGGCCGTGCGCCGCGGTGCCGCCGAATCCCGTGTTCGCGCCGCCCGTGGGCGGCTGGCCGGTCCCGGCGGCATCGACCAGGTTGATGATTTCCAGGCCGCTGGAGCCGTCGATGACGACCTCCGTGTGGACGGTGCTGTCGGTGAGCGTGACGGGCAGGTTCGCCTCCGCGCTGGGACCGGTCGCGGACATGGTCCAGGTGCCAGGCGGGATGGCCGCGTAGCTACTGACCGAACCGGACGACGCCTTGGTCACGATGTCCCCCGGCGCGCCGGGTGCGCAGCTGCAGTGGAATTTCACCGCGTTCTGCTTGTTAGACGCCTGGATCACCCGCACCAGGGATTTGCCCGTCGGCGTGGTCAGTTCGTCATTGAGGACCTTCAGTTGCGCCTGGCCGTTCACGCTGAGGGCGGTCGCCGTGTACGACTTACCACCCCCCACCGTGACATCGCCGGTCAGGACGGGCTGACTCGACGCGGCCGACCCGGCGGCCCGCATCTTGACGCTGTAGTCTCCGGCGCTAACGGACTTATAGGCCGATACCATTCCGTAGGTGACGCCGGGGACCACGAACGCGGGACTGGAATCGCCGGACGAATACACGTACACGTCCACAGCGGACGTGTTTGCCGATAGGTTGCCGACCCTGATCCAGCCGGAACTCGCGGCGGCATAAGATGCCGAAGCGGTAACAGGAACGCCAATCAACAGGGCCAAAAAGGCGAGCAGCACTGCCGCCCGCCGGTGCACTATCCGGAATTTCACCCTTTGCTCCCTCTCTGACCTGCGGGACTATTCGCCTGCCTCCCAGCCCCATCGGTCTATGAGCGTCATATCGGGCGTTGACCGCCGATTTGCCGTTCATGACCTTGGTGATGCAGGCCTGGTGGGATGGAGAGGCCTTGCGGCCACAGTAGAGGTGAAACTACCCAGGAGCAACTCTGGTCTATTTCGGAATCAGCCTCGTTTTCCGAATCCAAAGGCACATGGCCACCGGCAGAGGCGCTAGGCGAGCCGCAACGCCTCCGCGGGCACCAGCCGCGCCGCGCGCAGCGCCGGATACAGGCCGGCCACCGCCCCTACCAGCAGGGCGATGCCCGCCGCGGCCAGCAGCACCGGCACCGGCACGACCGCGTCCCAGTGCCGGGCCGCCGCGTAGACGGTCGTGGTGAACCCGCCGAGAACCGCCCCGGCCACGCCGCCGCACCCGGCCAGCAGGGTGGCCTCGGCGGCGAACTGCGCCGCCACGTGCAGCCGGCGGGCGCCGAGCGCCCGCCGCAGCCCGATCTCGCCGCGCCGCTCGAGCACCGCGATGATCATGACGTTGGCGATGCCGACGCCGCCGACCAGCAGCGCCACCGCACCCAGCGCCAGAAACAGCTCCTGGAACGCGACCGAGGCGTCGGCCCGGGCGGTGAGCGCGGTGATCGGGTCGGCCACGGACACGTCCTGCGGCGCCGCTGGATCGGCGGTGGCCGGCAGCACGGCGGCCACCGCGGCGACATCGGCCGGGTTGGCCCGCACGTAGATCTGTACCGGCGCCGCGGTGGCGTGCAGCAGCCGCTGCGCGACCGGGTAGCCGATCAGCGCGGTGCGGTCGAGCTCGGGAGCCAGCGGCAGCGGCCGCATGATCCCGATGACGCCGAACCACCGGTGGCCCAGCCAGAGGAGAACCCCGGTGCGGTCGATGCCCAGCGCGGCCGCGGCGTCCCGGCCCAGGACCACCGTCGGGTACCGCGCGGTGGCGGCGTCGAGGAACCTGCCCCGGGCCAGCTGTCCCTGCAGCGTGCGCAGCAGGCCGGCATCCGCCGAGTACACCGTGATCGCGTTGGTGTTGGCGGCGGAGATCCGGTCGTTCCGGTACACCTGGGCGTTCACGTCCCCGATCGCCGCGGCCCCGATGACCGGGCCGATCCGCGCGACCATGGCCGGCGCCGAGGGCGGCAGCGTCACGGTCTGGCCGCCGAACGACTGTCCCGGAGCCACCGTGAGCAGGTTGGTGCCCAGCGCGTCGATCTGCGCCACCAGCTGGGCCCGGCTGGAGTCGGAGACGCCGAGCACGGCCACCATAGTGGCGATGCCGAGCGCCACGCCGACGGCGGACAGCGCGGCCCGCGCGGGCCTGCTGACCAGGCCGAGCACGGCGAGCGACCAGGTGTCGGCCGGGCGCAGGCGGCTCACCGGGGGAGCCGGCCGCGCCACGGCGCGGGTCCTCACGTCGCCTCGCTGTCGTGCTCGATCAGCCCGTCACGCAGCCGGATCACCCGGCGCGCGGCCCGGGCTATCTCCGGATTGTGGGTGACCACGAGGATTGTCGCCCCGCCGCGGTTCAGCTCCGTCAGCAGGGTGAGGATGCCCGCGCTGGTCGCCGAGTCCAGGCTGCCGGTCGGCTCGTCGGCCAGGATGATGGCGGGCCGCCCGGCCAGCGCCCGGGCGATGGCGACGCGCTGGCACTCGCCGCCGGACAGTTCGGCGGGACGGTGGCCGGCCCGGCCGGACAGGCCGACCTCGGCCAGTGCGGCCGCGGCGGCCGTGCGGCGCTCCCGCGCCGGGACGCCGCGGTACAGCAGCCCGGTGGCCACGTTGTCCAGCGCGGTCAGCGTCGGGACCAGGAAGAACTGCTGGAACACGAACCCGATCCGGTCCGCCCGGACCCCGGACGAGGCCTTATCGGACAGCCCGTCGACGACAAGCCCGGCCACCCGGACGCTACCCGCGGTCGGGCGTTCCAGGGTGCCGGCGATGGCCAGCATGGTCGACTTGCCCGATCCGGACGGCCCGATGATCGCGGTGAACTCGCCCGTCCCGATCGCCACGGTCACCGACCTGAGCGCGGCCACCGGCGGCGATCCGGGATGCTCCTTGGACACCCCGATGAGCTCCAAAGCACTCACTGCGCTACCACCACCCTCGTCCCGGCCGTGATGCCGGCCCCGCTGACCTGGACCTGCCCCGAGGCGAACAGGCCCGCGGTCACCCCCACGAGCCGGTGCACCCCGGACGGCCCGACCACCTCGAGCCCGTACCCGCCGCCCGCCAGCGCGAGCAGGGCCGAAACCGGGACGGCCAGCACGTCCCGGGCGGTCTGCACCGCCAGGGACACCTGGACCTGGACGTTCACCTCGGTCCCGGTGGCGCCGCGCGGCGTCACGGTGAGCTGAGCGGACCTCGCCGCGCTGATCGTCGCGGGCACACTGGCCTGCGACGGCAGCACGATCGAGACGCTCTCGCCGACGGTGGTCGGCGGCAGCGTCGGGTTCAGCGGCACGGTCACCGTCCGCTGGCCCGTCGTCACCTGGTACGGCCGCTGCCCGGCTGCGGCGGCCTCGCCCGCCGCGACGTTCATCGTGCCGGCCAGGACGGCGGTGGGCAGGAAGACCACCTGCCCGAGCGGGATCGTCCCGGTCACGGTCAGGCCGCGGGCCGCCTGCCAGCGTTCCACCGCGTCCGCGGTGGCCAGGTCGTAGTGGCCGGTCGGGGTGGCGAGCAGGCCGCCGGCGAAGTGGCCGGCGATCAGGCCGGCCTGAAGCTGCCGGACGTCGGGCCCATCCGTCATCCCGATTCCGAACGGGCGCCAGGCGGGCACCGGCCCGGCCATCAGTGTCACCGGGCTGTCGTCCACCCGGTACAGCACGCCCCCGGCCCGGACCAGGGCGCCCGGCCGCGGCAGCCAGGTGTAGATGCCCGTCATCAGGTTGACTACCGGCCGGGCCGCGGCGTAGCCGAGGGTCCCGCCGGTCAGCGCCCTGGTAACCAGGTTCGTCCGCACCACCGTGGCCATGGCCATCCTCGGCGGTGCCGGGGCGGCCGGGGCCGGCTGGCCGCCCCGCACCGCGACCGTGGCGACCGCGCCGGCCACGGCCGCCGCGGCGAGCGAGACCGCCAGCCCGCTGCGTCTCATCCGGCGGCTCATGGGCCGGTCCCGTCGTCCCTGACGCCGGCCGGGAGGAAGTGCCTGCAGGCCGCGTCGGCCGCGCGGAACTGCGGCGAGTACCGGCCGAAGTCGCTGGTGATCCCGGGCACATGCCCCAGGTTCAGTTCCCCCAGCCGCGTCGGGTCCAGCATGTTGATGTCGTGGCTCCGCATGCACTGCGCGTACCTGGTCAGTGCGGCCAGATGCGGCGCCGCCTGGGCCGCCGCCCCGGCCTGTTTGGCCGTGATGTTGGCCTGGATGAAGTGGATGCAGGCGGCGTAGGCCGTGTTGTTCGCCGGGCCCCGGCTCGGCATGTCGATGGACAGGCCAGCGTGCCCGGGGCGGTGCACCGGGTCGGACATCTGGACCCCGTGACTGCGCATGCACCGGGTGAAGCTGAGAATGTTCTGGTCACCCTGCTGCGTGGTGAGCGCCTGAGCCGCCGACGCGGTCGCGTGCCCGGAAAGGCTGGGCACGGGCGCGCTGCCCGGCCCCGAGGCCGCCGGTGAGCAGCCGGCCGCGAGAACCGCCATCCCGGCCAGGCAAGCAATAGCAACAACGCGGCCCGCCAGGAAAGGCCGCAGACGATGACGCATGACGATGACCTCCAAGCTGCCGGCACCCGCCGGCTACCAGCAGTGGTACACGGCCCGGCCGGCCCGTGCCCGGACGCGCTTGTGATAGCCGTGTGACCCCGCCTGAGGCACGATGGCTCCATGCGGGTGCTCGTGGTCGAGGATCAGGCCGAACTGGCCGACGACATCGCCGACGGCCTGCGCGACCAGGGCATCGGCGCGGACGTGGCCTACGACGGCTCGGCCGCCATCGAGAAGGCGCTGCTGACCGCCTACGACGTCGTGATCCTGGACCGTGACCTGCCCCGCATCCACGGCGACGCGGTCTGCGCCACGCTGGTCGGCTCGCCGTCGCAAGCCCGCATCCTGATGCTCACCGCGGCGGGCACGGTGGGCGACCGGGTGGACGGCCTCAACCTCGGCGCCGACGACTACCTGGCCAAGCCGTTCGCGTTCGCCGAACTCGTCGCCCGGGTCCGCTCGCTCGCCCGCCGCAGCCCGGCCGCGGCCCCGGTGATCGCCCGCGGCGATATCCTGCTCGACCGGGCCAGGCGGCGGGTCAGCCGGGCCGGCCGCCCGGTCCCGCTGAACCGCAAGGAGCTGGGCGTGCTGGAGGAACTGCTGATCGCCGACGGGGGCATCCGCAGCGCCGAGGACCTGTTCGAGCGGGTGTGGGACGAGAGCACCGACCTGTTCTCGCGGACCGTGACCGTCACCATCGCCCGGCTCCGGCGCAAGCTCGGCGAGCCCGACCCGATCGAGACCGTGATCGGGATGGGGTACCGGCTCCCATGAAGCGGCTCGGGCGCATCTGGCCGCAGAAGGTCAGGACCAGGCTGGCGCTGCTCTACGCCGCGCTGTTCCTGATCTCGGGTTCGGCCCTGCTCGGCCTCACCTACGGGCTGGTCGTGGCGAACCTGCCCGACAAGCCCGCCTCCTCGGCCAGCCGGTTCGACCGCAACCAGCTGGCCAAGCTGAGCGTCGCCTGCAAGCTGCCGCACCCCGATCCCGGCACGGTGGCGGCGTGCAAGAGCGCCTTCGACGTCGGCGGCGAGACCGTGCGCCAGCGCGCCCTGGACAGCCTGCTGATCTTCTCCCTGGTCGGCCTGGGCGTGATGACCGTCGCCTCGGGCGGCCTGGGCTGGTACGTCTCCGGCCGGGTGCTGCGGCCGGTGCGAGCGATCACCGAGGCCGCCCGCCGCGCCTCCGACCAGCACCTGGGCGAGCGGCTGGCGCTGACCGGGGCCCAGGACGAGCTCAAGGAGCTGGCCGACACCTTCGACGACATGCTGGAGCGGCTTGATCTGTCGTTCGCCGCGCAGCGCCGGTTCGTCGCGAACGCCTCGCACGAGCTGCGCACCCCGCTGACCGTGATGCGGACCGCCATCGACGTCGCCCTGGCCAAGCCGAACCGCACCACCCAGCATCTCGAGGACATGGCGGCCCGCGTCCGTCGGTCCGTCGACCGGGCCGAGCACATGATCGAGGCGCTGCTGGTCCTGGCCATCAGCGACCAGGGCGTGACGAGCAGCGAGCTGCTGGACCTCTCGGCGGTGGCCGAGGATGCCCTGGAACTGGCCGCGCCCGGCATCACCGAGCTGGGGCTGAGGGTGGAGGCGGACCTCGGGCCGGCCGAGACGACCGGCGATCAGCAGCTCATCGAGCGCATGGTCTGGAACCTCGTCGACAACGCGGTCCGGCACAACGAGCGGGGCGGCTGGATCCGGGTCACGACCGGGCGGGTCCCGGGCGGCGCCGTGCTGCGCATCGCCAACAGCGGGGCCGTGGTGCCGCCCGGTGCCGTGCCCACGCTGGCCGAACCGTTCCGCCGGATCCACAAAGGCAGCGACGGCGGCGTGGGCCTCGGGCTGTCGATCGCCCAGTCCGTCAGTACCGCGCACGGGGCTCAGCTGGATATCCACAGCCAGCCCGAAGGCGGCCTCGACATCAGCCTCACCCTCCGCGTCTAGGGAACCCGATGGTCTCGGTGGCCAGCTCGACCGTGTCCTCGCACAGGAACCCGACCGAGGGCGCCCGGTCCCCGGACGCCCTGCCCCCGAAGACAGGGCCCAGCGCCGCGGCCACCGAGTCCAGCGTCCACATCCCGTCCGGCGTATCGGCGCGGAACACCGAACGGACCCGCGGCGGGTCCATCACCGCGGCCACGCCGCCGTGCACCACGAACACCTCGCCGTTGATCGTCTCGGCCGCCGGGCCGGCTAGGTACACCACCAGCGGCGCGACGTGCCCCGGCGCCAACGGGTCCACCGCGCCCTCCGGCGCCGGGCCCATCAGCTCGGCCGTCATCGCGGTACGGGCGCGGGGGCAGATCGCGTTGGCCCGTACCCCGTACCGGGAGCACGAACGCGCGGTCGTCAGGGTGAGCGCGGCGATGCCGGCCTTGGCCGCGGCGTAGTTGGGCTGGCCGAGCGAGCCGAGCAGGAACGCCTCGGACGACGTGTTCACGATCCGCGCGTACACCGGGTGGCCGGCCGCGTTCCGCTGTTCCCGCCAGTACGCGGTGGCCAGCCGCGTGGTGACGAAGTGCCCGCGCAGGTGCACCCGGATGACCAGATCCCATTCATCCGGCGACATCGTGAACACCATCCGGTCCCGCAGCACCCCGGCGTTGTTCACGACGATGTCCAGCCGCCCGTACCGCTCCAGCGCCGTGGCCAGCAGCTTCTCGCCCGTCGCCCAGTCCGCGACGTCCCCGGCGGCCACCACCGCCTGCCCGCCGTCCGCCGCGATCTCGCCGGCCACCGCCTGCACCGCGTCCCCGGGCAGGTCGTTGAGCACCAGCAGCGCCCCGGCCCGGGCCAGCGCCAGCGACTCGGCCCGGCCGAGCCCGTTTCCCGCTCCGGTCACGATGGCCACCCGGCCGGCTATCGCCAGCGCGTCGTCCATTCCGCCCGCTCTCCTCTCAGTATCCCTGTGTTAGTAGCCGGGCCCCGACAGCAGGCCGCCGTCGGCGACGAACTCACTCCCGGTCGAGTAGGACGAGTCGTCCGAGGCGAGGTACGCCACCAGCCGCGATATCTCGGCCGGCTCGCCGAACCGGCCCAGCGGCATGGCCTTCAGGAACGCCTCGGCTTCCTCGGCCGAGCGGGCGCCCTCGGAATCGGTGACCATCCGGGTCAGCACCCCGCCGGGATGGACCGAGTTCACCCTGATCCCGAACCCGGCCAGTTCGCGCGCTGCCACCTTGGTCATGCCGCGGATGGCGAACTTGCTCGCGGTGTAGGCGGACAGCCCGTCCGCCCCGGTGAACCCCTCGATCGAGGAGATGTTGACGATCGACCCGCCGCCCGCCCGCTTCATCGGCTCGATCGCCGCCTTCATGCCCAGCCAGCAGCCCACCGCGTTCACGTCGAGGACCTGGCGGAAATCGGCCAGCGGCATATCGGCGATCGGTGCGAACTTCAAGATGCCGGCGTTGTTCACTAGCACGTCGAGCCGGCCGAACGCGTCCTGCGCCAGCGCCACCGCCGCGGCCCAGTCGTCCTCGCTGGTGACGTCGTGGTGCAGGTAGCGGCAGGACCCCTCGCCGAGCCCGGCCGCCACGTACTCGCCCCGGTCGTCGAGCACGTCGCCGAACACCACCCGGGCGCCCTCGGCCACGAAGTGCCGCACGTGGGACTTGCCCATGCCCCGGGCGCCGCCGGTGATCAGCGCGACCTTCCCGTCCAGCCGCCCCATTCGCCCTCCTTAGACCAAACGCTTGCTTGGCTAGAGATAGAGCCGAGCCTAGCGCTATCCGGCCGAAACTAGAACGTGTTACTGTTTCGCCGAGGAGGCGGCCCGGTGGACAACAGTGTTATCAAGCACGGGGCTGACTACGTCATAGCCGGAGCGGGCAGCGCCGGATGCGTGCTGGCCAGGCGCCTGGCCCAGACGGGCGCTTCCGTCATCCTGCTGGAGGCGGGCGGCCCGGACCGCACCCGGCTGGTGCGCAAGCCCGGGATGATCGCCATCTTCCACAACGTGCCGGCCCTGAAGAAGCGGCTGGACTGGGGGTATTACACCGCCCCGCAGGCCGGCGCATTGGGCCGCCGGATCCCGCAGCCCCGCGGCCGGGTGCTCGGCGGCTCCGGCTCGATCAACGGCATGCTGTTCGTCCGCGGCCACCGCAAGAACTACGACGACTGGGCCGTCCCCGGCTGGTCCTACGAAAACGTACTATCCAGTTTCAAACGGATGGAGGACTGGGAGGACGGCGCCACCGACCTGCGCGGCGCCGGCGGCCCGGTGAAGGTGACCAGGCAGAAGGACCTGACCCCGGCCTCGCGGGCCTTCATCGAGGCCCTGGCCGCGACCGCGGGCGTGAAGAAGATCGACGACTACAACGGCGAGTCCCCCGACGGCGTGTCGGTCTTCCAGCAGAACGCCAGCGGCGGCCTGCGGTACAGCTCGTCAATCGCCTATCTCGACCACCACAGCCTGCCGAACCTCACCGTTCTCACCCGTACCCGGATCACCAGGGTGGTGATCTCCGGGGGGCGTGCCACCGGCGTCGAGGTCGTCACCGAAGACGGCCGCAGCACGATAAGCGCCAGCCGCGAGGTGATCCTGTGCGCGGGCGTGTACGGCTCGCCCCAGCTGCTCATGCTGTCCGGTGTCGGCCCGGCCGGCCACCTGCGCGAGCACGGCGTCGACGTGATCGCCGACCTGCCGGTCGGCGACAACCTGCACGACCACATGTTCGTGCCGATGACCTACTGCATGACCTCGGCCCGCAACCGGGGCACCACACCGTACTTCGCCGGCGGCGTCATCTCCGAGGCCGTCCGCGGCGACACTTGGATGGGCCGAACGGTCTTCGAAGCCGTTGGTTTCGTCCGCAGCTCGCGGGCCCGCGACATACCGGACATCCAGGTTCACGCGCTGCCATGGTCCTACCCGTTCCCCAACCAGGACTCACCGGCCAGGCAGAAGGTGGACAAGCGCTGCGCGCTGACCGTCATGCCCACGCTGATCTACCCGAAGAGCCGCGGCACCCTGCGGCTGGCCTCGGCCGACCCGGGCGCGGCGCCGGTCATCGACCCCGGCTACCTGACCGAACCCGACGACAGCCGCCTGCTGCTGGACGGGATCGAGCTGATCCGCGAGACCATGGCCAGCGACCTCATCGCCGGCCAGGTCAGCCTGGAGCTGAACCCGGGGGCTGAGTTCCCAGACCGGGCCGCGCTGGCCGCCGAGCTGCCGAACCGCGCCACCTCGGTGTACCACGCGGTCGGTACCTGCCGGATGGGCACGGACGACCGGGCGGTGGTGGATCCGGAGCTGCGGGTCCGCGGCATCGACGGGCTCCGGGTCGCCGACGCGTCGATCATGCCCAGCATCACCGGCGGGAACACCAACGCCCCCGCCATGATGATCGGCGAGCATGCGGCGACGATCATCAGTGCTAGCTGATCAGGCCTTCGCCGTGATCCCGTCGAACAACAGCCGCAGCAGGGCGCCGGCCACCTGCTCGGTGCTGTAGCCCTCGGCCAGGCGCCACTGCGACGGGATCCACAGCACGTCGCGGAGCAGCCGGTAGGTGAGCCACGCGTCCAGGTCGGCGCGGAAGGTGCCGTCTTCCTGGCCCCGCTCCAGCTGGGTGACCCAGGTCCGCTCGATCTCGCCCACCGCCTTGCGCAGGTACCCGAACCTGGGCTGGCTGCTGAAGTAGCTCCAGTCGTTCTGCAGCATGGCCAGCGCGGGGCGGTGCCGGGCCAGGGTCCGGCTGGTCGACCGCACGATCTGCTCGAGCACCTCTCGCGGGGAACCGCCCGATGCGACCGCGGCCCGGTAGTCGGCCAGCACGTCGTTGATGAAGCCCGACAGGATCTCGTCGCCGATCGACTCCTTGGAGTCGAAGTGGTGGTACAGGCTGCCGGACAAGATACCCGCGGCGTCGGCGATCTCGCGCACGGTCGTGGCGCGGTAGCCCTTCTGCGCGAACAGCTCGCCGGCCAGCTGCACCACGTCGGCGCGCCGGCCCGAACCCTCACGTGTCGTGCTCACCCCGTGATTATCGCAGGTCCGAACCGCTCGGCCACCTCCGCCGGGGTCAGCCCGAAGTCAGCCAGCGTGTACCGGTGCGAGGGGCCGCTGCGGCCACCTCCGGCCAGGGAGCGCACGCCGTCCGCCGCGGCGCCGCTGAACGGCAGGCCGAAGTGCGCGTAGACCGCCTCCGCCGTGCCCACCGGGTCCGCCACCAGGTCGTCGTACGCCACATCGAAGAACTGCGCGGGGTCGTGCCGGGCCCGCTCGGCGCCGAACCGCTCCAGCCCGGACGCCCACAACTCCAGCTGGTCCCGCCCGATCACCGGGCCGGCGAACGTGTCCGACCAGCCCGCCGTAGCCTGCGCGGCCAGGCTGCAGACCGAGGCGATCGCCACCTCGGGGGCGCGGTGGGTCTGCACGATCAGCGCGTCCGGGTAGACCGCCAGCAGCGCGTCCAGCGCGAACAGGTGGCTGGGGTTCTTCAGTACCCAGCGGCGCCCGTCGCCGAGCCCGATCAGCTGCAGGTTGCGCCGGTGCCGCCGGTACGCCCCGGTCCAGTCCTGGTCGGCTAGCCAGGCGGAGTAGGACGGCAGGTGGGCCAGGCACTCCCAGGAGATCGAGCGCATCGACTGCCGCAGCAGCTGCCAGCACTCCTCGACCTGATCGGCGGCCATGTAGTGCACGCCCATGAACTCGGGGTGCTCGACGTGGTGCCGCTCGCAGCCGGCCTGGATGTACCGGAAGACCGGGTTGGCTTCCCAGCTGTCCCGCGGCGGCCGGGGCTGCGGCGCCTCGGCCAGCCACAGCTCCAGGCCCTGGTGCGCCGGGTCCGCGGTGAGCAGCCGGTGCAGCGCCGTGGTGCCGGTCCTGGGCAGCCCGGTGACGAACAGCGGCCGGTCGAGGCGGACCTGCCCGTGCTCCGGGTACGCCCGCCAGCCCGCCTCGCTGACCAGCCGGGCCGCCAGCGCGCCGCGCAGCATGGCCCGCGCCACCTTCTCGCCGCGCGGGGTCAGGTCCGCGTCACGCTCGTACGAGGCGATCAGCTCGGCCAGCCCGTCGCCGTAGTCGTCAGGCCCGAAGTCGTCCAGCCCGGTGACCTGCGACGCCGCGGCATGCAGCTGCTCCGCCGTCACCCAGTCTCCGGGTCTCAATGGTGATACTCGCCGCAGTTGACGTCCAGGCACTGCCCGGTGATCGCCCGGGCCAGCGGCGAGGCGAGGAATACCACCGCGTCCGCGACCTCGTCCGGCTCTGGCAGCCGGCGCAGGTCGATGCCGACCGCAGTCTCGTCGTAGATCTGCTGGACCTCCACGCCGCGCTTGTGCGCCAGGTAGCCGAAGTACCACTGCAGCGACTCACCCCAGATGTGCCCGGGCGCCACCGAGTTCACCCGGACCCCGCGCGGTCCCAGCTCGGTGGCCAGCGACTGCGCCATCGCCAGCAAGGCCGCCTTGACCAGCTTGTACGGCCCCATGGTGCGCTGGGAGAACCGCACCACCATGGAGTTGACCATCACCACCGAGCCCGTGCTCTCCGTCAGCAGCGGGGTGAACAGCCTGGTCAGCCGCAACGCGGCCACGACGTTGGCGTCGAAGCCGGGACCGAGGGCGTCCAGGCTGACCACGCCGAGTTCTTTGATCGGCGGCATCGCCAGCGCGTTGTAGACCAGCGCGTCGACCCGGCCGAACGCGTCCTGCGCCGCGGCCACCAGGTGCTCCGCCGCCGCGGCGTCGGCCACGTCGGTCGGCACCGCCAGCCCGCGCCGGCCCAGGCCGGCGATCTCCTTGGCCACCTCGTCGAGCCGGGCCGCGGTGCGCGCGGCCAGCACCACGTCTGCGCCTTCCCGGGCGCTGGCCAGCGCGACGGACCGGCCGAGTCCCGACCCGACCCCGGCCACCACGACCACCTTGTCCTTCAGCATCATCAGCCCAGCATCCTTTCCGCCACGGCGGCCTGGCGCGCGGCGATGCGTTCCCGCCACTGCGGCGGGGACACCTTCGCGTGGTCGTAGAAAGCCAGCCGTTCGGCGATCCGGGTGAACGGGACCACCTCCACCACCGGCCCGTCTTCCCCGGCGAGATCCCGGGTCAGCCGCTGCCAGCGGATCTGCACGTAGCCGCGCCGGCGCCCGGTCAGCTCGAGCCAGTTGGCCACGCCGGGGTCGCGCTCGCTGATCACGAAGCGCAGCCGCCGGTCCGGGTCGATGCGGGCCTGGTCGGCGGTGAGGCTGGTCTGGTGGTTGATGTAGTCCAGCGAGACGTACCACATGCTGCCGAGCTGGATGCCCTGGTAGGGCGCCACCTCCCGGCCGGCCGCGGGCACCGTCACGATCATCGCCTGGTCCTCGCCCAGGTCGAAATGGCCGGCCGAGGAGAACTGGGTGGCCAGCCCGCCCGGCGTCGGCCGCGGCGGCGTCATCGTGTTGACCGGCTCGGACAGGTAGAACCACTCGGGGAAGGCCAGGAACGTCCGGAGCCGGGACAACAGGATCTTGCCGGCCACGCCGTACCGCTTGGCCATCACGTCGGTGCCGGCGGCCGGCGGGGCGAGGCCGACCCGGTCCTGGCGGCGGATGCTGATCGTGCCGCGCCGTTCGGCGTCCCAGTCGCTGTACACCTCGCGGACCAGCAGCATCGAGGACCCGGCGCCGAGCCTGAAGGAGTTCCGGCCGTCTCCAGACGACCCGAACCGCAGCGTGAACGTGCCGTCCGCGTCGACCTCGATGGCCCGGTCGTCGAACGCGCTCAGGCTGTCCGGCACCTCGACCGGGGAGTAGTCCCCCTTCAGCACCTGGAAGCTCAGGTCGACGGTGCTGCCGCGGCGCCCGGTGACCACGTACTCGGCGTCGTCCCGCAGGTAGGCATGGAAATAGAGGGTGTCCGGGTTGTCCAGTCCCATCTTGGTGTACGGCCCGGTCGACGACACGAAGTACGGGAAGTCCCGCTGGTAGGCCCAGGCCAGCCGGAGCGACGCCTGGATGCTGCCCGCCAGGTAGTCGTATCCCTCGGCCAGGTCCTGCTCGGATGCCACGAACGGGGCGCCCGCGATGAGCTTCTCGGCCTCGGCCAGCGCCTCAGCTAGCGGCTGCGTCAGCAACGTGAGCCTCTCCCAGCTTCGCGGTGATCCGGAAGCTCGGCAGGTCGTCCAGCGACATCATGGCCTCGTAGGTCCGCACGTACCCGGTATGCGCGATCCGCCACCGGCCGTCCTCGCCGCGCTCGTACCGGTCCTGGTAGAAGGCCGCGCCCGTGATCACGACCCGGTACTGCGTCGCGATCACCGTGTCCTCGAACGACCAGGTGCCCTGCGCCGTGTCCCCGTCTACGGTGATCTCCGGCTGGCCCGCGCGGTGCACCGTGATCATGTCAGGACCGAGCTTGTCCCGCAGGAACCCGACGATCTCGTCCCGCCCGGCGAGCTTCAGCGGCTTGCCGTACACCTGCGTGCCGTAGTCCACGGTGGCGTCCGGCGTGAACACCCCGGCCAGCTCGTCCCACAGCTTCAGGTCGACGCAGCGCAGGTAGCAGTACTTCACCTGTCGGATCTCTTCGATCGTGGCCAGGTCTATCGGCACAGTGTTTATTGGCACGGGGTCCATGTGCACAAGCTTGGGCCATCCGGTTGACCGGAACAAGAACCTGTTCTAGTTTTTTCGGGTGCGGTTCAGCTACGCCGAGTCGATGACAGAGCCCTCCTTCTACTCCCCGCTGGCCCGCGCCGCCGAGGAGGCCGGATACCACTCGATGGTCATCCCGGACAGCATCTGCTACCCGCGGCATTCGGCCAGCGTCTACCCGTTCAACCCGGACGGCAGCCGCGAGTTCCTCGAGGACAAGCCCTTCCTCGAGCCGTTCTCACTGATCCCGGCGCTGGGCGCGGTCACCGGCAGGCTGCGCTTCGTCACCTTCGTGCTCAAGTTGCCGGTCCGCGACCCGGTGCTGACCGCCAAGCAGGCCACCTCGACCGCCGTGCTCACCGGCGGCCGCCTCGTCCTCGGCGCCGGGATCAGCCCGTGGCGCGAGGATTACGAGGTGCTCGGCGTGGACTGGGCCAGCCGCGGCCGCCGGATGGACGAGTCAATCGCCATCTTGCGCGGCCTGGCGGCCGGCGGCTACTTCGAGTTCCACGGCACGGTCTTCGACCTGCCGCCGGTCAAGATCGCGCCGGTGCCCGCCGAACCCATTCCCGTCCTCATCGGCGGCCACTCCGACGCCGCGCTCCGCCGCGCCGCCCGCCTCGGCGACGGCTGGCTGCACGGCGGGGGAGACCCCGCAGATCTTCCCGGCCTCCTGGCCCGCCTGGCCAGATTCCGCGCCGAGGAGGGCACCGAGGGCCGCCCGTTCGAGGTGCACGTGATCTCGGCCGACGCCTACACCCTCGACGGCGTCCGCCGCCTGGAGGACCAGGGCGTCACCGACCTCATCGTCGGCTTCCGCTGGCCCTACACCACCGGCCCCGACCGCGAACCCCTCGACCACAAGCTCACCCACCTCCGCCGCTACGCCGACACCATCCTCACCAAGCTCTAGATGACTTTCGGCCCTTGACTGCGCATACAGGCGGGGATCGACTTGAAACAAGTGACGACTTTGTCATTTTGTCTTGTCTTTACTGGCACCAGGGGGTGGGCAAGATGGATGACCTGCGCCCCGAGGATCCGCGGCAGATCGGACCCTACTGGCTGGAGGGGCGGCTGGGTTCCGGCGGCATGGGAAATGTCTACCTGGGCCGGTCACCGGGGGGCCGGCACGTCGCCATCAAGGTCATCCGCGCGGAACTGGCAAGAGACGCCGAGTTCCGGGCGAGGTTTGCCCGGGAAGTGACCGCCATGCGCAAGGTCAGCGGCATCTTCACGGTCGCGGTGGTGGACGCCGACCTGCACGCGCCGACGCCGTGGCTGGCGACGTCCTACGTCGCCGGGCCCTCCCTCGCCGATGAGGTGGAGGCCCACGGGCCGCTTTCTCCCGGCGTGGTGCTGATGCTGGCCGCAGGCCTGGCTGAAGGGCTGGTCGCCATCCACGCCGCGGGGCTGGTGCACCGTGACCTGAAGCCATCGAATGTGCTGCTTGCCGAGGACGGGCCCCGGCTCATCGATTTCGGGATCTCCCGGTCCATGGATTCGAGCGCGCTGACCCGCACCGGCATGGTGATGGGCTCGCCCGGGTTCATGTCACCGGAACAGGCCCGGGGCCATGAAGCCGGGCCGCCGAGCGACATCTTCAGCCTGGGCGCGGTCCTGGCGTTCGCGGCTACCGGCAAGGAACCGTTCGGGAGCGGGTCCGGTGAGGTCCTGCTGGACCGGGTGGTCTCCGGCGAGCCGGATACCGACGACGTTCCGCGCCGGATCCGGCCCCTGGTCGAGCGCTGCATGATCAAGGATCCGCGGCGGCGGCCGACCGCGGCTCAGCTCCTGGCCGAGCTGAGTACCGCCCAGTCGGCCACTCGCACGCAGCCAGCTGCGGCGCCGCGCGGAGCCGGCCGGGCCGGCACCCTGCTCGCGAACCTCCCCACCCAGACGGCGCATGCTGCCGCCGGGCAAGCGGCAGCGCCGGAGGCCTCCATACCGGCAAGGGCCACCCCGGCGCCGTTCCCTCCCGCCAGACCGGAGCCGCGCCGTGTTCCCGTGCCGGAGCCGCGTCCTGTCCCCCCGACGGAGCGGCGCCCTGCCACCCCGCCCCAGCCGCGCTTTACTGCCGCGCCGGAGCGGCGTCCCCGGCCGCCTCGCCGGGGCGGCAGGATGGCCGTCGCCGTGGCGATAGTGCTGATCGCCGCCGTGGCCGGGGCCTTCGTGGCCTGGCGGGCCGGGTACCTGGGCAGCGCCGGGCCGGCCTCCTCGCGCGGCACCTCGTCGAGTCCGTCCGCACCACCCCAGTCGCCCGGCGCCGTCATGACTACCCTCGGCACCTACCTGGCGCGAAGCACCTCGGTGCGGCCGGTCATCCAGCCCGCGATCGACGGCGTGCGGACCTGCTCGCAGACCCCGGCCAGCGGACAGGCGAGCATGCAGCAGGCCATCAACACCCGCCAGGACATCCTGAACGGCCTGCGGACGCTCTCGCCGTCCGGGCTGGCCAGCGGGGCGCAGTTGATCAGCACGCTGACCGCCGCGATGCAGCAGTCCGTTACCGCTGACCGGTATTACCAGAATTGGATGGCGGATTTCGCGTGCGGATCGGATCCCAGCCAGAACACCAATTACCTGGCCGGCCAGAACGCCTCAGCCAAGGCGACCGCCGCCAAGAAAGCCTTCCTGGACATCTGGAACCCGATGGCGCCAAGGTACGGACAGAAGACCTATTCCTACCAGGACTTCTGATGCGCCCGGCCGCGCACCGGATCGCGCGGGCGCTGCTGTCCGCCTCCGGCGGGTCTGCCGGTAGCGAAACCACGAGGAAAAACGAGACTCCGTGCTTACGCTGAGGTATGGCCGAGCACGCGAACGTGTATCCGCTGCGACGCGAACCCCAGCGGGAACCTCAGCCGGGACCACGTCCCCAGGAGCCCCTCTGGCGGGAAGTGCTCGGCCGGCGACTCCGGGCCCTGCGCCAGGAACAGCAGGAGACGCTGTCCGAGACGGCGGCCCGGGCCGGAATCTCGCCGCAGTACCTGTCCGAGATCGAGCGCGGCCGCAAGGAACCCTCCAGCGAGATGATCGCCGCCCTGGCCGGCGCGCTGGGCACCACGCTCATCGACCTCACCGAGCAGGTGGCCGGTGACCTGCGGCGCCAGATGTCCCTCACGCCGCGCGCGAACCGCACCCGCCCAGGCCGCGCCCGCCCAGGCGACATCCTCGCCCTCGCCGCCTGAACCCGGCCCGCCTATGCTCTTTCCAGGGTGGATTCGGGCTTGCGGGTGAATTTGGGGGACTATGGTGCACAAAAGCCACCCCGAAGCCCCAATCCACCCCGATCCTTCGTATCCAACCCCCTCACGATGCACCTTGCGCACCAGCAGTCGCACGCGACCCTGAGCCCAGGGAATAGCCGTTCGGGACCTCAGGCGGACAGGCGGTCCTTGTCCGCCCGCTGGTCCGCCTGCCGCTGCCCGAGCACCTGGTCGACGATCCCGTAGTCCAGCGCGGCCCGCGCGGTCAGCACCCGGTCCCGGTCCGTGTCCGCCCGCAGCGTCTGCACCGACTGCCCGGTGTGCGCGGACAGGATCGACTCGATGTCGGCGCGCATCCGTACCAGCTCGTCGGCCTGCAGGATCAGGTCCGGGATCGGCCCCTGGCCGCGCCCCGCGGGCTGGTGCAGCACCACCCGGGCGTGCGGCAGCAGCGCGCGATAGCCCGGCGTGCCCGCCGCGAGCAGCACCGCTCCGACGCCGATGGCCTGACCCACGCAGGTCGTCGCGACCGGCGCCTCGATGTACTGCATGGTGTCGTACACGGCGAGCATCGACGGCAGGTCGCCGCCCTCGCAGTTGATGTACAGGTTGATCTCCTGCTCGGCGCTGTCCGCCTCGAGGTGCAGCAGCTGGGCGATGAGCGTGTTGGCCACGCCCGGGTCGATCCCGGTGCCGAGGTAGACGATCCGCGCGGTGAGCAGGTGCGAGTAGACGTCCATGATCCGCTCGCCGCGCGGGTGCTGGGCGATGACGTTCGGGATGGTGTACGAGCTCACGCAGCTTCCCCTTTCAGCCCGATACGGTGCTTCCTGGCCGGCATGACCTGGCCGAACGAGTCGACGATGCCGTCGATGAAGCCGTACTCGCGGGCCTGCGCGGCGGTGTACCAGTGGTCGTGCAGGGAATCGTCGAAGATCCGCGACACCGGCTGGCCGGTGTCCTCGGAGATGAGGCCAAGCACGGTGTCGACCGTGTGCCGCAGGTCGTCGGCCTGGACCTCGATGTCGACCGCGCTGCCGCCGATCCCGGCCGAGCCCCGGTGCATCAGGATGCGCGCGTGCGGCAGCGCGAACCGCTTGCCCTTGGTGCCGGCCGAGAGCAGGAACTGCCCGGCGCTGCAGGCCAGCCCGAGGGCCAGGGTGGAGACGTCGCACGGCACGAGCCGCATGACGTCGCGGATGGCGAGCATGGACGGCACCGAACCGCCGGGGGAGTTGATCCACAGCGCGACATCGGAGCCGGGATCCTCGGCGGCGAGCGTGAGCAACTGCGTGGCGAGCAGCGTGCCGTTGTCGTCGTCGAGCACCCCGTCGAGCACGAGTACCCGCCGCAGCAGCAGCTGCTCCCGGACCCGCTCGCTGAACAGGGGGATCTTGTCGTCGTGAGCCATGCTTCCAGCCTGCGGCACCGCCACCGGCCAACCGCGCCCTCGCTGCCGTGAGCAGATCTGCCCAGAGCAGCGGGGACCTGCTCGCGTTCGGGTACGTTACTCTGCGGTACCGTGACCGCGAGCGTACGCCGGATGGTCCCAGGGCTGGTGACCGGCCTGTGCCTGGGCCTGCTCGCGCTGGGCCCCGGGCTGCGGCGGGGTTTCCTGCTCAGCTACGACATGGTCTTCGTGCCGCGCATGGCGTTCAGCACGGCGCGGCCCGGGCTCGCCCCGCCCCGGGCGGTGCCCAGCGACCTCGTCATCGCCGTCGCCTCGCGGTTCGTGCCGGGCGACATCGTGCAGAAGCTGGTGCTGCTGGCGATCTTCGTGCTGGCCTGCGCCGGGACGGCCGCCCTCCTCGACCGGGAGCCGCTGCTCGCCCGGCTGGCCGGCGGCGTCTTCTACGCCTGGAACCCGTACGTCGGCGAGCGTCTGATCATCGGCCAGTGGGCGCTGCTGCTCGGCTACGCCGGCCTGCCCTGGGTGCTGAGGGCAATAATCAGCCCGAACGGGCCGGGGTGGCGCTGGACCGCACGGCTCTGCCTGTCGCTGGTGCCGGCCGTGATCGGCGGGTTTGCCGCGATGGCGATCACCGCCCTGATCCTGGTGCCGGCGGCGCTGTTTACCAGGAGCGCCCGCCGCGCGGCCATCGCGCTGGCCGCCCTGGTCCTAGGCAGCCTGCCCTGGCTGATACCCGCCCTGCAGCACCCGGTGTACGCCGATCCGGCCGGGGTGGCCGCGTTCGCCGCGCGGGCCGACACGCCGTTCGGCAGTGTCGGCAGCCTGCTGATGCTGGGCGGCAGCTGGAACGCGCAGACGGTCCCGAAGGGCTACGGCGGAGCCTGGTCGGCGCTGTGGCTGGCCGTGGTGTTTGTCGCCCTGGCCGGCTACCTGCTGAGCGTCATCCAGGCCGCCCCGGGCCAGCGCCGCTGGCCCGGGCTCGGTGCCGCCGCGATCGCCGGGCTGCTGATCGCCTGCATCGGCGTGACCGCGCCCGGACGGGATCTGCTCAGGTCGGTGATTAGCGCGTGGCCGGGGGCCGCCGTGCTGCGCGACGCGCAGCAGTTCGTGGCGCCGCTCGCGCTGGCCGGAGCCGCCGGTTTCGGCATCGTGGTGGCCAGGGCGATGAACCCCGGGGACGGGAAGGCCCGCCTGGACCGGTCCGGGGTGGCTCTCGCGGTGCTCGCCCTCGTGGCGCCGGTTGTCCTGCTGCCCGGCCTGGCCTGGGGCGCCGCCGGACGGCTCAGGCCGGCCTGGTACCCGGCCGGGTGGCTGGCCGCCGCGCGCACCATCGATGCCAGCCCGGCCCGCGGCGATGTGCTGCTGCTGCCGTGGGAGACCTACCGCAGGCCGGCCTGGAACCACGGCGAGGCGGTGTTCGACCCGTGGTCCAAGCTACTGTCGCGCCCGGTGATCTGGAACGACGGGACCCGGGTCGGCCACGTCGGACTGGTCCCGGACGACCCGCGTGCGCGGCGGCTCGACGCCGCGATCCGCGGCGGCGGGCCGCTGACCGCGGCCCTGGGCGCGGCCGGGGTGAGGTTCGTGGTGGACGACGCGGACGGACCCGGTCCTGGCGCGCGGCTGCCCGGAGCGGTCGTCCTGGTGGACCAGCCCGGACTGACGGTGTACCGGTTGCCGGTAACTTCAGGCTAGAGCAGGTCGTCCGCGAGAATGTCGGCCTCGCCCGCCGTGATCGCGGTGACCTCGCCACGCCGGGCGCACTTCATCAGCCGGTTGTGCTCCTCGTCGGGTACTGGTACGGCCAGCTTGGGCAGCATGAGCGGGATGTCGTTCTCGATCCGGTACAGCCGGCGCAACCGCGGGTTGTACAGCGCCGCGTCGTCGGCGAAGTAGAGCAGGCCGCGTTTGTCGATGGGGCACACGAGGATCTCGAGCAGTGCGTTTTCCAGGGCCATCATTACCTCCTTACCTCGGCCAGCTCCTGGGCGGCCAGTTCCTCGGTGCTGGCCATCACGGGCTCGGCCGCGGCGATAGCCGGAACGGGCTCCGGTGCCTGCCGCCCCAGCACGACCAGCACCAGCACGGCCAGCGCGATCCCGGCCAGGCGCAGGCCGAGCCGGCCCGGGCTGGCTGGCAGATGCTCGTGGAACAGCCAGGTGCCCGCGATGATGAAGTACACGCTGCCGGTGACGTTGGACACCGGGACGACGATCGACGCCCGGCCCGCCTGCAGCGCGGCCTGGAAGAGCAGCATCGCCACCGCCAGGGAGCCGCCCAGCACGTAGAGGTACGGCGACGTGAGGACGGCGATCACTATGTTCGCCACCGTCTCGTGACGGACCAGGATGCCGGAGAGCGCCTTGATGGCGAGCGCCGCGACTCCGTACAGCAGCCCGGTGCCGACGCCAGCCCATACCCCGGCCACCGCGGTGCCCCGCCGGCGAGCGCGCAGCGCGCCGGCCGCGAACACCAGGCCCACGACGGCGGACGGGACCATGATCGCCGCCACCCACCCCGGGCTGGCATGATGGCTGTCCTTCGCGCCGGTCGCGCTCATGGCCAGCAGGACCACGGAGACGGCGATCGCCGCCACGCACCACGTCTCGCCGCCGTGCAGGCGCTCCCGCAGCACCAGCCGGGAGAGCACGAGGACCAGCACGACGCCGGAGGCGAGCACCGGCTGCACGACGCTGACCGGCTCGAACGTTAGCGCGATGGTCTGGCAGGCCAGTCCGGTGAGCATGAGCGCGAACCCGGTCAGCCAGGCCCGGCTGGTCAGCAGGCTGGCGATGACGCGCAGCACCCGGCGGATGTCGAGAGCCGGCATCTGCCCCAGGGCGCGCTTCTCCAGGATCAGCCCTACGTTGTAGGCCGTGGTGGCCACCAGCGCCAGCAGGATTCCGGTGTAGGTGACCGTACTCACCTGTTCTCCTCCACTGTGGTGGTGGGTTGGCGACCCTCGCGGGCCGGACCGGGGATAGCGACCGTTGGCGTCAGCGCCGCGGCCAGCGCGATGAGCGCGCACGCCTGGGCCGGCCCGCTGAAGGAACCGATCAGGCCACCGCCGAACGGTCGCGCCGCTGACAGCAGCCCCGACGCGACCACGCCGGCGCAGGCGACCCAGGGCAACCATGTCCCGGGGCTGGTCCGCCGGGGGGCACGCGACAGCCGCCAGGCCAGGTAGGCGAGCAGCGGAACGGCGAGCGCCACCAGGCCGCCGGCCACGAAGATCAGCGCGGCGACACTCAGCCCGCCCAGCCAGGCGCGCCGACGGCCGCTGGCGGTCGCGGGCGGTGGCGACCAGGCTTCCCGTCCCGCCTGGCCGGGGCCTGGATCGTGTCCGTCCCCGCGACGCCGGCGGCCGGTGAAGGACCAGATCGCGATGGCGAGCAGGAGGGCGGCGGCAGCCAGGGACACGGCCAGGACGAGATGATAGGTCGCGGCGGGCCGGAAGGTGAGCGTGATCGTCCCGCCCGGCCCGGCCGGCACGATGAAGCCCTGCTGCCAGCCGTCCAGGCGCACCGGCTTGAGCGCCTGCCCGTTCAGGGCGGCGTCCCAGCCGGGGTTGAAGTTCCCGTGCATCACCAGGTAGGAGGCCGCTCCCGGGCCGATGCCGACCCGGCGCTGATCCGGTTGCCAGCTGCGGACGGTCACGGCGCGGCCGGCGCCGGACGCGGTGGCGGCCTGCGGACCCGGGGCGACGTCGGCCAGGCTGAGGTCGGTGACGGCGAAGGTGCCGGGGGCCGCGGCGGTCAGCGTATGCCGCCCCGCGCCGAAGCTCAGCGTGCCATCTGGCGAGCACACCCGGACCGGCAGCGGGAGGTACCCGCTCAGCTCGCCGAGCGTGCCGCCGACCGACGTCCGGTAGGCCCGCCCGTCCACGGTCAGGGCGGGGCCCTGGCCGCACGCCAGGGTGAACCTGGCCTGCTGGTCCGGCGTGACCGCGCGCAGGCCGGCCAGGGCGGGCACCGACAGCTGCGACAGCCGGACCGGAAGCGTAGCCAGCTGGCCCGTCGCGGTGACTATGGTGGCCTGGCGCACGCGCGGGAAGGACACGTCGATCCGGTCGGTCGTCAGCGGGGCCGGGAACCTCACCAGGCCGCCCGCTCCGATGCTCGCCTGCCGGGTGCCGTCCGGGCTGGCGATCTTGACGGTCTGCGGGGTGGACGGCAGGCCGCGGGCCGGCCGCACGATCAGCGACCCGATGCGGCGCTGAGCATGCCAGCTCAGGTGGATGACCGGACTGACGCTCTCGGCGGTCCACGGCCTGCCGCCCGATCCGCTGATCAGGCTGGCCGGGAACCCGGGCGGCTCCGCGGCCGGGTTCGCGGCCACGCTGACCTGCAGCAGGCCCGGGCCAGGCGGGCTGACCTTGCCGAGCAGCGCGTCCAGCCCGGGGCCGGGCAGGCCGAGCGCGGACGCCCGCGGTCGCAGGGTCACCGGGCTGGCGACGGTGAACGTCCGGGCCATCGGCGCGGTGGCCGCTGGGTCGGCGAGGGCGGACGGCGACGGCACCTGCTGGTGGAAGGAGAAGGCGGCCGATGCCGCCTGCATGCCCGCCGGATCCTGGGCGGGCTGGAGCAGGCGGGTCACGCGGACGCCGGGGATCAGCACGTCCGATATGCCCGCTCCCGGGTATCCCAGGTGGACCCGCCGGGCGCCGGCGATCGTGATGCGCAGCCAGCTGGTGCGGCCGGGGACCACCTTCAGCGGCTGGATCGCGCCGGTCGCGGCGACCCTGGTGGTGACGCTGCCTGCCGCGGTGGACACCCGGAGCAGGCTGGCGATCTCCCGGGTCGTGCTGTCGTCAAGCAGGCGTATCCGGATGCTGGCCGGCAGGTCCGCACCGCGGGCGAAGCCGATCTGGATCCACTGCTTCACCGGCGACCACTCATTTCCCTCCGCCCATGCCGTCGCCGGGTCGCCGTCGAAGGCGCTGGCCGGGTCCTCCTGCTGGGTGTCGGCGATCCAGGAGCCGTAGGACGATGCGGTCACGCTCGCCGCGCCGGACAATACGGCCTCGGTCAGGTGGCCGGCGGCCGGCACCGGCAGCAGCTGCCGGGGCGGCCCGCCCGCCCGGCCGAGCTGACCGGCGTCGGGCGGGTTCTTCTCCGTCGCGGTGTAGGTGTAGGAGACGTTGGCATTGACCAGGCCGAACAGCGTATCGGCGCGACGCTGCCCGTCGGTGACCGCCCACTGCGCGGGCTTGGACGCCACGGCCGGCCGCGGGTCCCCGGCGATGATGGCGGGCTGGCCGGGGCCGAGCAGGCGCTGCCCGGTGAGCTGCAGGAGCGAGTCGGGTCCCCCGTTCACCAGCACGGTCTGGCTGACCGGAAGGGCGCCGACCGGGCTGGGCGGACCCGAGGGCCCGGCCGGGGCGTAGACCTCGACCGCCGGGAAGCTGGGCACCGCCGCCTGCTGCGCCCGGGCCGCCCGCGGTTCGATCTGCTTACCGCCGATCGGCGGGCCGAACGAGGCGGCCCGGGTAAAGCCCGACAGCGCCAGGGTCTGGTGCACCAGCGCCGCGGACGTGTAACCCACCTGCCGCGGGTCCAGGTCGTTCCGGACCACGACGTAGCGGACGCCGGCCCGCTGCAGGTAGCCGGCCAGGCCGCTGACCTGCTCGCCGGATTCCACCGCGTTTTCCGCGGTGTCCAGCAGGATCTGCGACCCCGCACCGCCGTAAGGCACCAGGCCGCGCTCCGCCCACGGTGACTTGGCCAGCGCCACCAGCGGGTCGTCGATCGGATCACCCCACAGGTAGGTGCCGTGCGCGTCCCCCGGCACCACTAGGGCGGTGTTCACCGGCGACCGGGCCGCCAGGAACCCGGCGACCTGATACCAGTACCGCGGCACCACGGAAAACGACCCCGGGTTGAGGACCTGGCCGGACAGGTACGGCAGCATCAGCCCGATCAGCACGACGCCGACGACGGCCCGGGCCTCCAGCGTGTATATCCGCTGCAGGCGAGTGGCCTGCCGGCCGGGATGCCTGGCCAGCCAGGTCGCGACCGCGTGCGCCAGGCCCAGCGCCAGCGCGGCCGCGATGACCGGTTCCAGCTTGTAGACGTTACGGAACGGGGCGAGCGCGCCGTCCAGCAGGTGGTCGACCGGCTGGTGAAGCGGGCCGCCGAGCGACCGGCCGTAGCCGGCCAGCGCGCAGGCCGCCGCGAGGCCCGCCGACAGCCGGAGCCAGGTCCCGGCAGGCATGCTCCGCATCGCCAGCCCGTACAGGCCGCACGCGGCCGCGATGGCGCCGACGATGATCGCCATCGGAGTGCTCACCATGGCCCAGCCCGCTGGCAGCCACGGCGTGCCGAGGTTGAGGTAGGCGGTCCAGTTGCCGGCGCCGCGCAGCGCGGCGGCGGCCGACTCGGTGCCCGTCGTGGTAGACGCCTGCTCCACGTAGGGCAGGAAGTTGAACGCGTACTTGCCCTGCAGCAGCAGCGGCAGGGCCCACCACGCGCTGGCCATCGCCACCGCGGCGCCCCAGCACAGGCCCAGCGACACGAGCCGCCGCCCGCGGGCATAGGTGAGGATGAACAGGCCCGGCAGCAGCAGCGCTTCGATGGTCACGGTGGCGTTCACCCCGGACATGCACAGCACCACGGCGCCGGAGCGGGCGGCGGCCCAGACCACGCCGCTCTGGGCCCGGGGACCGCGCACGGCCGTGGTCAGCGGCAGCACCGCCCACGGGGCGAGCATCCCGGGCAGCGCCGCTGACGAGGTGGACCCGATCACGATGGTGAACGTCGGCCACAGCGCGAATACCAGGCCGGCCAGCAGGCGAGAGGCCGGCGACCCGATGCCGAGCGCTTCGGCCAGCTTGACCAGCCCAGCGAAGCCGACCGCGATGATCAGCGAGAGCCACAGCCGTTCGGTGAGCCAGACCGGGACGTGCGCGAGGTGGCCGACGAGGTAGAACGGCCCCATCGGCATGGCGTAGCCGATCGCCTGGTTGTTCAGCGCGCCGAAGGTGTTCCGCGGATCCATGAGGTGCCACAGGCTCGCGTAGAAGCCCGCCGGATCCAGGTCCACGCTGAGCTTGGTCTCGAAGAACATCCGGCCCGGGTCGTTCGCGAGGAGCACGAGGAACGCGACCAGCCACACCAGGGCCGCCCAGCGCAGCACCCCCCAGCGCAGCACCAGGTTGCGCAGCGGCCTGCCGGATGTCCCCTCCCGCTCGCCCGCGTCGACGGGCATCGCCGGGCGGGCCAGTCGCTCGGCGCCGGCCCGGATCGTCATCCGACGCGTCTCATGATCAGCATGAGGTTCCAGGTGGCGATCTCACGCAGGCCAGGCAGCCGCAGCAGCAGGCGGCACCACCGCGGGTAGTAGCGGGGCCGCGCCGCCACGATCTCGACATCAGGCCGGGCCCGCAGCGCCCGCAGCACCGGCCCGACGTGCACCCGGTACAGGTTGGCACCGACCTCGTGCTTGGGCTTGCGCTGATAGCGCTTGATGTACCGGCGCTCGGCGTATCGCGGGCCCAGCAAGTGCCACGGGGACATCTCGTGCCCGCCCCACGGGGAGTACCAGTTCGTGTAGGACAGGTACACCAGGCCACCCGGCCGGGTCGCGCGGATCATCTCCTCGATCAGCCCCATCGGATCCGGGACATGCTCGAGCACGTTGGAGGAGAAGACCACGTCGGCCGTGCCGTCGCGGACCGGCAGCCAGTAGCCGTCCGCGACTACCGCGCCGACGGGCGCGGCGGTCCTGAACGACAGTTCGGCGGGATCGGGCTCGAACAGATAGCAGTGCGCGCCGCGGGCCCGGAAGGCGGCGGTAAACCAGCCGCCCCCGCCGCCGACATCCACCACCGTCCGCCCGCCGAGCTCAGCGTGCTCGGCCACCTGCTGCACGGCGTCCTCGGCCAGGCTCGCGTAGAACTTCTCCGGGTCGCTCTGTTCGGCCAGGAACAAGCGGAACAGCCGGACCGACCGGAGCAGGCCGGAGGGGGGCGCCTGATCGGCACTGTGTCGGCGAGTCGGCGCCATCAGGCTCATGCAAGTCCTCGAGCGTCGTGCACAGTCCGTGCGTAGAAGCACGAGCCTAACCTCTCTCCCGCCGTGACCATGGCCGGAGAGCGTCAGCCTCGTGAATTTCGTGGTCGAATGCTACTGCGGGGTAGGGGGGGTGCGCAGGATAAGCGCGGATTTCGCGGCGCCGGGCGGGATTGAGCGCGAATCGTTATCTAACCAGTCTCCGGATAAGTTGATCTTCGCCCTATTATCTTTGCTCGTCAGCAACGGTGCCCGGGGGCTCTGCTGCGCCTAGCCGGCGCGTTCTGCCTGGATTTGGCGCTCCCGTCTTGTAGTCTTCTCCCTTACTCCCGCTCCCGGGGCGCTGTCTCCGGTGTTTTCACTACCGGCAAGTAACCACATCACTATGCTTGCGATCCTTCCCGAGGGATCACGACCTGACGGCTGCTGACGCGGACCCGCCGCGTCATCCAGTGGCCTGGAGCCGCACGATGAACGATGATTCAGGCGCCCTGCCTGCTGGGATAGGGCCTGCTGGGATAGGGCCTGCGGGGATAGGGCCTGCGGAGACAAGCCTGGCTGGCGAGCCTGGAGCCCCCTTTACGCCCGCGCCGGACCGGGCCCAAAAACTGGCCGTGCCCGCGCCGTGGCCGGGCTACGGGCTGCCGGAACCGATCGGCGGCGGCTATCAGCGCAAGAGCATCCTCTTCGTCGCCTGGCGGGACCTCGCCAACCGGCAGGCCGGGGGATCCGAGGTGCTGGTTGACCGGCTGGCGTCCGGCGTGCTCGCCCGCGGCCACCGGGTAACCCTGCTGTGCGGCGGAACCGTCGCCGAGCGGCCGTACCGCGTGGTGCGCAACGGCGGCACGTACACCCAGTTCCTCCGCGCGCCCCTCGCCTACCTGCGGCACTTCCGGAGCTACGACCTGATCGTCGAGGTCTGCAACGGGATGCCCTTCCTGGCGCCGCTGTGGTCCCGCCGCCCGGTGCTCTGCCTGGTAAACCACATGCACACCGAGCTGTGGTCGATCCGCTTCCGGCCGCCGTTCTCCACGGTGGGACGGAACATCGAGCGGGTCGTCATGCCCCGGGTGCACCGCGAGAACCTGTTCCTCACCGTGTCCCCCTCTACGGCGGAGTCGCTGCAGCAGATCGGGGTCGGCCAGGACCGGATCCGGCAGATCTGCAACGGCGTCGAGGCGCCGGATCCGCCGACCCCGCGGTCGCCGGAGCCGATGTTCCTGGCGTTCGGCAGGCTCGCCGACTACAAGCGCCTCGATCTGCTGCTGCGGCTGTGGGACCGGGTGCGGCACGTGGTGGGCGGCAAGCTGGTGATCGCCGGGGACGGGCCGGAGCGGTCGAGGCTGGAGTCACTGGCCGGGCCGGGCGTCGAGTTCACCGGCCGGGTGTCGGACGCCGAGAAGCACCGGCTGATGTGCGCGGCGTGGCTGTTCCTGCATCCGGCGCTGATCGAGGGCTGGGGCATCGTGGTCGCCGAGGCGGCGATCCGCGGCACTCCCTCCGTGGCGTTCGACGTACCGGGGCTGCGTGACTCGGTCGTGCACGGCCAGACCGGGATGCTGGTGCGGACCGAGGGCCAGTTCGCCTCGGAGTGGGCGTCGCTGGCGATCGACCAGCGGCGGCGCGAGCAACTCGGCCGCGCGGCGCGCACCCGCGCGCTGCAGTTGCACTGGTCCGCCGCGGTGGATGGTTTCGCCGACGTGGCCGACGAGGCCATCAAGCGCGGGAGGATCCCATCGTGACGGTCACCACTCCGGCCGACCCGCTGCAGGAGTTCTACGAGGCTCCCGGCGTTCCGCTCCGCTCGGGTCCGGACCGGGCCCGCCGCCAGGCCCGGATGCTGGCCGAGATGCTGCGGGGCTTTCCCGGCCCGGCCGTGGTCGTCGACCTGGGCTGCGGCGACGGCTCCGCGCTCGCGGTCGCGGCGGAGCACAATCCGGCGCACCGTTTCGTCGGCGTCGACTGGTCCGGCGATGCCCTGCGGCAGGCACGAACCCTTGGCCTCACGGCGGTACGCGCAGGCGTGGCCGCGAGCCTGCCGGTCGCGGACGGCGCCGCGGACGTGGTGATCATGAGCGAGCTGATCGAGCACCTGGTGGACCCCGATGGGGCGGTCGCCGAGGCCCGGCGGGTGCTGCGGCCGGGCGGCTCGCTGCTGCTGTCCACGCCGAACCTGGCCGCGTGGTACAACCGGGGGCTGCTCGCCTTCGGGATCCAGCCGGTCTTCTCCGAGGTGAGCCTACGCGGAGTGTTCGGCAGGCCGGGCCGCGTGGTGGCGGGTCACCTGCGCCTGTTCACCCGGCGGGCACTGACCGAATTCCTCACCGCCAGCGGGTTCCGCTGCGTTACCGTGACCGGAGCGCGATACCACGACGTGCCGCGGCCGCTGGGCCCGCTCGACCGGGCGTTCTGCCGGTGGCCTGCCGCCGCGTCCATCCTGCTGGTACACGCCCGAAAGGAATAACTCCCCGATGGCGCAGGCGTCCGGCACCAGAACCGGGTCGAGGCATGCCCCTCCCGCTCGCCGGCGCAGGCGCGGGCTCGAGGTCGGCGGCCTGGTCATCGGGATTCTTGCCGGGCTCGGCATCACGCTTGGCTGGCTGATCTCGACCCGCGGCCAGCCGCCCCGTCCGGTCGTGTACAGCACCCACCCGCCCGTCCAGGTCCACGGCGCACCGGGCCCATCGGCGGAACCGGACCCCGCCGCGCTGGACGCCGAGTGGGCCGCCTACTCGAATCACGCCAGCTGTGCCGACTGGGCCGGCGGCGATGGCGTCTCGGCCATCCGGCTGAACTCCTCGCAGCTCGCCTGGTTCTTCTCCGACACCTATCTCGGGCCGGCCAGTCCCACCACCGGTTTCTCGCGGCTGTCCGGGTTCATGCACAACTCGCTGGTCGTCCAGACCAAAACCGGGGCAGGCAGTACGTTTGTCACCCTGACCGGCGGCGGAGCGTGCCCCGGCCCGGGCCGCCCGGGCGACGCGGCCCCCGTGGTGGGGTCACCGCCGACCGCATCCGGCGTGTCGGCCGACCGGTACTGGGAGGAGGACGGCATCTCCACCGGCGGCACGATCGTCAAGTTCTACAACCATTACCTGGGCGGCACCGTCCCGTACGTGCCGGACGGAACGGTGATCGCCAGCTTCGGTGTCAGCAAGCTCAGCTCGTCCGGCCGTGCCCACCAGTACGGCGGGGTGGCCCGGCCGGACCTGATCACGCTGCCGTCCTACACCCCGCCGGCGGGTGGCACGCCGATCCTGTGGGGCGCATCCCTGCTGCGCACGGGTAACACGGTCTATATCTACGGCACGCAGAGCCCGAAACTATCCGCTCCGGGCCACCTGCTCTACCTGGCCCGGGTCCCGGTGTCACGGCTGACCGCGTTCTCCGCCTGGCGCTTCTACGCCGGCGCCGGCACGTGGTCGGCCGCGCAGTCCGACGCCCGGCCGATGCAGGCCGGGGCAGACGCGTCGTCCGGCTTCAGCGTCGTTCAGGCCGGGCACCGCTACTGGCTGATCCAGGCCGCGACGGCGCAGGTCGCACCCGACATCAACGGCTACCCGGCCAGCACGCCGTGGGGCCCGTTCGACTTCACCGCCGGCCGGCTGCTGTACCGGGACCCGGCCATCGGGCTCGACGCCGCGCATGACTACCGCATCTTGTACGAGGCGCGGGCCGAGCCCGCCCTTTCCACCCGCAATACGCTGGTGATCAGCTACAACGTCAACTCCGAGGCCGTCACCACCGGCTGCGCGCCGATGTCCGCCTTCACCAACTCGCTGACGCTGCCCCGGTTCGTCGCCGTGCCGATGTCCGCCTTCGGCGACGGCGCGGGCGCGCACGCCAGTCAGGCGAGGAGCGGACCGTCTGGCTATCCGCAGATCGTGCAGCAGAACCCATCCCAGTGGTTCGACGCCTGGAGTTACTCCGGCGGCTGCCCGCCGGTGCCCGCGCTGGCGTCGGCGCGAGCCCGGCCGGCCTCCGGAAGGGTCACGTTGAGCTGGCCCGACGCCGGCCTCCGCCTCCGCTATCACGTCTACCTGAGCGGGCCGGGAGAGCCAGGCGATACGCCGGTCAAGATCACTCAGAAAACCGGCGTCACCATCACCGGGCTGCAGGCCGGCGCCTACCAGGCCACGGTGATGCCGGTCAACTTCAGGAAGCAGACCGGGCGGGCGGCCAAGGTCACCTTCACCGTGCCGTAGCGCATCCCTCCTCGCCGGTTACCCGCGCCTGTCCACTCGCTGAACTCTCAGCAAAGCTCCTCACCCGCCAGCCGGTCCGGCTGCGTTACTGGGGCGGTGCCTGACACCGACACGGAGGCGGCCCAGGCCCCGGCCCGGCGCCACGGCGTTTCCCGGCGGCACGGCGTTTCCCGGCGGCACGGCGTTTCCCCGCGGCAGCCCGGCTCCCGCCGGCGCGGGCTCGAGATCGCGGGCCTGGTGCTCGGGATAGCCGCCGGGGTGGGCGTCGCGGCCACCTGGTTCGTCCCGTCGCTGCGTCACCTGTCCGGCCCGCCCCCGGTGAACAGCCCGCCCGTGGTGGTCCACGACTCATCTGGCTCATTCACCTCACCCGGCTCGACGACGGCGCCGGATCCCGCCGCACTGGACGCCGAGTGGACCACCTACTCGGATCGTTCCGGCTGCGCCGACTGGGCCGGCGGCGACGGCGTCTCCGCCATCCGGCTGAACTCCTCGCAGCTCGCCTGGTTCTTCTCCGACACCTTCATCGGCCCGGCCGGGCCCACCACCGGCTTCTCGCACATCAGCGGGTTCGCGCACAACGCGGTGGTAGTGCAGACCCGCACCAGGCACGGCAGCGCGTTCGTCACCGTGACCGGCGGCGGAGCCTGCACCGGCCCGGGCCGGCCCGGTAACGCGGCGCCGGTCGTCGGCGACTCGCCCTGGCTTTCCGGTACCCATGACCGGTACTGGGACGAGGACGGCCTGCGCACCGGCGGGACGATCGTCAAGTTCTACAACCGCTACGCGGCGAGTACCTTCCCGTTCGTCCCGCTCGGCACCGTGATCGCCAGCTTCGACGCCGGCCAGCTCAGCTCAGCCGGCCACCGATCCCGCTACGGCGCGACGAGCCGGCCGACCCTGGTCCGGCTGCCGTCCTACACCCCGCCGGCCGGCGGGTCCCCGATCCTGTGGGGCGCCGCGGTACTGCGCCTCGGCGACACGGTCTACGTCTACGGCACGCAGAGCCCGCACGTGTCCGACCCGCTCCGGCATCTCTACCTGGCCCGGGTCCCGGTAACAAAGCTGACCGTGTTCTCCTCCTGGCGGTTCTACGCCGGCCCCGGGACCTGGGCGCCCGACCAGCAGGGCGCCCAGCCGGTCCCGCTGGGCTCCGGCTCGATAAGCGGGGGCTCGATAAGCGGGGGCTCGACCAGCGCCGACGTCTCGTCCGGGTTCAGCGTGATCGGGGCCGGGGGCCGCTACTGGCTGATCCAGGCCGGGGTGGGTGGCACGCCGGACATCGACGCTTACCCGGCCGGCGCGCCGTGGGGCCCGTTCGATTTCACCGCGGGACGGCGGCTGTACCGGGACCCGTCCATCGGGCTGGACGACGCGCACGACTTCCGGATCATGTACGAGGCGCGGGCCGAGCCGGACCTCTCCTCCGGCAACACGCTGGTGATCAGCTATAACGTCAACTCCGTGGGGGTCAACACCGGCTGTCAGCCGATGGCCTCCTACACCAACACGGTGACGCTGCCCCGGTTCGTCACGGTGCCGCTGGCCGCGTTCGGTCCCGCCGCGCAGGTCCGCTCGGTGCGGAGCGGGCCGTCGGACGATCCGGGGATCGCGCGGCGGAGCCCGGCGCAGTGGTTCGCCTCGTGGGGCCTGCGGCACGGCTGCCCGCACATACCCGCCGTGACCTCGGTGCGCGCCAGCGCGGGCTCCGGCCAGGTCAGGCTGAGCTGGCCCGATGCCGGCCTGGGCCTCCGCTACCTCGTCTACCTGACGGGCCCGGGCCAACCGGGCGACAGCCCGGTGACCACCGCGTACCATGATGGCGCCACCCTCACCGGGCTGCGGCCCGGCAGCTACGTGGCCCGGGTCGTGCCGGCCAACCTAAGGAAATATAAGGGGCGGGGCGCTAAGGTGACGTTCACTGTCCCCTGACCCGGCGCGGGTGCTCGCCGTGGTGGCGGATGCTACTACCGTCCAGGAAATCGACTCCGAAGGAGAACGTGTGGTCCGGATGATCATCGCCGTCGTCGTGGGTCTGGCCATCGCCATCGGCGGGAGCGTCCTGGTGGTGAACGTGCTGTCCAGCCACGGCAACGGCACGCCCAGCACCTCGTCGACCTACAACTACGGCTCTCGCTGATCCACTCCGCTAGCGAAGGAGCAGCCGGGCGGCCAGTTCGAGGTGACTGCTCACGTCGTCCGCCGAAGCCCGGCGGGTCACCCACGCGACCAGGTTCGACAGCCACACGTCGCCGATCACCCGGGCGATCGCGGCGTCGTCGGCCGAGGGCTCGCCGTCGTGCATGGCCCGGGCGAACATCCGTTCCATCTGCCGGGCGACCGCGTTCACCTCGGCCGCCGCGCTCGGGTCGGCGAACATGAATGCCCGGGTCATCGCCTCGGTGAGCATCGGCTCGCGCTGCATGGTCCTGGTCACCCGGGACAGCACGTACATCATGCGCTCGTACGGCGTGTCGCCCGGGATGGGCCGGCGGTCGAGCTTCTCCTGCGTCCGCTCGAACTCCAGGGTCAGCGCGGACACCAGCAGGTGGATCTTGGACGGGAAGTACCGGTAGAGGGTGCCCAGCGCTACGTCGGCCCGTTCGGCCACGGTCCGCATCTGCACCGCGTCGTAGCCGCCCTTGGAGGCTAGCGCCAGCGTGGCGTCCAGGATCCGCTTGCGCCGCTCGCGCTGCGCCGCCGAACCCGACTCGGCGTCGCCGACTGCGCTCAGCGCGTCGGTAGTACGTGTTCTCGCTGGTGCCATACCGGGTCCCTCACCGTTTCCGTCCGTAACAAGACTATCAAGCACACCGGGGCTGATTACTGGCACGGCCTGGCCGCCTACAGGTAGAACGTGTTCTAATTCTGGCTATGCGAAAGGTCGCTGGTTTCACGCTCGCCGGGCTAGGAGTCGTCCTTATCGCGGCGGCGGTCCTGCTGCCCACGTACGTGAGCGGGCAGATCGTCAAGTTCCCGCTGGACGAGCACGCCAGCGCGACCCTGGCCGGGACCGGGGTGTCGTACTTCAGCCAGGTCAAGCTGACCGAGAAAACCGCAGTCAGTGTCCGGGCCACCTACACGATCAAGGGGGACGCCGCGGCCGGCACCTCCTCGACCGCCGTGTGGGACGAGACCGCCAGCGTCCGGGACCTCACCAACGGCCTGCCGGTCAGCACCGTGACCCGCCGCTTCGCGTTCGACCGGCACACCGCCGAACTGACCGACTGCTGCGGGGCGCAGGTCAATGGCAACAAGGCGATCCGGCAGACCGGGGTGGCCGGGGCCGTGTTCCCGATGGGCACCCGGAAGCAGACCTATCAGGTCTTCGACACCACCCTGAACCGGGCGGTGCCCTTCACCTACTCCGGGACCGCCAGCACCAACGGCATCCAGACCTACATGTTCACCGAGAACATCGCCCCGACTCAGGTCGCGACCATTACCGTCCCCGGACCCTTCTTCGGCCTGAAGGCCAAGACGGTGAAGCTGCCGCAGATGTACCAGATCCACCTCACCTACTGGGTCGATCCGCAGACCGGGGCCCTGCTCAACGTCGACGAAAAGGAGAGGATGACCCTGCGGAACCCGGCCACCGGCGGCACCGTCGCGGTGCTCTTCGACGGCGACCTGAGGGCCACGCCTGACACCGTGAGGGCGGTCGTCGATCTCGACTCCAGCGGCCGCACCGAGCTCGCGCTGCTCAACACGATCATCCCGCTGGCGGCCGGGATCGCCGGCGCCGTGGCCCTGGTCGCCGGGATCCTCCTGCTCGTGCGCAAGCGCCGTCAGGCTCAGCCGGGCCCGGCCGAGCCGTCCCGCCACCTGGCCGCAGGCTAGTGAAACGTGTTCTAATTCTTTCCAGACGCGCATCCGCCGGACGGTGAGGAGGGCCAGCGCGGTGATGGACTTCACCCTGGGGGAGCGCCAGCAAGCAGTGGCTGACCTGGCCGCCGAGGTGCTCAGTGCTGACAGTCCCCGGGCCGCGGATCCCTGGAAGGAGCTCGCCCGGGCCGGCCTGCTCGACGTGTCCCCGCCCGACGGCCTCGGCGTCCTTGAGGTAGCCGTGCTCCTCACCGCGATCGGTAAGCGCGCCCCGTCCATGCAGGCCCTGGCCACCCTCATGACCGGCGCCCTGCCCCTAGCCCGCTGGGGCCGCCCCGACCTCCTCCCCGCCGTAGCATCCGGCGAGCTCCACCTCACCGCCGCCCTCCGCGAACCCCCCGCCGCACCCGCCACAGCAGTAACCGACGGAAAAATCACCGGTACCAAAATCGGCGTCCCCTACGCCGCCCAATCCCACCTCCTCCTAACCCCCGCCCGCCTCGCGCCCCCCGATTCCATGATCGTGAGCGGTTCGGGACAAATAGCGCCCAAAACTGCTCACGATCATGGTGGCGTCTTCCTCATCAGCCCGCGCGGACCCGGAGTGGAGCTGATTCAAACCCCCAGCTCCTCCGGGGAGCCGGAGTACGCGGTCCAGCTCGACGAGGCGCTGGTCGAGGGGATGCTCGGCGGGGCGGACTGCGTTCGCGACCTGTACCAGCTGGCCACGGCGGGGGCGTGCGCGCTGGCCGACGGGGCGGTGGCCGGGGCGCTGGCGCTGACCAGGGACCACGTCGCCAGCCGGGAGCAGTTCGGCCGGCCGCTGGCCGCGTTCCAGGCGGTGTCCCAGCAGATCGCCGACGTGTACATCGCGTCCCGCACCATGCACCTGGCCGCCCTGGCGGCGTGCTGGCGGCTGGACGAAGGCCTGGACGCGGCCGCCGACCTCGAGGTGGCGGGATACTGGTGCGCGGAGCAGGCACCCAGGTCCGTTCGGCTGTGTCATCACCTGCACGGCGGGATCGGTATGGACGTGACCTATCCCTTGCACCGGTTTTCCTCGCTGATCGCCGACCTGACCCGGTTCCTGCCGTGTTCATCGACCTGACCCCGGCGCAGCGCGCCCTGCGCGACGAGCTGCGCGGCTACTTCGCCGGCCTGATGACGCCAGCCGAGCGCGCCGAGCTGCTCACCGAGCGGCACGGCGCCGTCTACCGCGACGTGGTGCGCCGGATGGGCCGGGACGGCTGGCTCGGGGTGGGCTGGCCTGCGCGGTACGGCGGCCGCGGGTTCGGCCAGGTGGAGCAGCAGATCTTCGCGGACGAGGCGGCCCGCGCCGACGTGCCGCTGCCCGCGGTGACGCTGCAGACCGTCGGCCCGACCCTGCAGGAGCACGGCACGCCCTGGCAGCAGGACTTCTTCCTGCCGCGGATCCTGGCCGGCGAGGTGCACTTCGCGATCGGCTACACCGAGCCGGAGGCGGGAACGGACCTGGCGTCGCTGCGCACCCGGGCCGTCCGCGACGGGGAGGAGTACGTCGTGGACGGGCAGAAGATCTTCACCACCGGCGCGCACGCGGCCGGCTACGTCTGGCTGGCCTGCCGGACCGATCCCGACCCAGAAACCGCCCCGAAGCACAAGGGGATCTCCATCCTCATCGTGGACACCACCGACCCGGGTTTCTCCTGGACCCCGATCATCACCCACGACGGCGCCCACCACGTCAACGCGACCTATTACGCGGGCGTGCGGGTGCCGGTCCGGATGCGGGTCGGCGCGGAGAACGAGGGCTGGCGGCTGATCACCACCCAGCTCAACCACGAGCGGGTGATGCTCGGCCCGGCCGGCCGGATCGCCGCCCTGCATGACCGGGTGCACGCCTGGGCGGCCGAACGCTCCCTGCTCGCCCAGCCCGACGTGCACCGGGCGCTGGCCCGGGCCTCGGTCGTGATGCGGGTCAACGAGCTGCTCAACTGGCAGGTCGCGGCCGCGCCAGCGCTCGACGTGGCGGACGCGTCCGTCACCAAGGTCTTCTCCTCCGAGCAGCTCCAGGTGATCGGGCAGGAGCTGGCCGGGGTGGTGGGCCGGCACGCCGACGCCAGCCCGGGTACCGCGGAGCTGATGACCTGGCTGGACGTCCAGCTCAAGCGCAACATCGTGCTGACCTTCGGCGGCGGCGTGAACGAGATCCAGCGCGAGCTGATCGCCACCGCTGGTCTCGGCCTGCCCCGGGCGCCCCGATGAGCGCCGAGGACACGATCCGGGCGGCGGCCGCGCGCCTTGCCGCTTCCGGCGACAGCCGCCCCCGCGCCGCCCGCGATCCGGTGAACCTCCCCATGATCCGCAACTGGATCGAGGTTATCGACCCGAACGGCCGGGACGATCCCGGCACCGTCCCGCCGGCCATGATCCAGGTCTGGACCATGCCCGGCCTGCACGGGGTCCGCGCGGACGACGACCCGCTCGGCCAGATGTCGCAGCTCCTGGACGAGGCCGGGTACACCTCCGTTGTCGCGACCAACTGCGACCAGGCCTACCATCGCTACCTCAGGACCGGCGAGCAGCTGTCCGTCCGGGCCAGGCTGCTCGACGTCACCGGTCCTAAGCGCACCGCGCTCGGCGAGGGCTGGTTCGTCACCACCCGCAGTACCTGGTTCTCCGCCGACGAGCCAGTCGCCACCATGGACTTCCGCATCCTCAAGTTTTGTCCCGCACAAGAACCTCCCACGCACGCCAGCACCACCAGCCCCATGCTCCCGCTGGTCACCCCCGACACCGCCTTCTTCTGGGACGGCACGGCAGCAGGCGAGCTGCGCATCCAGCGCTGCGCCAAGTGCGGCGTGCTGCGCCACCCGCCCGGGCCGATGTGCCCCGCCTGCGGCGAGGCCAGCACGGCCGGCGTGGCCGGCCTGGCCGGCCACGAGGGTTACACAGTAGCGGCCGGCACCGGCGAGGTGTTCAGCTACGTGGTGCACCACCACCCGCCGGTGCCCGGCAAGCGGCTGCCGATGGTCGTCGCGCTGGTGCAGCTGCCCGAGGGCGTGCGGATCCTCGGCGAGATGCCCGGCGTCCGCCCGGACCAGGTGCGGATCGGGCTGCCGGTGCGGGTCACGTTCACCCGGGCCGGCGACATGACGTTGCCCGCCTGGCGCCCGGCCGACGGAGCACTACCGGACCGGGTGATCGACGTGACGCCCACGTTCGTGATCGCCTCGGCCCTTGCCACCCGGGACTTCCAGGACGTGCACCACGACCGGGACCGCGCCGTCGCCCGCGGGGCCAGGGACATCTTCGTCAACATCCTGACCACGACCGGGCTGGTCCAGCGGTACGTCTCGGCCTGGGCCCCGGACGCGCTGGTCCGCGGCGTCTCCATCCGGCTCGGCGTGCCCTGCCACGCGGGCGAGACGCTCACCCTCAGCGGGCAGGTCACCGCGGCTGATGGCGACGAGCAGGTCGTCGCCGTGACCGGCCGGTGCAGCCTGGGCGACCACGTCACCGCCACCGTCAGGATCGCCCGGTGATGGCCCTAGCCAGTACCGCAGCCAGTACCGCAGCCAGTACCGCCATCGTCGGCATCGGGGCGACCGAGTTCTCCAAGGACTCCGGCCGCAGCGAGCTCCGGCTCGCCGCCGAGGCGGTGCGGGCCGCGCTGGACGACGCCGCGCTGACCCCGGCCGACGTCGACGGCCTGGTCACCTTCACCATGGACAGCAACGCGGAGATCGCCGTGGCCCGCGAGCTCGGCGTTCCAGGGCTGAGCTTCTTCGGCCAGGTCGGCTACGGCGGCGGGGCCGCCTGCGCGACCGTGCAGCACGCGGCGATGGCGGTGGCGACCGGGGCGGCCAGCGTGGTGGTCTGCTACCGGGCGCTGAACGAGCGGTCAGGACGCCGGTTCGGCCGGGTCGCGGCCGGCGCGACCGCCATGCCCACCACCTCGGGCGTCGACAACGGCTGGCACTACCCGATGGGCATCGCCACGCCGGCCGCCACCGTCGCCATGGTGGCCCGCCGCTACATGCACTGCTTCGGCGCGACCAGCGAGGACTTCGGCCGGGTGACGGTCGCGGACCGCCATCACGCCGCGACCAACCCGCACGCCTGGTTCTACCAGCGCCCGGTCACGCTCGCCGAGCATCAGGCCTCGCGCTGGATCGCCGAACCCCTCCGGCTGCTCGACTGCTGCCAGGAAAGTGACGGCGCCGTCGCCGTCGTCGTCACCAGCCTGGACCGGGCCCGCGACCGGCCGCACCGGCCTGCCGTGATCAGCGCCGCCGCGCAGGGGGCCGGCCCGGACCAGTTCACCATGACCAGCTACTACCGCGACGACCTGACCGGCCTGCCGGAGATGGGCCTGGTCGGCGGCCAGTTGTGGCGGCAGGCCGGGATCGGCCCGGCCGACGTGCGCACCGCCGTGCTGTACGACCACTTCACCCCGTACGTGCTCATCCAGCTGGAGGAGCTCGGCTTCTGCGGTCGCGGCGAGGCCAGGGACTTCATCGCCGGCGGCGCGATCGAGCTGGGCGGCCGCCTGCCCGTCAACCCGCACGGCGGGCAGCTCGGCGAGGCCTACATCCACGGCATGAACGGCATCGCCGAGGCGGTCCGCCAGATCCGCGGCACCTCGGTCAACCAGATCCCCGGCGACGGCCCGGTCCTGGTCACCGCGGGCACCGGCGTCCCCACCAGCGGCCTGATCCTGCGCTAGCGGTTACGGCGCGAGTGTCACCGGGATCAGCTGGACGTTGACCGGTTGCCCGTCCTTGGCTGAACTCTCGAACACCTCGATCGTGCCAGGCTGAGTCCGCGGAACCGAGTAGGAGACCGTGACCGAGTAGTCGCCGCGGCAGCCGGTGCCGCAGCTCGCGGTGGTGAATGTCCTGGCGATCTCGTGGCCGGCCGAATCGCCGATGCGCACGCTGACTGTGGCCTCGAACACATCGGCCGTGCCAGATACGGTAACCGGGCTGGTCACCCGCGCCCCGATGACCGGGCTCCGCACCGTGATCGCTGGCAGGTAGCCGCTGTACATCGCGCGAGTCTGCGGACTTTGCACCGGAACCCCGCCGACCACGGTGACACCCTGGCCGTTGATCGCGAACCGCACGCCGGTGACCGTCGGGAACTGCGTCAGCGTGTAGACCACCTGCGCGATCCGCAGCGGCATCGCCGCAGGGCTGGCCGCCGACTCGAACGACGAGCTGAGATCGACGGTCGCGATCCCGGCGGAGATGCGCATGCCAAGTACCGTCGTGCCGGCCGGGATCCGCGAGCGCAGTCCGGCCGCATACTCGGCCGCCGAAGGACCGGTCAGCATGCGGTCAAGCGCGGCCTGGCCGATACCTGTCGTCGCCGGAACGGTCCGTTTGGTGACGAATAGCTTGCCGTTCCGGCTGAACCAGGCCTGCAGGCCGATCTCGCGGACCGGGCCCTGAGCCGGTGTAGCCGTCGGCTGCTGGCCGCTTGGTGAGGGCGCAGCACTTGCGGTCCCGCTGCCCGTGGGCACGGCCGGACTGGATGCCGCGGCGGTCGCGGTCGGAGCCGGACCGAGCGCGCCGGACGAGGGCGCCCCGCAACCAGCGGCGAGCAAGCAGACGCCACTGATCATCATGATGGGCAGGCGCTTCATGGGGTCTCCTTCATAGTGCCCTTACCGCCCCACTGTGCGCCGGCCAGCCAACCGGCGGCTCACCGCAACATCACGGTTCGCTCACATCGGCGGGAGGCCTGAGCGGCAGGGTGAGCCGGAACACCGACCCGCCTGCCACGTCACTGGACACGCTGATATCTCCGCCCAGGAGCCTGGCGTTCTCGAGCGCGATAGCCAGGCCGAGACCGCTGCCCGCGCCGGCCCGCGCCGAGTCGGCTTTGTAAAAGCGCTCGAAGACGTGCGGCAGGTGCTCCGGCGGGATGCCCGGACCCCCGTCGGCCACGTCGATGCGGCCGTGAGCACCGTCGGTGCCGGTCCGAACCGTGACATCCCGGCCGCTGTGCTCGACCGCGTTGCCGACCAGGTTCGCCAGTATCCGCTCGATCCGGCGCGGATCGGTGGTCAGCGTGAGCGGCCCGCCGGTCACGGCCACCTGGTCCTGCCAGCCCCGCGCGCTGATCAGCGCGGCCACGACGGACCGGACGTCGACCCGCCGCCGCAGGACTGGCTCAGACCCGGCGTCGAGCCTGGAGATCTCCATCAGCTCGTCGACCAGCGTCCTGAGCCGGCGCACATCGGCGACCATCAGCTCAACGGGGCGGCGGGCCGGGTCGGGCAGATGGCTGACCTGGCTGCCGAGCAGCGAGGCCTCGGCCACCAGGGCGGTCAGCGGCGTGCGCAGCTCGTGCGCGACGTTCGCGGTGAACCGGAGCTCGCGTGCCTGAGCCGCCGAGAGCGCGGCGATCTTCGCCTCCAGCGCGTCGGCCATCTCGTTGAACGCAGCCGCCCAGGCGCCGAACTCATCCGCCGCGCCGACCGGCAGCCTGGTGTCGAGGCGGCCGCCGGCGATCAGCCGGGCCGCCTCGCTGGCCCTGGCGACCGGTCCCAGCGTTCGCCGGGCGAGCACTCGCCCGACCAGCGCCGCCACCAGCAGCACGCCGAGCCAGGCCGCCGCCAGGGTGTTGCGCAGCTGAGCCAGGTTGCGCTCGATACTTTGCTCGGAAAAGAACAGGTAAAGCTGAGCGTTCGACCCCGGCACCCGGCCCGCCACGGCCAGGTAGGGCTGCCCGGCCACATCCATCCGCTGGTAGCCGAGCTGCCCCTGGCGGACGAAGCCCTGAAGTACGGCCGGGATCGGCGGGTTCACCTGGGCATCGGAGGCGACCGTGCGGCCTGCGGGGAAGATCAGCACCGCGTGGGTGCCCCGCTGCTCGTAGGCCCGGACAAAATCACCGGCCGCCTGGTAGGTGATGGTTGCGGCGAGGTTCAGGTCTTCCCTGGCCTCGGCCGCGCTCGCGGCCAGCGAGCCGTCCAGCCGCGCGTCGCGCACCAGCAGGTACGACGCGACCGCAAGAGCCCCGGCCGAGACCGTCGCTACCAGCACGAAGGCGACGACCAGCCGCCGCCGCAGTCCGCCCGGCCAGATCCGCCCGCGTCGGCCGGGTCGGCTGCGAGGCCGGGTCGGCTGCCGGGCCATGCCTTCAGGCCCGGTCCAGGCGGTAGCCGACCCCGCGGATCGTCTTGATCACCGCCGGATGCGACGGATCGTCTTCCACCTTGGCCCGCAGCCGCCCGATGGCTACGTCCACCAGGTGAGACTCGCCGAGGTACTCGTAATCCCACACCCGCTGCAGCAGCAGCTCCCTGGTGAACACCTGCCCCGGTCGCCGGGCGAGCTCGAACAGCAGCCGGAACTCGGTCGCGGTGAGTGCGAGCTCGATGCCGTCCTTCCGCACGGCAAAACCGGCGGGGTCGATCTCCAGCCGGCCGGCCACGATCGGCTCGGCCTCGGCCGGAGCTGCCGCCCGCCTGAGCATGGCCCGCAGCCGCGCGATCAGCTCGGGCAACTCGAATGGCTTCTTGACGTAATCGTCTGCGCCTGACTCCAGCCCCACCACCACGTCGATGAGGTCGGTCCTTGCCGTCAGCATCACGACCGGAACCCGGCTGAATTTCCTGATCTCGCGGCAGACCTCGAATCCGTCCAGCGACGGCAGCATCACGTCCAGGATCACCGCGTCGAAGCCGTCCGCGCGGACCCTCGCCAGGCCCTCCCGGCCATCGATCGCCGTGGCGACCCGGAAGCCGGCTGCCTTCAGCCCGATAGACACGATCTCACGGATCGACGCGTCGTCCTCGACCAGCAGCAGGCGCTCGTCCACAGTGCACCGGATTTCGATGGATGCTCAACCGCTCGCACGGCCAGCTCTGTGCGGAATGCTACTTCGTCCCCGAGACAGGATCGTGCACGACCGCATCAGTAAACCTGCTGAACCGGGGAGCGTCGGGCGGTAGCCGGCTCGGTCGGCCTCGGCGAGGCAGATATCTGCGGGCTTGATGCCGGCGGAGGTGTGCGGGCTGCGCACGGACGCCGCGGCGGAGGCGACCGCGAGCCGCAGGCAGCGCTCGACCGCCCAGCCGTCGTGCAGCCCCAGGATGACGCCGGCGGCGAAGGCGTCGCCCGCGCCGATGGTGCTGCGGATCTGCTCGCGCGGCAGCCGGACCGAGCCCTGGCGCCAGATCCGGCCGCCCGGGGCGGCGGCGACGCAGCCCGCGGGGACGTGCACCACCGCGAGCGCCGAGACGCCGCGCTCGATCAGGCCGAGCGCCATCGCCTCCAGCGCCGGCCAGTCCGTCGGCCCGTCCGCGGCGGGCGCCGGAGCATCGATGCCGGTCAGCGCGCCGGCCTCGAGCTCGTTGATCACGATGCTGTCCAGGTAGGGCAGGCAGGGCCGGGCGACTTGGGTGGTGCGGTCCGGTGCCAGGCTGACCATTTCCATGTTGGTATGCAGGCCCGCGGCCTGGGCCCGCTGGAGCAAGGCGGACCAGCCGTTGCCCCCGCCGGGCTGCGGGCAGTCCATGACCGGGTGGATGCCGGGTGCGCCCGCGTGCAGGATCCGCGCCAGCCCCAGGTCGGCGGCCGAGGCGTCGAATAGCGCGTTAGCCCCGCTGTGGTGGAAAAAGGTTCGCCGGCCGCCATCCCGCTCGATCATCCCGTCGGTGAACGAGGTGACCGCGCCGGCCAGCTTCCTGACGCCGGCCACCTCGATGTCCAGCCGCGCGCACTCGGCCATGATGAAGGCGCCGTGCTCGTCGTCGCCGACGGCGCCGAGCACCCCTATCGGGAAGGCCGCCCCGAGCATGCGCAGGTCGACGGCCATGTTGAGGCCCGGACCGCCGGTGCTCAGCGATACCTGCTCGATCGTGGCCAGGTGATCGAGGGCCGGGTAGGCGTCGATCACCTTGGCGACATCGACGAGAATCGTCCCGGCGCACAGGACCCCTCTGCGGCTCATCTGGGGCGGCTCATCCGGCACGCAGCACGGGATCGGTCACCTCCAGGTCGGCCTCGAGGTCGCGGTGCGGGGCGATCTCGGCCTTGGCCAGGGCATCGTGGTAGGCGCGGACGGCGTCGGCCGGACTCAGCTCGCCCCGCAGCACCGGACGCATCAGGCCGACCAGGTCCAGCTGGGACTCCGCGTGCTGGATCTTGCGTCCGAACAGGGCGACCCGGGCGCCGTGCCGTTCGGCCTGGTGCAGCAGCTCGAAGGTGTCCCGGGTGGTGCCTGCCGACCCGCCCAGGATGCCAACCACCAGCGACGGATCGTGCCCAGCCAGTTCGGCCAGTGCGCCCGGGCCGTTGTAGGCCACCTTCAGGAACAGCGGCCGCTGCGCCACGGTGACCCCGGCCAGGGCACGAGTGATCGAGTCGTTGACGAACGCGCCAACCTGACCGGCGGCCAGGGCGGCCGGCGCGTTGGGGTTGAAGACCTCGAGAAAATGCCGGATGCCCAGCGCGGCGGCCTCCCGCCGGAAACTGCCGTACGCCTCGAGCGTGGCCAGGTCGTGGTCCAGCTCGTTGTTGAAGGTCATCGAGTACAGCACGAGATCGCAGAACGGACGCACCGCGGACAGGTCGGCCGTGCGGAACGGCCGCGACGGCAGGGCGGGGTAGCGGCCGCCCCGGCTGTTCCAGATGTCCGTGCTGTCGTTTCCCCGCACGGCCAGGGTCATATCTCCCAGCGAGCCGTCGCGGGCCAGCCGCTCCCCGTTGGCCGCCGAGGTCAGCATGATGTCGAGTTCGCCCTGGGCGACCAGGGCTCGCATGTCGTCGAGGAATTCGCCGCGCGTGCGGTACCGGCCGGACCCGGCTGGTCCCGCCGAGGTGAGGCCGAACGCCATGTCGGCGTCCTTGGCGTCCGCGAGCACGAAGTCGCCGGGGGTGTACCGGCCCGCCGTGATGGCGCCCAGCTTGCGGTCCAGGCGGCGGACGGCCGGATCAGGCATAGACATCGGATCAGGCATGGACATCGGTCAGCCCCTCACGTGGTCACGGCTCGCCGGCGCTGACGAGGACCTTCACGTGCTGACCCGACGAGGCCAGCTCGAAGGCCTCGGCGACCTGAGCCAGCGGCCGGACGGCGGTGACGAAATCCGCCGTCCTGACGGCTCCCCGGCGCAGCAGGTCAGCCGATTCGGCGTAATCCGGGGGAAGGTAGGTGGCACTGCCCTGGATGCGGATCTGGTGGTCCTGCACGATCGGCAGCGCGACGGTGACCTCCCGGGCCGGGACGCCCACCACCATGACCGTCCCGCCCTTGTCGGCGATGCCGATCGCCTGATCCAGCGACGACTGGACGGACACGCAGTCGAAGACGATGTCGGCGCTCCCGCCCAGCGCCTCCCGCACCTGGCCGGTGACGTCGGGCGAGCGCGCGTCGATGGTCGCGTCGGCGCCGAGGGCCGCCGCCCGCTGGCGCTTGGCCAGGTTCGGATCGGTGCTGACGACCGCGCCCGCTCCGTGTGCGCGGAGCACCGCGAGGGTGAGCAACCCGATGGTGCCGGCGCCGAGAACGGCGACGGACCGGCCGGCCACGTCGCCGGCCAGGCGTACCGCGTGCACCGGCGTGGACAACGGCTCGATCAGCGCCGCGGCGTGATCGTCGAGCACGTCCGGCACCGGGTGCAGGCGGTTCGCGGCCACGGTGAAGTACTCGGCCATGCCGCCCTGAGCGTAGCCGCAGCCGAAGAACTGCAGGTTCTCGCACAGGTTCTCGCGTCCGGTGGTGCACATCTTGCAGGTCCAGCAGGGCAGGTCGGGTTCCACGATGACCCGCTGGCCGAGCGCCAGCCCGGCCGCGGAGCCCGCGGTCTCGATGACCCCGACGACCTCGTGGCCGGGCCGGTAAGGCAGCGGGACGAACGGATGGCTGCCGCGGGCCGCGTGCAGGTCGGATCCGCACACCCCGGCCACCAGCGTGCGGACCAGGGCCTCGTTCGGGCCGGGGGCGGGGATGTCCGCTGTCTCGACAGCGATCCGGCCCGGGTAGACGACGACGCGTCGCATGCTAGTCAGGGCGGCTACCTCCTGTGGCGTAGTGGTCAAGGTCAGCGAACGTCTTCCTGACACCCCTGTCCAGCAGGGCGGTCAGGATCGAGCTGTATACCCGGGTGAACCTGGGGTCGTCGGCCAGATCGCCGAAGACCGCGCGGTTGTCCTCGAGGAATGCGGCCCGGTGCCCGCGCTGCCGTCCCGCCGCGGCCCGCAATTGCGGCGCGAGAATGTCGTCGATCTCGTACTTCTCGCCGTTCTCGTCGATGCCCTCGGCGTAGCGGGCCCAGCTGGCCACGACCGCCGCCGACCGGGTGACCGGACCGCCGGCCGCGAGCTGGTGCCGGATGACCGGGAGCAGGAACTTGGGAATGAGATCGGAGGTGTTGGCGCACAGCCGGGCTACGGTGTCGCGCACCTCCGGGTTGGAGAACCGCTCGATGAGCTGGCGGGCGTACTGATGAACGTCGATGCCGGGCACCGGCCGCAGGGTAGGGATGGCTTCGGCCGTCATGTAGTCCATCAGGAACCGGTCGAACAGCGGGTCCGTGGTGACCTCGTGCACGAGCCGGTACCCGACTAGGTAGCCCGGATAGCACAGGGCCTGGTGACCGGCGTTGAGCAGCCGCAACTTCATCAGCTCGTAGGGTTCCACGTCGGAGACGATCCGCACGCCGGCGTCTTCCAGCGGCGGCCGGCTGTCGGCGAAGTCGTCTTCCAGCACCCACTGGGTGAACGGCTCGCAGAACACCGGCCACCGGTCTTCCAGGCCGAACCGCCGGCTGAGCTCGGCCCGGTCCTGGTCGGTCGTCTGCGGCGTGATCCGGTCGACCATGCCATTAGGGAACCGAACGTGCCGGGTGATCCAGTCCGCCAGCCCGGGATCGCGCAGGCGGGCGAACGCGGTGAACGCCCGCTGGCTCACATGACCGTTGCCCTGGATGTTGTCGCAGGACAGGATGCTGAAGGCGGGGATGCCCCGGTCACGGCGGCGGGCCAGCGCCTCGGTCACCAGCCCGAAAACGGTGCGCGGCGCGGCGCCCGGCCGCAGGTCGGCCAGCACGGACGGGTCGGACGCGTCGAACTCCCCGGTGACCGCGTCGAGGTTGTAGCCGCCCTCGGTGACGGTGAGCGACACGATCCGGGTCGCCGGCGCGGCCATCTTCTCGATCGCGGCCCCGGGATCGTCGGGCGCGAACAGGTACTCCACGATCGACCCGATCACGCGGGGCTCCCAGGTGCCGTCGCTATGCCGCAGGACCAGGGTATACAGGCCGTCCTGGGCGGCCAGCGCGTCGCGCATCGTGATGTTGGACGGCTGCACCCCGATACCGCAGATGCCCCAGTCCATCGCCGCGCCGCGGTTCATCAGCGTGTCGAGGTACATGGCCTGGTGCGAGCGGTGGAAACCGCCGACGCCGATGTGCACGATCCCGGTCGTCACCTGGCGGCGGTCATAACCAGGCACCGGCACGTTCAGCTCGGCCAGCGTCTTCCCGGTCACCGTGGTCATGCGGCTCCTTCCCCCGTCAATCGCAGTCCCCGTCAATCGCAGGCTCCCGTCAATCGCAGGGCTGGGACGATATGCCGGAACCTGGCGTGACGTTCCGCGTGGAAGGCGGTCATGGCCGGGTCCGGCTCGGCCGCCAGCCCGGCCGGCGGAGCCAGCGGTCCGGCGATGTCGTCGAAGCTCAGCAGGCCCGCGGCGTGGGCGCCCAGCAGGGCCGCGCCCCGGCCGGACGCGGCGGGCACGTCCACGGCGTACAGCGGCAGCCCCAGCACGTCCGCGAGCAGCTGCCGCCAGCCCGCCGCCAGGGTGCCTCCGCCGGCCAGCCGCAGCCGCGCCGGCAGGTCCTCGCCAAGCCGGTCCTCGCCAAGCCGGTCCTCGCCAAGCAGAGCGTCGAGCGCGTCGCGGATCGCGAACGCGGTTCCCTCGAGCGCGCCCCGCAGCAGCGACGTCCGGTCATCGGCCAGCGACAGCGCGGTCCAGGAGCCGCGCAGCGCCGGATCGCAGTACGGTGTCCGTTCCCCCGACAGGTGCGGGACGAAGAGCGGGTCGTGCGGCCGGCCAGGGCGGCCCGCGCTGGCGTACAGCTCCGCCCAGCTGGCGTTCATGACTTCGCGCACCCAGTTCAGGCTGAGCCCGGCGCTGAGGGTGGCGCCCATCTGGTACCAGCCATCCGGCGTCGCCGACCGGTAGAGGTTGACCCCGGCGTCCGCCCGGCTGGCCGGTGCGGCCAGCAGCCGCAGGACCTGCGCGCCGGTGCCGACGGTCAGCTGGACGTCGCCCAGGCCGATGCCGCTGCCGAGGGCGGCCGCTGCCGTATCGCCGGCCCCGGCCGCGACCGGGGTGCCCGCGGGCAGCCCCAGCTCGGTCGCTGCCGCGGCGGTGAGGTGCCCGGCCGGCGCGCCGGCCGAGGGCAGCAGGGGCGCCAGCAGGCCGGCGTCCAGGCCGAGCGCGCCGACCACGTCGAGGTCCCACCGGTCGCCCGGCACGTCGTAGAGCAGGCTGGCGGATGCGTCGCTGGGCTCGGCGTGGATCTCGCCGGTGAGGCGGGCCCGCAGCCAGTCCTTGGGCGCCAGCGCCCAGCGCGCGTCCCGGTACGTCCCCGGTTCGTGCTCGGCCACCCACATGAGCAGCGGCCCGGTCATCCCGGGGGCCAGCGGGTTGGCCAGCCGGGCCCGCGCGGCCGGCTCCAGGCGGCGGTAGGCGCGCAGCGCGCCGGTGGCCCGGCTGTCGGCCCAGAGCAGGGCCGGCCGGAGCGCCTCGCCGTCGGCTGAGGTCAGCACCAGGCCGTGCATCTGCCCGGAAAGCCCGATCGCCGCCGGCCGCGCGCCGCCCGCGCGGCCGCCCGCGTCAACGGCCTCGCGGGCGCAGGCCCGCACCGCGCTCCACCAGTCGCCCGGGTGGCTCTCCGCGTAGCCGGCCTTCGCCGAGCTCACGGCATAGCCGGCCGACGCCTGCGCCAGGACCCTGCCCCCGGTATCGGTCACGATCGCCTTGGCCGAACTGGTGCCAAGGTCAAGACCCAGGGTGCAGACCGCGTTCATCCCTGCCAGCACTCGATGATGATCTTGTGGACGGTCCGGTCGCCGCGCAGCGCATCCAGGGCGCCGGCGTAGTCGTCGAGCGGGAAGCGGTGCGTGATGAGGCCGTCGGTCCGGGCCCGCCCGCTGCGCAGCGCCGCGATCGCGGCCGGGAACGCGTTGATCTCGGCGAAGGACCCCTTGATGGTGATCTCGCGCCGGAACACGTCGTACGGGCTGACCCGCACGAGGTCTTCCGGCTCGGTCACGCCGTAGAACATCACGGTCCCGCCGCTGCGGGTCAGCGGCACGCACTGCTCGGACACGGCCGCCGCCCCGGTGGCGTCGACCACGATGTCGAACCCGCCGCCCGAGGCCGCCTTCAGCTTGGCCGCGTCGCCGGCCAGGTCCGCGCGGTCCATCAGGAACGTCGCGTCGAGCCCGAGGTCCTCGGCCCGCTTGAGCTTGAACGCCGACGAAGCCGCCACGGTCACGCTGGCCGCGCCGCCGCGCGCGATGAGCTGGGCCAGCAGCAGGCCGGTCGGGCCGGCGCCGAAGACCAGGGCCGAACTCCCCGGCCGCGGGCTCAGCGTCTCCACGCCGTGCATGGCGCACGCCGTGGGCTCGGTGAACACGGAGATGCCGGGATCGATGCCGTCCACCGAGAAGACCAGGCTGGCCGGGACCGTGACGTATTCGGCGAACGAGCCGGGCCAGTTCGTGCCGAGCCCCTTGAGGTTGGCGCACAGCAAGGTGCGCCCGGTCCGGCAGTACTCGCAGTGCCCGCAGTTCATGTTCGGGTTGACCGAGACGTACTCGCCGACGCGGAACCCCTCGGTGCCCTCGCCCAGCGCGTCCACCGGCCCGATGAGCTCGTGCCCGGGAGTCAGCGGGAACTCGGCGAAGAACTTGCCGTTGTGGATGTGCAGGTCCGTGCCGCAGATCCCGGTCTGGCGGACGCGGACGCGGACCTCCCCGGGCTCCGGATCCGGTGTCGGGATGTCCCTGATCGCGAAGCTTCCCGGGGCATCGTAGACAACGGCTTTCATGCTGCTCCTTCGGCGGACGGGGCCGGGCGAACCCGGACGGGGCCGGACCCGGGACTCACTCCCGGGCCGGATCCCCCTGCCTGCTGATCATGCGACCCAGCAGGCCGCTCACCCTCGGCCCGCCGCCGCGCAGGGCGGCGGCGCGCCGCTGCTGGTCGACATAGACGGCGGCGATGAGGACGACGCCGACCACGACCTGCTGCCAGAACGGCTGGATGCCGATGATCACGAACCCGTTCTGCAGCGTGGCCGGGATGAACACCCCGATGACGCTGCCGAGGATGGACCCGTAGCCGCCGAACAGGCTGGTGCCGCCGATGACCACACCGGCGATCACGCTCAGGTTGGTCGAGGTCTGCCCGCCGATCGTGGTCGACTGGAAGAACGCCAGGTTGAGCCATCCGCCGAAGCCGGCCAGCAGCCCGGACAGGGCGTAGACCATGATCAGGTGGCGGCTGACCTTCAGGCCGGCCCGCCGCCCCGCCTCGGGGTTCGAGCCGAGCGCGTAGGTGTGCAGCCCGAACCGGGTCCGGTGCAGCAGCACGATCCCGAGCACCACGACGACCGCGGCGATGACGGCCAGCCACGGTATCTCCCCGACGATGTTGCCGAAGCCGACCGAGTTGACCATCACGGTCGGGACGTTGCGCAGGTCCACGCCGCCGGTGATGACCTCGGCCAGGCCGAGGGCCATCCCGAGGGTGCCCAGCGTGACGATGAGCGGCGGGACCTTGGCCCGCGCGACCAGGTACCCGTTGATCAGCCCCCAGGCGAGCCCGCAGCCGATGGCCACCAGGGCGCCGATGATGGCCGAACCCCAGCCCTGGCCGCCGCCGATGTTGGCCATCACCTTGTCGGCGACGACGCCGCTGAAGACCAGCACGCTGCCTATCGACAGGTCGATGCCGCCGGTGATGATCACGAAGGTCATCCCGACGCCGAGGACCGCCAGGATGGCGGTGTTCTGCACGATCCCGCGGATGTTGAAAACGGTCAGGAAGCTGCCGGGCTTGAGGATGGAGAAGATGACGACGATCACGGCCAGCACGATGATGATCTGCAGCGCCTGCAGCCGGGCCAGCCGCGCGAGCCGGCCGGTCGGTTCTTCCTCGGTCGGCGCCGCGCCGGCCGGCGCGGGGCCATCGGGAACGGGGGGAGGCACGGTCGTCTGCTCGGTCATGACTGGATCTCCCGCATCCCGTCGTCCTGCGTCCTGTCGTCCTGGGTCACGGCGCCGGTCATCGCCCCGACCAGCTCCTCCATCGTCGTATCTTTCGCCCGGAACGTGGCCACCCGGCGGCCGAGCCGCATGACCTGCACGTCGTCGGCGACCTGAAGCACGGCCGGCATCTGGTGGCTGATGAACACCACGCCGAGCCCGCGGTCGCGGACCCGGCGGATCAGGTCGAGAACGCCCCGGGTCTGCACCACGCCGAGCGCGGCCGTGGGCTCGTCGAGCAGGATGACCCGCTTGGCCCAGGCGGCGGCGCGAGCGACCGCGACCGCCTGTTTCTGGCCGCCGGACATGGCGCCGATGCTGCCGGAGAAGTTGCGCACGGTCGCGCCGAGCTCGTCGAAGGCCTTCCTGCTGCCGACGCGCATATCCGCGTTGTTCATGAAGCCCAGATGCCCCAGCAGACCCGGCCGCATGACCTCGCGGCCCAGGTACATGTTCTGCACCGGATTGAGGTGCGGGGCCAGGGCCAGGTCCTGGTACACGGTCTCGATCCCGTAGCGGCGTGCCGCGAGCGGGCCGTCGATGGTCACCGGCTGGCCGTCGACCAGGATCTGGCCCGAAGTCGGCGTCTCGGTCCCGGACAAGATCTTGACCAGCGTGCTCTTGCCGGCCCCGTTGTCCCCGATGAGCGCGGTCACCTCGCCGGCCTTGATCTCGAAGTTGGCGCCCGCCAGCGCGCTGACGTGACCGTACACCTTCGTGATGTCGCGTGCTTCCAGCGCGACGCTCATGGAACCACTCCTTATCGACTGCGGCCCTGACTCGCTGTGCCTCTTCAACCCACTGAATTCAACGCTGATGCCGCAACGCGGCCGTAACCGTGGCGCAATGTTTAGCAAGAGGGTCCCTTGTCATGTCACCGATGTCAATAGCTGGAATCAAACCGATACATGCTGCCTGTAGGCCCTGTTCAGGCCCTGTAATAGATCATTGGTCGGATGGTATTGACATCGGTGACATAGCTGCTGCAAGATCAGCCCGTATGTTTCCGAGAGGTAGCCAGAAGCTGAACATGCCGGTCCGCGGGGACACAGCTGCCATCGCAGGACCGGCAGCCGAACCCAGAAATCACGCGAAGGAGCAGGTATGAAGCGGTCTTTGGCGAAACCAGCCGCGGCGGCGACGGCAGTCTTGCTGCTGACCCTCACGGCGGCGGCGTGCTCGTCCTCGAGCTCGTCCAGCGCGGCCGGCGGTTCCACCGCCACCGGCGGCTCGACCAGCGGCAAGTCCTACAAGATGACGTTCATCCAGGGCGTGGCCGGTGACGGCTTCTACGTCACGATGGGCTGCGGCATCCAGGCCGAGGCCAAGAAGCTCGGCAACGTCACCGTCAACATCCAGGGCCCGTCGCAGTTCGACGCCACGCTGCAGAACCCGATCATCGAGTCGGTCACCGCGGCCAAGCCCGACGCGATCCTGATCGCCCCCAACGACGTGTCGGCCAGCCGGCCCCCGATCGCCGCGGCCATGGCCGCGGGCATCAAGGTCGTCCTCGTCGACACCACGCTGAGCGACCCGTCCGGCGCGGTCTCCCAGATCTCCTCGGACAACGTGGCCGGCGGCGCCCAGGCTTTCAAGGCGATCCAGCAGCTGGTGCCCGGCGGCGGCGAGGTGCTCGTCGTCAACGTGAAGCCCGGCGTCAGCACCACGGACCAGCGCCAGCAGGGCTTCGCCAACGCGGTCAAGGCCGACCCTAAGTTCAAGTACGTGGGCACGCAGTTCGACCAGGACAGCGCGTCCGTGGCCGCCCAGGTCACGCTGGCGGCGCTGCAGAAGAACCCCGGCATCGTCGGAATCTTCGCGGCTAACCTGTTCTCCGCCGAGGGCGCCGCCACCGGAGTCCGCCAGGCCGGCAAGTCGGGCAAGGTCAAGATCATCGGGTTCGACGCCGAGCCGGACGAGATCACCGCGCTGCAGCAGGGCACGGTGCAGGGGCTCATCGCCCAGTCTCCGTACACCATCGGGACCAACGCGGTGGACCAGGCCTACGCGGCCCTGACCGGCAAGCCGACCACCGCGAAGATCGGCACCAAGTTCACCATCATCACCAAGGACAACCTCAGCTCCGCGGCCAGCCAGGCGGCGATCTACAAGACCTCCTGCTGATCCACCTTCTGATCCACTGTGCTGATTCACCGGGCGGTACGCGGAGACCAACCATGACCACCATGCGCGACGTCGCTCGTGTCGCCGGAGTCAGTGCCAAGACCGTGTCCCGGGTCTTCAACGATGACCCTCATGTCACCGAGGAGACCCGGGACCGGGTCCGCTGGGCCATGCAGAAGCTGAACTACGTACCGAACATGCTGGCCCGCAGCTTCCGGGCCGGCGCGGACCCAGCGGTGGGCCTGGCCATCCCCGACATCGGCGATCCGTTCTTCGCCGCGATGACCGCCAGCATCGAGGTGGACCTGGGCGGACGCGGGATGGCGGTCGTGGTGACCAGCCTCCGCCAGGGCGCCGAGCACGAGCGCTCGGCCCTGGAGTCGCTGCTCCGGCGCCAGATCAGCGGCCTGATCGTGGCCGCCGTCAGCCCGGACCAGTCCTACCTGGCCCCGTGGCAGCAGCGGACGCCGGTGGTGTTCGTGGACCGGGCCCCCCGTGGGCTCTCCGGCGTCTACGTGATCGAGGACGACCTGGCCGGCGCGCGCGAGGCCGTCCTGCACCTGGCGAGCCACGGCCACCGGCGGGTGGCCTTCTTCGATATCTCCGCCCCGGTCATGACGACACGGCGCCGGCTGAAGGGCTACCGGGAGGCCGTGGCCGAGGCCGGCCTGGACGACCGCCCCGACCTCGTCTGCACGTCCGGCGGATCACCCGAGGAATCCGCCGCCGAGCTGGTCGGCCGCCTGGCCGAGCCGGACGCCCCCACGGCCGTGTTCTCGTCGAACGTCCCGTGCACGATGGCGCTCGTCCTGGCCCTGCACAAGGCGGGGCGCACCGACGTCGCCGTGGTCGGGTTCGGCGACGTCCCGCTGGCCGCGGCGCTGTCCCCGGCGATCACCGTCATCGACCAGGACCCGGCCGGGCTGGGGCGCATCGCGGTCGAGCGGCTCATGCAGCGCATCGAGGACCCCGGCGCGCCGGGGCGCCGCCGGACGGTCCTCCCGGTCCGGCTGATCCCGCGCGGCTCCGGCGAGCTGCCCCCGCGAGCCTGAGCGAGAAGGGGAGCAGACCATGACCGAGCCAGGGCCAGGCCAGCCGGGGCCAGGCCAGCCGGGAACAGGCCAGCCGGGAACAGGGCCGTGGCGTGAGGCCGAAGCCAGCCGGCTGATCGAGTTCGGCCGCGCGGCCGCGCTGCCCGACGGCGGCTTCGGCTGGCTCGGCACCGACGGCCGCATCGACCCGGCGCAGCCCCGCCCGCTGTACATCAACGCGCGCATGACGTACGTGTTCGCGCTGGCCCACCTGACCGGGGTGGTCGGCGCCGGCGCCCTGGCCGCCTCCGGCCTGGACGCCCTGGCCCGCCGCTACGCCGACCGCGAGCACGACGGCTGGTTCGCCAGCCTTGACCCGGCCGGGAACGTCCTCGACACCGCCAAGGCGAACTACGCCCACGCCCACGTCCTGCTGGCCGCCTCCAGCGCGCTGGCCGCCGGCATCCCCGGGGCCGATGCCGCCCTGGAGGCCGCCACGGCCGCCATCGACCGGCACTTCTGGTCCGACGCGGAAGGCCTCGCGCTGGAGAGCTGGAACGCCGGCTTCACCGAGCCCGAGGCGTACCGCGGCGCCAACAGCAACATGCACTCGGTGGAGGCGTACCTGGCGGCCGGCGACGTGACCGGCCGACCCGCCTGGCACCAAAGGGCCGCCTCGATAGCCGGCTACCTGGTCAACGTGCAGGCCCGGGCCCATGGCTGGCGGATACCTGAGCACTACGACCAGAACTGGCAGCCCCTCCAGGACTACAACGCCGACCGCCCCAACGACCCGTTCCGGCCGCCCGGCACCACCCCCGGCCATTCCTTCGAATGGGCCCGGCTGCTGCTGACCCTGGAGGCAACCCAGCCCGCCGCCTGGCTGCTCGAGGCGGCGACCGCGCTTTTCGACACCGCCGTCACCGACGCCTGGCAGCGGGACGGTCAGCCGGGCCTGATCTATACCGTCGACGCCGCCGGCCAGCCGGTGGTGACGGCCCGCATGCACTGGGTCGCCTGCGAGGCCGTGCTCGCCGCCGACGCGCTGCACCGGCGCACCGGCGAGGACCGCTTCGCCGCCGTCGCGGCCCGGTGGTGGGACGAGATCGACCGCCACTTCCTGGACCGCGAGCACGGCGGCTGGTGGCAGGAACTGGCTCCCGACATGACCCCGGCCACCTTCACCTGGTCGGGCAAGCCGGATCTCTACCACTCCTACCAGGCCCTCCTGCTCCCGTCGCTGCCGCTGAGCCCGACCGCGGCTACCGCGCTGGCCCGGCGCGACCCGGGCCCTATGACCCGGTGAGCCGGCTCGCCGCCATCTTGATCGGCGGGCCGCCGGCCACCGGCAAGAGCACGCTGGCCGAAGCCCTGGCGCCGCGTCTCGGTGCCGCCCTGCTGGACCTGGACGTGGCGACCGGCCCGCTCACCCGCGTGATCTCCGGCCTGACCGGCTGCACGACCTGGACGACCCGGCCCTGGCCGGGCTGACCCGGGCCGCGCGCTACGACACCCTGCTCGGGCTGGCGCAGGCAAATCTGCGGGCGGAACGGCCGGTGATCCTGGTCGCACCCTTTAGTACCGAACGGGCCGACCCATCCGCCTGGACCAGCACCACGCTCCGCCTGGCGGCCGAACCCACCTTGGTCTGGCTGCACCTGCCCCCGGACGAGCTGGTCCGGCGCCTGACCCGGCGCGCCGAAGCCCGCGACGAGAACAAGATCCGCGACCCCGCGTCGTTCCTCACCGCCCTCGACCTCGCCCCGCCGTCCGTCCCGCACCTAGCCCTGGACGCCACCCAGCCCACGGCCGCCCAGGTGCAAGCCGTCCTCGGCCACCTCTCCCGCTAGCCCGCCTCCCCCGCCCGGCCCACACCCCCGCCCGGCCCACCCCCCCGCCCGGCCTGCCCGGCCGACACCCGCCCGGGCCCCGCTCCGACCCGGGCGCATCTCTGTTCCCTCTAGTCTCAGTCAACACACCGGCACCAGCGTGGCGGCGACGGCAACCGGCACGATGTGACATTGATCCGGTTATAACCGGCACGCTGCCACATCGTGCCGGTTGTTGTTCGTGGCCAGAGGCTTGCCATCGATGGCACAATGCGGCACAATCGGGTTATGCCATCGATGGCAAACCATTCGCCCAAGACGGCCAGGCTCCTCGACGTCGCGAACGCGGCCGGGGTGAGCCTGCGTACCGCCTCGCGCGTCCTGAACGACGACCCGCGGGTCGCGTCCGTCACCCGGCAGCGCGTCCGGGCCGCCATGCTCGACCTGCGATTCGAGCCCGACGCGATGGCCCGGTCCCTGCGGGCGGGCACGGACACCGCGGTCGGGTTCGTGGTGGAGTCCATCTCCGATCCGTTCTTCGCCGAGGTCATCGACGCGGTGGAGCTGGAGATGTCGCGTCACGGCCGGTCGGTGCTGGTCACCAGCACCCGGCGGGACCCGGGCTGGGAACGCGACGTGATCGGGCGCATGGTGCAGCGCCGGGTGGCCGGGCTACTGCTCTGCCCGACCGGCGACGACCATGCCTGGCTGGACCCCCGTGTCCCTGTCGTGCTCGTCGACCGCCCCGCGCCCGGCCTGTCCGCGGACCTGGTCGAGATCGACGACCACCGCGCCGCCTTCGACGCCGTGGCTCACCTCATCGTCCACGGGCACCGGCGCATCGCGTACATCGGCGACACGCCGGCCATCCCCACCTCGGCCGCCCGCCTGCGCGGCTACCGCGACGCCCTGGCCCGGCACCGGATCGAGGCGGACGAGCAGCTGGTCAACTGCCAGTGCCCGGCCAGTCAGGACGCCGCTGAGGCGGTGTCGGTGCTGCTCGGCGGCTCCCGCCCGCCGACCGCGATCCTGAGCGCCACCACCCGCGCGTCGCTGGGCGTCGTCCCGGCGCTGCACTCCGCCGGGCGGACGGACATCGGCCTCGTCTCGTTCGGCGATTTTCCCATGGCCGATTCGCTGCGTCCGGCCGTCACCGTCGTGGACCATCCCGGCCACGAGGTCGGGCGGGTAGCCGCGGCGCGGCTCCTGGCGCGCCTGGGCCAGCCGGACCTGCCGGTCGAGCGCATCCAGGTGCCGGCCAGGCTCATCGAACGCGGATCCGGGGAACTGTCTCCATGAGTCCTGGGCCCGTGAGCGCCAGCGTCGTCGTCGGCCTCGACATCGGCACCACCTCGTCCAAGGCCGTGGCCTGGCCGGCGTCGCGACGCGGCGGCCCGTATGCCGAGCAGCCGACCCCGTGGCACATCAGCGACTGCAGCCGGACCGAGATCGACCCGTACCGCCTCGTCGACGTGGCCGTGGACCTGATCTCCAGCGCCGTCCGGGCGGCCGAATCCGCGTGGGGACCGGTCCGGGTACGCGGCATCGGCGTGACCGGGCTGGCCGAGAGCGGCGTGCTGCTCGACGCGGCCGGCCGGCCGGCCGCACCGGTGATCGCCTGGTTCGATCGCCGCGGCGGAACTGAGATCGAGCAATTGGCCCGGGAGGCCCCCGGATTTGCCGCGGCCTTCGAAAGCACCACGGGCCTGCCCTGGTCGAGCCAGGCCACCCTGGCCAAGCTGCTGTGGCTGCGCACCAGCGGGCATCAGGCCGGCCCGGCCTCGACCTGGCTGAGCGTGCCCGAATGGATCGTCTTCGCCCTGGGCGGCGACCCGGTGCGCGAGCCGTCGCTGGCGTCCAGGACCGGCCTGATCGACCAGGGCACCGGCCAGGTCTGGCCGCAGGCCCTGGCGGCGGCCGGGCTGCCCGCCCGGATTCTCCCCGAGGAACGGCCGGCCGGCAGCCCGGCCGGGTACCTGCGGCACGACGGTGTCGTCTCCTGTGCGGCTGGCGCCGTCCTGACGGTGGCCGGGCACGACCACCCGGTGGCGGCCGTCGGCGTCGGCGCGGTCGGGCCGGACGAGCTGTTCAACTCCAGCGGCACCGCGGACGTGCTTGCCCGGTCCATCCCCGGGATGCTGCCGCAGGCCGAACGCCAGCAGGTCGTGACGGCGGGCTGGTCGCTGGGGCGGCACGTGCTCCCGGACACCAGCCTGCTCCTGGCCGGGGTCAGCGGCGGGCTGCTGCTGCGGCGCGTGCTGGCGGCCTTGGGGGCAGAGTCCGAACCGGCCCGGTCGGCGCTTGATCACGCCAGCCTGAGCGTCGGCGACCTGCCGGCCGGCCTGTCGGTCAGCGGCGACGGGCGGACCCAGGACGACGTCGTCCTCCGCGTCCGGGACGGCGCCTCGCCCGCCTCGATCTGGACCGCCGCGGTCCGCTACACGGCCGATCAGGCCCGGCTCCTGCTCACCGCCATCGAGAAGGTGGCCGGCCCGCACCGGCGGGCCGTGGCAGCCGGGGGCTGGACGCAGATGGCCAGCGTGCGCGTGGCCAAGGCGGCCGCTATCGACGCGCTGAGCTTCTCACCCGTGGTCCAGCCGGGGGTTACCGGGGCCGCCATGCTCGCCGCATACGCCCTGGCCGGCACAGACCTCGCCAGCAGGGACCTAGCCGGCTTTATCCGGGAAGGAATGAAATGACATACGCCACCAAGGCCCGAACCCTGGACGACATCGCGGCTGACAGCCACGTGTTCTCCATCGTCGCCATGGACCAGCGGAACACGCTGCGCCGGATGTTCACCGCCGTGGGCCTCGACGCCAGCGACGACGACCTGCGCGTCGCGAAGGCCGACGTCGCCCGCGTCCTGACGCCCGCCGCCTCCGGCCTGCTGTCCGACCCGACCTACGGCGTCCCGGCCATAACCGAGGCGAAGGCGCTGGCCCAGGACTGCGGGCTGCTCGTCGCGGCCGAACCGTCCGAGCGGCGCAGCTACCAGGGCGAGCCGCGTACCCACCGCGACCCGGCCCTGGATGCCCAGTGGGTCCTGGACCAGGGGGGCGACGCCCTCAAGTTCTTTATCCAGCTGCGCGCCGACCGCCCGGCCCCGGCTCCCGGTGAGCCAGACCTGGTCGCCGAGGCGCTCGCCGTCTGCGACGAGATCATCCGCGACTGCCGCGCCACCGGTGTGCCGGTGGTGATCGAGAACCTCGTCTACGCGCGGCCGGGGGAGGATCTACGCGGCCAGGCCCGCGAAGACGCCATCGTCGAGTCGGCCCGGGCTCTCGATGACCTCGACATCGACCTGCTCAAGCTCGAGTACCCCGGTTCGCCGGAAGGCTGCCGGCGCCTGGCGGCGATCCTGCACCGGCCGTGGGCGGTCCTGTCCGCGGGCGTGCCGTTCGACCAGTTCACCGACATCATCCGGATCGCCGCCGAGGATGGCGGCGCCTCTGGCTTCATCGCCGGCCGCTCGGTGTGGCGCGAAGTGGTGGGCCTGGCCGGACCGCGCCGCGAGGAGTTCCTCACCACGGTGGCGCTGCCGCGGCTGGAAAGGCTGATCGAGGTGGCGGAACACCGCGCCCGCCCGTGGACCGATGTGGCCGTAAATCACCAGACGCCGGAGTAAACTCCCTGGCAGAAGTCGTTCCGGTGTGCCTTGGGGGTTATGCGGGATGTCAGCGCGGTCGCTAAGAATGTTCTGGTGGGCATTAATCGTTTTCGTGCCCCTGCTGACGATATACAGCAGTAACTACGCCTATCAGGCGGTGGCGCGCTACGGCGATAACGTCAGCTTCACGTCGTGCCCGGCCGTGATCGCCTACGGCCAGGAGGGCCCGTGCGTCGCCGCGCTGCAGCGGCTGCTCAACGCCGACCCGCCGCACGCAGGCATCTATCACGACGGGATATTCGGCCCGCAGACGCTGGCCGCCACCCGGCACTTCCAGTCCGGGCACGGCCTGCCGCCCAACGGGAAGGCCGGCGCCGAGACGATAGAAGTGCTCAGCCAGCTTGCCCCCGCTCCGCGCCCGGTCCCGGTCGCGACGGCGCTGCTGACCCTCGCCCTTGCGGGCATGGTCCTGCTGGGCACGACGACGGCCCGGCGCAGGCGTGAGCGCGGCGCCGCGGCCTGGCCCGCCTAGCGCGCGGCAACGCCCGCCCGGATGCCTATCACCGTTAAACCCGCGGTGGTGACGACGCGGAAACGGTGCGATGCTGGAATGGTGAGGACAAACATAATGCGGCCGGCCGATTCGGCCGCCCCGCGCGAGCACGTCGCCGACGCACCGGGCTGGTGGCAGCGGGTGTGGCGGCGGCTGATGCCGCCGCCGAGCGCGGAGCTGGTCCTGGACCAGCTGAACCGCCAGCTGGCCGTCCTGGAGGGAGCGCGCGCCGAGTTGGAGGTCGGCTGGGTACAGGGCGGCTGGTGGTCGGTGACGTCGGCTGACGGTAACCAGCGGCTGGTGACCGGCTACGCGGCCGCGAGCGGCGGCAGCCCGGATCACGTCGACGGGAGCTGCCTCGTCGGCGCTTTGGCCCGGGCAGGCTCGCCCTCGGACGTCGGCCGCGCCGTCGACGCGGTCTACGACGCGCTGTGGGCCTCCCGCGGCCAGATCGGCGCGCCGCGGGACGGCGGACTGCCGCCGGTGCCCGCGCCCGAGGTCCGGCTGGCCCGGGTGCGCACGCTCACCCGGTGGAACGACCAGGCCGGACGGACCCAGGAAGAAGTCCTGACGGTGGTCGACCGGGCCATCAGCGCCACGATCATGGACCTGATGTCCGCGCCGCGGCCTCCAGCCCCAGCCGACGCGCCGCTGGGCGTCCACGCTGACTGACCCGCGCCAGCTTGCTGAAGAGGCAATGTAGGCGACCCCGCAGGGGCAGTCAGATCGAGGGAGCGATTACTGCTGACCACGGGTCCTGTGCCGGACGGCGGCAGTGTCCGCGGCGCAGCTAGTCCCTGCATTGCCCTGTGCTATGGCGGCAGGCGCCCGGGGTATTCATGATGAATGACATGGAAAGCCAGACGGGTCGCAAGGTTGCGGTGCTGGGTCCGATCCCTCGCGATCAGATCGTGACCCATGCCGGTGAGCGGTTCGAGAAGTACGGGTGCGTGTTGTATACGGCGGTTGCCCTGTCGGCTCTGCTGGATGCGGGCGACATGGTCTTCCCGGTGTCTCACGTGCGTCGGCAAGATGAGGGCCCGATCAAGGAGATCCTCGGGTCGTTCCCGAATATCGACACGTCCGGTATAACGTCGTCGGCTGATCAGGGGGATGTCATCGAGCTGCGTTATATCGAGCACAACCGCCGGGTGGAGCGGCAGGCGAGCTTCATGAACCCGATCGTGCCGGCCGATGTTGACGAGGTGCTCGATGCGGACGTGTTTGTCTGTGTCCCGATCACGGATTACGAGGTGGGGCAGCCGACGCTGCGGCATATCAAGGAGAACAGCGGGGCGGCCGTGGTGCTGGATGCGCATGGCCCGACGGTCACGCTGACCCGCAGCGGTGAGCGCCATCCGAGGGTGTGGGCTGACCGGGACGTGTGGCTGCCGTATATCGACATCTTGAAGATGAACCTTGAGGAGGCAGGCTCGACGTGGCTCGGTGAGTCGGCGGAGGTGACGGCTGACCCGCCGAGGCTGGGCACTGAAGAGCTGCGCGACCTGGCGCGTCATTGCCTGGACCGCGGTGTCGGGGCGGTGTGCGTGACGCTGGATGAGCGTGGCTGCGTGGCGTTCTACCGGGACGGCTCCGGCGGGGTCGCGCAGGAGTTCGTCGATCGGATCGAGGTGGAGCACGTCGTGGACACGACCGGTGCTGGCGACTCGTTCGCCGCGGGATTGGCCTATGGCTATCTGGCGTACCGGGATTACGTCGTGGCCTGCCAGTACGGCAATGCGATGGGCGCTCAGCGCTGCGCCGGCGCGGAACTTGACGTCTACTTGTCACGAGAGGAAACGGAGCGGCAGATCCGCGCGGCCTACGGTCCCAGGTAGTAGTGGAGGAGTTCTGGTGAAGGCCGATCTGGGCGGTGAGGATTCCCGCTGGCTAATCCTGGAGGACGGCTTCGCTGCGGCGCTGGCTGGCACCTGCGAGACGCTCTTCACCACCGGCAACGGATACCTTGGCACCAGGGGCTCCCTGGAGGAGGGCCATGAGGGCGCACTGCCGGGGACTTTCCTGCGCGGTGTCTTTGATCACCACGACTCCGCGGTCGCCGACCTGGTCAAGACACCCGACTGGCTGAGTCTGGCCGTCGTGGTCAACGGCGTCAGGCTGGACGTGACGTCGGTCTCAGTGGTCCGCCACCGGCGGGTACTGGACATGCGGGAGGGCGCGGTGTTCCGCGACACCGTGTTCGAGGATTCTGAGGGCCGCCGGACCCGGGTCGAGACCGTTCATTTCGCCAGCAGTGCCGCCCAGCATCTGTGCTGCCTGCGGGCCCGGATCATGCCGGAGAATCACACGGCGCCGGTAATTGTCCGCAGTGGCATCGACGGCACGGGATACAACCTGGACCGGCGGCCGATCTACGCCGAGCCGCCGCCGGACGATCCGCAGATGAAGTGGCACAAGTGGGCCAGATCCAGGCACCTGGACGAGGTAGCCCGGGAGCACCTCCCCGACGGCATCTACCTGGAAACCTGTACCATCGATACCGGCATCACCATCGGGTACGCGGCACTGACCAGGGTGTCGTCGGCCGCGTCCAGCGTCGAGCAGCGGTACAAATACATCGAGCAGGTGGCACACGCGCAGGTGGCCGCGGGCGACACGCTCACCGTAGACAAGCTCGTCGCCGTCTACACGTCCCGCGACGTGCCAGCGGCCTCCGTCCGCCCGGCGTGCCTGGACGAGCTCCGTCGCCACACCGCGGCTGGATTTGACAGGTGCCGCGAGCAGAACCGTGCAGCATGGCAGGCGAAGTGGGCCGATTCCGACGTCACGATCGACGGAGATCCCGACACGACCCGCGCCGTTCGGTTCAACATCTACCAGCTGCTGATCGCGGCGAACGAGTCCGATCCGCGCGTCAACATCGGGGCCAACGCGCTGTCGGGTGAGCGTTACCGGGGGCACGCGTTCTGGGACACCGAGGTGTTCATGCTCCCGTTCTTCATCTACACCCAGCCTGAGACGGCCCGTGCCCTGCTGCTGTATCGCTACCACACCCTTGACGGCGCCCGGCAGAACGCACGCGACGGAGGATTCCGTGGCGCGCGCTACGCGTGGGAGTCCGCCGGCACCGGGGTGGAGACCACACCGAAGTGGACGTGGGACGGCGCCCACCGGATCTGGATGGGAGAAGAGGAGATCCATGTCACCGCGGCGGTCGCGTACGGCCTGATGGCCTACGTCGCGGCAACCGGCGACCACGCGCTGATGACAGACTACGGCGCGGAAATCCTCTTCGAGACGAGCCGCTTCTGGGCCAGCCGCCTAGAGGCCATGCCGGACGGGCGGTACGCGCTGAGCCGGGTGGTCGGCCCCGACGAGTTCCACGAGCATGTCGACAACAGCGCCTACACCAACTACCTGGTGCGGTGGCACCTGCAGCAGGCCGCGCACGTCTACGCCGGTCTCGCGGTCAGCCACCCCGGCGAACTGGCCGGGCTGGCCGAACGTATCGGGCTCAAGCCCGATGAGGTCGAACAATGGCTCACCAGGGCCGAGCAGATCCGCATGCCCACCCGAAACGACGACGGGGTGATCGAGCAGTTCGACGGATACTTCGGGCTGGAGACCCTTCCGGTAGCCCACGACAGCAACGACATGCCGATGTACCCGCCGGGCTATCACCACTACAACCTGGCCGGAATCAACCTGGTCAAGCAGGCCGATGTGGTGATGCTGACCTACGTGCTCCCGGACGAGTTCGGTGATGACGTCAAGCGCGCCAACTACGACTACTACGAGCCGCTGACGCTGCATAAGTCCTCGCTCAGCACCGCGATCCATTCCATCATGGGCATCGAGGTCGGCGACCCCCGCCGCGCCGTCCAGTACTTCCGCCGGGCGGCATTCGTCGATCTCCTCGACAACCAGGGAAACACCCAAGAGGGCATCCACATAGCCTCCGCAGGCGGAACCTGGCAGACGATCGTCTGCGGATTCGGCGGATTCCGCGTCCGGAACGGCCAGATGACCTTCAAGCCATGGCTCCCGCCCGACTGGAACGCCGTGGACTTCCGGCTCAAATGGCACGGCAACACCGTGTCGATATCCGCGGACCACACCTCCGCCACATTCGTGCTGACCGGACCGGAAGGCTGCCGTGAGACAATCACCGTCAACGGCCGCCAAATCACCCTTCAGGCCAACACGGATGTAACGGTTGACCTGCTGCGAGGGCCAACATGAACGTAACCGTCGACCTGCTGCGAGGTCCGGGCGGTGATCTTCTCTATTTGCGGCCTGACGAAATTGATGACCTTGGCCAGGGATCTCCTCGTCGGTGAAGGTGAGCGGCGCGCCTCTTGACTCGTCAGCCCAGCCGCAGAAATGGCACAGATCAGAGGCAGCGAGGAAACTTAGGCACGCGCAAGACCTGGTCAGCACCCCTAGTGCCCGGCCGGACCCTGGGTGCCGAACTCCTCGCGGGCCTTGCGGGCGGCCTCCATTTCCGCCATGGTTACCGGCGGCGGCGGCTTCAGTATCACCCAGGTCAGGAAGAACGCGGCAAGCACCAGCATGATCCCGCCGACCCACAGCGCCAGGTTGATCCCGGCCGCCTTGTCGATCGTGGCCGGGCTCGCGAGGAACCCCGGGATGATCACCAGGATGCCGAAGATGAGCATCAGGGCCCCTATAAACGAGCGCAGGTCGAAGAGCTTGGCCAGCCGCCAGATCTTGGCCTCCTCCGGGGTGAGATCCGGCTTGCGACGCCGGGCAGAGGCAGCCTCGGCCCTGGCCGGCACCTCGTCTCCGCTGGCCGAGCTCACCTGCACCACCCCTTAGACAACTTCGATGTATATGTAGAACAGCACGCACAGGATGAGCGCGCCGATGCCCCACAGCAGCGGAGACTTGTACCAGGGCGCGCGGGCGGCCGTCCCCGCAGCCTCCCCTTCGTCCTGTACCGCGTATCCCCAGACCAGACCGTGCAACGCGGACAGGGGCTTCGGCGTGTCCCAGATGGTCGCGATGGCCATGGCGGCCGCCCCGGCGAGGAACCCGATGATCGCGCCCCACTGGGTCTCGGCGATGTCGCTGCGGAAGTGGATCACGCCCTGCTTGTACAGCAGCCACGTGCCGAACGAGAACACCGTCCCGACGATCAGCCCGTAGAATCCCGAGCCGCGACCGACCTTGCGCCAGAACATGCCCAAGATGAACGTCACGAAGATCGGCACGTTGAAGAACGAGAAGAGAGCCTGGAAGTAGTTCCCGATATTGCTGTAGCCGGCCGCGAGGAACGCGGTCCCGATGCCGATGAACACGCCGACCACCGTGGTGATCCGGCCCACCTGCAGGTAGTACCGGTCCGGGCGGCCGGGGCGGATATAGTTCTGCCAGATGTCGTAGGTCCATACGGCATTGAACGAAGAGACGTTGGCGGCCATCCCGGCCATGAACGCGGCCAGCAGGCCGGTCACCGCCACCCCGAGCACGCCGAGGGGCAGGTACTGGTTGTACAGCGCCGGGATGGCGTCGTTGTACGTCAGGCCGCCGGCGGTACCCAGGCCGGGGATCAGCAGGATCGCGGCCATGCCCGGGATGACCGTGCCCAGCGGGATGATTACCTTCGGGTAGGCCGCGACGATCGGCGTCAGCCGCGCCGAGGCCTCGTCCTTGGCCGACATGCCCCGCTGGACCTCGGCGAAGTTCGTGGTCCAGTAGGCGAACGACAGGCAGAAGCCCAGGCCGAAGACGATGCCGATCCAGTCGCCGAACGGGTTGTGCCCGCCCAGCCCGGTGCCGGCCCAGGGGTGCGTGAAGGTGGTTCCCTGCGTGGCCAGCTTGCTGAACAAGCCGTGGATCCCGCCGGTCTCCTTCAGTACCACGATGATCACCGGGATCAGGGCGAGCAGGATGACGAAGAACTGCATCACCTCGTTGTAGATGGCGCTGGACAGCCCGCCGAGCAGGATGTACGAGAGCACGAACAGGGCCGAGGCGATGATGGCCACGGCCAGCGGGATGCCGAGCAGCGACTCGAGCACGAACGCGAGCGCGTACAGGTTCACGCCCGCGATCAGGACCGAGGCCAGGACGAAGATGAGGGCGGTCACCAGGTGCGTCTTGCGGTCGAACCGGCGCAGCAGGTATTCGGGGACGCTGCGGACCCGGGAGCCGTAGTAGAACGGCATCATCACCACGCCGAGGAACACCATGGCCGGGACCGCGCCGATCCAGTAGTAGTGCACGGTGCTGATGCCGTACTGGGCTCCGTTCGCCGCCATCGAGAGGATCTCGATCGCGCCCAGGTTGGCTGAGATGAACGCGATCCCGGTGATCCAGGTCGGCAGCGAGCGGCCGGACAGGAAGAAGTCCGTCGAGGTCTGGACCAGGCGGCGCAGCGCGAACCCGATCCCGATGACGAAGACGAAATAGATGATCAGCAGCGCGTAGTCCAGCGGCGCCAGCGATAGGCGCAACCCGGCGGCGAGTGGCTGCGAAACTGCTGCGCTCAACGCGATCGCCCCCTCTGGATGGCGCTCATTGCGGATAGCCGCCGTTGAACAGCGGGATGCCGGTGCTCTTGTACAGCTGCTGGACCTGCGCCACGTTGGCCTTGGTCACCAGGCTCGGCCCGGTCAGGATCGGCCCGAACGGGTGCTGGCTGTATCGCACCTCGAACGCGGTGACCTGAACCGCCATGTACCCCTCCAGGAACGGCTGCTGGTCGATGACGAACAGCGCCTGGCCGTTGCTGACTGCGTTCAGGTCCTGGGTCGAGATATCGAAGGTGCCGAGCTTGATCGTGCCGAACTTCCCCAGCGACTGCAGCGCCCCGCCGGCCGCGGAGAACCCGAGGATGCCGGTGGTGAGCACGCCGTCGATGGTGGGGTCGGCCTTCAGCGCGTTCTCGATCGCGTTCGCCGCCGAGTTCAGCTGGGCCCCGTTCACATGGATGGTCGTGACCGAGCCGCCCCGGGCCGCCAGCGCCTTGGCGAATCCGGCGCACCGCTGGACCAGGGCGATGTTCTGCTCCTCGTGGATGACGCACAGCGCCTTGTGCACGCCGGCGTCGGCCATCTCTCTGGCGGCCTCCGCTCCAGCAGCCGTCTCGTCCTGGCCGACGAACGTCAGGCCGCCCACGTTCTGGTACACGTTGGCGCCCACGTTCATCACGATGACCGGGATGCCGGCCGAGACCGCCTGCTTGATCGGGCCGGACAGCACGGCGGCGTCGGGGATGGTCACCACCAGGCCCTTCGGGTGCTGCGCGGCGGCCTTGGTGATGAGCGAGGCCTGTTCCTGCGGGTTCGTGGTCGAGGGGGAGCTGTAGACCAGGTTGACGTTGAAGTCTGTCGCGGCCGTCTGCGCGCCCTTCTTCACCAGCGCCCAGAACGGGTCGAACGCCTGCCCGTGGGTCACCATGGCCACAGTGATCCGCGGGCCGCTCGTCGCCGAGTTCGCCGGAGTCTGGCCGGAGACGCCCTGGCTGGAACAGGCGGCCAGGGCCAGGCAGGCCGCCACCGCCAGCACCGCTACGCCCCGGGAGAAGCCGGCCCTCCTGCCAGGCAGGACGCCGTTGCGCGAGCTGTTGCCATCATGCTTCGGAGCGCCGCCCCGGCTGGTGTGCGTCATACCGGAGTCCTCGGATTTGACGTGGCCACATGACCTTGCTCTACCTGGATCGTTCCACCGGCGCGGTCGCCTGTAAAGCGCAGGGATTACGCAAGAGGCTGTAGTGGCTACGGATTGCTGTTAGGGCCGGGACCCGTTGGCGGCGGCCGCCATGGTCCGCGCCGCGATGTAGCCGAACGTCATGGCCGGGCCGATGGTCGCGCCGGCGCCCGCGTAGCTGTGCCCCATCACCGCCTCGCTCGCGTTGCCCGCGGCGAACAGGCCCTCGATCACGGTGCCGTCGGGCCGGAGCACCCGGGCCGTCTCGTCGGTGCGCAGGCCACCCTTGGTGCCCAGGTCGCCCGGGACGATCTTGACCGCGTAGAACGGCGGCCGGGCCAGCGGGGCCAGGTTCGGGTTGGCCAGCCGCGGGTCACCGTAGTAGCGGTCGTACGCCGAGTCGCCGCGGCCGAAGTCCTCGTCCCGGCCCGCCGCGGCGAACTCGTTGAACCTGACCACGGTCTTGACCAGGCCCTCGGCGTCCACCTCGGCCGCCTGGGCCAGCCCGGCCAGGTCGTCCGCGCGGACCACCGCCCCGGTGGCGTACCAGCGGCGGGGGAGGGCCTTGCGCGGCGGCAGGCCCGCGAACACGTACCGGTCGCGGTAGCGCTGGTCGAAGACCAGCCAGGCCGGGATGTGCGGGTTCTCCGGAGTGTTCCCGTGGTACATGGCATGCACCGCGTCGACGTACGGCGCCGACTCGTTGACGAACCGCTGGCCCGCGCCGTTGACCAGGATGCACCCGGGCAGGCTGCGTTCGGCCAGGCAGAAGTACGGCCCGCCGGGCAGCAGGATCGACGGCCCCCACCAGGCGTCGTCCATCAGCCCGGTGGCCGCGCCGAGGTCCAGGCCCGCGCGGATCCCGTCGCCGGTGTTCCCGGTGGCGCCCGTCGTCCACTCGGTCCCGATCGGCGCGCGCTGGTACTGGCGCCGCATCTCCGCGTTGCGCTCGAAGCCGCCGGTGGCGAGCAGCACCCCGCGCCGTGCCCGGATCAGCACCGGCTCGCCGCCGCGGGTGGCGCGGACCCCGGTCACCCGGCCGTCCGTCACCTCCAGGCCGGTGAGCGGGGTGTCCAGCCAGACCGGCACGCCGGCTTTCATCAGCCCGGCCCGCAGGCCGGCCGCCAGCGCCTGCCCCAGGCTAAGTGTCCGCTGTCTGAGCAGCCTGGCCCGGATGGTCCGGGCCGCGACCCGCGACGCGGCGAGAACGCCCCGCGGATGCCGTCCCAGGCTGAGCCACCGGTACTCGGCCTGGGTGATGGCCACCGGCGAGGGCAGGTAGGGGCGCGCGAGGTGGGCCAGTTCCGCGCCGAGCACCCGCCGTCCGTCAAGCGGAACGGGCTCGATACTGCGCCCCGTGGCCAGGCCTCCCGGTGCCTCGGGGTAGTAGTCGGCGTAGCCGGGCACCCAGGCGAAGCGCACGGGTGTCTTCGCCAGGACCAGGCCGAGCATCTCCGGGCCGTGCTCGAGCAGCGCCTCCCGCCGTCCGGCCGGAACCCTCTCGGCCACGTGCGCCAGGTAGGCCCGGGCCTGCCCGGCCGTATCGGCCACTCCGGCGTTGCGCAGCACCGCGTTGCCCGGCGCCCAGATCCCGCCGCCGGAACGGGCCGTTGACCCGCCGAAGGACCCGGCCTTCTCGATGACCAGGACGCTCAGCCCGAGGTGTGCCGCGGTCAGCGCGGCCGTCATCCCGGCCGCGCCACTGCCCGCCACCACGACGTCAACCTCGTCCATACTAGAACACGTTACAGTTTTGCCATCGGCTGAGGAAGGAGGCCGCCGTGCCTGGCGAGCGGGACACCGTGCCAGCCGAGATCGGGGCCGACGTGGTCGTGGTGGGTTTCGGCGCGGCGGGCGCCTGCGCGGCCCTGGAGGCCGCCGCGAGCGGCGCCTCGGCGCTGCTGCTCGACCGTTTCGGCGGCGGCGGCGCCACCGCGCTGTCCGGCGGCGTCGTCTACGCCGGCGGCGGCACCCCGCAGCAGCGCGCGGCCGGGGTGGACGACTCGCCCGGGGCGATGTTCGGCTACCTGCGCACCGAGGTCGGCGACGTCGTGCCCGCCGCCACCCTCAGGCAGTTCTGCGACGGCAGCGTGGCCATGCTGGCCTGGCTGGAGGGTCACGGCGTGCCGTTCGAGGGCAGCTTGTGCCCGGACAAGACGTCGTACCCGACCAACCGGCACTACCTGTACTACTCCGGCAGCGAGCTGTCCGCACCTGCACCGCCCGCCCCCAGGGGACACAGGACCAAGGGCCGCGGCACCTCCGGCGGCCTGCTCTACGCCAGGCTGGCCGTTGCCGTCCGCGCCGCCGGCGTCCGGGTGCTCGCCCAGACCACCGCCCGCGAGCTGATCACCGATCCTGGCGGCCGGGTCACCGGGGTGGCGTGCACGACCCTGCGCGGCGCGCCCGGCTGGGCCCGGCTGGCGCACCGCGTGCTGCACCGCTGGTCGGTCAAGCCCTACCTGTACATGCCGAAAGCCGGCCGGATCCTGCACCGCCCCGTGGCCTGGCTGGAGCGAAGCTACGGACGGCCGCTGCGGGTCGGGGCGGCCCGCGGCGTGGTCGTCGCGGGCGGCGGCTTCGCCGCGAACCGGCCGATGATGCGCCTGCACGCGCCGGCCGCGCGCGGCGGCCTGCCGCTGGCCACGCCGGGCGACGACGGCAGCGGCATCGAGCTCGGCACCGGAGCCGGCGGCGCGACCGCGTTCCTGGACCGGGTCTCGGTCTGGCGCTTCCTCAGCCCGCCGCCCGCCCTGCTTGGCGGCGTGCTGGTAGACCGCGGCGGCGACCGGGTGTGCGACGAGTCGCGCTACGGCGCCGCGCTCGGCGACGCGATCGTGCAGCGCGGCGGGCAGGCCTGGCTGCTGACCGACCGGGCCACGCTGGCCGAGGCCCGGCGCCAGCTGCGCGGGTCGACGCTGTGGTTCCAGCGGCTGCAGGCGTGGTACCTGCTGACCGCCGGCCGGGTCAGTGCCCCCACCGTCGCTGCCGTGGCGGCCCGGGCCGGCCTGGACCCGAACCGGCTGGAGGCCACCCTGGCCGCCTACAACGCCGCGGCGCGCGACCCGGCCGTGCCCGACCCGACCGGAAAGCCCGCGGCCGCGCGCCGGCCGCAGGACCAGCCGCCGTTCTCGCTCATGGACTGCTCGGTCCGCCCCCGGCTGTTCTACCCAGCGCCGGTCCTCACCCTCGGCGGCCTGGTCGTGTCCCCGGCGTCCGGCCAGGTCCTACGCCCCGACGGCACCCCGGTCGACGGCCTGTACGCGGCCGGCCGCAGCGCGGCCGGCCTGTGCTCCCGCTCCTACGTCAGCGGCCTGTCCCTGGCCGACTGCGTCTTCTCCGGCCGCCGCGCCGGCCACCACGCCGCGAAGTTCTCGGCTCTTCCCCGAACCCAGGCAGACTGACCACAGCCGATTGTCACAGGTGCCGCCTGCGGTGAGCGCGCCGTCACGGTCGCGGCCTAACGCCCGGGTCCCAACCACGGCGATGTGACTCCGTAGTGGTTCTGACCACGGCGATGTGACATCGCTGTGGTTCGGGCGCGGCGCCGCCGCCTGGCTTCCTGTCACGTCAGCCCCAGCGGACGCTCTCGCCACACCAGGGTCCCGCTCCCTGAGACCCGTTCCTCCGAGGCCCATTCCCTAGGGCGCTGCTACCGCTGCCGCCATGATCGCGGGCCGAAGTTCCCCCCATGAGGGGTATTTCGGCACCCAATGATGCGAAAGCCGCCGCCAGGACGTCCTGGCGGCGGCATTCGGCGGATCCGTTCCTCAGCCGGGTACTGCTACTTAGGCTGGGGGACGATGCGGATGTAGGGCTTGGGCTCCTGCCACTCGCCGAAGATCTCCTTGGCCTGCTCGTTGGACACCGAGCCGGCGATGATCACGTCCTCGCCCTGCTTCCAGTTGACCGGCGTGGCCACCTTGTGCTTGGCGGTCAGCTGCAGCGAGTCGACGACCCGCAGCACCTCGTCGAAGTTGCGCCCGGTCGTCATCGGGTAGACCAGGACCAGCTTGATCTTCTTGTCCGGGCCGATCACGAACACGTTCCGCACGGTGGCGTTGTCGGCCGGGGTGCGGGACGTCGCGTCGCCATAGACCTCGGCCGGCAGCATCCCGTAGAGCTTGGCCACCTTGAAGTCGTTGTCGGCGATGATCGGGTAGTTGGGCGCCGTGCCCTGGGTCTCGGCGATGTCGGCGGCCCAGCGCTCGTGGTCACCGGCGGAATCGACCGACAGGCCGATGATCTTCACGTTGCGCAGGTCGAACTCGGGCTTGATCTTGGCCATGTAGCCGAGCTCGGTGGTGCAGACCGGGGTGAAGTCCTTGGGGTGCGAGAACAGAACTCCCCAGGAGTCCCCGAGCCAGTCGTAGAAATGGATCGGCCCTTCGCTCGTCTCGGCCTCGAAGTCAGGAGCGGTGTCGCCGATGGTCAGTGGCATGGTCTTCCTTCCTTGGTTACCGCGGCATCCGTGCTTAGCACGGATCTCCCCTCCGCGCAATTTACGACATAGTCAGTAGGTAATGCTCACCCCGGAGGTGATGGCGAGGGCCTGGCAGGCGAGGATGTAGCCCTCGGCCAGGTCGCCCTCCTCCAGCACCTCGTTGTGCGCCATCTCCACCTCGCCGCTGGTGAGCTGGCAGGCGCAGGCACCGCAGATGCCCTGGCGGCAGGAGAACGGCGCGTCCAGCCCCGCGTCGATGAGCACGTCGAGCATCCGGGTGCCGGGCGGCCACGGCAGCTCGGTCACCGCGCCGTCCAGGCTGACCGACAGGGTGGCCGCGATGGCGCCGTCCTCGACCGCCGCCGCCTCGAACGGGTTCTCCGCCAGCGACAGGAACCGCTCCACGTGCACCCGCCCGCCCGGCACCCGGAGCTGGCCGAGTGCCTCGCGCACCAGCGCCAGGTAGGGATCGGGCCCGCAGATGAACGCCTCGCCGGTGGTGTACTGAGCGGCGTACGGCCGGGCCAGGGCCGCGAGCGCCGCGGCCGTGGGCACGCCGAGCAGCGAGTCCAGCCAGTGCACTACCACCAGTCGGCCGGCGAACTCAGAAACGAGCCCGCGCAGCAACCCACCGAAGATTACCGAGCGCTCGTCCCGGTTCGCGTACACCAGCAGGACGCGGCCGCGCCCGGCGTGCAGCGCCGACTTCAGGATCGACATCACCGGGGTGATCCCGCTGCCCGCGGCGAACAACAGGAAATCACCGTCCAGCGAGCGCGGGCTGAACATCCCGGCCGGCGGCAGCAGGTCCAGCACGGTCCCGGCGCGCACCCGGTCCACGATCCAGTTCGACGCGTACCCGCCCTCGGTCCGCTTGACCGTGATGGCGGGCCGCTCACCGAGCGCGGGCGAACTCGACAGCGAGTAGCACCGCGCCACCGAACCACACCGCTCCGACGGCACCCGCACCGTGACGAACTGCCCTGGCCGGCCGGAAAACTCCGAGACCAGCGACGCGGGCACGTCGAGCACCAGCGAGCACGCCTGGTCCGTCTCGCGGATCACCTCGGCCACCGGCACCTGGAAGTACTCGCGGGTCAAGGCGGTGTTACCTCGAGAGGCGGGGACACCTCGAGAGGCGGGGACACCTCGAGCCGCCCGGCCGTCACCGCGGCGTCGATGCTATCCCGCAGGCTGCCGCAGCCCTGGACCAGCGCGCTGGGCCGCCCCAGGGACACAGCGGCGGAGAACTCAGAACACGCCCGCACCGCCTCCGCGCTCCACTGCACCGAGGTGTGCTGCGGGCTGAACTTGGCGGCCAGCACACCCGCGCCGCACCGCCCGCACTCGACGGGGCAGAAGGCGGCCCGCCGCTCGTCCTCAGCCAGCATCAGCCTGCTGGGCCCGGGCCAGGTTGGCCGCCACCTCCGCCTCCCAGCCCGCCACCGCGCGGGTGGTGTCGATCTCGAACTCGAACCGCGCCACCATGTCCGGCTCGACGTCGGCCACGTCCCGGTAGAACTGCTCGTACCAGCGGCGCACCTGGTAGACCGGACCGTCCTCGGCGCACAGCAGCGGGTTGTCGATCCGTGTCTTGTGCAGCCAGATCTCCACGTCCTGCTGGAAGCCGAGCCCGACGAAGTCGGCGAACTTGGCCGCCACCCGGGCGGCCTGGGCGCCGGACAGGCCGGGCGGCCGCCGCACGATCGCGCCCCACTGCAGCAGGAACGAGGTCGGCGTGACCGGGTAGTGGCAGTTGATCAGGACGCTCTCGATGCCCATGCCGTGGTAGTCGTGCCACAGGTAGTCGATCATGTACGCCGGGCCGTAGTAGGAGGCCTCGGACCGCAGCGTGCTCTGGCCGTCATCCCCCGAGGAGTAGTTCGAGGCGCCACCCACGTCAGGCCGGGACCGCGTCTGCAGGTACTGCGACGCGATGTGCCCCTCGAAGACGTTCTTGAAGAACGTGGGAAAGGCGAAGTGGATGTAGAAGAAGTGCGCCATGTCCACCACGTTGTCGATGACCTCGCGGCAGTTCGCGCCCTCGACCAGGATGGAATCCCACGTCCACGACGTCCACTCGTCCGACGAGGCGCCCTCGATGAACGGGATCGTCACGTCGTCCGGCGGCGCGTTCCCCTCCGGGTCGTTCCAGACGAACAGGTGGCCGTTCCGCTCCAGGGTGCGCCAGGCCCGCGTCCTGGCCGCCACCGGCACCCGGCGGGCGTACGGAATCGCGGCGCACCGGCCGTCCCCGCCCCAGCGCCAGTCGTGGAACGGGCAGGCGATGGCGTCGCCCTTGACCGTGCCCTGGCTCAGGTCGCCGCCCATGTGCCTGCAGTACGCGTCCAGCACGTGCAGCGCGCCGGAAGAATCGGCGAACACCACCAGCTTGGTGCCGAACGCCGCCACCGCGTGCGGCCCGCCGTCACGGAACCGGGCCGCGAGCCCCAGGCAGTGCCAGCCGCGCGCAAACCTGGCCGGCAGCGCGCCTGCCTCGATAGTCCGAACCTGATCCATACCTCAAGACTAGAACATGTTCTAGTCTAGGCATATGGCAGCGTCCGATCAGGCAGGGCCCGACACGCAGGCAGAAAGAGCTACGCAGGCCGTTATCGCGGCAGTCGCCGAGCTGCTCCCCGTCTTCAGGCAGCGCGCCCAGGAGACCGAGGACGCCCGCGTCGTCCCGGCCGAGTCGGTCAAGTCGCTCGAGGAGACGGGTTTCTTCCGGCTGCTCCAGCCGAAGTCCGCGGGCGGCCTGGAGGCGGACCCGGTCACGTTCTTCACCGCGGTCCGGCTGATCGCCAGCGCCTGCGGGTCCACCGGCTGGGTCGCCTCGGTGATCGGCGTGCACCCCTGGCAGCTCGCCCTGTTCCCGCGGCAGGCCCAGGACGACGTCTGGGGTGCCGACCCGGCCACCCGGATGTCCTCGTCCTACGCCCCGACCGGCAAGGCTAAGCGAGTGAAGGGGGATGGGGAGGTGGGTGGGGGCTACACGCTGAACGGACGCTGGAGCTTTTCCTCCGGCTGCGACCACGCCAGCTGGGTCTTGCTCGGCGGCATCGTCACCGACGACGAGGGCAAGCCCGTGGACTTCTGCACGTTCCTGCTGCCGGCCAGCGACTACACCATCGACGACGTGTGGGACACGGTCGGCCTGCGCGGCACCGGCAGCAACGACATCGTGGTGGACAACGCCTTCGTCCCCGGGTACCGGGCGCTGAGCTTCACCGGCGTCACCAAGATCGCCTGCCCGGGCCACCAGGTCAACACGGGGCCGTTGTACCGCATCCCGTTCAGCTCCATCTTCTCCTACGCGATCACCACGCCGATCATCGGCATGGCGACGGGTGCGTACGCCGCCCACGTCGACTACCAGCGCCAGCGGGTCCGCGCCTCCTACGTCGGCCAGCGGTCGGCCGAGGACCCGTTCGCGCAGGTCAGGATCGCCGAGGCCGCGGCGCTGATCGACGCCGCGTGGCTGGCCCTGGAGCGGGACATGACCGAGCTGATGGACCACGCCGGAAACGACCGCAAGATCCCGCTGCCGCTGCGGCTGCGCACCCGGCGAGACCAGGTGACCGGCACCGGCCAGGCCATCCGCGCAGTCGACCTGCTGTTCGAGAACTCCGGCGGGCGGGCGCTGAAGCTGGGCACGCCGATCCAGCGGTTCTGGCGGGACGCGCACGCGGGCCGGGTGCACGCGATCAACGACCCGGAACGGGCGCTATCCACGTTCGGCCGCGGCGAGCTCGGCCACGACATGCCCCCGGACGCGATGTTCTGACCAGGAAGGCCGCACGAACATGCACCTGCACTACGACGAAGCCGGCAGCCACACAACCACCCCGGTCGTCATGCTGCACGGCGGCGGCCCCGGCGCATCCGGAATGTCCAACTTCAAGAACAACCTGCCCGCCTTCGCCGAACACTTCCGCACCCTGGTCGTCGACCAGCCCGGCTACGGCAAGTCCGGCAAGCCGCCAATAACAGGCAACTACTTCACCTTCGCCGCCACCGCGCTGAAAGACCTCCTCGACGAGCTGGGCATCGACCAGGCACACCTGGTCGGCAACTCCCTGGGCGGGGGCACCGCGGTCCGCTTCGCGCTCGAGAACCCCGAACGCGTCGGCCGCCTCGTCCTGATGGGACCCGGCGGGCTGTCCCTCAACGTGTTCGCCCCGGACCCGACCGAGGGCGTCAGGCGCCTGGCCGAGTTCGGCGCGCCGCCGGGCCCGAGCCGGGAGAAGATGGCGGCGTTCCTCCGCACGCTGGTCTTCGACCAGCGCCTGGTCACCGACGAGCTGATCGACGAGCGCTACGCCAAAGCCAGCGACCCCGGCTCGCTGCAGGCGATGGCCTCGATGGGCGCCTCGTTCTTCGACCCGGCCTCCTACGAGCAGGGGCTGCTGTGGCGAGAAGCGCATCGGCTCAGACACCGGGTGCTGCTGATCTGGGGCCGCGAGGACCGGGTCAACCCGGTCGACGGCGCGCTGGTGGCGATGAAGCTGATCCGCCGGGCCCAGCTGCACGTGTTCGGCGGCTGCGGGCACTGGGTGCAGCTGGAGAAGGCGGCCGAATTCAACCGGCTGGCGATCGAGTTCCTGAACGGAGACACCCCATGATCTCCTCGCTCGGCTACCTGCGCATCGAGTCGGCCGACGTCGCCGCCTGGCGCGAGTTCGGCGTGAAGATCCTCGGCATGACCGAGGGGCGTGGTCCCGAAGCAGAGGCGGTCTACCTGCGGATGGACGAATTCCCGGCCCGTTTGGTAATAATTCCCGGATCAGCCGACCGCCTCCTCGCCTCGGGCTGGGAGGTCGCCGGCACCCAGGCGCTGGCCGCGGTCGGCCGCGCCCTGGCCGACGCCGGCGTCCCGTACAAGACCGGCACCGACGACGAGCTGGCCGCCCGCCGGGTGGGCGCGATGCTCAAGCTCGAGGACCCGGCGGGCCACGCCCTCGAGGTGTTCTGCGGCGCCGCCCTGGACAGCCGCCCGTCGGTCAGCCCGTACGGGAACCGCTTCGTAACCGGCGACCTGGGCCTGGGCCACGTGGTGCTGCCGGTCCCGGCCGGGGACGAGGCCGCGTTCGGCTTCTGGACCGAGGTCCTCGGCTTCCGGCTGCGCGACTCGATGCGCATGCCGGCCGAGTTCTTCGGGGGCCAGCCCGGCGACCCCCCGGTCTGGTTCCGCTTCCTCGGCTGCAACGCCCGGCACCACTCGCTGGCCCTGGCCCCGGTCCCGGCGGGCCCCGGCATCGTGCACCTGATGATCGAGACCGCCTCGCTGGACGACGTGGGCCGGGCGCTGGACCGGTGCGCCCGCCGCGGCGCCCAGGTGTCGGGCTCGCTCGGGCGGCACGCCAACGACCTGATGGTGTCGTTCTACGTGCGCACTCCCGGCGGGTTCGACGTCGAGTACGGCACCGACGGCCGGCTCGTCGACGACGCCACCTGGATCAGCCGGGAGAGCACCGCGGTCAGCCTGTGGGGCCACAGCTTTGCCCCCCCAGGCTGAGGAATTCCGGCAGGTCCTCGGGCACTTCTGCACCGGCGTCACGGTCATCACCACGCACGGCCCGGCCGGGTTCGCCTGCCAGGCCTTCGCCGCGCTGTCGCTGGCGCCGCCGCTGGTGCTGTTCTGCCCCAGCCGCACCTCGGCCACCTGGCCGGTTATCGAGCGGGCCGCGCATTTCTGCGTCAACGTGCTGGCGGACGGGCAGCAGGAGCTGGCCAGGAGGTTCGGGACCACGGGGACGGACAAGTTCGCCGGGGTGCCCTGGTCACCGTCGCCGTCGGGTCCGGTCCTGGACGGCGCGCTGACCTGGGTCGAGTGTGCCGTCGAGGCGGTCCACGAGGCCGGCGACCACTTCCTGGTCACCGGCCGGGTCACCGCATTGGGCCCGAGCCGCGCGGGCCGCCCGCTGCTGTTCTACCGCGGTCGGTACGCGGCCACCGATCCGGGGAGCGGGCCGACCGAGGTGGTCGACACGCTGCTGGCCTGGCCGCGGCACGCCGACTGGATGTAAAACCGGGCGCGCCGGGGGAGGGGACCGGGCGCGCCCGAGCTTAGTATTCGGTGTCGATGCCGGCCAGTGCGGTCTGCACCTCGGCCAGCGGCCCGCGCAGCTGCATCATCTTCAGCATCTTGCCGCCGATCTTGACCTTGCCCTGGGTGAACGCCTTCTGCCCGTCCAAGTCACCCCGGTTGACCTGCGCCGACGTCTCGTAGGTCTGCCGGATCGTGACGTCGGGCCCGTCCAGGTCGCCCAGGCCGGCCGCCGCGCCGCCGTCCTCGATCCGCAGCCAGTAGCGGATCTCACCGTCGCGCGGCGCGTCGGAGATCACCATCTGGATGGTCGCGTTCTTGCCCTTCATCGCCCCGCGCACCGCGTCCCCGGCCAGCGCGTCGTTGTAGGCGTCGATCCATTCCTGGGACAGGTACTTGACCGGCATCGCTGCTCATCTCTTCCCTGGCGACCAAGCGCTTGCTCGGGAAGCCTAGCGGGACCAGTGACCGTCGTCAACGGCGCACAAGCATGATCCCGAACGGCCCGGGCGCGTGCCCTTCCACCCGCCTCTTGCCCCCCTTGGGCCGCACGCCTCCCCGGCTCTTGCCCCCTTACCTCCATCCGCTTTCCCCAGCTCTTGCCCTACGCGTTAGTAACCGCTAACGTGTTGACGTGCCTGACCTGGTGGCTGCGGTCGCGGAGCCAAACCGGCGTCGCCTGCTGCAGCTGCTTGGTCCCGGCGAGCAGACGGTGAGCCAGCTGGCCAGTCACTTCACCGTGAGCAGGTCGGCGATCTCGCAGCACCTGGGCGTGCTCGCCGACAGCGGGCTCGTCGCGAGCCGGCGGGCAGGAAAATTCCAGTACTACCGCTTGAACGCCAGGGGGATGGCCGCGCTCCGGGCCGAACTCGACTCGTTCTGGACCCGTGAACTCGATCAGCTCGTCCGCGACGCACGGGCCGTGCCCTAAAGGAGACATCGATGCCGTTCGAGAAGTCGGTCCTCGTCCCGCTGAACGCCGACGAGACCTTCGCCCTGATCACCCAGCCGGACCGGCTGCGCCGCTGGCAGGTGATCACCGCGCGCGTCGACCTGCGGGCCGGCGGGGAGTACCGGTGGACCGTCATTCCCGGGAACTCGGCCGCCGGCACCTTCACCGAGGTGGAGCCGGGCCGCCGCGTCGTGTTCACCTGGGGCTGGGAGGGGTCGGCGGAGCTGCCGCCGGGCGCGTCGACCGTGATCATCACGCTGGAGCCCGCCGCGGGCGGGACCATGGTCCACCTGATGCACGAGGGGCTGTCCGGCGAGCAGGAGGCCAGCCACGCCGCGGGCTGGACGCACTACCTCGGCCGGCTGGCCACCGCGGCCACCGCCGGGGACGCCGGGCCCGACGAGTGGGCGGCCAAGCCTGACCTGGATCCACTGAGCTCCGCCGAGGCCACGCTGGCCATCTGCCAGCGGATCCTGCGGGGCGTCGCCGAGGACGATTACCATAGGGCCACGGTGTGCACCGAGTTCGACGTGACGCAACTGGCCGATCACCTGATCGGATCGGTCACGTACCTCTGTGCCGCGGCGGGCGGCGAGCCCGGTGCCGGTCCCGTTACCAGTCCGCTCGAGGCGCGGGTCGCCACGGCGGCCCAGGCCACGCTCGAGGCCTGGCACGTCCGCGGGCTCGACGGCACGGTCAAGGTCGGCCCGCACGAGATGCCCGCCGGCGCCGCCCTGGGCATCTTGTCCATCGAGTTCCTGGTCCACGCCTGGGACTTCGCCCAGGCCACCGGGCAGCAGGTCGCCGTCTCCGACGAGGTGGCCCAGCACGTCCTCGGCCTGGCCCGCCAGATCATCACACCGGAAGCCCGGGGTGGCGGAAGCTTCGCCGACCCGATCGAGGCCGGCCCGGACGCTGGCCTGCTCGACAGGCTCATCGCCTTCACCGGCCGAACCAATACCCAGTAGGGGGAATCAGTTATGCCAGAACGCACCTCATACACCCAGGGCACGCCGAACTGGGCGGACCTGCCGACCAGCGACCAGGCCGCGGCCAAGGCGTTCTACGCCGGGCTGTTCGGCTGGACCTACGACGATCAGCCCATGGGCGAGGGGCAGGTGTACTCGCTGGCGATGCTCGGCGGCCACCAGGTCGCCGCCATCTCGACGCAGCCGGCCGAGATGGCCGCCGCGGGCGCCCCGCCGATGTGGAACACCTACCTCGCCGTGGACTCGGTGGACGAGGCCACCGCCAAGGTCGAGGCCGCGGGCGGCAAGGTCGCGATGGCGCCGTTCGACGTCATGGACGCCGGGCGGATGTCCTTCGTCATGGACCCGTCCGGCGCGCCGGTCGCGCTGTGGCAGGCCAATCAGCACATCGGCGCCACGCTGGTGAACGAGCCCGGCGCGATCAACTGGAACGAGCTCATCACCGCCGACCCCGGAGCGACCAAGTTCTATGCCGACGTGCTCGGCCTGACCACCGAGAGCATGGACATGGGCGAGGGTCATCCGTACACGGTGTTCAAGTCCGGCGACGCGATGGTGGGCGGCTCCATGCCGCCGCAGATGCCGGGCGTGCCCAGCCACTGGCACGTGTACTTCGGCACCGCCGACGCGGACGCCACCGCGGCCAAGGCGGCCGAGCTCGGCGGGTCGGTCATCGTCCCGCCGTTCGACACCCCGGTCGGGCGCATCGCCGTGCTCAGCGACCCGCAAGGCGCGATGTTCAGCGTGATCAAGAACGCACCCCCGGCCTAGCCATGCAGATGCCCAAGCCCAGCGAGGACGACAAGGAGTTCTTCCGGTCGATCCTCCCCGGGGACCCGGAGGTCGAGGTCAAGCCGATGTTCGGCAACCTCGGCGCGTTCGTGCACGGCAACATGTTCGCCGGGCTGTTCGGGTCCTCGGTGGGCGTCCGGCTGGCCGAGCCCGACGCCGCTGTGCTGTCCGCCGTCGACGGGGCCGGGCCGTTCGGCCCGGCCGAGCGCCCGATGGGGGGCTACCTCAGCCTCCCATCGGGGATGGACCCGGACCTGGCCGCCCAGTGGGTGGAGAAGGCCCGGGTCCACGTCGGCGCGCTGCCGCCCAAGGTGAAGAAGCCCGCCAGGAAGAAGTCAGCCCCGGCCGGCTAGCCCCGGCCGGCTAGCCCTGGCCGGCTAGCCCTGGCCGGCTAGCCCCGACCAGCTAGCGGAGCGCGGCCGCTACCGCGTCGTGCAGCGTGGTGGCGGGCCTGCCGATGAGCTGGCGCAGGTGCCCACTGTCCACAAACAGGTCGCCGCGGGCCAGCCCGCGGTCCGCGTCGGCCAGGGTCACCGCGGCGGCCTCGGGCAGGCCGGCCCCGGCCAGCAGCCGCGCGTACTCGTCCTCGGGCAGGTCGAGGTAGCCGACCGGCTGGCCGGCCTGGGTGCCGATCTCGGCCGCGAGCTCGGCGAGGGTGAACGCCTCGTCCCCGCCGAGCTCGTAGGCGCGGCCCTCGTGCCCGTCACCGGCCAGGACCGCGGCCGCCGCGGCCGCGTAGTCGGCCCGGGTGGCCGCGCTGACCCGGCCGTCGCCCGCGCTGCCGACCAGCGAGCCGCGCTGCAGGATCGCCGGGATCTGGGCGGTGTAGTTCTCGAAGTACCAGCCGTTCCGCAGCAGCGCGTAGCTGAGCCCGGAGGCGCGCAGCGCCGCCTCGGTGGCCTGGTGCTCCGCGGCCAGCCGCATGGTGGTGGTGCCCGCGTTGGCGATGCTGGTGTAGGCGAGCAGCCCGGCCCCGGACCGGGCGGCGGCGTCGATGGCGTTCCCGTGCTGCTCCGCCCGCCGCCCCGGCTCGCTCGCGGAAATGAGCAGGACCCGGTCCGCGCCGCGGAACGCGGCGTCGAGGCTGGCCGGGTCGTCGTAGTCGATGGCCAGGACCCGCACGCCGCGGTCGGCCAGGTCCTTGACCTTGGTAATGTCCCGGCCCGCCGCGGTGATGTCCCCGGCCGGGACGCCCTGGCGGAGCAGGTCCCGCACGACGAGCCAGCCGAGGTGACCGGTGGCACCGGTGATGACGTATGACATGTCAGGCTCCTTTTCTGATTACCCACGCCAACCCGGAGTCGTCCAGGGCACTTCCCACTAGGAAGTACCCACTTTGAGGTAAGGTACTTGCGTGGAGGTTAGTAACCAGGTAGCAAGGCCGCTGTGGGAGTATTTTCCTGACCGGGTGCTGCCGTCCGGGTGTCAGAGCCGGGTGGTCCTCGACCACGTCACCAGCAAGTGGGGCGTGCTCGTCCTAGTCGCGCTGGCAGAGGAGACGCTGCGCTGGGGGGAGCTGCGCCGCCGCGCCCAGGGCATCAGCGAGAAGATGCTCGCCCAGACGCTGCGCACCCTGGAGCGCGACGGGCTGGTGCACCGGGACGCCCAGCCAGTGATCCCGCCCCGGGTGGACTACAGCCTCACCGGCCGCGGCCGTGAGCTGGCCGCCCTCCTGCTACCGCTGGTGGAGTGGACCGTGGTCCACGCCGAGGAGATCCTCGGCCCGGCCTAACCCATGGATACCGCCGAGATCGAGGTCTTCCTGGTGCTGGCCGAGGAGCTGCACTTCGGCCGGACCGCGGAGCGGCTGCGGCTGCCGCAGCCCCGGGTCAGCCGGCTGGTGGCCGCGCTGGAGCGCCGGGCGGGCGGGGCCCTGTTCGAGCGGACCAGCCGCCGGGTCCGGCTGACCCCGCTCGGCCAGCAGCTGGCCGGCCAGCTGCGGCCCGCCTACGCGCAGCTGACCGCGGCCCTCGACGACGCCCGGGCGGCCGCCACACAGGCGGCGGGCGTGATCAGGGTCGGGTTCTCGCCCACCTCGAACATGACCGCGCTGACCCGGCTGGCCGAAGCCTTCGAGGCCCGCCACCCCGGCAGCCGGGCCGTGCTGGATGTGGTCTCCAATTTCGACCCGTACTCGGCGCTGCGCCAAGGCGAGCTCGACGTGCTGGTCAACTGGCTGGCCGTGGACGAGCCCGACCTCACCGCCGGGCCGGTGCTCGAGTACCGGGACCGGGTGCTGGCCGTGGCCCGCGCCGACCCGCTGGCTACACGCGCCTCGGTCACGCTCGAGGACCTGGCCGACCGGGAGGTGGCGCGGATGACGCCGTCGTTCCCGCCCGCGCTGAACGACGCCATCTTCCCGCCGCGCGCCCCCTCGGGCCGGGAAATCCGCCGCGGCCCGCCGGTGCGCAGCATCCACGAGCTGGTGTCCCTGGTGGCGCGCGGCCAGATCGTGCACCCGACGGCGAGCGGGATCCCGATGTTCACCCGCGACGACATCGCGCTGGTCCCGATCACCGGCCTGCCGCCGCTGCCGCTCGGGCTGATCTGGGTCACCGCGCACGAGAACGCCAGGATCCGGGCCCTGGCCGAGATCGCCCGATCGATTGGCTGACGGCGCGGATCGATGCGCATTTTGCCGTTGACCGGCCGGCCGAGCTGGGCCAGGCTGGCCCCTATGATCCTGATCATCGGAGCGGGCAGCCGGACCGGACGGGAGCTTGTCCGGCTGGTGCGCGAGACGGGGGCGCCGGTGCGAATGCTCGCCCGTTCGGCCCCCGGACCTGACGAAGTCGCCGGTGACCTGGCCGATCCGGCCAGCCTGGACCGGGCCATGGCCGGGGCGGACGCGGTGTTCCTGCTGTCCTCGGCCGCGCCCGCCGAACTGGCCTGGCACCGCAACGCGATCGAGGCCGCGGCCCGCGCCGGAGTCGGCCACCTGGTCCGCAGCTCGATCCTGGGCGCCGACCCGGCCTCGCCGGCCCGGTTCATGCGCGACCACGGCCAGGCCGACGAGCTGCTGCAGGCCTCCGGGGTGCCGTTCACGATCCTGCGGCCGAATTTCTACATGCACAACGTGACCGAACTCTGGCCGCCGTCCCTGGACCCGCAGGGCAACTATTACGCCCCGGCCGGGCAGGCCAGGATCAGCATGGTCGACGCCCGCGATGTGGCCGCGGTCGCCGCCCGGGTGCTCGCCGCGAACCCGGCCGGCCGGGCCGTCGACGTGACCGGGCCGGAGCCGCTCAGCCACGCCGAGGCGGCCGCCAAGCTGGCCGCCAGCCTCGGCCGCCCGGTGCGGTACGTGCCGGTCGACGACGCCGCGGCCCGGTCAGGAATGCTCGCCGCCGGCGTCGGTGAATGGCTGGCCGACGGGCTGATCGAGCTGTACCAGGACTACCGGCGGTCCGGCCCGGACGGGTACGCCGCCCGGGTGCACGGCACGGTCCGCGACCTGACCGGGACCGGACCGCGCACCCTGGATCAGGCCCTGGCCAACCCCTGACGGCGCGGCTCCCCGGGATTGTCGGCGGCGCGGGTTAGCTTGGCCGCTGGACCCTCCGAACCCCCGGGAGCCCGCCATGCTCGGCCATGACCACGCGCTGTCCGGCGCCCTGGCCTTCGTCGCCGTCGCGCCCCTGCTGCCCGTCAGCGGCACCTAGCTGGCGGTGGCGGCGGCGCTTACCGCGGGCGCGGGGATCCTGCCCGACCTGGACGAGCCCGGGTCCACCATCGCCCGCACCTTCGGCTTCCTGACCGGGGCCTTTGCCTGGATCGTGCACCGGCTCAGCGGCGGCCACCGGAAGGGCACGCACAGCCTGCCCGGCCTCGGGCTGCTGACGGTCGCCGCGCTCTGGGCCGGGTCGTGGCAGCGGAGCGCCGCGGCCAGCCTTCAGCACGGGGAGCTGTGGTGGCACCTGGTCCCGGCCGGGCTCATCATGGCCCTGCTGTTCTCGGCCGGGCTCCGCGCCGTGTATATCGGCGGCCATCACGGCGACCTGTCCGGCATCGCGCTGGCCGCCCTGGTCCTCTGGAAGGGCTGGGACCTGGTCGAGGTGACCCCGTGGCACGTGCCGGTCCTGGCCGTGTCCGTCGCCCTCGGCACGCTCGCCCACGTGGCCGGGGACATGCTCACCCGCGACGGGTGCCCGCTGCTGTACCCGGTCAGCCGCTATGAGTTCGGCCTGCTGCCCGAACCGATCCGGATCACCACCAGCAAGCTCGCCGGGCGCTGGGTCATCTCCCCGCTGCTGCTCGCCGGCCTGGCCTGCTTCATCTACCGCGACGCCGCCCCCGCCCTGACCACGGCCGCGTCCGGGGGCTGGCCCTGATATCACCCCGGGCGCGCGGGCGGCCCGTGGCTGTGCAGGACTTTGGTCTTGTCCTTGTTCCAGGCGGTAGTGGTGCCGTCGGGGTTGACGGCCAGGGTCCAGCCCCACCGGTGGATCACCACCTGGTGGTGGAACGGGCACAGCAGCACGCAGTCCTTCACCGACGTCGTGCCGCCGTTGGCCTTGTGCCGGGTGTGGTGCACCTGGCAGGCGCCGGCGGGCTGGCTGCAGCCGCCGGCCCACTGGCAGTGCCGGTCCCGCAGCAGCACCGCGTTGCGGATCCCGGCCGGGACCGTCTCGGCGTACCCG
>WNGE01000120.1_pt1 | contig 88532 bp, 80 predicted proteins | sample 5400651 | NCBI WGS metagenome assembly WNGE01 (sample SAMN13153370, study PRJNA577476) | soil metagenome | isolation source: 60 cm soil or saprolite under grassland replicate 2 | place: USA:California | collected 2016-06-15 | reverse complement strand
GGCGTCCGGTCGTTGCTCCCGACCAGCTCGTCTAAGGTCGGCAGCGTGGTGGGCAACTGCGGCACCCGGCCGGCGCGCCCCTCGAACACCGGAAGGAAAGGGCGAGTTCCACGCACGTCCGAGGCGTGGGTGAACCCGAACTCCTCCTCCAGCTCGTAGGCGTGGGCGTTCATCTGCCAGCCGGCGGCGCCGTGCGTGCGCGCCGGGACGCCGAAGATCTCGTGGAATCGCTCGACCGCCCGGCTCATCTGCTCCCGCGTCCAGTCGCGGTCCCGGGTCGTGACATTGTCCTGCCACAGGACGTGGTCGTAACCGTGGACGCCGACCTCGAAGCCGGCGTCTCGGACGCCGCGCAGGATGTCCGCGCAGGAGCGGCCGATGTCGGGCCCCGGCAAGAGCGTGCCGTATAACAACGTGCGGATGCCGTAGTGCTCGACCGCCGAAGTGCGCGAGACTTTTCTCACGAACCCGGGCCGGAAGACGCGGCGGATGGCGCGTCCGGTGTGATCTCTCCCCAGCGAAAAAAGAAACGTCGCGCCCGCCCCGTGCCTCTTCAAGACCTCCCGGAGGCGCCGCACGCCTTCGCGCGTGCCGCGGGAAGTGTCGACGTCGACCTTCAGCGCGAGCTTCACGCCCGGGCGCGGCTCAATCGGCGACGAGCTCGCGGGCTTCGGCGACGTGCGTGCGGTAGGCGTCGAAAATCCCCCGGAGAGCGTCTTCCATGTTCACCTGCGGCTTCCAGCCGAGGTCCTGCATGGTGTTGTCGATCTTCGGCACCCGATTCTGCACGTCCTGGTACCCGGCGCCGTAGTAGGCGCTCGACGTGGTCTCCACCAGCTCGACGCGGGCGGCGTTCTCCCTGTACTCGGGATATTGGGCGGCGAGCTTCAGCATCATCCCGGCCACTTCGCGCACCGAGCAATCGTTGGCAGGATTGCCGATGTTGTAGATCTGTCCGCTCGCCTTGTCGTCCCTGTTTTCCACGATCTTCATCAGGGCATCGATTCCGTCGTCGATGTAAGTGAACGTGCGCTTCTGGTGGCCGCCGTCGACCAGGTTGATCGGCTCCCCGCGCACGATGTGACCGAGGAATTGGGTGATCACGCGCGAGCTGCCTTCCTTGGCGGTGGAGATGTTGTCGAGGCCCGCGCCGATCCAGTTGAACGGCCGGAACAACGTGTAATCGAGATCCTCCATCTGGCCGTAGCCGTGGATCACCCGGTCCATGAGCTGCTTGGAGCAGGCGTAGATCCACCGCGGCTTGTTGATCGGTCCGTAGATCATCTCGGAGCTGTACGGGTCGAACTCCGCGTCCCGGCACATGCCGTACACTTCGGAGGTCGAGGGAAACAGCAGGCGCTTTTTGTGCTTCACGCAGGCTCGTACGATCGGCAGGTTGGCCTCGAAGTCGAGCTCGAACACGCGGAGGGGTTGCTGCACGTAGCTGGCTGGCGTGGCGATAGCCACCAGCGGCATCACCACGTCGCACTTGCGGATGTGGTACTCCATCCACTCCTTGTTGATGGTGATGTCCCCCTCGAAGAAGTGGAACCGGGGATTGGCGGAGAGATCGGCCACGCGTTCGGAAGCCATGTCCATCCCGAAGACGTGCCAGTCGGTCGTGTCCATGATGCGCTTGGACAGGTGATGACCGATGAAGCCGTTGACGCCCAGGATCAGGATTTTCTTCATGGAGGCCCTTCCGGGAGCGCGAGCGTGCCGCCGTGTTTCGCGTTCAGCGTTTCCGCGTCGAGACGTCTGCCATCCAGCTCGGCGTCGAGGACTTTCAGCAGACCGCCATCGCCGCAGCGCGCCACCAATCCGCCGTTCTCGACCATGAGCGTCGGAGGGCCGGGCGCGCTTTCGTTCTGCACGAGCGTGCGCCAGACCGCCAGACGTCCCGCGGCAGTATCGCAGAACGCGCCGGGATACGGCCGTGTCACCGCGCGCACCAGGTTATGGATCTCGCGCGCGGAGCGCGTCCAGTCGATGGCCCCGTCCTCGGGTCTCCTGCCCCCGAAATAGGAACCCTTCGAGAGGTCCTGGGGCGTCAACTTCGCCGTACCGGCAACGAGTGCCGGCAGACTGCGGTGGAGCGTCATTTCCGCCGCCACGGCGACCTTCTCGAACACTTCGCGTGCCGTGTCGTCGGGGAGGATCGGAACCGCGATCTGGTCTACGATGTCGCCGCCGTCCGGCTTTTCGCTCATCGCGTGCAGCGTCGCACCGGTCTCGGTCTCGCCGTTGATGATGGCCCAGTTGACCGGCACGCGGCCGCGATATTTGGGCAGCAGCGACCCGTGCACGTTGTACGCGCCGCGGCGGGCCGCCGCGAGGAGCGGCGCGTTCAGGATCTGCCGGTAATAGAACGAGAACAGAAAATCGGGGTCGCAGGCGCGCACGCGAGCGAGCACGTCCGCCGCGTTGGGGTCGGCCGGCGCCACCGTCGGCACGCCATGCTCGAGCGCGCGATTCCGTACGCTCCCGAACCACACGTTTTCTCCGGGGTTGTCCTCGTGGGTCAAGACCAGCTTCACGTCCACGCCCTGGGCCAGAAGTACGGACAGACAGCGGACGCCGACGGTGTGGTAGGCGAAGACCACGGCGCTCGTCACTCGCGGACGTCCTCGGTCTCCAGGATCGCAGCGATCAGGTAGCGCGGGCGCTGGCGGACTTCCTGGTAGATGCGGCCGATGTACTCGCCGAGCATGCCGATGCCGAACAGCGCGATGCCGATGAAGAAGAAGGCCACACCGAACAACGTGAACAGTCCGCCTTCTTCGGGACCGATGATCAGGCGGCGCGCCGCGAGGACCACCACCAGCACGGCGGAAGCGAGGGACACCACCATGCCCAGCATCGAGAAGAGTTGCAGAGGCACGACGGAAAAGCCGGTCATCAGGTCGAAGTTCAAGCGGATGAGCCGGTAGGCCGAATACTTGGATTCGCCGGCGGCGCGCTCCTCGTGCTTCACGACGACTTCCGTGGGGCGCTGCGCGAAGGAATACGCCAGCGCCGGAATGAACGTGTTCATTTCCTGGCACTGGTTGATGGTATCCACGACGCGGCGGCTGTAAGCGCGCAGCATGCTGCCCTGATCGGTCATCCGGATGCGGGTGATGCGCTCGCGAAGCCAGTTCATCGCGCGCGAGGCGGCGCGCCGCCACAACTTGTCGTCTCGCTTCTCGCGAATCGAGCCGACGTAGTCGTAGCCCTCGTCCATCTTCGCCAGCAGTTTCCCCGCTTCCTCCGGCGGATTCTGAAGGTCCGCGTCCAGCGTCATTACGCGCTGCCCGCGCACGTGAGCAAAGCCGGCCAGGATCGCGCGGTGCTGGCCGAAGTTGCCGTTGAACAGAATCACGCGCGTCACGTCGGGTCGCTCCGCATGCTGGTCGGCCAGCAACGCCCTCGAGCGGTCGCGCGAGCCGTCGTCCACGAAGACGATTTCGTACGGCGTCTTCAGCGCATCGAGCGCCGGATACAGGCGCGCGAACAGCGCCGGCAGCGAGTCTTCCTCGTTGTAGACCGGGATGACGACGGAGACGTCGGGGTTTGTCATGGCGCGAGCATGGGAGAGAGCACGTCCGAGACCGCGCCGCAGACGCGCTCGACGTCGGCGTTGCTCATCGCGGGGAAGAGCGGCAGCGTCACGGTCGAGCGGCCGATCCGTTCCGCTGCCGGATACTGGCCCTCCCGGAAGCCGAGCGAGCGGTAGAGCGCGAACAGGTGCATGGCCGGGTAGTGCACGCCGACCCCGACCTTCTTCGTCCTCATGCGCTCGATGAACTCGCCGCGGGTGATCTTCATTCGATCCAGCGGGAGCAGCGGCTGGAACATGTGCCAGTTCGACTGTTCGAAATCCTCTGGCGGAAGCTCGCAGCCGACATCATGGTCCCAATGCTCGAAATAATGCTTCGCCAGGGCGCGGCGTCTTGCGTTGAACCCCTCCAGCTTCGGCAATTGAAGGAGTCCGATCACCGCGGCGATGTCGGTCAAATTCGACTTGCCTCCCAGCACGTCCACGTCCATGCCGCCGTCGGCAAAGCGCGTGACGCCTTGCAGGCGCAGCTTTTCGAGCAGGTGTGCCTCGTCCTCGGTGTTCACGACGAGACACCCGCCTTCGGCGGTGGTCAAGTTCTTGTTCGCCTGAAAGCTGACGGCCACCAGGTCGCCGAATGAGCCGATCTCCCGGCCCCTCCAGTTCGCCCCCATGGACTGCGCCGCGTCCTCGATCACGCGCAGCCCGTGTCTGCCGGCGAAGGCGTAAAGCCGGTCGCGATCCACGGGCAGGCCGGCCAGGTCCACCGGAATGACCGCGCGGGTTTTCTCCGTGACCGCCGGCTCGGCCATTTCGAGGTCGATGTTGCGCGTGGTCCGGTCGGCGTCGACGAACACCGGCGTCGCGCCCACTTCGAGGATGGCGTTGGCGGTTCCGACCCAGGAAAGCGGCGTGGTGATGACTTCGTCGCCCGGTCCGATCTTGCACAGACGCAGGGCCAGCTGCAATGCCGCAGTGGCGGAATTGAGCACCCGCACCGGCCGGCCGCCGTACCGCTTCGACAAGGCCGCTTCGAATTCCTTGACCTTGGGCCCGCTCGTGATCCAGCCCGACCGCAGAACGTCGCCGACTGCACGGATCTCGGCCTCGTCGATCGATGGCCGGGTGAATGGGAGGAAATCCATTTGAGCGGCCATGATCAGACCACGACGCGGGCGAGACTCTTCACGGTTTCCGGACCACGATGCGCCGCGGCGCCCGGTCGATGACCTGCATCGGCACCTCGAGCTTCTGGAGGGAAGCGAAACTCTCGGGATCCGTCACGGCGACCCCCTGCGGCAGCTCGCGCCAGAGCCGCCCGAAAGCCGGCAGATCGTGGACCCATTTCTGCGGCTCCTGTCGCTCCCCCAAATCGAACTCGCTCACGTAGTCCACCAGCGTCACGGTGCGCTTCATATAGAAAGGCAGAGTCTGGTCGTAATAATTCACCGCGAAAAGAGGGGTGTCGGAGCGGATCATGGGGCGCAGCTTCCGGGCCAGCGTCGCGCTCGACACGAGCGGCGAGTAGCTTTGATAGCCGAGGATCGCGGCGTTCAAGAATAAGAGCGACCCGGCCGCGAGCCACAGAACGGATTGCAACTCGCGATGGGCCGCAGAAGCCCGAGCGGCGACCGCTCCCGCGAGCGCAAACGCGAGCGAGCCCGCGAAGGCCCAGTGGGAGAACGCCCGATTGATCTCCATCGGCGTCCTGGCATCGCCGGTCGAGCCGAAGATCAGCACTCCCACGGCGATCGCTGCCAGGAACACGGCGATGGCGATGGCATGGCGCCGCATCGAGCCGGGTTTCGCCGCGGCGAGCACCTGCGCCAGCAGGAGCGCGAGTGCCGGAAACACGGGAAGGATGTAGCTGGGCAGCTTGGAGCCCGAGACGCTGAAGAAGACGAAGATGAAGACCGACCAGATCAGGAGAAAGCGGTTGGTCTGAAACCTCGCGGTGTCGAGACGCCAGCCGCGCCGGACGATCTGCGGCAGGAGCGTGGTCCAGGGCAGCAGCCCCGCCACCAGCAGCGGAAGGAAGTAGTACAACGCTCCGGCGCGATGATGCTCGGTGGTCAGGAAGCGCTCGAGGTGCTCGTGGACGAAATAGAAATCGGCCCATTCCGGATTCCGGCGCGCCACCAGCACGTGCCAGGGCACGGAGAGCGCCGCGAAGATCGGGAAACCGGAGAACCAGCAGAGGCGCGCCCACGGGCGCCAGTCGCGGCAGATCGCGCTGTAGAAAAACAGCACCGCGCCCGGCAGAACCACACCGATGAGCCCTTTGCTCAACAGGGCACCGGCCATCGCCGCCCAGACGATCCCCATCCACCGGCGCGTCTCTCCCCGGGTGGCGCCGTCGTGCTGGGCGCGGAGAAATCCGCACAGCGCGAGCGTCATGAAGAAGGTCACTCCCGTGTCGAGCGTCACGATGTGGCTCATTCCCAAGATCCACAGCATGCCGGCACACGTGATGCCGGCGTAGTCCGCCGTCCGGGTGCCCCACAGGCGGAGCGCCGTCCGGTGCACCAGGATCACGGTCGCAAAGCCGCACAGCCCGACCCAGAGGCGGGCGACGAACTCCGACTCGCCAAAGGCTTTGAAGAGGACGGCGGTCGCCCAGTACTGGAGTGGCGGCTTCTCGAAATATTTCAGGCCGTTCAGGCGCGGCGTCACCCAGTCGTTCGTCGAGGCCATCTCGCGCGAAATTTCGGAGTAACGGCCTTCGTCCGGATGGGTCAAGTCGAGGCAGCCCAGACCCACGAACCACAAGGCAGCCAGCGCCAGCCAGAGGAGCCGGCGCCTGGAGAGGACGCTCCCGAACGGGGTTGCGGTTCGCGCGATGGCTTCGGCGTTCAAGGACGGTTCGGGAGGAAAAGTCCGTGGAGTTTACCAGCGCGGGCGTCTGCGGCGCCGGAGAGGTTGGGATTTCCGGAGCGCAACCTCTACGCCCGGTCCGCGACGGCGTCGGCGCGGCGACGACGCAGGAGCACGAGCGAGAACACCATGGCGACGATGAGCAGCGTCAGGAGCGCGAGCTCGATCATGGCGTTGCGGAAGACCCCTTCTCCCTTCTCGAGCAGCGTCACGAATTCGGCCGTCAGAACGAGGATGCGCCGCGTCGCCGCGATCAATCCCACGATCAAGAACGGTTCGGGGACGAGAGTGTGCTCTCGGAAGGAGACCTGCACGGTGTAGAGGAGCTCGACGATCATGAGGATCAGGAGCAGCCGATCGAGAAGATCGATCGAGCTCGCGGGGAACTGTCCCGTCAGGAGGCTCTGACCGAATCGGATCGCCGCCGCGACGAGAAGGACGAGCGCGCTCGCCGCCAGCAACAGGCCGAGGCCGATGTAGACGACGTCCTCGACCCGGGTGAACTGCGACGAAATCCACCCCCGAGCGTCGCGGCGGCTCGCCGGGCTCCTCTCCTTCGACACGGACGTCACGGCTTCGTCCGATCCTCCTTCGCGTGCCCTGGCTTTCCGGACGAGCAGTCTGTCACAGGGCCGCGCCGGGTCCGGGCGATAGACTTCCGCCCGCTTGGCCGAGGCCTTTCCGCTCGAGATCACGGAGCTGCACAAGTCCTTCGGGGACCGCTGCGCGCTCGACGGCGTGTCGCTCACGTTCGCGGCCGGCGAGATCCTCGGGCTTCTCGGCCCGAATGGCGCCGGCAAGACGACAGTCGTCCGGTCGGTGGTCGGACGCGTCCGCCCGGATTCCGGAACCGTGCGCGTCTTCGGCCGGCCTCCGGACGATCCGCGGTCGAAGGCCGCAGTCGGGTACGTGACGCAGGAGATCGCGCTCTACCCGCTTCTCTCCCCCGCCGAGAACCTCGCCGCCTTCGGACGTTTCCAGGGGCTTCGCGGCCAGCCGCTCGAGAGAGCCGTCGGCCAGAGCCTCCGATGGACTGGGCTCGCCGAGCGGGCGAAGGAACGGACCGAGCGGCTCTCGGGCGGAATGAAACGCCGGCTGAACATCGCCGCCGGGACGATCCACGGACCCCGCCTCCTGCTCTTGGACGAGCCGACCGTCGGAGTCGATCCCCAATCGCGCGAGAGGATTTACCAGATGATCGAGGAGCTTCGCAAGGGCGGTGTCTCGCTCCTCTACACGACGCACTACATGGAGGAGGCCGAACGGCTCTGCGACCGGATCGCGATCATCGACAACGGAAAGATCATCGCTCTCGGCACCAAGGAAGACCTCGTCCGTTCGACGCTCGGCGCGAAACAAACGCTCACGATCGAGACGGAGTCTCCGGTTCCCCCGGCGCTCCAGGAGGCCCTCGAAAGGCGGGGAGGGACGGTCTCGGACTCGACCGTCCACTTCTCGGTCACGGAGCCGGCCCGCGAAATTCCGGAGCTGCTCGCCGCTTTCCGGAACGACGGCGTCCGGATCCGCGACATGGCGTTGAAGACGGCGACGCTCGAGGCGGTCTTTCTGCAGCTGACGGGCCGGGAGCTTCGCGAATGATCTTCGCGGTCGCCCGGACACATTTTGCGAAGTTGAAGCGCGACCGCGCGGCGTTCGTTCTCGCCTTCGTCGTCCCGGTCGTCTTCTTCTCGGTGTTCGCCAGCATCTTCCGCGGCAGCTCTTCCCGCGCCACCACGCGGCAGATCCCGCTCGCCGTCGTCGACGAGGATCGCAGCGTCAACTCGGCGCGGTTCATCGACGCGTTGAAGCGCGAGAAGGGCCTGAAGGTCGTCGATGCAAAAGGGTTACCGGGCGGCAAGAAAGGTCCCGCGCTCGACGCCACGACCGCCGAGTCGATGGTCCGTGACGGAAACGTCCCGCTCGCTCTCGTCGTGCCGAAAGGATTTGGAGCGAGTCCGCTCCAGTTCGGTCCCTCGGACGGCCGCCCCGCCCTGAAGATTCTCGCAGACACCGCCGACCCGATCGCCCCCCAGGTCGTCAACGGGTTACTCCAGAAGGTCGCCATGACCTCGATGCCCGACGTCGTGGCGCGGGCGGGGATCGCGGAGTTCGATCGGTGGGGCGGCGGCCTGACGCCGGAGCAGCGGGCACGGATCGAGGAGGGCATCGGAAAGCTCAGGGAAGAGAGAGGGCCGTCGGGCGGCGGGGGCGCAACGGCCGGAGGCCTCGTCTCCGTCGAAGTGCGCGACGTGCTGGGAGAAGCGAAGGCGAACCCGACGGTCGCCGTATTCGCCGCGGGCCTGGGCGTGATGTTCCTGCTCTTCTCGGCCGCCGGCGCCGGAGGCGCGCTGATCGAAGAGGTCGAGAGCGGAACGCTCGATCGGATCCTCTCGACCCGCGTGACGATGACGCAACTCCTCCTGGGCAAGCTCTTCTATCTCTCCACAGTGGCCGTTGCGCAATTGACCGTCATGTTTCTGTGGGGCGAGCTCTTCTTCGGCCTCGAGCTGCACCGGCACGTCCCCGGGTTCCTCGTGATGGCGGTCGTCACCGCCCTCGCAGCGTCGGCCTTCGGTCTCGTGCTCGCGGCGCTCTCGCGGACGCGGATGCAGCTGGTTGCGCTCTCGAACCTGCTGATCCTCGTGATGTCGGCGCTCGGGGGCAGCATGTTCCCCCGCTATCTCCTTTCCGAGAGCGTCCAGAAAATCGGACTCGTGACGTTGAACGCCTGGGCGATCGACGGCTTCATGAAGGTGTTCTGGCGGGACGCGCCGATCCCCGCACTGGCGCCGCAGGTCGGATTCCTTCTCGCGGCGGCGATCGTTCTCTTCTCGCTCGCGCGCCGCCTCGCTCGCCGCTGGGAGATCGTCTGACGAAGACGCGGCGGAAAACGGCCGCCGCGGCGATCCTCCTCCTCGCCCTTCTCCCTTTTTCCGTCGGCGCATCGCCGTATCCCGAACCGGTCTCCGGAGACTTCGTCGTACGGAATTTCCGTTTCGCGAGCGGCGACCCTCCCCGAGCTGCGTCTCCGCTACCGGACGATCGGCCACCGCGGAATCAGCAATCAGGAATTTCGTGCTCGCGGCGTTCGCCGCCACGGGCAAGGATTACGGATACTTGTTCAAGGATGAATTCGGTTCTGGCGGCCTTTGAGCGGCCGGTATAACGCGCATGGCAGATGATGCGCCCGCGGGGGCTCAACCGCTCCTCGGCGGGCGGACGTATCGCAGAGAGAGGGCCTGAAATTTGCCACCGGTGAGAAGCCCCGCTACCCACTGAATCGAAAGGCTTTTATTGGCGGGGCCGACGGGACTCGAACCCGCGACCTCCGGCGTGACAGGCCGGCGTTCTAACCAACTGAACTACGACCCCGCGAACGGCGCATCCTACACACCGCGATGGGTGATCACAAGCGACGCGACCCTTCGGAGTCGTGGTGGGGGGTGCAGGTTTCGAACCTGCGACTTCCTGCGTGTAAAGCAGGCGCTCTACCGCTGAGCTAACCCCCCGCGAAAACCGTCTTCAGACCCGCACGCGCAAGTACCGATCGACCTCTTCGATCGGCATTGGCCTCGCCAGAAGAAACCCCTGGCCGTACTCGACGCCGAGTGCCTGGAGCGCCTTCAACTCCTCCGGCGTTTCGATTCCTTCCGCGATCACGTGAGTTTTCATCTTCCGCGCAAAGGAGAGGAGGGCTTCGAGCAGGTCTTGCTTGACCGTGCGCCGGTCGATGTCGCGGACGAACACGTTGTCGATCTTCAGGTAGTCCGGTTCGATTTCCGTCAGGGACGAGAGGCTGCTGTAGCCGGTCCCGACGTCGTCCACGGCGATGCCGAAGCCCTGCTCGCGGAAGCGCGAAAGGACCTCGCGGAACAGGCTTTCGTAGACCACGTAGGTCCGCTCCGTGATCTCGAGCACGATGTTCTCCGGGTTCAGGCCATGCACCTGCACCCGTTCACAGAACCGCGGCCCCAGGAACTCCGGATCGGAGGCGGCAGCGGGAGAGAGGTTCAGGAAGAGCTTTCGCCCGCCGTCTCCGTGCGACGCTGCTTCGATCGAGATCTCGCGGCAGACGCGTTCGAGCGGTCCGAGCAACTCCGTCCGCGCGGCAAGCGAAAAGAGCGTCTCCCCCGACTCGAACTCGCTCCCCTTCGGACCGCGCGAGAGCGCTTCCATCCCGATCATCTCTCCGGTCACGAGGTCGAAGACCGGTTGAAAAATGGCGTACATGTCGCGCCGGTTGATCGCTTCCTGGAGGAGGCTTCCGCCGCGGATCTCGGCGCGGACGGTCTGGCGGGTGACACGGTCGCGCGCCTCCTGGATCCCGCGATAGACCAGCCGCTCCGGCCGCCTTCGCAGATCGAAGAGGACCCGCCCGGCGCCCACGAACGAACGGAAGCGGCCGGGCAGATCCGCGCGCATGGCGAGGTATCCGCGGATGAGTTGATCGAGCTCGCCGGCCTTCTGCTCGAGCGCCCCCAGGGCGTGCGGCACGCCGGAATCCGGCGCGAGCACGAGGAGAACCTCGTCGGAAGAAACGTGAGGAAGGCAGAACGTCCCCGAGGGCAGGATGCCGTCGGTCTGGAACGCTTTCAGGCGTCGGACGAAGTCGAGCATGAGGTCGTCGTAGGCCTGCCATCCCCAGACTTCTTCGACCCGTCCCTCCGAGCCTGGACAGAAGGAGAGAATCGACAGCGCACCGGTCTCGCGCAACTGAGAAGTGAAATCGTCCATGATGGCGGCGACCGTGGGAAGCCCCGTATCCCGATCGTAGAGGCGGGTCCTCTCCTTCTGCCACTTTCCGCGGATGGCAACGAGCTCGCTCGCGTCCCCCTTCTTCATGGAATTACTTTCGCTCCCAGCCCCGCTCAAGGATAACAACCGCGGCCAGGCCGCGTCTCAGGCTGCCCCGGCACGAAGGCGCGACACGGCCTCGTCGGTGCCGAGCACGATCAGCACGTCGCCGTGCTGCAGCCGGTCCGCGGGGCCCGGCACGAAGCGGCGTTCGAGACCCTCCTTCGTGAGGCGCTTGACCGCGAGGACCGACACGCCGTAACGCGTCCGCAAGCCGGACTCCGCGACCGTTTTCCCTTCGATCGCGGGCGGCACGTCCACCTGGACCAGGCGGTGCTTCTCGGGCAGCTCGAAGTAGTCCATCTCGGTGCCCCCCTCCCCGAACATGCGGACGCGGGCGACGAGCCGGTTGTGCCGCAGCACCTCCCGGTCGAACGCGCCGAGCAGGTCGCGCCGGGTCACGATCCCCAGGAAACGCCGGTCCTCCGCCGAATTGACGACCGGCAGCTGCCCGAGGTCGCGAAACCAGAGCTTCTCGTTGACGCTCGTCAGCGGTTCGGAGGGCGTCACGAACGGGATCTGCGAGACGAGATCTTCGGCGATCACGAGACTCGAGATGTCGCGCTCCGGAAGGGACTCCTTGATGTCGTGCAGGTCGACGACGCCCAGGAGCCGGCCCTGTTCGTCGCCGACGTAGAGGTAGAGGCTTCGCGAATGAAGAAACGCGTTGACGATCTCGGCGAGCGGCATGTCGCGCGGCACGAGCTTGACGTCTTCGCGCATGACGTCGGAGACCTTCAGCGAAGAGAGAGCGGTCGCCTCCGGGGTCTTCTCCCACACGATTCCGGCCGAGCGCAGGTTCTCGATGTAGAGCGAGTCCTTCTGAAGCGCTCTCGCCGAGAGGACCGCGAGCACGGAGACGACCATCATCGGAAGGAGGACCGCGGTGTTCTGGGTGAGCTCGAAGATCATGATGATCGCGAGCAGCGGCGCGCGCGTCACGCCGGCCAGCAGACCTCCCATCCCGAGGAGCGCGTATCCTCCGACGGGCGATTCGATCCAAGGGAACCCGAGCTGCGCGAGCTTCGCGATCATTCCGCCGAGCGTCGCGCCGACCATGAGAGCCGGAGTGAAGACGCCGCCGACGCCTCCGGATCCGATGGTCGCCGAGGTGGCGACGATTTTCCCGACGAAGAGCTCTCCCAAGAGGGGCAGCGACGGATTCCCCCGCAGGATCCGGTCCGTTCCGCCGAAACCGTTTCCCCACACCTCGGGCCGTACGACGCCGATCAGCCCGACGATCGCCCCGCCGGCCGCCATCGAGATCGGAAGGGAAAGCTTCAGCGACGCGAAGAAATCCTTCGCGGCGCGCAGCGTGCGCACGAAGAGCGCCGAGGCGATTCCCGACGTGAGACCGATCGCCGCGAACGGCAGGAACTCGAGGATCGACTCCAGACGAAACGGCGCGACCTGATAGACCGGCTCGTCTCCCAGGAGAAAACGCACGAGTACCGTCGAGATCACCGCGGAGACCACCGCGGGTCCGAAGAGCGCCATCGAGAAGGAACCGACCACGACCTCGAGGACGAACAGCGTCGCCGCGATCGGAGTGTTGTAAGCGCCGGCGACGCCCGCGGCCATTCCGCACGCGGCCAGGATGCGCGCTCGCTCGGGAGAAACCTTCACGAGCCGGGACAGGGCCGAAGCGAAGGCCGCGCCCATCTGGATGATCGAGCCCTCGCGGCCTTCGGAGCCTCCGGTCGAGATGACGGCGAGCGACGCGGTGGCGCGACCGAGCGACGGCCGGAGGCGGACCGCGCGGCGGCCGAGATGGACCACCTCGATCATCTGGGAGATTCCGTGCGAGCCGGCTCCCGCGGCCAGAAGGCGAAGGAGGGAGCCCCCGACGAAAGCGCCCGCGGCGGGCAGGAAGATACGGAGGAGCGGCGGAAGCGATTCGCCGCCGGCGACGATGTCCTCGGCGTCGAAAAAGAGCTTCGTCAGCCTGACCGAGAGCGCCCGGAATCCGATGGCACCGAAGGCGCCCGCGACGCCGACCGCCGCCGCGAGCAGAAGAAACTGGGTGTTGGGGTCTCTCCAGAAGAAGCGTCCGAAGACCGAGGGTCGGGTCGGCGCGGGGGCCTCCGGAGAGCTCATTCCGGGGGCCTCCGGAGAGCTCATTCCTCCCTTTGGGCTTCCGGGCTCTCGGAGTCCTCGTCCGACTCGCCGAAGAAGAAGGAGTGCGCGCACAGGTCGCCGCAGAAAACGCAGCCGCCCCGCCGAACGGCGCACGAATCGCAGACGGTGCGATGGCAGAGGGCACAGCGACCGAGGCTGTAGGAGAACGCCTCGCTGCAGACCTGGCAGCCGTCGACGGGACCCGACATGCGACGAGTATACGGTCGCCTGCTGCGAGCGAAGACCTCCGGGGCCCCCGCATCGCTGTGGTAGCATCCGCGGTCCTTCCGCCGCGGCGGTGTAGCTCAGTTGGTTAGAGCAAGCGGCTCATATCCGCTGTGTCCGGGGTTCAAGTCCCTGCACCGCCACCACATTCGGATTCCGTGCGCCGCCCGGGCTCTTGACAAAGAACACTTTTAGTGCTCATATGATCGCCTATAGTGATCAAACAATCGTCTCCTTTCGGAGGGCGTACGAGAACCGAGACACTCCTGACGCTCCGTTTGTTGGACGAGAGCTATGCGAGGGAGATCGCACGGGTTCTGGACCGGCCTGTCTCTGGCGTGCTGAAAGCTCTCAAGAGCCTGGAAGCGGACGCTCTCGTCGCGGGGCGAATGGAGGGCCGAACGCGGCTCTTCCGCCTCGCGCCCCGCTACTTCGCCTACGCCGAGCTGCGGCGATATCTCGAGCGGCTCACCGAACCGGAAGACGACCTGCGGGAGCGGATCGGTCGGCTTCGGCGAAGGCCGAGAAAGATCGGAAAGCGCCTTTGAAGATCAACGCGAAGTCGAGCCTCCAGACGGTGGCGCTCGCGGTCGCCGAGGCCCTGGAGAACGCCGGTATTGACGCGGTGCTGAGCGGCGGCGCCTGCGCAACAATCCACACGGCCGGCGCATACGCGTCGGAGGACGTCGATTTCGTTCTTCAGTCGGCGTCTTCGCAGGAGAAGCTGGACGATGCGATGGCGGGGCTCGGCTTTCGCCGGCGCCGGGACCAGTACTTCCATCCGCGGACGCAGTTCTTCGTCGAGTTTCCGTCCGGCCCGCTGGGTATCGGCCGCGATCTTTCGGTCAAACCGGTCCGAAAGAGAATCGGTCCCTCCAGCTCGGCGATCCGAATTCTGTCGGCCACCGACTCCTGCCGCGACCGGCTCGCAGCGTTCTATCACTGGAACGATCGCCAAAGCCTGTCCACAGCAGTGCTCATCGCTCTGAAAAACAGGGTCGAAATGAACCGGATCCGGGCATGGAGCGCGCGTGAAGGAGCATCCGAACGCTTCTCTGAGTTCAGGCGGGAGCTTGCACGGGCCCGGAAACGGCTCAGGCCGTGATGGAGCAGCGACCGGATCGAGAGAGAGGTCGCCGGGAACCCGAACCCCGCGTTCGCGTCGTACCATTAGGAATGGACGCAGTCACCTGCGCGCTCAACCGGGCTGCCGAGCGAGGACTCCTCCCCCGCGGCGCCTCGGTCCTCCTCGCCGTCTCCGGCGGCGCGGACTCCCTGGCGCTCCTTTACGGCGCGGCGGAGCTCGCCCCGATGACCGGCTGGCGGCTCTCGGTCGCGCACGTCCACCACGGCTGGCGCGGGCGGGACGCGGATCGCGACCTCCGGTTCGTCGCGGCCCATGCCCGGCGGCTCGAGCTCCCTTTCCTCTCACGCCAGCGGGACGCGCGCGCGGAGTCACGGCGGCTGCGCCTCTCTCCGGAAGCGGGCGCACGGCACGTTCGCTACGACGCGCTTCTCGAGATGGCGCGCGAAGTCGGAGCGTCGCGGATCGCGACCGCGCACCAGCGGGAGGACCGGATCGAGTCGCACCTCCTGGCGCGCGACCGCAGAGGCGGGCTCGCGAGCCTCGCCGGACCGCGTGAGAGCCGCGCCGACGGGGTCGTCCGGCCGATGCTCGGCGTGTCGAGGGTCGAGATCCGGGAGTTTCTCGCCGCGCGCGGCCTCTCCTTCCGACGCGACGCCTCGAACGGCGACCTCCGCCTCGACCGGAACCGCCTCCGCCGGGAGCTCACGGCGACGCTCGGAGAAGAAGATCGCAAGGCGATCGCGGGCCGCGTCGAGGAGCTCGCCCGCCGCCGCGAGAGGCTGGAACGCGACTTCGAAGAAACGATCCGTCCAGCCATCCGGACCGCTAGAAACGTCGTCGTCGCCGACGCGAAACTGCTCGAGCGCACGACCCCCGAGCTTCGACGGCGCGCGGTTTTCGAGTGCACGGCTCCATTCGCTGCGCCCGGAAAGCCTCCGTTGACCGGCAGGGAACGGGAGCAGATCGTGCGCCTCCTCGCAGGCGGCGCCGACTTTCGTTTCGAGGCGGGTCGGCTCATCTCTTTGCGCCGGAGCGGAGCGCGATTCGAGGTCCGGCTCGCATCGGAGGCAACCCGGCGCGAAAAGGGCAATAATCGAGCCGAGCTGTCCGTTATTCTGGCCGATCGAAGGGAGTCACTGGGTTGAACGCCACCATCAAGAACCTCCTGCTGTGGATGGTCATCCTCGTTCTGATCATCCTGGCGTGGAACGTCTTCAAGACCGGAGCGACCGCGGTCGAGGAAATTTCTTTCTCGCAGTTCCTGGATCAGGTCGCTCAGGGACACATCCAGAAAGTCACGATCCGGGGGGAGGAGATCCGCGGAACCTACTCGCCCACCGCCGGTCGACGCGAACCGCTCTTCAAGACGTACGCCGCCACCTACCCGGACCTCGTCAAAGACCTCCGGGCGCGGGGCGTCGAGATCGAGATCACCCCGCTCAAGGATTCGTCGTTCGTCTCGGCGCTCGTGATGTACGGTCCGCTCATCCTGCTGGTCGCGATCTGGTTCGTGATCATGCGCCAGATGCAGGCGGGCGGAAACAAGGCTCTCTCTTTCGGCAAGTCGCGAGCGAAGCTCCTGACGCCGACCCAGAAGAAGGTCACGTTCAAGGACGTCGCGGGGGTCGAAGAAGCGAAGGTCGAGCTGCAGGAGATTATCGAGTTCCTGAAGGATCCGCAGAGATTTCAGAAGCTCGGCGGCAAGATTCCCAAGGGAGTCCTTCTGATGGGGCCTCCCGGCACCGGGAAGACCCTTCTCGCGCGCTCGGTCGCCGGCGAGGCGAACGTTCCTTTCTTCACGATCTCCGGCTCCGACTTCGTCGAGATGTTCGTCGGCGTGGGCGCTTCCCGCGTCCGCGATCTCTTCGAGCAGGGCAAGAAGAACGCGCCCTGCATCATTTTCATCGATGAAATCGACGCTGTCGGGCGGCACCGAGGCGCGGGGCTCGGCGGCGGTCACGACGAGCGCGAGCAGACGCTGAACGCTCTTCTGGTCGAGATGGACGGCTTCGACACGAACGAGGGAGTCATCCTCGTTGCGGCGACCAACCGTCCGGACGTTCTCGACCCGGCGCTGCTCCGGCCGGGGCGTTTCGACCGCCGGGTCGTGGTGGATCGGCCCGACCTGCGCGGCCGCGAGCAGATCCTGAAGGTGCACACGCGCTCGACGCCTCTTTCGGAAAACGTGGACCTCTCGATCATCGCGCGCGGCACGCCCGGGTTTTCGGGCGCCGACCTCGCCAATCTGGTCAACGAGGCGGCGCTGAACGCGGCGCGGTTCAACAAGAAGAAGATCGAGATGATCGACTTCGAGTACGCGAAGGACAAGGTGATGATGGGTCCCGAGCGCAAGTCGATGATCATGACCGAAGAGGAGAAGAAGAACACCGCGTACCACGAGGGCGGCCACGCGCTCGTCGCGGCGATGCTCCCGGACGCCGACCCGATCCACAAGGTCACGATCATTCCGCGCGGTCGCGCGCTGGGCGTGACGATGCAGCTGCCGATCGAGGACAAGTATTCGCACACGAAGGAATACCTCGAGGCGACGATCACCGTCATGATGGGCGGCCGCATCGCGGAAGAGCGTTTCCTCGGTCACATGACGACCGGCGCCGGGAACGACATCGAGAAAGCCACTGACCTTGCGCGCAAGATGGTGTGCGAGTGGGGCATGAGCGAGATGGGGCCGCTGACCTTCGGGAAGCCGGAGGGAGAGATCTTCCTGGGCCGCGACTTCGGCCGAACGCAGGACTACTCGGAGTCGACCGCGAACCAGATCGACGCGCAGGTCAAGAAGATCGTGACGGAGGCCTACCAGAGGGCAGAGACGATCATCCGTGAGAACGAGAAGGTGATGCACCGGCTCGCCCGGACCCTCCTCGAGAAGGAAGTCCTGGACGGCGAGGAAGTCCTCCAGATCATCGCCGAGGAGAACGGAACCGACGTGTCCAAGCTGCGCAAGACCGGCCCGCCGCGGCCTCCGATCGTGACGCCGCCCGGAGCTCCCGAAGTCGCCGACGACGTCGGGCCGCTGGTGCCCGAACCCGCGTGAGCGGGGGTCAACGCTGAATTCCTCAATCGACCTCGATGCCTCCATGTTTCGAGCGAATTCAGCGTTGATCCCATGACCATCTCCGAGATCTTCCTCCGCGAATTCGACGGCGAGATGGAGACGACGCGGCGCGTGCTCGAACGCGTACCGTCGGAACGTCTGGAGTGGAGCCCCCACCCGAAATCCATGACGATGAAGGCCCTCGCCGGCCACGTCGCGGAGCTCGCGAACTGGGGCGTCCGGCTCGATGGGAGCTCGTTCGAAGTCGGGACGCGGAAGAAACCGGAGTTCGACTCGGTCGGCCAGCTCGTCGCCCAATTCGACGAGAACGTCGCCGCGAGCCGCACCGCGATCGCGCGCAAGTCCGACGAGGACCTGCGCGAGCGCTTCACCGTCACGCGGGGTGGGACGACCGACTTTCAGATGTCGAAGGCGAGCCTCCTGCGCCGCGTCTTTCTGAATCACCTGATCCACCACCGCGGCCAGCTCTCGGTCTACCTGAGATTGAACGACGTCCCGTTGCCGCCCATTTACGGACCCTCGGCGGACGAGGGGTAGAGCAGGAGATCGTTCTAGACTCTCCGCGTGGCGGTGTCGGCCGATCTCGTCTTTCCAGCCTCCAGCTCCGAGTCGCTCCGCGAGATCGCCTCCTGGGACTCGTTCCGTCCCGCGACGTTTTCCGCGTCAGAGTTCCCAGTGGACGTCGTCCGCTTCGAAGGCTCTCACTCTCCTCCAGTCGTCCTCTCTCGCGCCCGACGGGCCGAGAGCCTGAAGGCTCTTCCGGCGAGCCTGCGAGAGCGCGCGCTCCTCGTTTTTGCGCGCGCGGAGAGCCGCCCCCTCTTTTTCGCGCTCGCGCGCGGACGGCGCCTCGAACTTTCGTCCGGCCCGGCCGTCATGGGCGTCCTGAACGTGACGCCCGACTCCTTCTCCGACGGCGGGTTGTACCTCGACGCCGGGCGGGCGGCTGCGCGGGCGCTCGAGATGTTCGAGGCGGGCGCCGCCATCGTGGACGTCGGGGGTGAGTCGACGCGGCCAGCGGCCTACGGGAGGGCGGCGCCGGTCGGAGTCGAAGAAGAGCTCGCGCGGGTCGTCCCGGTCATCGAGGGAATCCGGCGCGCTTCCGACCGGCCCATCTCGATCGACACGCGAAAGGCCGCGGTCGCGCGCGCGGCTCTCGCAGCCGGCGCGGACCTGGTCAACGACGTCTCCGCGCTTCGCTACGATCCGGGAATGCTGCCCGTTCTCCTCGAGGAGGATGCCGCGGTCGTCCTCATGCACATGCGGGGCGATGACCCCTCGACGATGCAGGACGACACTTCCTACGCCCATCCCGTCGCCGACATCGCCTCGGAGCTGGCGGGAGCCGCTTCGAAGGCAATCGAAGCGGGCATGGCCGCGGACCGGATCACGGTCGATCCCGGCCTCGGCTTCGGAAAGAGCCTGGAGGGCAACCTCCTCCTGCTCCGGCACCTCGCCGCGTTCCGCGCGCTCGGCTTCCCCGTCGCCGTGGGCGCTTCCCGCAAGGCCTTCGTCCGCCGTTTTTCCGGAGTGGCCGAAGACGCCCCGACGGCGGACCGGCTGCCCGGCTCGCTCGCGGCTCTCGCTGCCGCGCGTGCGGCCGGAGCCGCCATCGCGCGGGTCCACGACGTGGAGGACTCGGTCCGGTTCGTAAGGATGCTCGAAGCGATCGAAAGCCCGCCCGCGCGCCGGCCGGTCGAGGCGGCGGCGCGGTGACCGAAGGCCTTTCGACCCGCCTGCGCTCGCTGGCGCATTTCTCCTTTACGTGGCGCGACGCGGTCGACATCGTCATCGTGGCGCTCGTCGTCTACTTCCTCCTGAGGCTGATTCGCGGGACGCGCGCCGTCCAGATGGTCTTCGGCTTGATCGCCGTGCTTCTCGTCTACTGGATCTCCGTGTTGCTGAACCTCGTCGCGCTGCGCACTGTCCTGACGGCCCTCATCTTCTATCTCCCGTTCGCGATCATCGTCCTCTTCGCGTCGGAGCTTCGGCGCGCGCTCGCGGCCTTCGGCCGGACGCCCTTCTTCTCTCTCTTCTCCGGCTATCACGCCGAGGAGACCGTCTCCGACCTCGTGCTCGCGGCGACCTCTCTCTCGACGCGGCGGATCGGGGCGCTGATCGTGCTCGAGAGGCGCGAAGGCCTGAAGACGTACATCGAGAACGGGGTGCCCGTCGACGCGGCCATCACGTACGACCTCCTGGTCAACCTCTTCGCTCCCGGAACCCCGCTCCACGACGGCGCGGTCATCATTTCGCGCGAGCGTGTCGCCGCCGCAGCCTGCTTCCTCCCGCTGTCGCTCAAGGAGGGGCTGTCGAAACGTTTCGGCACCCGTCATCGTGCGGCGATCGGCGTGACCGAGGAGACCGACGCGCTCGCGATCGTCGTGTCCGAGGAGCGCGGCACCATCTCGCTCGCGCGCGACGGCCAGCTGGTCGAAGACCTCGACGGCAAGTCGCTTCGAGATCTCCTCTACCGCGAGTTCGCGGCGAGCGCGTAGGACGGTCGAAGAATGGCTCGCCTGCGGTTCTTCTTTCGAAACCTGGGGCTGAAGATCCTCGCGTTCGCGATCGCCCTCGGCGTCTGGTTCGCCCTTTCGAGCGGAAGGCGGGAGCGGACCTCCGAGCGCAGCTATCGCATCCCGCTTTCGCTCGTGAACATTCCGGCCCGGACGATCGTCGCGTCCCCCTTGCCGGGCGGAGTCGACGTCCGCGTCCGGGGACCGTTTACGGCGCTTCGGGGTCTGCAGCCCGAGAAGCTCGAGGCGGTCATCGATCTCCTGAACGCGACGCCGGGCGAAAAGATCTACCGCCTCGCGCCCGAGGACATCAACGTCCCGCCGGAAGTCGAGGTCATCGCCCTCTCTCCCGGTCAAGTGCAGGTCGTTCTGGACAACGTGGCCGAGAAGGTGCTTCCCGTCGTGCCTGCGCTCTCCGGCGAGGTGGCCCCGGGCTCGCAGGTCGTGGACGTCAGTGTGGAGCCGCGCGTCGCCCGGGTGGTCGGGCCCGCCACCGCGCTCGGAAAAATGACGGGCGTCGGGACCGAGCCGATCTCTCTCGCGAACCGCGCGGCGACCTTCTCCGCCACGACCACGGTCCTGCCGGACGCGCCGGGTGTGCGGGTGCGCCAGGGGCAGGTCGTCAACGTGACCGTGCGAATCGGGCCGGCTCCGACGAAAACCCCCACTCCGACGGCGGGCGCCGCCCCAGATTGAAGCTCTTCGGGACCGACGGATTGCGGGGTCGCGCCGGGGTCTTCCCGCTCGATCCGCGTTCGCTCCGGGTGCTCGGTCGCGAAGTCGGAGAGAGCGTCCGGCGGGAAGGCGGAGAGCGGGTCGCCCTCGGCGGCGACACGCGCGAGTCGACGCCGGCCATGGCGGCCCAGCTGGCAGCGGGATTGGAAGAGTCGGGCTGCGCGGTCGCCTCCGCGGGCGTCGTTCCGACTCCCGCCGTCGCCGAGCTCGTTCTCGCGCTTCGAGCCGGCGCGGGAATCTCCGTCTCCGCGTCGCACAACCCGTACGAGGACAACGGCGTGAAGGTCTTCGGGCGCGACGGACGCAAGTGGCCGGACGAAAAGGAGGAGGCGGTCGAGGAGAAGCTGCTTTCTCTTCCCCCTCTCCCCGGAGAGGGCCGGGGTGAGGGGGCTTCGTTGCCACCCACTCCCGATCCCGGCCTCGCCGAGACTTATCTCGATAGGCTCCTGTCGCGCGTGCCCCGAAGTCTGCGGGAAATCGCCGTGCTCGTGGACGCCGCAAACGGCGCTGCCTACCGGGTTGGGCCGGAAGCGCTGCGGAGGGCCGGGTGCCGGGTCACCCCGATGGCCGACCGCCCCGACGGACGAAACATCAACGCGCAATGCGGAGCGATGCATCCCGACGGCATGGCGCGCGCGACGTCGAACGTCGGAGCGGACATGGGGGTCGCGCTCGACGGCGACGCGGACCGTGCGATCTTCGCCGACGAGAGGGGAAGGCTCTTGGACGGCGACGACGTCCTCTGGATCGTCGCGCGGCGCTGGAAGCGGAACGGCCGGCTCTCCGGAGGCGGCGTCGTCGGGACGGTGATGTCGAACTTCGGACTGGAGATGGCGCTCGCCCGCGAAGGTATCCCGTTTCACCGCGCGGCGGTCGGCGACCGTAGCGTCGCGCAACTCATGCAGGAGACAGGGGCGTCTCTTGGGGGAGAGACCTCGGGACACATCCTGTTCGCTCCCCTGTCCCCGTCGGGCGACGGCATCCAGACTGCGCTGGTCATCGCGTCGATCCTGTCGGACGCGGGCACGGATCTCTCGCAACTCGCGACCCTCGAGAAGACTCCCCAGGCGCTGCGCAACGTCCGCGTTTCGGGTCGCGAATCGATCGATGGCTCGCTCGCTCTCTCCCGCGCCGTGTCGCGGGCGAAGGGGCGTCTCGGCGACCGGGGGCGCGTATTCCTCCGCTACTCGGGGACCGAGCCTCTTCTTCGCATCCTGGTCGAAGGAAGCGACGAGAAGGAGGTCCGGGAGATCGCGGACGACCTGGAGGCGGCCGTGCGAGAGGCGTTCCCGTCCCCGGGCTCGTGATCCCCGGGGCTGCCGCTACCGTTCGATCTCGGGGATCGGCTCTCCGGTGACGTTGGGCTCCTGAAAAATGAGGCCGGTCCCCCCGACCGGAAGGAGCGCCGTGTGGTTGCGCTCGCCGATCTCAAGGCGCACCTCGTAATAGCCGTTCGGCGAGATCGCGACGAGAGTCGCCGGCCTGTTCTTGAGCTCGAGGATCGGGGAGTAAACGACGACCCGCGCGGGTATTTCCACGGCTAGCTGCCTCCTTCGAGGATCTCGAGCATCTCGTTCCAGGTGACGGTCGGAACGCCGAGCGCCTTCGCCTTTTCCAGCTTCGAGCCGGCAGCTTCTCCAGCCAGGACGTACCCCGTCTTCTTCGACACGGAGCCCGCGATCTTCGCTCCCGCGGCCTCGAGTCTCCGCATCGCCTCCTCCCGGGTCACGTCGGGTAGCGTACCGGTCAGGACCACGGTTTTCCCGGCGAGCGGGCCCTCCGCCGCCGGCCGTCTCTCCCTCGAGAGGAAGTTGACGCCCCGGCTCCGCAGTCTCTCGACGAGCTCCCGGTGGCGCGGGTGGGAGAACCAGGCTCGAATCGAGGCCGCGGTGTTCGGACCGACCTCGTCGACGCCCTGGAGCTCCTCTTCGCCGGCCGCGATCAGGGCGTCCAGCGATCCGAACCGGCGGGCGAGAGTCGCCGCCGCCTTCTCGCCGACGTGGCGGATCCCCAGCGCGAAGAGAAGCCGCGAGAGGTCGTTCCTCTTGCTGCGCTCGATCTCGGTGAGCAGGTTCGCGGCGGACTTCTCCCCCCAGCGCTCGAGACGGGAAAGGTCGTCCGCTGCGAGCGCGTAGATCGAGGCCACGTCGGAGAGCAGTCCCTCGCGCACGAGCTGGTCGACCAGCTTCTCACCGAGCCCTTCGATTCTCATCGCCCGCCGCGAGCAGAAGTGGCGCAGAGCCTCGCGCACCATCGCGGGACAGGCGGGATTGACGCACCGCGTCGCGACTTCCCCCCCTTCCCGAACGACGGGGTCGCCGCAGACCGGACAGAGAGCGGGCATCGCAAAGGGCACGCTATCCGGCCGGCGCATCTCCGGCACGACGCGAACGACTTTGGGGATGACGTCACCCCCCTTTTCGACGACGACCGTGTCCCCCAACCGCACGTCCTTCCGGGCGAGGTCCTCGTAATTGTGCAGGGTCGCGCGCTTCACCGTGGTCCCGGCGAGAACGATCGGGTCGAAGTGGGCGACGGGGGTCAGCGTTCCGGTCCGCCCGACCTGCACCGAAATCCCGCGCACGACGGTCGTCGCCTCCTCCGCCCGGTACTTGAACGCGAGCGCCCAGCGCGGCGACTTGGAGGTCGATCCGAGCTCCGCCTGGAGGCGACGGTCGTCCACCTTGACCACGACGCCGTCGGTCTCGAAGTCGAGGTCTGCGCGCTCCCCCTCCCACCGGTCGACGAATCTTCGGACTTCCTCGAACGTGGCGCATCGTCGCCAGTGGGGATGGGATGGAAAACCGAGCGCCCGGAGACGCTCGAGCGTCTCCGCCTGCGTCTTCGGCAAATTCCGACTCTCGGCGATCGAGTACGTCCAGGCGGAGAGCCCCCGCCTGGCCGTGACCCGTGAGTCGAGGAGACGGACCGTTCCCGACGCCGCATTGCGCGCATTGGCGAACATCGGCTCGCCCGCGGCCTCCCGCTCCGCGTTCAACTTCCGAAATGCGGAGCGCGGATAGAACACCTCTCCGCGCGCCTCGAGTGGGGTGGATTCCGATATGCGCAGCGGGATCGAGCGGATCGTGCGGACGTTGTCGGTGACGTCCTCGCCGCGGAAGCCGTCGCCGCGGGTGGCGGCCCGCACGAGCACGCCGTCCTCGTAGCGTAACGATATCGAGAGGCCGTCGATCTTGAGCTCCGCGACGTAGCCCCGCGGCTCCTCTCCCAGCGCGCGGACGACCCGGGCGCGCCACGCCTCCGCCTCCTCCCAGGAGGACGCGTTCTCGAGCGAGAGCATCGGGATCGCGTGCTCGACGGTGGCGAATCCTTCGGCGGGCTCGCCGCCGACGCGGCGTGTGGGCGAGTCGGTGGTCGCGAGATCGGGATGGAGACTCTCGATCGAGGCGAGCTCCGACATCAATCGGTCGAACTCCGCGTCGGTGATCTCGGGCCGCGCTTTGACGTAGTAGAGCCTCTCGTGGCGGAGAATCTCGGCGCGCAATTCTTCCGCGCGGCGCGCGGGGTCGAGAGCGTCGGAACCCGCGTCGAGAGCGGCTTTTCTCATCGGTCGCCCATGCTACAGTCTCGCGGATGCCGCGGGCAAAGGGGAGAAGCGCGCTTCTCACTTTCGCCTCATGCGCGTCGACCGCGCTGTCCCTCCTCTGCGGAGCGCGGGCGCCTCTCACCGCCGCGCCGCTCACCCGTCCGATCGCGTCGTACCAGATCTCCTGCCGGCTCGACACCGAGAAGAAGACGATCGAGGGCACGGAGCTCCTCGCCTGGACGAACATAACGGCGAAGCCGGCGCCGACGTTGCAGTTCCACCTCTACCTGAACGCGTTCCGCAACACGGTTTCGACGTTCTGGCGGGAGTCGGGCGGCGAGCACCGCGGAAACCGGCTGCCGCAGTCGTGGGGCTCGATCGAGCTCACGCGAATGATGCTCGCCGACGGAAGCGACCTCCTTCCCGCGCTGTCTTACATCTCGCCCGACGACGGCAACCCGTACGACCGGACGGTCGCCGAGGTCCAGCTACCGCGCGCGGTCGCTCCCGGCGAAACGATCTCGGTCTCCATCGACTTTCGCTCGCGGCTGCCGCGGATCTCGACGCGCACCGGCTGGAAAGGCGACTTCTACCTCGTCGGCCAGTGGTTCCCGAAGATCGGCGTTCTCCAGGACAGGGGGTGGAACTGCCACCAGTTTCATGCGTCGAGCGAGTTCTTCGCCGACTTCGGCGACTACGACGTCTCGATCGACCTACCGGCGCGCTATCGCGGGAAGGTGGGCGCGACCGGAGTCCGGGTCGAGGAGCGGAACCTTCCGGGCGACCGCGTGCTCTACCGGTTCCGTCAGGAGAGCGTTCATGACTTCGCATGGACGGCTGATCCGGAGTACATCGTCGTGGACGACGTTTTCCGAGAGCCGGGTGTGGCGGACGCGCAGATCCACCTCCTCCTCCAGCCCGAGCATCGCGGCCAGCAGGCGCGGTACCTTCAGGCCACGAAGACCGCGTTCTCCGGCTACGGCCGGGTTCTCGGACCGTACCCGTACTCGACGCTGACGGTCGTCGACCCCCCGTGGGGCGCGGGGGGCGCCGGGGGAATGGAATACCCCACGTTCATCACCGGCGGCACCCACCGGATGGCGCCGGCGAGCGTCCAGAGCCCCGAGGGAGTCACCATCCACGAGTTCGGGCACCAGTACTTCTACGGTCTGCTCGCGTCGAACGAGTTCGAGGAGCCGTGGCTCGACGAGGGGTTCAACGAGTACATGGAGGACCGCGTCGTGGGCGCGGCATACGGATCGAGTCACCCCGTGCTCACGGCCTTCGGGTTCCGGTTCCCGATCGGAATCGCAATCCATCGCCCGCTCGACACGAACCGGCGCTACTTCTCAGTCGCGACGGAAGATGTCCTTGCGTCTGCCGCGTGGAAATTCCGGACGCGGACCAGTTACGGAGCGCAGATCTATTCGAAGACGGCGCTCGTGATGGCGACGCTCGAAAGACTGATCGGCACCCAGACGATGAACCGCGCGCTGCGCCTCTACGCGGACCGGTGGCGCTTCCGGCATCCGACGACGGCGGACTGGATTGCGGCGGTCCACGACGCGACCGGCCGGGATTACCGCTGGTTCTTCGACCGCACGTTCTTCTCTTCCGGCGCCGTGGACTACGCCGTCGTGGAGGCGAAATCGGAACGGTGGACCCCGCCAAAGGGACTCTTCGAGTCGGACGGCCGTCTGGTCGAGAAGCCCCCGCCGGAGCTCGCTGCGGCGAAGGGGTGGGCATCCGTCATCACGGTCGCGCGCCTCGGAGACGTGGCGATGCCGGTCGACATCGTTCTGCGGTTCGACGGGGGCCATACGTACCGTTCGGCTTGGGACGGCGAAGCGAGGTGGAAGCGATTCCGCGTCGACCGCGGCCCGCGTCTTCTCGAAGCCATCGTGGACCCGAGCGAGAAGATCCTTCTGGACGTCGACCGGACCAACAACGGTCGCCTCGTGCACGCGGACCCGCGCGCAGCGTCGCGCTGGACGTCCCGCGCGGTCTTCTGGATGCAGAACCTGATCGATTCGCTGACGATCGCGTGGTGAGAGGCCACGTCTCGGCGGCCGGGTGTTTCGCGCGCGGCGTGAAGCTCTCGCTTTCGAGGCCTTACCTCGCCGCCTCGCTGTGGTTGATCCAGCTCCTGCTCGCGTCGGTTCTCGTGCTACCGGTTTCGAACGCGCTCCACACACTTCTCGATCACTCTTCGAGCGGCTCGCGGATGGTTGCCGATCCCGATTTCGGGTGGTGGGAAACGATCCGGCGCGTCCATCCGGACCTCCTCGGCAACTTCCCCGACGCCGTCGAGAGCGCGACGAGCGTCGAGGGAGTGAAGTCGAGCGCGCTCGCGGAGCTCGAGGGAATCGGCGCGACCGCGATCTCGCTCTGCTTTCTCGGGGTCGTGCTGCACGCCTTCGCGCTCGGCGGAATCTTCGGCGCGCTGCGGGAGCCGCACGGCTCCCTCCTCGTGTTCGGCCGCGAGGGTATGCGAAGGTTCCCCGCGTTTCTCGCTTTCACGCTCGCCGCGATGGCCGCGGCGCTCGCGGCCTATCGCTGGATCTATCTCGCCTCGGGGGAAGCCTGGCGCGACCGCTTGAACGACCTCGACACCGAAGGCCAGGCGATGGTCCTGACCGCCGCGCGGCTTCTGGCGTTCCTGCTCGTCCTCGCTGCGATTAAGCTCGTCGCCGACTCGGTCCGCGCGATCTGGGTTGCGCGGCCGGACCTGCCCGCGGTTTCGCGTTTCTTCGCGGGACTCGCGGCGGCGTTCTCCCGGCCGGCCCGGCTCTTCGGAGTCCTTCTCTTGTACCTCCTCTCCGGCACGGCGCTTTACGTCCTCTGGATCGTTCTCGATCCGTCGGCCGGCGGCGAAGCGCGGTTCGCCCTCGTGCCGCTCATCCTGGCGCAGCAGGTGTTCGTCTTCCTCCGATCGCTGCTCAAGGTCGGTTACTACGCGGGCGTTTCCGAAGCGCTGACGCGCGTTCCCTCTCCCGAGTATTTTTACGTACCGGCGCCGGCGATCGATGAACCGCTCGCCTTAGTCGACCGCGCTGCCGACGAAGCCCGTGTCGAGCGGCCGACCGGCTCGATCTAGCCGGACCCGGTAGACGAACGGCTGGCGGCGAAACCGCATGCCGCCCTTCTCGCGCTCCCAGGGTCCCGAAAACCAGGGCAGGAACCGGAGGTCCTGGAAGGAGACGGAAGTCGCGCCGTCCGGCTCCTCGCGCACGGTCGCCAAGGGAAACCGCGCGAAGTCGAGATAAACACGCACGTCGCGCAGACTCTCGGCCCGGGCGAGCGCGGCCGAAGCCGCCGGCTTGGCGTATCGCCGGATCCGCGCCCGCTCCGGCGGCGGGTAATAGTCCGACAGGCTCGAGAAGATCTCCAAGACCCGCTCGGGTGGACGCGGAGAGGATTTCCCCTTCGCAAACGGTCCGACGTCGAAGAACGCGACGTGGATTTCCTCCGCGCGCTCCGACAGGCCCAGCCACCGGAAGGGCGAGAGGAACTGCGGGAGAACGGCGACCTTCGTTCCCGCCGGCGGAGCGTCGATGCGCTCCCACGCACGAAGCGCCACGGCGTGGAGAACGGCGCAGAGGGCAACGTATGCGGCGAGAAGGAGCGATCCGATCGTCGAGAGAAGCCGTCCCTTCGAGCGGAAGATCGTCGCCGCGAAGAGCGTGAGCGAAACGATGCCCGTGAAGAACGGATCCAGGATGAAGACCCAGTCGAGCGCGTAGCGCTGCCGGTTGAACGGCATCCAGAACATGATTCCGAAGGACGTGATCCAGTCGAAGAAGATGTGACTCCCGATTCCCACCGCGGCAAAGAGGAAGAGCGTTCGGAGCGGAGCATGCCGGGCGAATCGATAGAGCACTTTCGCGAGGAGAGCAAAGGCGAGCGCGAAAAACGGCAGGAGCACGAAGGAGTGGGTCCAGCCCCGGTGGCTGCGGAGATACGCGATCCGGCCGTTCAGAAAGAACATGTCGATGTCGGGCAGCATCCCGCCGATCAGGCCGAGCAGCAGCGCCGCGCGAGCGGAGGGACGCTCCGTGAGCATCCGTGCGAGAACGGAACCCGCGATCCCGTGGGTCACCGTATCCATGCGGCGCGGATGATACATTTGGGAAACGTACCGTCCGCCACGAATGGCTGCCCAATCTCTCGAAGGAAAAGTCGCACTCATCACCGGAGCGTCGTCTGGCCTCGGCCGCGCCTTCGCGGTCGAGCTCGCACGCGCCGGCGCAAAGGTGTTCTTAGTCGCCCGCCGCGAAGAGCTGCTGCACCAGGTCGTCGAAGAGATCTCGCGGGCCGGAGGCGAGGCGGCGTATCACGTCGCCGACGTGCGGATCGCCCCGTCGCTCTTCGATCTCGTCGACGTGCTGCTCTCGCGGTTCAAGCGGCTCGACATCCTGATCAACAACGCCGGGTTGGGCTACCGGGCGCCCCTGCTCGAATTGAAGCGATCCGAGATCCAGGAAATGCTCGAGACCGACCTCCACGCCGCGATCTATCTGTGCCAGGCGGCTCTGAACGCGTTGTTGAAGAGCGCGCCCTCCGACATCGTGAACATCGCCTCTTTCGCGGGCCTCGAGGGGTTCGCCGAAGGGACCGTTTACTGCGCGGCAAAGTCCGGACTGGTGGGCTTCACCCGTGCGCTCGCGCAGGAATTGAAGCCCGCGAACATCCGGGCCACCGCGATCTGCGCGGGCTCGATCGATACGGCTTTCTTCGAGCGCTTCCGCCCGACGCTCGAGCCGGCGCGGCGCCTCGCGGTGGAGGACGCCGTCCGGGCGCTCCTGTACGTCCTGACGTCTCCGCCGAACGTGCTCCACGGCGAGATCGTGATTCGGCCCCGGGTCGTCTAGTCGGCACGGGCGGTGCAGACCCCCCGCCGTGGAATCCGGGTCGGGCGAGACGTCGGTCGTCCGTATAATCGGCGGGACGCCATGCGCTCTGTTCTTCTCGTGGACAACCGGGGCCTCTTTCGGGAGGTGGCCCGCGCCGTGACCCGCCGCACGGACTGCCGCGTCATTACCGCCGGCAACGGGACGGACGCTCTTTCCATCGCACGCCGCGAGAAGCCCGATCTCATCTTCCTCGACGCCGAGATGGAAGGGATGAATGGGGTCGACGTCTGCCGCGTCCTGAAGGCGGACAAGCAATTCGCGCATTGCCCGATCGTCATCGCCGGCGGCGGCGAAAAAGAGCAGCAGGAGGGGAAACGCGCCGGAGCGGATGGTTTCCTGCCCAGGGAATTCGCCGAGGAGGACTTCTTCGAAACGCTCCGCCGTCACCTGAACGTGTTCGCGCGGGACGCGGCCCGGTCCGCGGTCACGTGGTCGATCACCTTCTGGAGGGACGGGCTCCAGCACGAAGGGACGATCCGCGACCTCTCGCGGGGAGGTTTTTTCGTGCGCACGCCCGTCGAGCAACCGATCGGCGCGCGGCTGGAAATCTCTTTTCAGACCCCGGTGGACAATCCGGTCCGCCAGGTCGTCGGTGAAGCGATCGTCGTGAGGCTCGGCCGGGATCCAGACAACGGGCTCGGCTGCCGCTTCTTCCAGCTCTCTTCGACTTCGAAGGCAAACCTGGAAGAGTGCCTGAGGCTTCTCGCCCCCGAGCTGGCGGTCTCGTAACTTCTGTCATTCCGAGCCGCGGAGCGGCGAGGAATCCTTTGCGAAACAGGAAGGGATTCCTCGCTGCGCTCGGAATGACAGCTACTTCCCGAGCTCCACGAGCTCGATCCCCGCTTCGCGCGCAACCGAGAGCGACTTCTCGTCGCGGTAGAACTCGCCGTAGTAGACGCGCGAAATCCCGGCGTTGGCGATCAACTTGAAGCAGGGCCAGCACGGGCTCGCGGTCGTGTAGAGCTCGGCGCCCGCGATCGCGACGCCGTTTCGCGCGGCATGGATGATGGCGTTCGCCTCGGCGTGGACGGTCGAAACGCAGTGACCGTCCTCGATCACGCACCCGACGTCGTCGCAGTGCGGCAGGCCGCGGATCGAGCCGTTGTATCCGGTCGAAAGGATCGTGCGATCCCTCGCGATGACCGCGCCGACCTTTTTGCGCGGGCAGGTCGAACGCGTCGAGACCTGGAGCGCGATGTTCATGAAATACGTGTGCCAGTCGACGCGATCCGCCATGCGGGGAGGATTATGCCGGAACCGCCTGTGTCAGAATCGCCGTCATGTCTTCGCGTCGCGTCGTGGTGACGGGTCTGGGCGCCGTCACGTCCATCGGGAGCACGGTGTCCGAATTCTGGAAGAACTTACTCGCCGGAGTGTGCGGGATTCGACCGCTTTCGCTCTTCGACGCGTCCGCCTACCGCACCCAGACCGCCGCCGAAGTGAGCGAGATCCCGGACGGATTCCTCTCCCCCGCCGAGAAGCGGAGGATGTCGAGGGCCGACCGGATGGGTCTCGCGGCGGCGGGGGAAGCCCTCTCGCAATCCGGGCTCGATGCCGCGCGTGCCGACCCGACCCGCATCGGGGTCATCCTGGGCGGCGGCACGTCCGGCTTGATCGATTCCGAGCTGGTCTACCAAGCGTGGCTCCAGGGTCGCCGGGGGCGCCCGTCGAGGGTCCTGAACCATCTCCCCGACGCCATCACGGACCGCGTCGCGCAGCGGTTCGGTCTCGAAGGACTGAAGTCCACGATCACCACCGCGTGCTCGTCCGCTGCGAACGCGATGGGCTATGCCTACGACTCGATCGTCGGAGGCCTCGCCGACGTCATGGTGACGGGCGGCTCCGACGTTCTCGCGAGGCTGACCTACGGAGGTTTCAACTCGCTGCGCTCGGTCGATCCCGATCCCTGCCGCCCTTTCGACCGCGAGCGCCGGGGTCTCTCGATCGGTGAAGCCGCCGGCATCCTCGTCTTCGAGGAGGAGGAGCGGGCGCGACGGCGCGGTGCGCCGATCTTAGGCGAGTTCCTCGGATACGGCGTGACGTCCGACGCGTTCCACATGACGGCTCCGGATCCCTCGGGGACGGCGGGCGCCCGGACGATTCGCGCCGCTCTGGACGCGGCCCGCAGGAACCCCTCCGACGTGGATTACGTCAATGCGCACGGCACCGCCACGCCGCAGAACGACTCCGCCGAGACGGCCGCGATCAAGGTGGCGCTCGGCGAGCACGCGCGCGAGATCCCGGTCTCCTCGATCAAGTCGATGATCGGACATTGCCTCTGCGCGTCCGGCGCGATCGAGGCGATCGCGACCGTGATGACCGTGCGCGAGGGGCGCGTGCCCCCGACGATCCACTACGAGCACCCCGATCCCGCGTGCGATCTCGACTACGTGCCCAACGAGTCGCGGGACGTCCCGGTCTCGGTCGCCCTGTCGAATTCGTTCGCGTTCGGCGGAAACAGCTCGGTGGTGGTCATCGCGCGGTACAGCTGAGTGGCCGTCGTCACCGGCGCCGGCGCCGTCTGCGCGCTCGGGCGCACTTCCCAGGACTTCTACCGCCGGCTTCGAGCGGGTGAGACGACGATCCGCCCGTTCACGCCGGAGGAGCGGCGCGGTCTCCAGGCGACTCATGTCGCGCGATACGACTCGTTCAGCCCGCAGCCCGAGATCTCTCCCATGAAGGCGCGCCGCTTCGATCGCGGCAGCCAGTTCGCGATCCTGGCGTGCTCGCAGGCGATCGCCGAGGCCGGATACGACGTCGCCCAGGCGCCCGAGTCTGTTGGCATCGCTCTCGGAACCGGTTCCGCGGGCGCCGGAGCGCTGACTGAGTTCCTGAAGGTGCTGTTCACGGAATCGCCCGAGGCGGCGCCCCCCTTCCACTTTCCGAACACGGTTGCGAACGCTCCCGCCTCGCAGGTCTCGATCGAGCTGAAGCTCTTTGGCCCGAACGTCACGATCACGCAGAAGGATCCTTCCGGCTTGAACGCGCTCCTCTTCTCCTCGCTCGCGATCTCCTCGGGACGCGCCTCCGCCATGCTGGCGGGCGCCGTGGATGAGTGGAACGCCGTCTACGCGATGGGCTTCGACCGGGTCGGGGCGCTCCGGGGAGAAAAGCGGGCGACCGGCATCGTCCAGGGAGAAGGGGGCTTCGCCGTGCTCCTCGAGAACGAGGAGACCGCGCAGGCACGCGGGGTGCGGGTGCTCGCGCGACTCGCGGGCATCGGAACGGCGGGCGTTCCCACCGAGCCGTATCGCTTTGCTCCCGATCCCGCCGCGATCAGCCGCGCGATCCGCGGGGCGCTCGACGCCGCGCAGGCGGATCCGTCGGGAATCCACCTCTGCTTCCCCTCGGCCAACGGCGTCGTCGAGATGGACCGCGCCGAGGAAAACGTCCTGTCCGATATCTTCGGTCGAGCGATCCCGCCGAGAATTTCGGTCAAGGACGCAATCGGCGAAATGGCGGCGGCGGGCGGCGGGCAGATCGTGGCGGCCTGCCGGGCTCTCGCCGATCCCGACGGACCCTTTCCGGAGAACGCGCAGCCGCGGCGGGTCCTGGTCAATTCTTTCGGCGCGGGCGGAAACTTTTTCGCCGCGGTTTTCGAGTCCGCGGCATGAGCGGCGTGCGGGATCGTCCCCCGCTCGTGGGCGCCACGCTCGACATTCCCGTGCGATTCGCGGAGTGCGATTCCTACGGCGTCGTATGGCACGGCCACTATGCCCTCTATCTCGAGGAAGTCCGGGATCGGCTCACCTCCCGCTTCGGCTTTACCCCCGCAAAAGCGCTCGCGCTCGGCTATCGAGTCCCGATCACGCGGCTTGAGATCCGGTACCGGGCGCCGGCGCGGCCCGATGGTCTGGTCCGTGCGACCGCGCGACTGCGCCCGCCGGACGCGGCGCGCTTCGTCGTCGATTACGAGCTTCGCGGAGAAGCCGGAGAGCTCCTCGCGAGGGCGGAGACGGAGCAGGTCGTGGTGAACGCGGACGGCGAGCTCTTGCTGGCGCTGCCCGCCGCGTTGAAGCGGCTCGCCGCCGAGATCATCGCCTTTCAGGATTCGGGTCCCTCGCTATAATTCCGCGGATGTCGGAAGTCCGCGTCTCCGCGCGCCGGCGCTCCGTCGGCTTCCTACTGCGGTTCGTGGCTCTTCTTCTCGTCTTTTACCTGATCGTCGCATCCCATCCGGTCAACGACGCCGTCATCGTCCCGTTCACCGCGGCGATCGCCTCGGTTTCCGGAAGGTTGTTGAACGCATTCGGAGAGAAAGCGGAGGTCGTGGGCACCGAGATCCGGTCGTCGTCCTTCGGCGTCAACATTGAAAATGGCTGCAACGGGGTCGAGACCGCGCTGCTCTTCGGCGCGGCGGTCCTCGCTTTTCCGGCGGGCTGGAAGCGGCGGCTGCTCGGCCTGGCGGCCGGTTTCGTGGCCATCCAGGTGCTCAACCTGCTGCGGGTGATCACACTCTTCTGGATCGGACTCCACCGCCCGGCGCTCTTCAACTCCTCGCACACCGTGATCTGGCAGTCGGTCGTCGTCCTCTTCGGCGTGCTGCTCTTCCTGCTGTGGGCCTCGCGCCAGAAGCCACTGTCCGCCGAACGGTCGCCGGCCGGCCGCTCCCGAAAAGGCTGACGCCGGCGGTGACCGGCGGCGCGGACAGTTTCCGCCGGCGCTCGAGTCCGTCGATCTCATGCTGAACGGACGCGCCGCGCTTCGGGGCCTGGTCGGCTTTCTTCTCGCGCTCCCGTTCTGGTTCGGCTTCTCACGCCCTTACGAAAGCGCGATTGCCGCGGGGGCGCAGGCCGCGATCAACCTGTTCGAGTCGCCGGACGTGACGCGGCTCCAGCCCGGTAACGGAGAGATCCTTCTCGACCGGCGCGACTTCCCGCCCGGCTCGGCGCGCCCCGGCCTTCCGGGTCCCGACATCCACTTCAACTTCGTCCTTCTCGTCACGCTTTTCGCACTGGATCACAAGCCACTGCGTGGAGGGCACGTCGCGCGATTTCTCGCAGCGGCGGCTGCGCTCTTCTTCGTGCACGTCGTGGCGCTCGTCTTCCAGGTGCACTCCGTATACGTGACGAGCCTGGGCGCGTGGAGCAAAGCGAACTATGGCCCGATCGCGCGCAACTTCTGGGCTGCCGGCTTTCACTTCTACCAGATCGCCGGACGTTTCGCCGCGCCGTTCGTGCTCTGGTGGCTCTTCGGCCGCCGCGAGGAAGAGGAGCCCTTGGAAAGACCGCTGCGCGTTGGAAAAAGAAAAAGGCGCGGCTAGAACCGCGCCCCGTTGCCCGGGCTAATATCTCCGCGTACGTTCCCGCCGCAGATAACGGTAGTCGGGAATCTCGTACTCCTTCAGCTTCGCAATCAACGATCCCCGCGAAATGTTGAGCACGTGCGCGCCGCGGCTCTGGTTGCCCTCGACCCGTCGCATCGCGCGGTCGATGATCTCGCGCTCGACCGTCTCGACGATCACCTTGAGATCGTCGGTCTGTCGCATGACTGCTTCCGCTCCGGAAGGCTCGGGAACGACCGGTATGTGCTCGACCCGTGGAGCGGCTTCCGGGAGCCCGGACAGCACCGCCGGCCGGCCGGCGAAAGCGATGCCGGCGAGCTGAACGATTTCCTCCAGAAAGAGGACCGCGCGCGCGGCAAGACGGGGCGCCTCCTTCACGAGGAGCGCCAGGAGGATCGACCCGTTTCGAGGCGGTTCGACGATGAGTGTCAGGGTGCCGGCGACACTCTCGATGCGCGCGAGACGCTCTCCGGACCGAGCCTCGTCCAAGACGCGAGGCGGCAGCGCGGGGGTTTCGCGGAACGTCGAGGCAATCGCGCGGAATCCGTTGACCGAGAACTCGCCGATCGCCCATTCGGTCGGAGGAAACTCGCGGTCGAGAAAATCGGTCAGCTCCGTGGCGAGCTCCTCCCGCGACGAGCTGTCGCGACAGAGCCGGTAGACCGCAAGACGCAGATCGCGGAACTCCACTTCGGTGGAAGGCCCGGCAGGCGGCGCCGGAGCGCCCGTCGCCACGATGGGAATCTCCGTGATCAGCCGGGAGACGCTCGGTTGCGCGTTCAGGACCGTGATGGTCGCCTCCCCGATCGTGATCCGGTCCCCGACTCCGATCGGCCCCCCGCCGAACTCGCGGCCGTTCACGCTGATCAGCCCAGCACCCTTGTAGAGGTCGAGGTGATAGGCGCCCTCTTTCTCGCTGATGCGGACGTGTCGCCCGGCGACTCCCCGAGCGCGTACGACGACCTCGTTGCCGGAGGAGGCCCCGATGGTGATCGCCGCTCCGTCGAGTCGATGCACTTCGCCGCCCCCAATCTTCTTGCGGACCTCGAGGTTCAGCATGTCCGTCCGTCCTCTTTCGTCATCGTTCCGACACTTCCCACCGTCGCGGCGCAAAAGTTCACGCGGTTTCTCCGAATGTGTTCTTCGAGAGGAACTCTCGCCGTCAGTTGCTTCGAATCGTCCGAGTTTGGGGTGACCCTCAAAGGATTATGTCACGGGGACGCGCAGCGCAAACCGCGGCGCGAGATCGCGCGCGGACGATTCCGGCAGCGGCGGCGCTTGGCAGAGGGCCGGAACGCCCGCCGTCGAAATCTGGTAGCCGGCGTCGCGATTACCCCAATATTTTGTGGAACTTAGACAACAAATTTGTTAAATTCCTTTGCAACTCCCATGCTTCGTCTCGAACGGGTGGAGATCTCCGGCTTTAAGTCCTTCTACGAGAAGGTCGATCTCGCCTTTCCGGGCCGCGTGACCGCGGTCGTGGGGCCGAACGGCTGCGGCAAGTCCAACATCTGCGACGCCGTCGCCTGGGCTCTCGGCGAACAGAGCGCGCGCGTCCTGCGCGGCGAGCGCATGGACGACGTCATCTTCAACGGGTCGGCCAAACGGCGGCCGCTCGGAATGGCGGAAGTGATCGTCACCTTGACGTCCGAGAACGGCAACGGCGACCCGGAGCACGGACGCCTGCGCGTCGGCCGGCGCGTCTTCCGCGACGGCGAAGGGGAGTATTTCTTAAACGACAAGCAGGTCCGGTTCAAGGACGTGCAGGACCGGCTGCTGGGCACCGGCCTCTCCGTGAGGGCCTACTCGGTCATCGAGCAGGGCCGGATCGATCAGGTCCTCTCGACGAAGCCCCAGGATCGAAGGCGGTTGATCGAGGAGGCGGCGGGGATCACGAAGTACAAGGCGAAGCGCAAGCTCGCCGAGATCAAGCTCGAAGAGACGCGGGCGAACCTCCTGAGGCTTTCGGACATCGTCAACGAGGTCGAGAGGAACTGCGCGTCACTGAAGCGACAGGCGTCGCGGGCCGCGCGGTACAAGGAGTTTACCGAGGCGCTCAAGGTCCGGCGCGCGGCCCTCGCGCGCGTGCGAGCGGACGCCCTGACGCAGTCGCTCGACTCCGCCGAACGACTCCGCGACGAGAGACGGAACGCCGAAGCCGCCGCCGCGGCGGCGCTCGGCCAGGGGGAGGCCTCGCTCGCCACCGCCCGACTCGTCTTCGCGGATACGGCGGCGAATCGAGACGGTCTGCGCGAGAGTCTTGCGTCGCTCGAAGCAGCGATCGCGCGGGACGACGAACGTCTGGAAGCCAACCGGCGGGCGACCGCGGATCTTGCCGCGCGCCGCGCCGCGTCCGAACGCGAAGGACGAGATTTCTCCGCGGAGGAATCGCGCGCCGGCAAGGAGCTCTCGGACTTGACCGGCCGGCTGGAGCGCGCGGTCGCCGAGGCCCGGGCGCGCTCGCTCGCGCGGGAAGAGACGGACCGAAGGGCGTCCGAGGCCCTGGCCGCGCTCGAAAAGCTGGAGGAAGATCTCGAGGCCGCCCGGGAAGACGCTCTACGCGCCGCCGGCGAACGAGTCGCCGCGCGCAACGCGCGCCACGAGATCGATCTCGCGGCCGAGCGCGTCGCCGCCGGGGCGTCGCGACTCGACGAGAGCCGGATCAAGCTCGGGCGGGAGCTCGAAGAACGGCAGAGAGACTCCGCGGCCGCGGAGCGGGAGGAGGCCTCTCTCCGGGAGAGCGCGGAGGCGGCGGCCGAGACGGTGCGCCGTCTCGCCGACGAGATCTCCGCGATCGGCCGGGGTCTTTCGGAGCTGGAAGCCGCGCGCGAGGACACGCGTGCCTTGCTTGCGGCGCTCGAAGAGCGGGCAGCCGCGCTCGCCGAAGCGGCCCGCGCCCGCGATGGAGCTCTGGCCGCGATGCGCGACGTGCTCGACGCCGCCGGAGTGGCACACGAGGAGACGCTCGCCGATCGCCTGCGGCCCGCGCCCGGCTGGGAGCGTCCGCTCGATCTGCTCCTCGGCGCCGACTCGGACGCGCTCTTCACGCGCGGAGACTGGAAGCGCGCCGCCGGTGCGGTCCGCGAGCTCCCCGGCGCCCGGTTGCTCCGCGCGGAATGGCTCCTGCAGTCGGACCCGACGCCCGTCGCGGGTTCGCTCGGAGGCTGGGAAGTCGCAATCCGGAACTTCGACGATCTTTCGCCTGCCGAGAGAGCGGCATTGCCGCGGGTCGCGTTCGTCGGGTCGCTCGACCAGGCGATCGTTCTCTCCGAGAAGAGCCCCGAAGCGACCTTCGTGACGCGGGAAGGCGACTTGGTGCGGGGGCCGCTCCTGCGTCTCGCCGGCTCGAAGACGCGCGCCGTGGGAGCGCTCGCGGCCGAGAGCGAGCGCCTCGAGATCGCGGAACGCGCCGACGCCGCGCGCCGTTCGATCGCCGGAATCGAGACGTCTCGTGCGAATCTCGAGTCGGCGCGCGGGAAGAGCGAGCGGGAGCTCGCCCATGGCCGCGCGGCGGAGGCCCGAGCCCGGTCGGAGTTTTCCGCCTTTTCGGCGCGGCTCGAAGAGAGGCGGACGGTCGCGGCAAGGCTTTCGCGGGAGAGCGAGGTCGCGCTCGCGGAGCGCGAAGCGCTGGCGCGGGAAGCGGAGGCGCTGGCGGTCCGCCGGAACGCGCTCGAGGAAGAGGAGCGGCGCTGGGAGCGCGCAGAGCTCGAGGCGCGGGACCGCGCGGGCTCGCTGGCGGGTTCACTGCCGGAGGCGCGCTCCAGCGCGACCTCGAGAGCGGAAGAGCTGGCTCATCGCCGCACCGAGGCGGAAGTCGCCGCCGAGCGTCGCAGGGCCCTGGAGGCTGCGGCCGCCGCGCTCGAGGACTCGCAACGGGTTTTCGAGCGCCGGGCGCGCGCCGCGAGCGAGGAGATCGAGCGCATTGCGTCGCGGGCGGTCGAGCTCGCCACCGAAGAACAGGAGTCGCGAACCCGGCGGGAGGCGAACGTCGTCGAGCGGGACGGCCGGGCGTCCGAGCTCGAGGCGGCCTCGCGCGCGGCGGAGGAAGCCTCCCATGCGGCGGACGCCGGGGAAGAGACCGCGAAGAACGCCCGTGTCATTCTCGATGCCGCTCGAGAGGGGCGGTTCGAAGCCGAGGTCGCGGCGACGCGAGTCGCTTCCGACCGCGAACACCTTGTCGCTCAGACCCTCGAGGAGTTCGGCACCGACCCCGGCGACCTCGAACCGCCCGCGGATCGCTCGGAGGAGGGGCTGGCGAAGCTTGAGACGGAAGCCGGCGAGCTCGCGGCCTCCGTCGAGCGGCTCGGTCCGGTCAACCTTCTCGCCTGGGAGGAACATCGAGCGGAATCGGAGCGGCTCACGTTCCTGATGACGCAGCGCGACGACCTCATGCGCTCCGTCGCCGAGCTCCAGGACTCGATCCGGAAGATCAACGCCACCTCCGCGGAGCGGTTCTCCGCAGCGTTCGCGGCGATCAACGCGAACTTCACCGAGACGTTCACCCGGCTCTTCCGGGGAGGGACCGCCGAGATGCGGCTCTTGGACGAGAACGACCCGCTCGAATCCGGGGTCGAGATCATCGCGCAGCCCCCCGGCAAGCGGAACCAGTCGATCCTTCTCCTTTCCGGAGGCGAGAAAGCGCTGACCGCGATCGCCCTCCTGATGGCGATCTTCCAGTATCGGCCCTCCCCTTTCTGCATCTTGGACGAGGTGGACGCGCCCCTGGACGAAGCGAACATCGACCGGTTTACGAACCTGCTCCGAGAGATGACCGAGGAGACCCAGTTCATCGCGATCACGCACAACAAGCGCACGATGGAGACGGCCGACGCGATGTACGGCGTCACCATGGAAGAGCCGGGCTGCTCGAAAGTCGTCTCGGTCCGATTCGACTGAGCAGGCCTCGGGAACCGGAGAGGGGAAGCCGGCATCCGCGCCGCGCCCGCGCTCCATGCGCCGGGTTCCCTTTCTCGTTGACGGCGACGGCGTCTTTCCTTAGACTCGCGGCTCTTTTCGCGTTTCGGGCCGACGTAGCTCAGCCGGTAGAGCAGCGGTTTCGTAAACCGCAGGTCGTCGGTTCAAGTCCGACCGTCGGCTCCAGCTTCGTAGTTCGTCCAAAGTGGCCCCGCCCGGGCGACTCTGGACTTTGGACTTTCGTCCCTTTTGGACATAATTCGCCCCGCACGATGAACCTCAAGACAACCGAGGACGGTCGGGTCACCATTCTGACTCTCGACGGCGATCTCGTGATCGGAGAGCCCGAGTCCACCTTCAAGAGGACCGTCACCCGATTGCTCGAGGAAGGAAAGGTGAACCTCCTGGTCGATTTGAAAGGCGTCGGTTTTCTGGACAGCTCCGGCCTCGGCGCTCTCGTCCGCGCGTTGACGAGCGCCCAGAAGGAGGGGGGGCAGACGAAGCTGCTGCATGCGGGCCCCCAGATCCGGAAGCTGCTCGAGATGACGAAGCTCGATTCGGTCTTCGAGCTTCACGAGGACCAGGAAACCGCGGTCTCGAGCTTCTAGCCCCGAGAGCTTGATGCCGGACGCTCCCGACGATCGCGGCAGGCTCGACGCAAGCGCTGAGGCCTCGGCGTTGGCCGAGCTGGCGCTGTGTGAAAACCTCTCCCAAATCTCCGGCTGGGCGGCGAAATGGAGCGCGGAGCTCACGCGAGCGGACGCCGCTCTGCTGTGGGCGCCCGATACGGTCAACCCGCTCTTCCTCTGCATCGGAGCTTACGGCGAAGGCACCGAAAAGCTCCTGCGGCGTTCGGCGCCGAAGGACGAAGGCTTTCTTCGCGATCTGCTTCGGGACAAGCGGACGGCAACCCTGGATCGCATCGATTTCGCCGGCTCGAAGGATCCACTGCTGAAGAACTTCCCGGGTGACATGGATACCGGCCTCGTGACTCCCCTGGAGGCGGAGGGCTTCGTGGTCGGAGTCCTCGTCCTCCTCTTTCGCAAGAGGCCCGACACGCTCGAGGCTCTGAACCGCGTCAAAGGGTTCGTGCAGCACGCGGCGCCCGCGCTCGCACGCGCGTTACGCGCGGAGCGAAAGACCGTCGGAATGCTGCACGCGATCGAGCGGCTCACGAACCTGTACGACCTGTCGAAGTCTTTCGGTTCGACGATCGACCAGGGCGAGCTGACTACGTTGGTCGCCTGGAAAGCCGTGGACATGGGGTCGGCAGAGCTCTGCTCTCTCTGGCTCTTCGAGCCCCGGGAGTCCGAAGTCGTTCTCGCCGCGACCGCGGTGAACGAGAACTACGACGTGGAAAACGCTCCCGAGGCGGTCGGCGGGAGCTTCGTCGGCGACGTTCTCGCGGACCAGAAGATCGTCCGCCACAACCGGATCCCGGACACGGATCCGCTTTCTGCGGAGAGCCCAAATTACTCCATTCGCTCCGTTCTCGCCCTGCCGCTCCTCGAGGAGAACGTCTCGGTCGGGGCGCTGGTGATGGCGAACAAGAGGGGAAGGCATCCGGAGTTCACTCCCGAGGACGAAGAGCTCCTGCAGGACCTCGGCCGCCAGGCCGTACGAGCTCTCCGGAACGCCCGCCAGCACGAAGCCGAGAAGAAGGTCGAGGAGCTCGACGCCCTGCTGACCGTCAGTCGCGAGATCACGTCGACCCTGGACCTCGACAAGGTGATGACGGCGATCGTCAATGCAACTGCCGCCCTGATCCCGTACGACCAGTGTTCGATTGCGATCCTCGACAAAGGGAAAGTCCGCCTGGGCGCAGTTTCCGGCGCCCTGAAAATCGACCGGAACGACCCAAACCTCCGGGCGACGGAGAACTTGCTCGAATGGGTCTTCTTCGGCGGGGCCGACGTCGTGGTCACGCAGGATGCGGAAGGGAACGTCCAGGCCGACCGCCCGGAGACCCAGGAAAAATTCCGGACCTTCTTTCAGCAGACCGGGTTTCGGTCTTTCCACGGACTCCTGCTGAACGACGATGAAGGGAAACTGGGAGTGCTCGCCTTCAAGAGTCGGACACCGCTCGTGTTCGACGAAGGAACCCGGGACCTTCTGGCCATCCTCGTCAATCAGGCGACCGTCGCCGTGCGCAATGCGCAACTCTACCGGCACGTCCCCCTGCCCGGGTTCCTGAAACCCCTGGCGGAAAAGCGTCGGAAGTTCCTGGAGATTCCGAGGCGGCGCCGGATCACCTGGGGGATCGCCGCCTTGATCCTGCTCATTGCTCTGATCGCAATCCCATGGAGAGTTCGGGTCGGGGGCCTGGCCCGGGTCGTGCCGGGACGCCGAGCCTCCGTGACGGCCGGAGTGGACGGCATCGTCCGATCTGTGGTTCGCCGCGAAGGCGACGAGGTCAAGGCCGGGGACGTTCTCGCGACGCTCGATGCGTCCAGTTACGAGGCGGCGCTGGCGGAAGCACGTGCGGAATATCAGATTGCCGATAGCGAAGCGTCGCGATACCGGGAGGCCGGCGACGCTCCTGCGATGTTCCAGGCGTTGTCGCGAAAGGACGAACTCGAAGCCAGGATTAATCTCGAGGAGGACCGGTTCGCCCACACGCAGATTCGGGCTCCGGTGTCCGGGGTCATCGTGACGCCTCGCATCGAGGAACGGGTCGGTCAGTTCTTGACGCGGGGGACGGAGCTGTGCGTCGTAGCGGACGTGGGGAGCGTGCTGGCGGAGGTTGCCGTGCCCGAAGCCGATGCGTCTCTGATTCGCGCCGGCGAGGGTGTGGCTCTCAAGCTGAATCCCTATCCCACACGTCTCTTCCGCGGCAAGGTGATGCGGCCGGGTTCCCACGTGCGCCAGGAGGGCGAGGACCGATTCGTCATCGCCGAAGTCCGTGTCGATGGTCCAGCCGGGTTGAAGACCGGGATGCTCGGCAACGCAAAAGTCTCGACGATCAAGGTGCCTCTCATCAAGGCGATCTTCCGCAAGCCTCTGCGGTACGTCTGGAACCGGATCTGGCCGATCCTGCCGTAAGCGCCGCCGTCGGATCCCGGAGGCTTCTCTCGGCAGCCCGGCCGGAGGAGACTGCCCGGGCTCTCGCAGCTCGCCACGGGCCTCCGGACGCCCGGCCTGCGCTCCGAAAGGACCTCGGCATCCTGCGTCAGGTCCAGATGGGAGAGGTCCTCTGGATCGTCAAGAACCCGACGACGATGAAGTACAACCAGTTCAAGGATGTCTACTGGCAGGTGATCAGCCTGTTCGACGGCACTCGCACCCGAATGGAGATCCTCGAAGCCATCAATCGGAGGATGAAGACCCCGGTCTCGCTCGAGCTGGTGCTGGAATACGAGGAGTTCCTTCGCGAACTAGATCTGATCGAGCAATCGGCCGCGGAGCGCAGCCTGACCCTGCTCGACAAGTACAAGAGTCTCCGCCACAAGAAGGCGGAAGAGAAAGCCGAAGGATTCAACCCGTTCTTCATCATGTTCCACGTTGTGGATCCGGACCGGTTCTTGAATCGCACGATCAAGTACGTCGGCTGGATATGGTCGCCTCCCATCGCGATCGCGACGTTGATCGCGTCGATCTGGACGGCCTGGATCTTCGCCCAGCACTGGGGCCCCCTGTGGGCGGGAACCATGGACCTGTACCATTTCCTCGGAAAGCCACTGCTGGACATCGTCCAGTTCTTCTTCATCCTGAGCATCATCGGTGCGATTCACGAGTTCGCGCACGCCTACGCACTCAAGAAGTATGGAGGTGAATGCCACGACATCGGATTCGCGCTCTTCTACTTCACGCCTGCTTTCTACTGCGATACCTCCGATGCCTTCATGTTTCCGAACCAGATCAAACGGCTGTGGGTGACAATCGCCGGGATCTACAGCGAGGTGGCAATCTGTGTCGTGGCGACGGTTCTTTGGGTGATTTCCTATCCCGACACGCTGATCAACGAGCTCGCCTACAAAACGATGCTCTTCACGGGGATCTCGGCCGTCTTCTTCAACATCAACCCGCTCATCAAGGTGGACGGCTATTACGCGCTCTCGAGCCTCCTGAAGCTCCCCGATCTTCGGGAAGCGGCATGGGGGCAGATCGGCGCCTGGATCCAGAAGCACATTCTGCGGCTGCCTGTCGAAGTGCCTGCTGCGACGCGGCGCAAGCGGCGACTTTACTGGATCTACGGCATTCTCTCGATCGTATACACCGCGACGATCATGTTCGTCATATATAGACTGTTCGACAATTTCTATTCGAAGTATTTCCCCGATTTTGGAGTCGTCCTTCTCATCCTGACCCTCACCCAGGTATTCCGCAAGAAAGCGAGGACGGCGATCCGCGTCGGAAAGCTTTTCTACCTGGACAAGAAGGAGCTGGTGAAGTCGCCTCGAAGCCGACTCCCGGTTGCGGGATTTGCGGCCGTTCTTCTCCTCATTCTTTTCGTACCCTGGTCTCGCCGGACGATCCGGGCGGATGCTCTTTTGAAGCCGGCGAGCGAAGTCCAACTGGCGGCTCCGCAGGATGGAAGGGTGACGGAAGTACTCGTGGGCGAGGGAGACATCGTCCGCAAGGGACAACCCCTGTTTCGAATATCGAGCTCCGCGGCCGACGAAGAGTTGTCGCGGCGGACGGTCGAGCGGGAAAGATTCTCGAAGAGATTGAGCGGCAGCCGCGAGGCCGGCGACGCCGCCGCCGTCTTCCAGGCGACCCAGCATGGATCTTCGGCGGAAGCCGCTCTCCGGAGCTCGGAGACCCGTCACGAAAACCTCCTGATTCGGAGCCCGATCAGCGGACGAGTGCTGACTCCCCGAACGGAGGACCTCGCAGGACGATTCGTGCCGGAGGGATTTCTGCTGGTCCGAGTCGGGGACTGCCGCACGATGGTGGCGCAGCTGCCCGTTTCCGAGCGACTCCTGGAGTACCTGAAACCCGGTGCGCCGGCAAGGGCTCAGATTCAGACCAGCCCGATGAGATCCTGGCTCGGCAGAGTCGCGATGATCTCGCCCGCGACACTGGAACAGCCGGTCACGGCGACGGCAGGTGTCGAGAGACGAGCACCTCCGAGGCGTCCGGATCAGTTCGTGGCGCTCACCGTCTTCGATAACGCCGACGGAACCCTGCTGCCGGGAGCGGCGGCCAGGGTCAAGATCCGCTCGCGTCGAGAGTCTTACGGCTCACGAGCATGGAGCGTCGTCTGGCGGAGGCTGCGAACGATCGTCTGGTAGAAAAGAGCCCCGCAAGCCGCGGGGCTCCTGCCCGGCCGACCTCGATCGAAGCCCTCACTCCGCTTTCAGGTCCTTTGCCGTGAGGTCTTGCGCCTTCATGTCTTGCGCCCTCAGGTCCTTTGCCGTGAGGTCCTGCGCCCTCAGGTCTTGCGCCTCGACACGGGTGTCTTGTGACCTCAAGTCCTGCGCCTCGACACGGGTGTCCTGCGCCCTCAGGTCCTGCGCCCTCAAGTCCTGAGCCTCGACACGGGCGTCTTTAGCGCGCAGCTCCTTCGCCTCCGGTGACGCGTCCCGGATCTTCGCCTTCTGGGCGTCTGTCAATTCAACCTTCACTTCCTTCTCGGCCATCGAGCACCTCCCTATCTTCTGGCGACTGCTATCCGCAATTTGGAGACCAATGTGAAAAAAGGCCAGACTGAGGATCCTAAGATCATCTTTTGTAAGGAGATATGCCGGGCTGACCCCGGACCGCCAATGTGCGGACGCGCCACTTTCTAACCGGACAGATGAATTAATCACCTATCGAAAACATCCTCGCCGATCCCCGCGAATCGGCGGTGCCACGGACCGGCAAGGTTCATGGCCTGTGACCAAAAAGAACGCCCCGCGGCGCGGGGCGTTCGAAGTAGACAAATCGAGAGCGCTTACGTCGAGCGGAGATCTTTCGAGCTCAAATCCTTGGCACTCAGGTCCTTGGAGCTCAAATCCTTGGCACTCAGGTCCTTGGAGCTCAAATCCTTGGCACTCAGGTCCTTGGCACTCAGATCCTTGGAGCTCAGGTCCTTGGAGCTCAGATCCTTGGAGCTCAGGTCCTTGGCACTCAGATCCTTGGAGCTCAGGTCCTTGGAGCTCAGATCTTTGGCGGTCATGTCCTTGGCGCTCAAGTCCTTGGAGCTCAAATCTTTGGCGGTCAGATCCTTGGCAGTCAGATCTTTGGCGGTCAGGTCCTTGGCGCTCAAGTCCTTGGAGCTCAAATCTTTGGCGGTCATGTCCTTGGCGCCGATGCTCATGTCCCGAGCCCCGATGCTCATGTCCTGGGCGCCGACGCTCATGTCCTGAGCCCCGATGCTCATCGTCCTCTGGCTGGTCGAGACGGCGAGGTTGTTACCCAAGCTCGTCACCCGGATCTCTCCCATTGTCTTTCCGGTGGCTGCCTTGATCTTCGCCTTCTGTTCGGGGGTCAACTGGATTCTCACTTCCTTCGCCATGTTCTTGCTCTCCTTTGCCTCCTCTCCATCGCAAATCCGGGACCAGACTGTTTCCGAGGTCGTAATGGAGAGTAAGAGTTTTGTTTGGTAGGACTTATTCGCCTTGCTCCGACTGGCAAGAAATCCAAGAATCAGATGAAGTTTTAACCGGGGTGAAAATTTAATCTACGAGAGCCAGTCAAATTCCGTACTTGCGACAGAGATACTTGATCTGGTTGCCGTCCAAGCCGAGGCGGCGCGCAGCTCGGGCTTTGACCCCACCTTCCTCGGCAATCGTTTCCTCGAGAAGCCGGCGCTCGAACTCAGCGACCGCTTTTGCGAAGGGCTTGCCGTCGCCGGCACGAGCGCTTCCCGGGGTCTCCCGGAAAACACGCGGAAGGTCTTCTTCCACGATCTCCGCCCCGTCGGCGAAGAGAACCAGGTTTTCAATGACGTGCTCGAGCTCGCGCACGTTGCCCTTCCAGCGGTGCTCGCGAAGCCGTTCGACAACCGCGTCGGAAAGTCTTCGCTCTGGTTTGCCGTGTCGCGCGGAAAATTTCGCGAGGAAGTGCGCTGCGAGTGTCGGGACGTCCTCCGGGCGATCGCGCAAGGGCGGGATCCGGATCGTGACCGCATTGACCCGATAGAAAAGATCCTCGCGAAACGTTCCCGCGGCAATTCCCGCCTCGAGGTCCTCGTTGGTCGCCGAAATCAGTCGGAAGTCCACGGTAACGCTCCGACGGGCGCCGACCCGCTCGACCTGCCGCGTCTCGAGCACTCGCAGGAGCTTCGACTGGACGGCGGCCGAGAGCGTTCCGATCTCGTCCAAGAACAGGGTACCTCCGTGCGCCAGCTCGAAGCGGCCGGGCCGCGACCCCACCGCGCCGGTGAAGGCGCCCTTCTCATGACCGAAAAGCTCCGACTCCGCCAGAGAATCGGGAAATGCCGACGCATTGACCGCGACGAAAGGCCGGTCGCGACGTTTGCTGCGGGAGTGGATCGAATGGGCGACGAGCTCCTTGCCCGTCCCGCTTTCACCCTGGAGAAGCACGGTCGCGTCAGAGGGGGCGACTTTCTCGATTTCCCGGAAAAGACGGCGCATCCCGCCGCTCGAGCCGACGAGCTGATCGAAGCTTCCCCGCTCCTCGCGTGCCCGGTCGCGAAGTTCCCGGTTTTCCGCGACGAGCCGCCGACGCTCGAGCGCACGTCTCAGGATGACGAGAAGCTCGGCAGGGTCCAGAGGCTTTCGGAAGAAGTCGAAGGCGCCGAGCTCGATCGATCGAAGCACGGTCTGACGGTCCTGCTCGCCGGACATCATGATCACCGTTGCATCCGGATTGTGCCGGCGTACCGCCGCAAGGAGGTTCAAGCCCTCCTCGATCTCTCTGGAAGGCGGGAGCCGGAGGTCGAAGAGATAGAGGTCGGGATCCGCGTCGCACAGCGGGCGCGCCTCTTCGGCGTCCCGGGCGCTCGTGACCTCGAACTGACCCTTGAGAGCCCAGGTGAGCTGGTCGAGCAGGATGGGATCGTCCTCGACGATCAAGATCGTTCCGGGCGCGCCCGACGGGACGGTCACTCAGTCTCCGGAGGCGTCGCCCCGGGAGTCGGGTGGGATGGGCGGGTAGCGGGAACCCCCGCCGGAACCGCCGGGAAAACGATCCGAACGACTGTGCCGCCTCCCGGCCTCGTGAGAACGGCGAACTTCCCGTTGTGGAACTGCACGATCTGACTGGCGGTCGCCAGCCCGAGCCCGACGCCGTCGGGCTTCGTCGTCTGAAACGGCTTGAACAGCCGGTCGCGGACGAACTCGGGCGTCATACCCGAGCCGTTGTCGATGATCTCGACGACGACGCGCGGGCGCTTCGCCGTGTCGTCGCGAAAGGTACGAACGAGCACCTTCCCTTCCGAGGGAACCGCCTCCAGTGCGTTCTCGATCAGACTCTTCACCGCATCGGTCAGGTAGTACGGATCGCCCCAGATCTGGGGGATCGGCCCGAGGGCGAGAGAGAGCGTTCGGGTTCCGGGCACCGCCGGCGGAACCGAGAGGCCTCGGCGGGTCTCGCCCTCCGCGACTTCGCGCACAACTCCATTCAGATCGACCGGGACCTTGATCAACACCGGCTCGTCGCCGGTAGAGAAGCGATCGACGATGCCGTCGATCCGATCGACGGTGGACCGGAGCAGCTCTTCGACGGACCGCTTGAACTCCGGGTCGTCGTAGTGTTCCTTGAGGTTCGACAGCAGGAGCTGCAGGCGAAACCCCATATTCTTGATGTCGTGGACGAGAACGCGATCGAGTGTCGAGCGGAGTCGCCGGGAGGGCCGGGACGGCTTTTCGTTCATACCCTCACGAGCGACCTGCGTTGTTGAAGAGAATCTTCACAGCGACCCCCGGCCGCAGAATCGGTTGGGCAGGATCGCGCCGGACCTGCACGATGACCTGGAAGGTCCCGCTCGCTGCGTCCACGATCGGGCTGATGTACTGCACGACGCCGGTCGTCCTCGCCTTCGGAAACTTCTCGGGAACCACTTCGACCCGGTCTCCCTTGCGGACGCTCATGAGCCGCTGCTCGGGCAGATAGACCCTCGCCAGGAGCGGTTCGAATGCCGTGATCTTGAAGAGCGGGACGTTCGCGTTGTCGATCACCTTCTGACCGACCCGGGCGAACTTCTCGGTGACGACTCCGGAAAACGGAGCGCGAATGAAGGCGTAGTCGCGGATCGCCTTGGCTTTCTCGAAAGCCGCCTGCGCGACGGCGTACGTGGCGCTCTTCTCGTCGAGATCGGCCTTGGAGAGGATCTTGCCCGCCGACAGCGCCCTGGCGCGCTCCAGCTCTGCTTTGCGAAGCTGCATCTCCTCCCGGGCTTCGCGGACGCTCTGCTCGAACTCCTTGAGCTCGAGAGTCGCTAAGGATTGACCCCTCCTGACCACGGTTCCCCGATCGACGTTGATCTTCTCGATGACTCCGGTGATCCGCGCGCTCACCGTAACCTCCTGATCGACCATCAGGTGCGACGCGTAGACATCCGTCTCTGCCTGCCCCGCTCCCGCGGCGGAGCCTTTCTGAAGCAGGCCGACGATGAGGCTGCAGATGAGAATCCGAATCATTCTGGCCGTCGAATCGGGGCCGATGGTATCGTCAAAAAGCCACCATGTCGATCGCTCTCGCCGACGAGAAACCCGACATCCAGCAGAAGGGTTCGAGAGCGAATTTCAGCTGGCGCGTCGCCGAACCCTGGGACGAGCGCCGCCTCGCCGCGTTTCTCATGGTCAAGCACCGCCGAAACGAAACCGACTGGACCCGCCGGCCGTCCCCGTTCTTCGCCACGCTCGGAAGGTCGCAGGTCGAGTGCTCGGTTCTTCTCTCGAACCCCGGTTCGCTCCCCGAGATCGAGAAACTCTTGACCGGGGAGCTGCGTGGGATTCTCGCGGGTGCCGAGCGGGTCCACCAGGAGATCCTGAGCACTTGGAAACCGCGGGGCGCACCTCCCCCCTAAAGACGATCCGCGGCTCGCCCGCGACGGTTCCGGGCGCTCGAACGGCATTGCATATAATCCGCGCCACGGACGCGTGGAACCTCGTGACGGGAGCGGCCGTTCCAAGCCGTTGCTTCGGCGAGACTTAGTCGAACGGCGGCAGAGGAGGTAAGGAATGCTCTCGGTTCCCTCTCTGCGGTTGAACCAGTTCGGGGTGAACTTTTATGAGGCCCTCCTTTCCGGAGCGGACCTCCAGACGCTCGTCGGTTTCGAAGTGCTCTCGTTCGGGCCGGCCGCCCAGACGACCCGCGGCCACACCCGCCAGACGACGAGCGGGCGGGTCAACTGGGAGCTCCTGGAGAAGCGCATTGCCGCCTCCGAACACGCCTACCAGCGGCCGATTATTCGCAAGAAGATCGACGAGCTCGTTGCGTACTACCTCCAGTGCGCGGACTCCGGAACGCTTCCCGCGATTCCGGGAAGCGTTCTCCTGGTCTCTGACAGGCGGTTGGAGTTCTCTCCCTCCGGGGGCCGGGGCGATTCCGGGTCGGTGAAGCTTCCGGAAGAGTCGGGAATCCTCCGCGCCTTGGACGGCCAGCACCGCCTTCTCGCCCTCCATCAGCTCGCGGAGAAGCACAACCTGAAGGATTTCCAGGTCCCCGCGGTCGTTTTCGACAACCTGACGGCCGATCAAGTCGTCGAGCTGTTCGTCACCATCAACAGCAAGCACACGAAACTGAACCCTTCCCACCTGATCTCGCTCTCCGGCCGCCGGCTCTACCGCGACGAGAACCTGGCCGCCGCACACGACGTGATCCGGACGTTGAACGAGGACGACGGCTCGCCTCTCAAGGGGCAGATCAAGGTTCTGGGCATCGGCCGCGGCACCGTCACGCAGGCCTCACTCGCCGACGAGCTCCGGGACGTCTTCGCCGCGATGGACGCCGCCGGCGGCCGGGTCGCTCGGGAGTTCCGGGAGAACTCCCGCCGCTTTTTCCTCAACTATTTCAAAGCCGCGGCGCGGTCGTTTCCCGCCGCCTTCCACGGTCGTAAGTACTCGATCAAGAGCTCCCCATCGTTGCGCGCGTTCATCCGGATCTCGCCGTACGTTATCTCGATGATCCGCAAGCGCGGCGGCGACGTCTGGTCGGCAGGAGAGCTCGACGCCGCGCTGCGGCCGTGGTCCGAGTCGATCGGCGACAAGCGGTTCGAGACCGAGGGCCTGTGGCGCGAGAAGATGACGGCAGGCAAGCGTTCGGCGGTCGAGATCCTCTCGCGCGAGCTGCGCCAGGGGTTGAACGCGTGACGGCGGGCGCCGACTAAACTTCCTGGAGAAGGGATCGTAGAAAGGCAACATGGCTATCGGCGGCTGTCTTCTGTTTCTCATCCTCATCGCCGTCTTCGCGGCGATCTGGGCGATCTGGCGCTACAACAACCTCGTCTCGCTCAAGTATCAGGTCGGCAACGCCTGGAAGCAGATCGACGTCCAGTTGAAGCGCCGGCACGATCTGATTCCGAACCTGATCGCGTCCGTCCGCGGCGAGATGCAGTTCGAGCAGGACACCCTCGAGAAGGTCATCGCGGCCCGCAACAGCGCGGTTGCCGCGCGCGGCGTGGCCGAGACCGCGGAAAAGGAGAACGTCCTCTCCCAGACGCTCTCGCGACTGTTCGCGCTGGCGGAAAACTATCCGAACCTGAAAGCGAACGAGAGCGTCAAGGCGCTCATGGAGGAGCTGACCTCGACGGAGAACAAGATCGGTTTCGCCCGACAGTACTACAACGACGTCGCGACCCGGTTCAACACCGCGCAGAACGTCTTCCCGGACAGACTGATCGCGCAGGCCTTCAAGTTCCAGCCGGTCGAGCTCTACGAGATCACGGAACCCGCCGAGAGAGAGGTCCCGAAGGTCGACCTGAACGTCCGCCCGCAGTAGGGCGCGAATCGGGTCGGGCGGACACCGTCTCATGGCCGCCACGAACCTGTTCGAGCAGCAGAAGAAAAATCTCCGGCGAACCTCGGAGATCCTGGTCGGCTTCGTCGCCTTCCTCGCCTTCCTCGGAATCGGCGCCGACTTCTTCCTGTACGGCTCCGGGGTGGGGCCGGGATTCCCGATCGCGACGGTCGGAGCGCTCCTCTTCGGGGCCGGCTCGTCTCTCTGGGCGTTGAAGGCAGGGGACCGCGCGGTTCTCGAGTCCGCCGACGCGGTCCCGATCGACCGCGCCGACCCGCGACAGCACATCCTCGACAACGTCGTCGAGGAAATGGCAATCGCGGGCGGCCTCCCCAAGCCCGCGGTCTACGTGATCCCGGACTCCGATCCCAATGCGTTCGCCACCGGCAGCGGACCGGAGAAGTCCTCGATCGCGGTCACCTCCGGACTGCTCGACGCTCTGAGCCGAGAAGAGCTTCAGGCGGTCGTGTCGCACGAGATGGCGCACGTGCGGAACTACGACGTGCGTCTGATGACCGTCGTGGCGGCACTCGTCGGATCCGTGCTCCTGATTTCCGACTGGGGAAGGCGCGGGATCGGCTGGGGCGGGCGGCGGCGCTCGAGCCGGGTCGGGGGCGGCGGCATTTTCTTCCTCGTGTTTTTCGTCCTCTGGATCGTCTCCCTCGTTCTCGCTCCCGTGATCGCGCGGCTCGTCGCGATGGCCGTCTCACGCGAGCGGGAGTACCTCGCCGACGCCTCGGGCTCGGAGCTGACGCGCAATCCGCTCGCCCTCGCGTCCGCGCTCGAAAAGATCGACGCGGCCATCGCACCGACGTCTTCGATCAAACAAGGCGTCGCGCACCTGTGCATCGAGGACCCGCGGGGCCGGGTCGTCAACGAGCGCGAGGGCGGCTGGGCCGAGCTCTTCGCGACGCACCCACCGATCGCGAAGCGGATCGCGCTCCTGCAAGAGATGGCTTACCGGAGATAGGCCCGGACGACTGCTTCCTCCGCGGTCGAAACGAAATCGATCGAGCGGGCGAGCGTCTCCGCGCCCGGCCCGACGGCCTCGGACACCGCGAGCGCGACCGTGCGCCTCCAGAAAAGGCCCAGGAACACCAGGGGGCGCGGATCGATCCGACTCTTGGCGATGGACTCGGCCGTCCAGGCAATCTCGAGCATCGTGCCTAGCCCGCGGGGAAGGAAGATCGCGGCCGATGATTCGTCGGTCAGACGCCGCAGCCGGCTGCCGAGATCGCCCTCGCGGACGGTCGCCGAAACGAAGCGGTTCGGCTCGCCGTTTCGGAGGAGAACGCCCAGGCTCGTTCCGCCCGCTTCGGCCGCTCCCCGGCAGGCGGCTTCCATGATTCCGCCGGAGCCCCCGCAGACGACACGTCCGCCTCGGCGCGCGATTTCGCGGCCGACCTCGACGGCGCGCTCGTAATCGACGCTGTCTTGCGCGGCGCGGCTCGAGCCAAGGACGGCGATCGAGAACACGCTTTCCGCGGTCAGTCCAGATCGATGTCCCGGATCGGTTTGGAGGTGTCCGTCTTGGCTTTCTCGAAGAGCTCTTCGAACTTGCGGTTCAGTACGTCCTTCTTCGACTTCTCCGCCTCGACGGAAGCGGCAAACTTCTTTTCGCGTTCGACGTCGTGGGTCTTCAGTCCCTCGATCGCGTCGTCGACCGACTCGAACTTTCGGGCGACCTTCGGAGCCTGGTGCGCGATGATCGCTTTCAATTCCGGGTCGACTTTCAGCTTCGCGCCGCAGCAGGGGCAGACGAGATCGAAGTCCATGGGGAAAAGTCTACCGCTCACCACCCCTTCCGGCGCCGGCGCTCGCGCCTCTCGCGCCGGTCCGGGCGGCCGGCGGCCGCTGCCGGGGCGAAGATCCGTTCCATCTTGCGGATCTCGACCTCTTCGGGAGTCGGCGGCGGAGTGACGTCATCGTAGAGGCCGCGGGCCCGCGCTTTCGGAACCGACCGGTCGGCGAGCTCCTTGACGACGAGCGACCGCCGCCGGCCGCCTCCCGTCGTGATCGCGATTCGATCGCCCGGCCGGATTTCCCGGTGCGGCTTCGCGCGGGCTCCGTTGACGTCGATTTTCCCCCCTTCGCAGGCCGCTTTTGCCCGGGAACGAGTGGGAAAGACGCACGCGACGTGGAGCCACACGTCGAGTCGGGCGGAGAGAGGAGCGGAGCTGTCGGGCGGGACCGGCCCGCCGCCCAAATCAGGACGCTCGCTCTTCGTCTTCCGCGCCGTTGCCGCTCCGGTCGCCTTCGGTCGGTCTCTGCGCTTGCCTGCGAGCCTCGATCCAGCGGTGGAAGGCCGATTCCGGCGGGTTCGGGTCCGGCGCGGGGCGGCCGATGAAGTATCCCTGCGCGGCCACCACCCCCGAGACGGCACAGACCTCCAGATCCTCGGCGGTCTCCACTCCTTCCGCGATCAGCCCGAAGGAGAAGTGACGAGCCAGTCGCCCGAGAGACTTCAAGATGGACCGCCGCCGCGGATCCCGCGCGACTCCTCTCGTGATTTCCCAATCCACTTTGACCCACTCCGGATGGAACGCCTCGCAGCACTGAATCGCCCGGTACGGAGACGTCAGATCATCGAGTGCGATCCCGACGCCGCGCTCGCGCGCCCCGCGAACTGCCCGGCCGAGCACGTCGAGAGATTCGACGCGCTCCACCTCGACGAGATCGAGAACCACACGCGATGCGTCGAAGGAAGATTCTTCGATCGCCCGCCACAGACCGTCGAGGCCGTCGGGATCGGCGACGAGGAGTCGGGGGTTGACGTTCACGAACAACCGGCTCTTCGGCGGGAGGCGGCCGGCGGACTCGACGACGCACAGCCACGAGAGCTTCTCGAAGGGCCGCTCGACGCGGAGCGCCCGAGCGGCGGGAAACATTTCCGCCGAAGGATGACTTGCCGACTCCACGCGCGCGCGGAGGAGTCCTTCGTAGCCGATCACCTCTCCGGTCGCGAGATCCGCGATCGGCTGGAACTTCGCGTAAAAGTCGCCGAGGCGAAGAAGGTCCGCCAGCCAGAGGGCGCGCACCTCGCTTCTCACTCGCGGCAACGGAGCGAGGTTGCCGAGCGCGTCCCACTTCGTCAGCCTCGGGTCGTCCGGAGCCACGCGCACGAGATCGGCGAAGGAGCCCAGACGGTCCTGCAGAATCTCGAGGAACGCTTCGGGCTCGCTTTCGAGAAGGAGGCGGCGCGATCGGCCGTAGACCTGCGCGCGCATCCAGCGCCGACCGAACGCGGCGGCCAGCGCGCGCTCCGCTTCCGCGCCGTCGGCCCGGAGGAAAAGCGCTCGCGCGTTCCGCCAGCGATCAAGCCGGCCGAGAGTGCGGCCGTCCAGAACGCCCTCGGGTTGCTTCAACTCTATAGAATTCTAGCCGCTTGGTCGGCTGGGGTGCATTTTTTTTCTGACGAACGGTGCCGCGGATAGAATCCGGCGGTCGGATCTGAGGGCACTGACACGGAAGGTCGCCCGTGGAAGAGAACTTCGACAAAAAAGCGGTCGTCGACGTCCTGAACGGGATCCTGGAGGCCGAGCTCGCCGGGGTGGTGCGGTATACGCACTATTCCTTCATGGTCTTCGGATACACGCGAATCCCGATCGTCGCTTGGCTTCGTGCGCAGGGGATCGAATGCATCGGGCATGCCCAGCAGGCCGGCGAGATGATCACGCTTCTGGGCGAGCATCCGTCCCTCTCGATCGGCAGGCTTCTCGAGACGCATCGCCACGACGTCGGAGACATCCTGCGAGAGGCGCTCGAGAACGAGCGGGAGGGGCTCGCGCTCTACCAGAAGCTGCTCGATCTGGTCGCGGGCCGCGAGATCATGCTGGAGGAGTACGCGCGGCGGCTCATCAGCGAAGAGTCGATGCATCTCGCCGAGGTAGACAAGATGCTTCGGCGGCCGGGCGAAGTCGAGGCGTTCGCCTCTCCGTCCGGCGCCGCTCGCCGCGAGCTCGTGTAGCGCGGGCGTCGAAGCCCGGAGCGGGGTCCTCCAAGAGTCCGCTTGACATCCCGCGAGACTCTGAAAGACTTCGCGACCAAGGCAGATGCGGCGACAGCCGGATGGCCAGCCTCGAGACTGCGGTCGATCGCTTCGAACGATCCTAGCCCGCCCCGCGCGACGGCGCCGGGACCGGAGAGCCCCCCTCAAAGACTTCGCTTCCGAGAGTCGAGCTCCGTGAATGCTTCCGAAAAGCGGAGACCCCGCTCGCGTGGGGCAAAAGGAATAGATACGGAGGTGACCATGTCGAAGAAAAGCAAGCACGGACTCACCCGCAGACAATTCGCCAGGCTGTCCGCCGCCGGCGCTCTCGCCGTCGGCGGCCCCGCCTTTATCTTTCCGGACCGGGCGCGCGCGGCCGGAAAGACACTCAAGATCATCCAGTGGAGTCATTTCGTACCCGGATACGACAAGTGGTTCGACGGCGTCTACACCAAGGAGTGGGGGGCGAAGCACGACACTGAAGTGATCGTCGATCACATCGCGATCGGAGAGATCAATGCCCGGGCGGCGGCGGAGGCCGCCGCCAAGAAGGGGCACGACCTCTTCATGTTCCTTTCCCCGCCCGCCGCGTACGAGAAGCAGGTCATCGACCACGCCGAGATCTACCATGAGGTCCAGAAGAAGCACGGCAAGGTGATCCCTCTCGGCGAGCGTTCGACATACAACCCGAAGACCAAGAGATTCTTCGCCTTCTCGGATTCCTACGTCCCCGACCCGGGCGACTACCGCAAGGACCTCTGGGAGCAGGTCGGCTTTCCGAACGGACCGGACACCTGGGAGGACCTCCGGGTCGGCGGCAAGAAGATCAAGGATCAGTTCGGCAACCCCGTCGGCGTCGGTCTCTCGCAGGAGCTCGACACGAACATGGCGATGCGCGCGGTGCTCTGGTCTTTCGGGGGCGCGGAGCAGGACGAGAGAGGGAACGTCACGTTGAAGTCCAAGCAGACAATCGACGCCGTCAAGTACGTGCGCGCGCTCTACAAGGAGACCGAAACGCCGGAGGTCTTCACCTGGGATCCTTCCTCGAACAACCGCGGAATCCTGGCCGGAAAGCTCTCCTTCGTGTGCAACGCAATCTCGGTCACGCGGACCGCCGAGAAGGACAACCCGGACATGTCCAAGAAGATCTGGGTCAGTCCCGCCCTGAAAGGGCCGGTCCGGCGAATCGCCGCCGAGCACGTCATGGACTGCTACGTGGTCTGGGACTTCGCCGAGAACAAGGAGGGCGCCAAGAGGTTCCTGGTCGATTACATCGACAACTTCGGAGCGGCGTTCAAGGCGAGCGAGTTCTACAACTTCCCGTGTTTCCCGCAGACGGTCGCCGATCTGAAGCAGCAGATTTCCAACGACCCCAAGGCGTCGCCGCCCGACAAGTACAAGGTACTGGGGAACGTCCTCGACTGGGCGACCAACGTGGGTTATCCCGGCTACGCGACCGCGGCGATCGACGAGGTCTTCAACACTTTCGTCCTGCCGACGATGTTTGCAAAGGCCGCCCGCGACGAGATGAGCCCCGAGGACGCGGTGGAGGCCGCGGACAAAGAGGTGCGCCGGATCTTCGACAAGTGGAAGTAGAGGTCGGAGTGCCTCGCCGGATATGGCCGTCGTTCAGACGCGAGGTCTGACCAAGCTCTTCGCCAAAGGACAGGTCGGAGCCGTCGTCGACGTGGACCTGGAGAGCCGGGAGGGCGAGTTCCTCGTCCTCCTCGGCCCCTCCGGATCGGGCAAGACCACGCTCCTGCGCATGATCGCCGGCCTGGAGGAGCCGACTTCGGGCGAGATCTGGATCGGCGGCGTTCTCGTCAACGACCTGACGCCGCGGCAGCGGCGGATCGCCATGGTGTTCCAGAGCTACGCGCTCTACCCGCACCTGACCGTGCTCGGCAATATCGAGTTCCCTTTGAAGGCGCGGCGCATGCCGAAAGAGGAGCGGCGCAAGAAGGCGCAGTGGGCTGCGGATCTCCTCGGGATCGGGCGCCTGCTCGGCCGCAAGCCGCGGGAGCTCTCCGGAGGGGAGCGCCAGCGCGTCGCGCTCGCGCGCGCCATCGTGCGCGAGCCCACGCTCTTCCTGCTCGACGAGCCGCTCTCCAACCTCGACGCCAAGCTTCGGGCTTCTGCACGCGAGGAGCTCGAGCAGTTTCAGAAGAAGATCGGGACGACCACGATCTACGTCACCCACGACCAGGTCGAAGCGATGGCCATGGGAGACCGCGTCGTGGTCATGAATCAGGGCGCGGTGCGGCAGATCGGCACGCCCGCGGACGTTTACGACGAGCCGCAGGACACTTTCGTTGCGACCTTCCTCGGCTCCCCTCCCATGAACCTCGTCGAGACCTCAAACGTCATCGCCGGATTCCGTCCGGAGCACCTCTACCCGGCGGCCGCGCTGCAGCGCGAGGAGCCCGTGTTGCGGCTGGCGTTCCGGATCAAACACGAGGAGTACCTGGGGGCCGAACGGATCCTTTACGGCGTGCTCGACGGCGGTCCGTTCGACGGCAAGAAAGCCGTGGCGCGGATGTCCTCGACTCTCGCCGCACGGTTCGCGCCCGACACGGTCCACGACTTCGCGGTGGCGGCTAAGGATCTGAAGTTCTTCGACCGGGACAAGGGAACGCGGACGGAGCCGCGGGCGCTGGCATGAGCGGAGTCCGGCAGCGCTGGCTCGGGCCGGTGATGTTCCTGCCGGCCGTCCTGTACGTCGTGGCCCTGGTCGGCGTGCCCTTCATCCTCGCCTTTCTCTACAGCGTGGGCGACGTCAAAGTCGGAAGCGTGGGGTACCACTTCGTGGGTCTCAAGAACTTCGCTTCCGTGCTGCAGAATCCGACTTTCCTCCGCTCGCTTCGGAACTCGTTCGTCTTCACCATCGCTTCGCAGATCCTCGTCCTGATCGGCGCCAACCTTCTCGCGCTCGTCTTGAAGAACGCCTTCCGCGGCCGGCGGTTCGTGCGGTTCCTGATCCTGCTGCCGTGGGTCGCGCCGGTCTCCATCGGCTCGATCGGCTGGAAGTGGATCCTCGATTCGCTCTACAGCGTCATCAACTGGGTCCTCGTCCGGCTCCACCTCGTCAAGGCCTTCTCGGCTCCGATGTGGCTGGGGGAGCCGAAGCTCGCCATGATGTCGGTCATCCTCGTCCACACCTGGCACATGCTTCCGTTCGCGACGGTCATCATCCTGGCCGGCTGGACGGCGATTCCGAAAGACATCCCCGAGGCCGCCGCAGTGGACGGAGCCGGCTTCTTCCGGAGGATGTTCCAGATCGAGCTCCCGATGATGCTGCCGATCATCAACGTGGCGATCCTGTTCGGCGCGATCTTCACGTTCACCGACATGACCGTGATCTACATCCTGACGCGGGGCGGGCCTTACGACACGACCCAGGTGCTGCCCTCGCTGGCGTTCTTCACCGGGATTCTGGGCAGCGATCTCGCCGAGGGTGCGGCGATCTCGATCTTCCTCGTGCCGCTCTTGGTCGCCGTGGCCTGGCGGATGCTTCGCTCGGCGCACCGCGCGGAAGTGGTGTGATGGCGGGCGTCCGCGCCCGGCAGCTGGCGTTCCGCACGTTTCACTGGACGGTGCTCGCCTTCTTCTCCATCCTGCTCGCCTTCCCCTTCTATTGGATGCTCATCACGAGCTTCAAGCGCACCGGCGACCTCTACGATCTCCGGAACAATCCATTCATCTTCAACCAGAAGCCCACCCTCGAGCACCTCCGGCTTCTCCTCTCCGAAACGCTCTTCCTCCGCTGGCTCGGCAACACCGCCTTCGCCGGGTCAGTCGTCGTCGGCATCACGCTCCTCCTGGCCGTGCCGGCCGCGTACGCGCTCGCGCGGCTGACCGGAAGGTGGGGAGGCCGGATCGGAATCGGAATCTTCCTGACGTATCTCGTGCCGCCGACGCTCCTCTTCATCCCGCTCTCGCGCATCGTTGCCTGGCTCCATCTCCAGGACACGCTCTGGGCGGTCATCGTCGTGTACCCGAGCTTCACGATCCCCTTCTCGACCTGGCTGCTCATGGGCTTTTTCAAGTCGATTCCTCCCGAGCTGGAAGACGCGGCGATGGTGGACGGGCTGACCCGGTTCCAGGCCTTCGTCAAGCTCGTCATTCCGATCTCGGTGTCCGGGATCCTGACGGTCGTGATCTTCAGCTTCACGCTCGTCACCCAGGAGTTCGTCTATGCCCTGACCTTCATCTCCTCGGCCTCCCACCAGACGGTCGGGGTGGGGGTCCCGATCTACCTCGTCCGAGGCGACGTCTACTACTGGGGGTCGCTGATGGCGGCCTGCCTGATCGCGAGCCTTCCGATTGCCGTCCTTTACAACCTTTTTCTCGACCGGTTCATAGCGGGCTTTACGGTCGGCTCCGTCAAGTGACACAATGAACGGAGTTTCGAACGCGATGCCTCAATGCGGGTGGGCTCCTGTGGAGAAAAGGCGGAACTTCTTCCGTCTTCTCCCGATCGGCATCCTTCGTCACGCTCCTACCCGGCGCGTGGATGCGCGCCTTCCCCGGACACGATTCGAACTCGAGCGGGTCATCATCACACTCCGGTACGGTCGGCGCGTAGGTTTTGAGTAGAAAGGAGACTCCGATGAAGCGATGCGTTCGTATCACGGTCCTCGCGGCTTGTGCCGTCTTCTGGGTCGCCTCGATGCGCGCGCAAGCGCCGCCGGGGGAGGGGCTGGTCATCCGGGGCTTCATCAGCGCGACGATGTTCGCCCAGGACCAGAACTTCTCCTTCGGGAACGGACAGAACACGGAGTGGCCGATCCCTCCGGAATACACGAGAGACCGGTGGTTCTACGGCGGCGACGTCCGCAACACCCGGCTGACTTTCGCGTTCAATGGCCCGAAGGTCGCGCCCGCCTCCGACTGGAGGGTCGGCGCTCTGCTCGAGGCCGACTTCTTCGGCGGCTTCAACGGCACCGGCGCTTTCTCCGGGCAGCAGCCGACGCCGCGTCTGCGGCTGGCCTACGCCGACATCGGCAACGGCCGGACGACGATCCGCATCGGACAGTTCTGGTCGCCGCTCTTCGGCTTTTCTTCGAACGCCGCGACGAACGTCTTGCCGGTCTCGACCTCGCACATCGCGTTCCCGCTCGGCTACGGAAGCGGCCTTCCGGGATGGCGGTTCCCCGGGATCTTTCTCTACCAGGGGCTGACTCCCAAGACTGCTCCTGTGAACGCCGAGCTGCAGCTCGCGGTCATGCGCGGGAGCTGGGATCGCTGCTTCGGAGGCACCACCAACAACGAGTGCTCGACCGGCGTGAACTCCAACATCAACGAGCTGTCCGCCGGAAACGCGGGTTTTCCCCAGGTCGAAGCCCGCTTGAACCTGAGCGGAAAGGTCGAAAAGGGGTCGTGGGGCATTTACGCCGTGGGCCACTGGGACCAGAAGGATCTCTCCGGCGCCAACGCCTCCACCGGCAACGACAAGCTCGACGGAAAGATCGGCGAGTTCGGCGCGAGGCTCCAGATCGGGGGCTTCCTGATCCACGGCAGCGTCTACACGTCCAAGGCCGCCGGGCAGCAGTTCACGGCGCTGACGCAGTTCGGCGACATCAAGTCGACCGGCGGGTGGGCCCAGGCGGGTTACGACTTCACGCCGAACTGGGGCCTCTACGGTTTCTACGCGCTGGACGACCCGAAAGACAAAGACGCGATCCGCTGGAACGGCGCCGCCGCGCGCTTGAAGAACGAGATCGTGACCGGCATGCTGCGCTGGAAGGTCGGACCCTACGCGCTCGGCTTCGAGTACCTGAACGCCCGCCTCGAATCCGGCAGCACCACGAAGGTCAAGACCAAGGGGAACGAGCTCGCTCTCTCGGTTCTCTACAACTTCAGCATTACGGTGCCGACCGTCCTCGTGCCTCCACCCGCTCCTCCGCCTCCGCCGGCTCCCAAGCCGCCTCCGCCGGCTCCCCCGGAGGCTCCGCCGGCTCCGATGCCGCCGCCGGCTCCGCCCGTGGTCGCGCCGCCTCCGCCGGCTCCCACGACGGACACGATCGACTTCGATCGGGGCAGTGCTCGCATCACCAACATCGCAAAGGCGCGTCTCGACGCCGTGGCGCTCCGCCTCCGTGAGAACCCCCGCGCGACCGTCGTCATCACCGGATATCCGGACGACGGGACCATGGCCTCGCGCCGCGAATCGCTGGCGCATCAGCGCGCGGAAAGCGCCAGGTCGTATCTCGTGAACCGCCACGCCATCGACGCGTCGCGGATCACGACCGTGTCCGAGCTGACCGACACGACCAACAACGGAAGGGCCGTCATCGTGGTGACGATCAACCCGTGATTTCGGGTTAACAACACTCTTCGAGCCCCTCCCTCGGGAGGGGCTTTTTTAGCGGCCGCCTCGACGGCGGCCGGGAGAGAGTAAACGGCCGCTACGCACCATCCCATGGCGGGAGCGCAACGGTGTTCCGACTCGAAACAGAACGCTCCGCGGAATCGGGGCTTTCTCGGGACCCGGGTCGAACGAGATCAGCTGCGCCTTATCGGGAAGAGCGCGGCACTGGCGTAGAGTCCTCCGAAGCAGGAGCCGGGTCACCGATCAGCGGCGGCCCGCTTCGGTTCATTCCGCGGGCAGCGCGCTGCCAGGAGCATGGTTCGCAGCCGTGGAGAAGGGGCAAAAGATGGCCGAGGTCGTCTATCGATCGCAGGTACGAATCGAACGGGTGAAGGGGCCTGTCCGCAAGGCCTATCTGCCGGCAGAGAAGGAGCCCGTAATCTTCGGCGTTCATGGCGCGGTCGCCGCGCACTACAAGGTGTCGCCGGAAGACTATGAGCCCCGTGCGACGACTCTCGACTACGTCGTCGCGGCCGCGGCGGGTTGACTGACGGGCACATTTGCAGGCGCACTGGAGGTGCGCCAGGTTTCGGCGGTGGGAGACCGGCTGATCGGGGAAGCGGTGGGCGAAATCGAGAAGGAGGAGGGAGTTCTCGTGATCAAGCGGATCCACCTCCGGCTGAAGCTGAAGGCGCCCGAAGCGGAGCACGAGACCGCCGAGCGAGTTCACGGTTTCTATCAGGACCGCTGCCCCGTCTACCGGTCGCTCTCGGCCGCGATCGCGATAACGACCGAGCTCGTCTTCGAGCCAGTTGACGGATAGGCCCCCGGCTCCCCGTCACCGATCCCCAGCCTGCAAACGTTCCCGCTGGCTCCGGCGGTCCCATATCCCGGCGGGATAATGAAAGAAGTGGAACCGATCGAGCGAATGCGGGTCGTGGCGCGCGAGGGGGAGCGGCAAATCGAGCGCGAAGACGCGCTCGCCGTCGAAGAGCCCTTGGAGATCCGGATCCGGCCCCGGGATTCGGGGGGCGCGAGATCCTTCGTCACCACGATGCGGACGCCCGGCAACGACGAGGAGCTCGTCGCCGGGCTCCTTTTCGCCGAAGGCGTCCTCGAATCCCGCGAGGACCTCCTTGGTCTCGAACGGCCGGTCGATCCCCGCATCGATTCGGAGCTGCGTGCCAACGTGATGATCGCGACCCTGGCTCCGGACGCTCAAAGGCGCAGTGAAAAGCTCGAACGGGGGACGGTGATGGGCTCTGCCTGCGGAGTCTGCGGAAAAACCTCGATCGAGAACGTGATCCCCTCCGACGCTCCACTTCTCGTCTCGAGCCTCCGGATCTCTCCGGAGCTCCTTTTCGCGCTGCCGGGAAGGCTCCGGGAGGGCCAGTCCGTTTTTTCGACGACCGGCGGCCTGCATGCCGCGGGCCTGTTCGACGCCGACGGACGGCTCCAGGCCCTGCGGGAAGACATCGGGCGCCACAACGCGACCGACAAGGTCGTGGGCCGTTTTTTCCTTCGCGGCGAGCTGCCGCTCGCGGACTCGGTCCTGATGGTCTCGGGGCGCGCCGGATTCGAGATTGTTCAAAAGGCGTACGCGGCCGGGATTCCGGTCGTCGCCTCCGTTTCTGCCCCTTCGAGCCTCGCCGTCGAGCTCGCGGACGCCGCTGGGCTGACGCTGGTCGGATTCTTGAGAGAACGGCGCTACAACGTCTACTCCCATCCCGCGCGGATTCTCGCGTCGTAGCGAAACTTCCTCCGCCCGGCCGTCGAGAAAGCGCTTGACAAACCACGGCGGGAGTTCTGGAATGACGGCAGCGTTTCGTTTTCCGCGGAGGTGGGACCATGGAGCTGACCCGTCGCGGATTCCTGAAGGCCACGGCCGTCGGAAGCACGATCGCCCTCGGGTTCGACGTCGCTCTGGCCAAAGCCGAGATGCGTGAGTTCAAGATCTCGCGCACCACGGAGACCCGAAGTATCTGCCCCTACTGCGCGGTCTCCTGCGGGGTCATCATCCACACTCTCGGCGACAAGTCGAAGAATGCCAAGGCCAGCGTCGTCCACGTCGAAGGCGATCCGGACCACCCGATCTCCCGCGGGACTCTCTGCCCCAAGGGCATCACGTTGAAAGATGACATCACGCACAAAAACCGGCTGACCAGGCCGAAGGTGCGGCGACCCGGCTCCGACAAGTGGGAGGATATCTCCTGGGACGAGGCGATCTCGAAGATCGCGCGGCACATCAAGGACACGCGCGACAAGTGCTTCGTCGCGAAGAACGCGAAGGGCGAAGTCGTCAATCGCAATCCGGGCATGGCCATGATCGGTGGCTGCACGGATACCAACGAGTTCAACTACCTCCAGTGGAAAGTCATCACGGCCCTGGGGGTGCCGTACAGAGACACCCAGGCCCGGGTTTGACACGGCCCCACGGTGACCAGTTTGGCCACCACGTTCGGTCGGGGCGCGATGACAAACGGATGGGTCGACATCAAGAATACTGACGTCATCCTGGCAATGGGCGGTAACCCCGCCGAGAATCACCCCGTCGGCTTCAAATGGTTCATGGAGGCGAAGAAGACGCGCGGCGCCAAGCTCGTCGCCGTCGACCCGCGCTTCACCCGTACGGCTGCGACGGCGGATCTCTACGCGCCCGTGCGCGCCGGGACGGACATCGCGTTCCTGCTCGGCATCATCCGCTACGCGATCGAGAACAAGCGGTACCACGAGGACTACGTCAAGATCCACACGAACGGCCCCTACATCATCGGCGAGAAGTTCGAGTTCAACGACGGCCTCTTCTCCGGCTTCGACCCGGGCAAGACGGAATACGACAAGACGGCGTGGGCGTACGAGCCCGATCCGAAGACGAAGGCCTACGGCGTCGACCCGACTCTTCAGAATCCACGCTGCGTGTTTCAGCTCCTGAAGAAGCACGTCGAACGGTACACGCCCGAGATGATCGAGCGGATCTGCGGGACGCCGAAGGACACATATCTCAAGGTCTGCCAGATCGTCACGTCGACGGGCGTGCCGGAGAAGGCTGGCACGATCACTTACGCCCTCGGATGGACGCAGCACTCGACGGCCGTCCAGATGATCCGGTGCGCTGCCATGCTGCAGCTCCTTCTCGGCAACGTCGGGCGGCCGGGGGGCGGCGTGAACGCGTTCCGCGGGCATTCCAACATCCAGGGCGCGACTGACATCGCCGGAACGTTCGACATCCTCCCCGGATATCTCAAGACACCCGCCGGTCCGCAGCAGACGCTCGCGCAGTACCTGGAGGCCGCGACGCCCACGACGCTCAACAAAGAGGCGTGGGCCTCGATGAACTACTGGTCGAACTATCCGAAGTTCATGGCCTCGCTGTTGAAGGCGCAGTACGGCAAGGCGGCCACCAAGGAGAACGACTTCGGCTACGCCTGGCTTCCCAAGGTCGACGGCAACTACTCCTGGATGTACATCTGCGACGACATGTATCGCGGCAACTCGACGCGCGCCGGAGGGAAGGAGCCCGGACCCGAGGGGTTCATCTCCTTCGGCATGAACCCGGTCGGCCTGGGGCCGAACTCCAAGAAGTGGGTGGCGGCACTTTCGAAGCTGAAGTGGCTCGTCATCGTCGAGAACGTCGAGACGGAAAGCTCGATCTTCTGGAAGGCTCCCAAGGAGTACGGTCCGCCCGACGCTTCCAGGATCCCGACGGAAGTCTTCCTGCTCCCCGCGGCGGACTTCGCGGAGAAGGACGGAACGTTCACCAACTCGGCCCGCTGGATGCAGTGGAAGTGGAAGGCGCTCGATCCTCCGGGTCTGGCCAAGTCCGATCAGGAGATCCTCGCGCGAGTCTTCCTCGCCGTGCGCGACCTCTACAAGAAGGAGGGGGGCGCGCTTCCCGAGGCCGTCGCCAACGTCACCTGGAGCTACACCAACCCGATCGAGCCGGATCTCTCCGAGGTCCTGAAGGAGATCAACGGCAAGGCGCTCGCCGACATCCCGGACCCGACCGATAAGACCAAGACTTTGAAGACCGCCGGACAACAGATCGACGGCTTCGGGCAGCTCCAGGACGACGGCTCGACGATGTGCGGCAACTGGCTCCACTCCGGCGTCTACACCGAGGCCGGCAACAACGCGCAGCGCCGTTCGACGGCCGACCCGACGGGACTCGGCATGTATCCCACCTGGGCCTTTTCCTGGCCCGCCAACCGCCGCATCATGTACAACCGCGCCTCCGCCGACGCCGAGGGCAAGCCTTGGGATCCGAAGCGGCCCGGCATCGTGTGGAACGGTGAGAAGTGGGTCGGGGACGTACCCGACATCAAACCGGACTCGCCGCCCGGCACGTATGGCGCGTTCATCATGCTGCCCGAAGGAGTCGGGCGTCTCTTCGCCTCGGGCTTGAACGACGGTCCCTTCCCGGAGCACTACGAGGCGATCGAGGCGCCGATCGCCAACCCGCTCCATCCAAAGGTGACTTCCAACCCGGTGAGCAAGAAGTTTTCCTCGGACAAGGACGTGTACGGAACGAGCGCGGACTTCCCGATCGTGTGTACCACGTATCGGCTGACCGAGCACTTCCACTACTGGACGCAGCACCAGCACGACGGAGTTCTGAACGAGCTGCAGCCGGGCTTCTTCGTCGAGATCCCGGAAGGCCTCGCCCAGCAGAAAGGCATCGCCAACGGGTCGCAGGTCAAGGTCACCTCCGCGCGCGGCTCGATTCAGGGAGTGGCGATGGTCACCAAACGCCTGCGGCCGATGAAGATCGATGGCAAAGAGATGTGGCAGATCGGCTTCCCGATCCACTGGGGCTACGCCGGCGATCCGAACCACACCGGGCCGCTCGCCAACATGCTGACGCCCTCGGCCATGGACCCCAACTCGTGGACGCCCGAGTTCAAGGCCTTTCTCGTGCGGCTCGAAAAGGCCTGAGGAGGAGGAGATGAGCGTTCAGCAGAACCTCGAGATCCGCCGCTCCTCCGCTTCGGTGTGGGGAAGCCTCTCGGGGATGCGCAGCGTCCCCACCGTATCGAAGTACATCGACACGACGACCTGCATCGGCTGCAAAGCCTGCGAGGCGGCGTGCATCGAGTGGAATGACCTGCGGCATCTCGCGACCGTGCAGACCGGCACATACCAGACGCTGCCGACCCTGCACGCGGAATACTGGAACCTGATCCGTTTCAACGAGCGGGACTTCGACGGCGGGCTCGTCTGGCTGATGCGCAAAGACCAGTGCATGCACTGCGAGGAGCCCGGTTGCCTCGCGGCATGCCCGGCGCCCGGCGCGATCGTCCAGTACGCCAACGGAATCGTGGACGTGAACCCGGATCAGTGCATCGGCTGCGGCTACTGCGAGACCGGGTGTCCTTTCGACGTTCCGCGATTCCACCAGACCACCGGAAAGATGGCGAAGTGCACGCTCTGCGTGGACCGCGTCTCCGTGGGGCTCGAGCCAGCGTGCATCAAGGCGTGCCCGACCGGGTGCCTCCAGTTCGGAACGAAGGACGACATGGTCGCGCTCGGATCTCGCCGCGTCGAACAGTTGAAGGGCACCGGCTTCGCCAATGCCGCCCTCTACAACCCGGAGGGGGTGCACGGCACCGGGGTCGTGACTGTCCTCGCGCACGGCGACCACCCGGAGTGGTACGACCTGCCGCGCGATCCGCACGTCCCCTTGCTCGTCAAATTCTGGAAGTCGGTTCTGCGGCCGCTCGGCGGCATCGCGATCTTCGGCGCCGTGATCGGCGCGTTCGCGCACTACACGAGGTTCGGACCCAAGGAGGTCCGGGGAGCCGAGGCCCGGGACCGCAATCTGCCGGATGCGTAGCCCGGATCGACCGACCGAAAAAGGGGGTTCCGCATGAGCGCCGCCAGGCCCCATCGCCCTTTCGACACGGCCGTCGTCGCGGCCCGCGACCGGGAGGACGTCATCGTCGGCAGCGAGATCGTCCGACATCGCCTCGTCTCGCGCGTCATCCACTGGAGCGTTGCCCTGACGTTCTTCGCCTGCGTGTTCACGGGGATGCCGATCTGGACGCCGGTGTTTGGCTGGATGGCGCACCTCTTCGGCGGGCTCACGGTCTGCCGGCTCCTCCATCCCTGGATGGGCGTCGCCTTCTTTCTCGCCTCGGCGGTCATGTTCGTGCACTGGATCGCCGACATGCGTCTCGAGCCGCGCGACAAAGAGTGGCTCGGGCCGAAGGCCTTCGCGTACATGCGCTACGAGACCGACGATTCGGACGTCGGCAAGTACAACGGCGGACAGAAGCTCTTCTTCTGGGCGGCCGGGCTCGGCGCCGTCGGGCTTCTCCTTTCGGGCCTTCTGATCTGGTTTCCCCGCGCCTTTCCGAGGCTGCTGCTCGAGTTCGCCTATCTGATCCACGACGTGACCTTCATCCTTTTCGCGGTCGCGATCGTCCTCCACATCTACCTCGGCACGGCGGCCGAGCCCGGCACCTTCGGCTCGATGGTCCGCGGGACCGTCACGCGGGAATGGGCGCGTCTGCACCACGCCCGCTGGTACCGCGAAGTCATCTCGGGTGAAGAAAGCCGGCGGCGGTAGACGAACTCCAGGACCGTTTCGGAATTCGACCGGCGCGCGGCGCGGGCCGAGGCTCTCTTGCGCCAGGCGCCGGCCGCGGAAGCTCCGCTCCGCTTCGCCGCGGGTCTTTACCGCGTTCAGGGGCGGATCGCCGCCGCGATCGAGGCCGCGCACGGAGAGGCGCCGCTCACGGGACATCTGGACGACGACGCCGAGCGTCTTCTTCCCCGACTCTCCACGCTCATCGAGTACGCGGCTCGCGAAGGCCCGCAGCTCCTGGCCGACGAGGCGCGCGCCCGGCAGAAAGATCTTCCCTCGACCGCCCGTACCCGGCTCCTCGTCTACTGGGCCGGCGATCGGGCATCGACCGAGGACTACCTCTCGCGCGCGATGCTGCGCCCCTACGTCGAGTTCTTGAGATCGGTCAACACGGCGCCCGACCGGGTGCACCGTCAGGGCCAATGCCCTTTCTGCGGCGGCTTCCCGTGGATCTCCGCGCGCCGCGACGCTTCGTTGATGGAAGGCGCGCGCCGGATGCTGGGATGCGCGCTCTGTGGCGGAGAGTGGGTGTTCGGCCGCATTCTCTGCCCCTCCTGTTTCGAGGGGGATCCCGCGAAGCTCCCGTCCTTCCAGAACGAGACGCATGCAAACGTGCGCGTCGAGGCTTGCGAGACCTGCAACCGATACGTCAAATCGATCGACCTCTCGGAGGACGCCCGGCCGATCCCGGAGGTTGACGACCTCGTCTCGCTCTCGATGGATCTCTGGGCAGCCGGGCAGGGCTTCACCCGGATCGAGCCGGGTCTCGCCGGTCTTTAAGGTGAATTCGGAGGACGACCTCCTCGCCGTTCAGAGGGGGCTTCGAGGCCGTTTCGACGATTTTCGCCGGGCCCTCGAGCGCCGCGAGGACGATGCCTGCCGGATCGCCCTGGCGGACTTCCACGCGCAGCTCATCCGGTGGACCGCCGCCGAAGAGCGTGTTTTCCTTCCCGCGCTGTCCCGCGCGTCCTTCCCGGGCCGCGATCCGGAGCGCGAGCTCCGGCTCGAGTACGTGCAGATCCGGGAGCTGACCCGATACCTTCTCTCGCAGATCGACGAACGAGCGCCGCTCGCGGACGTGCTCGGTCTCGTGGAAAACCTCGAGCGGCGCCTCACCGCTCACGAGTCGGAGATGGAGAACGTCTACTACCCTGCCGCCGCCCCGTTCTTGACGCCCGACGAATGGCGGCTCCTCGCGGACTCGGCGCCGCCGCCGTAGTCCGATCCGCGCCCGCGCTTCTTCAGCCCAGCTGTTGGATCTCGAACGCGGACTCGTCGGTCCGCGGCCGGAGCGTCTCGTAGGCCCCGCGGAGCCGTTCCCCGGTCCAGCCGAGAAAAACGCCCTCGCCCCGATACCAGGCTTCACCCGCGCCGGCTTCGACCAGCACGATCGCGCCCTCGCCCTGGTCGGTCGCGGCGGAGAGGCGCCACGCCGAGAGCGTCGCGCCGCTCTCCCGCGTTCGGATTGGCATGCGGTCGAGCGCCAGCCCGCGCGCGTTCGTCAGCCCGGGAACGGGTTCCGCGGACCGAGATCCGTCGTCCGAATCGGCTCCTGACAAGGTCAACCGCCCCGCGTATGCATCTCGAGATGGGGATCCTCGCGCAGCGTCCCCGCCGGAAGCAATGGCGAACGATCCTGGAGCGCGAGCCGCTGCTCGGCGCCGCGATCGGCTCGCACGTCCCAGCCCGTCTCGATTCGCGACCGCAGGTCCGCTTCGGATGCGCCCGCGCGGAGCGGTCGGCGAAGATCGATTCCGACGCTCGCGTAGAGGCAGAGGTACCACATCCCGTCGGCCGTCAGCCGACTCCGATCGCACGAGCCGCAGAACGGCGCGGTCATCGAGGAGATGATCCCGAAGACGAGGCCGTCCGCGAGCTGGAAGCGGACCGCCGGCGCGGAGCTCTCCTCGACGACGGGCTCGATCGCGCCGTAGTGCCGTCCGAGCCGCTCGAGGATCTCGCTGCCCGGAACGACGGCGTCTCTCGACCAGTGCGTCGCTCCGCCGACGTCCATGTACTCGATGAAGCGAACTTCGGCGCCGACGCGCCGTCCATATTCGACGAGGGGCACGAGCTCGTCCTCGTTGACTCCCCGGATCACGACGGCATCGATTTTCAGCGCGGAGAAACCGAGCTTCGATGCCGCCTCGATGCCGGACTTGACGCGCGCGAGCTCGTCGAACCGCGTCAGAGATTGGAAGCGGTCCGGCCGAAGCGTGTCGAGACTCACCGTAACGCGGTGCAGCCCGGCCTCTCGAAGCCCGTGAGCCTGCTCGGTCAGCAGTACTCCGTTCGTCGTTAAGGCGATATCGAGCAGGCTTGGTTTCGACGCGAGCAGACGAACGAGATTCGGGAGATTGCGCCGCACGAGCGGCTCGCCGCCGGTCAAGCGTACGCGATTGACCCCGAGGTCGACAAAGACGTCGACCAGAAGGCTGACTTCTTCGAAGTCGAGGATGTCTTGGCGCGGCAGCCACACGTATTCCTTCTCCGGCATGCAGTACTGGCAGCGCAGGTTGCACCGGTCCGTCACAGAGATCCGGAGATTTCGAAGGGGGCGCCGGAACGTGTCGAGGACGGCCACGACCGGATTCTAAGCGCTTCGCCCCATCAGGTTCCGCGGTTCCACCGCTCGAAAACCCGGTGGATCTGCTGTTCGGCGGCGCGGGCCGCTTCTTCCGGCGTGGCCTCGTCCTTCGCGACACGGGCAAACATCGTCGGAATCACGAAGGTGTTGAAGACTTCGTCGATGGCGGCGGTCGCGTAACCGGGAAAGCCCACGTTCGTGGCCCAGTCGAGCACCGACCCCAGGACCCGGTACTTGTCGGGTGGGTCGGCCTTCGGGTCGCTCGCGATCCGTTGCTGGAGGTCGGGGAGCGACGCCGGGAAGCAGGGGAAGTTGTAGGACTCCCCTTCCCGGAAGACGTCGGAAAAGTGATCGATGAGGTCGACCAGGAACTGCTTCGCGGCGTCCGGATTCTCGGCGAACTTCCAGATCACGTAGCAGTTCATGACGTGCTCGGCGGCGATGCGCCGGACCGGACCCTTCAAAGCGGCCGTCAGCCCGATCTTCTTCGACATGTCGGAGTGCTCGCGCTCGGCGGTCCGCGTCACCGAGATCGCGTTGCAGATGAAGGAGGCTCGCCCGGCGAGGATCATCCTGTTGTTCGACGAGGGATCCCAGGTGAAGACCTCCGGCGTCATCGTCTCTCTGTAGAGCGCGCGGACGTACTTCAAGGCCTCGATCGTCTCTTTCGAGTTGATCGCGACGTTGCCCGCTTCGTCCTGCTCGGCGCCGCCGAACGACCAGAGCACCGCCCGCAGAGCCATGCTCGAGTCGATCTCCTGCGACAGGCCGATGCCCACCGGATTTCCGAACTGCTCCTTGATCCTGCGGCCGCCTTTGCGCAGGTCGTCCCAGGTATCGGGTCCGTTCGGATAACCGACTCTCTCCCATAGATCGATCCGATAGTTGCCCGGGTCGGGCACGTACGAATCGGAGAACGCGAAAAACTTCCCGGTTTTCGGGTTGAACGTCGACCGCTGCGCGAGCGGAATCATCTTCCCGTGTTTCTTCTGGACCGCTTCGATCACGGGGCGGTGATCGATTACCTGCGTTTCGTACGCGGCCGGCGGCGACAGGAAGAGAAAGAGATCATGCCCCTTGCGCGCCGAGGCCTCGGCCGCCCCGCGGGCGGGGACCTCCGTCGAAGCCATGTGGTCCACCGTGACGTCCGTGGAGTTCTTCTCCCCCCACTCCTTCGTGTAGACGCCGTCGAACCAGAGATCGTACGCCGGGATGAAATGACTCCACTGAAGGATCTTCAGGGTCTTCCGGACGGGAGCAGGCTGTTTTTCCCGCGGCGCGCACGAGACGGCGGGAATCGTTCCCGCAGCGAGCGCGATGCCCGCACCCTTCACGAAGTCGCGCCGCGAGAACTTCCGCGATTTCTTCGCCGTCATTGTTCCTCATTCGGTGGGGGGTGCAGGTCACGACGTGTTCGGTGGCGGGTGCAGGTCCGTAGGACCTGTCCCCGCGACATGTTCGGTACCTGTCCCCGCGCGACTTGCTCGGACGCTCCGCTCGCGGTCCGCGCGCGAAGTCTATAATCGCCGTCGAGAAGAGCGGATGGCTCCGCGAGGGCGGAGCGGGAGGTTTCTTGGCGGCACTCGAACCTGGCGAAGCGTTTCCCGGCATCGAGCTCGAGACGGAGTCGGGTGCTCGCTTCGTCGCTCCGCAGGCGGAGACTCTCTACGGCTTCTTCAAGACAACGTGCCCGACCTCGGAGTACGCGTGGCCGCACTTCGATCGCATCCGTCGAATCGGTGAAAATGGCCTGCGCACGTTCGCGGTCTCGCAGGACGACCGCGGGCTGACCCGGGAATTCCACCAACGGCTGGGCGTTGACCTCGAAACGCTCTACGATCCCCCGCCGTGGAAGGCCTCGGCGGCGCTCGGACTCACCAACGTCCCGACGTTCTTCCTCGTGGGAGGCAACGGTCGCATCCGCGAGACGGTCGTCGGCTTCCAGCGGCCGCGCCTCGAGGGGATCGCGCGCCGCGCGGCCAAGCTGTCCGGACTGCCGGCGATTCGGCTCTTCCGGATCGGCGAGCAGATCCCGCTGATCGTTCCCGGGTGAGAGTCGCGGAATGCGGGCTGGTAGTCCGCCGGTGACCTCCGTGTCCAGGCCGGCGACCCTCGGGGAGCTGAAAGCGAGCGGCTATCGCTCGCGCGGGGTCAAGGAGGAGCTGCGGGAGAACCTCCGCCGCGCGCTTTCCCGCGGCGAGAACCCGTTCGAGGGGGTACACGGTTATGACCGCACCGTCCTGCCCTCGCTCCACAACGCGATCCTGTCGAAGCACGACTTCCTGCTCCTGGGCCTGCGCGGGCAGGCGAAGACGCGCCTCCTGCGGCTGCTGGTCGGGCTTCTCGACCCCGAGATCCCGGCGATCGAGGGCAGCGACCTGAACGAAGATCCGCTGCGGCCGATCACGAAATACGGTCGGCGGATGCTCGCGGAGCGCGGCGACGACACGCCGATCGCTTGGATTCCGCGGGAAGAGCGCTACCGGGAGAAGCTCGCGACGCCGGATGTGACGATCGCGGACCTGATCGGCGACGTGGACCCGATCAAGGCGGCGACCCAGCGCCGTTCCTATTCCGACGAGGAGGTCATCCACTTCGGGATCATCCCGCGCACGAATCGAGGGATCTTCGCGATCAACGAGCTGCCGGACCTCCAGCCTCGCATCCAGGTCGGGCTCTTGAACATCCTCGAGGAGCGGGACCTGCAGATCCGCGGCTTTCCCATCCGCATCCCGCTCGACATCCTGCTGGTGTTTTCGGCGAACCCCGAGGACTACACGAACCGCGGCAACATCATCACTCCGCTGAAAGACCGGATCTCGTCGCAGATCCTGACGCACTACCCCGACGAGGTGAAAGTCGCGGCCCGGATCACCGCGCAGGAGGCATGGCTCGAGCGCCACGCGACGCCTGCGGTCGAGATCCCCGAGTTCTTCCGTGAGCTCGTCGAGGAGATCGCGTTCGCGGCGCGCGCCAGCGAGTTCGTCGACCAGTCCTCGGGGGTCTCGGCGCGGATGCCGATCTCGGCGGTCGAGATCCTGGCGTCCAACCTCGAGCGCCGCGGCCTCGTGCACGGCGAGCGTCAGGTCTTTCCCCGGCTTTGCGACCTGCCGGCGTGCCTTCCCGCCATCACCGGAAAAGTCGAGATGGTCTACGAGGGAGAACAGCAGGGAGCCGAAGTGATCGCGAAGAAGCTGATCGCGACCGCGGTCAAGAAGCTCTTCGACGCGCGCTTCCCGCCGCCCGATTCGGGAAGACCTTCGCAGCGGCGCCGCGCCGACGAAGACGACACGGACGAGCTCTCGATGCCGCGGCGCGCCCGCACGGCGCCGGCGCCCGAAAAGATCCACCCGCTCTACGAGCCGATCCTCGAATGGTTTTCGGCGGGCAACAAGGTCACCCTGTCCGATGACACGCCTTTTCCCGAGCACATCGCGGCGCTCGAGTCGGTGCCGGGGCTGAAGAAGGCGGTCGAGGAGCACTTCGCCCCCGCTTCGCCCGAAGAGCTCGCCGTCAGCATGGAGCTCGTTCTCGAGGGACTGACACAGCACCTGAAGATCGCCCGCGAAGACCTCGACTCGCGGGTGTCGTACGGAGAGATGCTGAAGTTCAACCTCGTCCGGAGCCGGACGACTTGACGTCGCTTCGCGCGCGAGCGCGCGCGGGTGAAACTCTTCTCGGCTGTTTCCTGACCTGGCCGACGACCGGCTTCGTGGAACTCGCCGCGATCGCCGGATTCGACTTCGTCGTCCTCGACGGCGAGCACGGCTTCTTCTCGATCGAGTCGGTCGCCTCGGCCGTTCTCGCTGCCGACGGCGCGGGGATCAGCGCGATCGTGCGGGCGCCCTCCGCGGTCTCCGAACAGGTGGGCCGGTACCTCGACGCGGGCGCGGCCGGGACGCTTCTTCCGCGAGTCGAAAGCGCCGCGATGGCGCGCGCCGCAATCGAGGCGCTGAAATTCTCGCCGGAAGGGAAGCGCGGCCTGGGCGGAGTTCGGGCGAATCGCTACGCCACGGTGCCTCTCGCGGATTTCGTGCGCAGGGCCAACGAGGACACGCTCGTCGCCGTGCAGATCGAGCGGGAAGGCGCGCTCGACGACCTCGCGCCGATCGCCGACCTTCCCGCTGTCGACGTCCTCTTCGTCGGCCCGAACGACCTCTCGCAGGCGCTCGGCACGCCCGGAGATACGTCTTCCGAGCGATTCCGGGCCGAGGTCGCCCGGGTCGCTTCGGAAGCGGCGCGCGCCCGCAAGACGGCAGGCATCATGGTCGCCCGCCGCGAAGACATCCCCGCCTTCGCCCGACTCGGCTACCGCTTCTTCACGACAAGCGACCGCGCGCTCTTCCTCGAGTCGGGCCGTTCGTGGAGGGCTGCGGTCGAAACCGTCAGAGAATAACGACACCACCGCATCGAGCTCGGACGCCGCGAATCGAACGAGCTCCAGCGAAAGACGTCGGCGGAACCGGGGGGCGCGACCCTCCTCCGCCCGAGCCCGCGAATCGGCCGCCATGGCTGAGCGAATCCTGTGGACCGCCTTTTGCAAGGGGCACCGGGCAGACTCTGCCCGTTGAGGAGCGAGAACCTTGTTCTCGTCAGTCAGCCCGCACAAATCCAAAACAAAAGGAGGAACCATGCCAGAGGACCACGTCCGAAGGAGACTTCCCTGTCTCGTCCTTCCCGTTGCACTGTTTCTCGCACCGGTGGTCAGTGTCGCGCAGTCGCCTCAGGCTGACGTTTCCGATTTGAGATTGCCCGACGGCACCGGAGCGACGAAGGCCACCCACAGTCTGCCCACCCCGGGCGAAATCGGAGTCTGGGTCAAATTGGTCGATCCCCCATTGGCGGTCGCGGTCGGCCCGGACGCCAAGAAGGTCGGGGCGAAGCTGAACGGCGCCCAGCAACGCAAGTATCTCCAGGACCTCAAACAGAAGCAGGACTCGTTGATGGGGCAAATCCGGAATCTGGGCGGTCGGGAAATAGCGCGCGTCAGCAAAGCCTACAACGCTCTCGCCGTTTCCATCGACGACTCCAAATTGGGCTCAGTGGCGGCTCTCCCGGGCGTGGCCAAGATCCGTCCGATCATCGACTACCAGCTCGACCTCGCCGCAGTTCGTTCCTACATCGGGGCGGTGGACGTCGAGAATGCGGGCTATGACGGCACCGGCGTAACCGTCGGCGTGCTCGACTCGGGAATCGACTACACGCACAAGGATTTCGGCGGACCCGGCACGCTCGCCGCCTATACGGCGGCGTACGGCACGTCGACTTCCGATCCGGCGAACAAGAGCCGGGATGGCCTCTTCCCCACGGCCAAGGTCGTCAATGGATACGACTTCGTGGGTGAGGCCTGGCCGAGCGGTCCCCTCTCGCCGGACGACGACCCGATCGGCTGCGGAGGGCCGACTATAAGCCCCTCCTGCGCCGGCGGTCACGGAACGCACACCTCCGACATCATCGCCGGCCACAGTACGGACGACACGCACAAGGGGATCGCGCCGGGCGCCAGCCTCATCGAGGCCAAGGTCTGCAGCTCGGTTGCGAACGCCTGCAGCGGCGTCGCCCTGTTGCAGGGTATGGACTTCGTGCTCGATCCCAACGGCGACGGAGACATCTCCGACGCGGTCGACGTGATCAACATGTCGCTCGGTTCTTCTTACGGCCAGAAGGAGGACGATCTCTCCGAAGCGAGCCAGAACGCATCCGCCCTGGGGGTCGTGGTCGTCGCGTCCGCAGGGAACTCTGCCGATCGACCTTACATCGTCGGTTCGCCATCGACCGCGCCTCGCGTCTTGAGCGTAGCAGCCACCTTCCATCCCGACGCGAAGCTCTATCTCATTACCACCCCCGCGACTTCCCCCAAGGGTGCAGTCTGGCAATCTTGGTCGGCATTGCCGACGCTGACTTCGGGCACGCTGGTGTACGACACGACCAACGCGAGTACCGCGCGAGGCTGTACGAATGCCGCCGGCGGCAATCCTTATGCTTCCGGCTCACACACGGGCCAAATCCTGCTGATGGATCGTGGCCTCTGCGCGGTCAGCCTGAAAGTCTCGAACGCTGCAGCCGCCGGGGCCATCGCCGCGATCGTTGCGAACAACGTCCCACAGGGGACTTGCGACCTTCCGCCCACTTTCTCCTTTGGCGGCGGGACACCAACGATCCCGGGCTACACGATCACGTTGGCGGACGGCAACAGTCTCAAGGCGTCTGCGCTCGGCACGACCGCCACCATCGACCCCAGCTCCACCGCGTCTCTGGCGGAGAGCATGGCGGCTTTTTCGTCGCGCGGTCCGAGCTACAGCTACAACTCGATCAAGCCGGACATCGGGGGACCCGGTACGGACGTTCTCTCGGCAGAAGTCGGCACAGGAACGGGCGAGACGCCGTTTTCCGGGACTTCCGCGTCGGCCCCGGTCCTCGCCGGAGCGGCGGCACTGCTGGTCGATCGATACCCGTCGCGAACGTCCTCGGAAATCAAGTCGCTTCTGATGAACACGGCAGAAACGAACACTAGCCAGAACCCGGTAGCCTGCCCCGGAGCCGTGCCGATCACGCGCATCGGCGGGGGCGTGGTCCGCGTGAAGCGGGCCTTCGACAGCAAGACCGCGGCGTGGGACGCCGACGACCTCACGGGCAGCCTGTCGTTCGGATACCAGGCGCTGGCGGGAACCACTTCGTTCCAGAAGGCGGTCGTGGTCCGCAATTACGGCAGCGGCAGCCGAACTTACTTGATCACGCCCAGCTTCCGCGACGCCAGTGATGCGGCGAGCGGGGCCATCGCTTTCACTGCGCCTTCGAGCGTCACGGTCGCCGGCAATGGAAGCAAGAGCTTCAATTTCAAGATCACGGTCGACGTCACGAAATTGCCCATCTGGACTTTGAATGGCGGCAGCCGGGGCGGTGACGGCTTCCGACTTCAGGATTTCGAGTTCGACGGCCTGGTCACGATCGCCGACTCCACGGACACCGTCCACCTCCCCTGGCAGATCCTGCCGCACCGGTCTGCCGCAGTCCTTCCTGCGAGCACGAGCGTCGCACTCTCCGGCGGCTCGGGCACCCTGTCGCTCTCGAATGCGACCGGCGCCGTTGATGGAAGGGTGGACGTCTTTTCTCTGCTCGGAACGAGTGCCCGTGTCCCTCCGCCCCTTCTGCCGGACCCGGGCGACAACTTCGCAATCGTCGACTTGAAGTCGGTCGGCGCGCGGCTGGTCAGTATCGGCGCTGGGCAATTCGGGATCCAATTCGCGGTCAACACGTTCGGCGTGCGGTCGCACCCGAACTACCCGGCCGAGTTCGACATCTACATCGACACGAACCGGGACGGGACGTTCGATTCCGTGATCTTCAACGCCGAAAATGGAGGCTTTGCGGCCAGCGGGCAGAACGTCGTTTTTGCGGGGCCTCTGCCATCCGGCCCCTTCACGGCGTTTTTCTTCACGGATGCGGATCTCGACTCCGGAAATGCGATCTTGACCGCGCCGCTCTCCGCCCTTGGTCTCACCCCGAGCACGAAGTTCGACGTTTCGGTATTTGGCTGCGACAACTACTTCACCGGCATTTGCACGGATGCCGTCACCGGCATGACCTATACGGCTGGAACGCCCCGCTACGTGGGTTCCGGAGTACCGTCGAGTGGCGTGCCGGCCGGCGGCAGCAGCACGCTGACGATTTCGGCCGTGCCGGGCGGTGACGTCGCGTCACCGTCGCAAAGCGGCCTGCTTCTCATGTACCGCGACGCGCGAACTCAGCGTCAGGCCGACGCCATCGCAGTGTCGCCGTAGAGCATCGCCGGAAGGACCTGCGCGGAAAAGAGGCCGGCCTGCTCAGGCCGGCCTCTCTGCGCACGGTTGAGACGCTCGGTTACAGCACGCCGCGGGCGCGAAGATCGCGGACGACTTCGACGGCGAGAGACAGCAGTGCGAGGGCGAGCAGCAGCTGGCCGAGAAACATGAAGCCGACGAGCCGTATAGGGCGTCTCTTTAACCAATGCCCTCGCCCCCTCGGCTACCGCTTCTTCACGACGAGCGATGGCACCTCTTCCTCGAGTCGGGGCAATTCGTATAGGGCTACGACCCGCCCCGCTGACGCAGGAGAGCCGCCACCACGAGCGGGACATCCTGGCCTCAGAAGCCCGGCAAACTAATTCATGGTCGCGCGCAGGTAGGCAACGAGCGCCGCGAGATCCGGGGCCTTGAGCTCGCTCGGTTGCATTCCCCCCTCGACCATCTTGGGGAGTGGTTTCCGTAGCAGACCCGTGAGCTGCGAATCCGTGAAGCGCTTGCCCAGGCCCGACAACTTCACCAGTCCGTTTCCGCCGCGCCCTCCGGCGCCGTGGCAAGCGGAGCACCCCTCGCTCTCGAAGAGCAGCGCTCCCTTGGATTGCTCAGGGCTCAAGGCCGGAGCGATCGATGCGCTCACCGGACCCGCCATGGGACCCTCTTCCTGGGGCTGGAACGGCGCCTTGCTGTATTCTTCCTCGCTCTTTTCCTGGGCCTGGAGCTTGCTGCGCACCGCCGAATCGCGACGGTCCTCGAGTCCCGACTGAAAGCCGAGAAAAACGACGGCCGCGAACACGAGAAAAAAGCCGGCGACAGAGACCGGGCGCTCTGAGGGACGTCGGCGCGGGGATCGGTCGAGGAAAGGAAGTCCGAAGAGAGCGCCGAAAAGCAGCAGCGGAATCACGACGATTCCGATGATGAGGCCGCCCTTGTGCCAGTACTTCAGCCACTGGAAGGCTGGCAGGTAGTACCACTCCGGTCGCGGAACGTAAGTCGAGTCGGCAGGGTTCGCCACAGGCCCGAGTCGAACCGGCCACAGCAGAGCGAGCGCGCCCAGGGCGATGATGAGCAGGATACCGAAAACGAAATCCTTGAATACCTGACCGGGGTAGAAAACCTCCGTCGCGAGCTCGCTCCCCTTCTCTTCCCGCACCGGGGGGCCCGCCGCGCCCGCCCTTCGAAAGAGAAAAACATGCATCGCGACGGCTCCGATGATGAGCGCCGGAATCGCGAAGACATGAAGCACGTAGAAGCGGCTGAGTGTCAGTGTTCCCATCTCGGGTCCGCCACGGAGCACGGTCTTCACAAAATTCCCGACGAGAGGTATCTCGGAGACGATGTTCGTTCCGACAGCCGTCGCGAAATACGCTCTGCGGTCCCACGGCAGGAGATATCCCGTGAAGCTCATGCCGAAGACGAGCAGGAAGAGAAAACAGCCGACCAGCCAGAGCAGCTCCCGGCGGTTCTTGTAGGCGCCGTAGAGAAATGTCTGAGCGAGATGGAGCAGGAGCAGAACGATCATGAGACTCGAACCGTAAGAGTGGAGACCTCTCAGGAAGCGTCCTCCCCAGACCTCCTTCTGGATGTAGGCGACGGTTGTGTGGGCATGGTCGACCGATGGGACATAGTAGAGAGCCAGGCAAATGCCCGTTACGATTTGATTGACGAAGACGAAAAGCAACCCGCTTCCGAAAACATAGGCCCACCGCGAACCGCCTGGAATCGGCTCGTCGAGCGCCTCGTGCATGAGCCCGCGCCACCCGACTCGCTGATCGAGCCAGCGTGCGAGGCCGCCCGGACGGCCGACATCGCTGCTCAACCGATCACCTCTTTGTACGAGACGAGATTGCGGAAAACCTCGTACCTGACCAGGAGCATTCCGTTCTCGACCTTCACCGGCAGGGTATCGAGGCTGCGCGGAGAAGGTCCGCCGATCAGCGCTCCGTTCCGGCCGAACTTCGCGTGATGACACGGGCAGTGGAAGATCCCCTCGTCTTCCCGCCACGGCACGCCGCATCCCAGGTGCGGGCACACGTCGGATACGACCGCGAGCTGATTGCGTCCGTCCCGGACGACCCAGACGGCGCGCTTCGAGGTCAGCGCCCTCCAGCCGTCGACACGCCGGACCTCGACTTCTTTTCGGAACGGCCCCTGCCCTGCGAACTCATCCGCTCGACCGACCGAATACCACGCCACCCCGCCCGTGGCTCGAAAGACCGGATACAGGAGATAGCGCAGGACCGGAACGGCCATAAGAATGCCCACGACGCCGCTGATCGAGCCGATCAGCACGGCGAAGAAGGAACGCCGCGTCGGCAAGAGTCTCGCCTCCGCCGAAGTCTTGCCGACCGGTGGCCCGCCCAGGGTGTCCGACAAGTCAGCCCCGAGAGATAGGACGGCCGAGAAGCTTCGTCAAACCTACTTCTTGTCGCCTGGATAGTCCTTCAGCCAGGCCGGATCGACTTCCTTTGCGCCGCGTTTCGCCTTCTCCGCGAGCAGCCACTTGCCGCGCTCATTGTGCGTCGCGGCCCCCTTCTTCGGAATCTTCTCGTTGTGACAGTACTGGCAGCTCGTCGCATCGTATCCGAGCTCTTTCGCCTTCTTCTGGATCGGCAACGTGGCGTTCGACACGGATGTCACGAGCATCCACCCGGCCCAGAAAAGCGCCATGGCTGCCATTCCGATCCGCGTTCCGCCTTTTCCCATTTCTTCTCCCCAACCCTTACCAGATCCAGATGAACCGAATCTGAAAAGCGCTGTCCTTCCTGTCTCCCCTGGTCCCCTGCTCCAACTTCGTGTAAGCATACTCAGCGATGGCTTGAAGACCGTTGCCCATCGCCTTGTTGGCCGCGACCGTGTAACGCGTTCGCTCGTTTGCGGACTTCCGATCGGATGGATCGAAAGAGTCGTACCGCCCGGCGAAGCCGAGCAGGTTCGCGGCGATGACGTCGGCCTCGCCGAAGTAACCTCTGACCTTGCTGCGCGGGCCGTAGCCGGCGGACGAAGTGAAGGTATCGTCCTTGCCCTCCAGGTACCCTCCTAACAGAAGCACCGGTCCCACCGGATAAGAGGCGTACAAGGCGTAGCGGTCGAAGTTGTTCTTGAAGAAGACTTCGTTGTTGGATCCCACCACGGGCAAGTCGAGCTTCCCGTTGTAATAGTAGAGGGTTACGCCTCCACCGCTGTCGGTCAGGATCTGCGTGAACAGCAGTTGGATGTCCTTGCTGTTATAGGAAGGGCGGCCTCTCACCTTCGAGTCGCTGCCCGAAAGACCTGTGGCGGGCACCACCGTACCCTCCTCATCGCTGAAGCTCAGGCCGTTGAAGAGCGTGGCGCGGATCGAGCTCCGATTGACCGTATAACCCAGTTCCAGGCCAGCCTGGTCGAAGCTCCCGCCAGTCGTTGGTGAGGTCCAGGGCGTAAAGAAAGTCGGCTGGTTGAAGTTGCCTCCTGTTGTCTGAAAAAGCGGCCGTCCAATCGTGATCGGCCGGTCCGAGGCGCCGTAGCCCTCGAAAGGATGGAAGATGCCCAGGCGCGCCGAAAAATGCCCGGGACCCGCCTTCCAGTTGCCGCGTCCGTAGGCGTTCTCCGCCTCGGGACTCTCGCCCGCCGCGAGCGAGATCTCGAATAGCGAGGAGAAGTTGCCGAGGAACGCCCCCGTCAGAGGGTAGAGCGTGATCTCGAAATGGGTCAGCTGGTTCGTCGTCGTGACAACGCCGGCGTTGTCGGTGCGCGAGAGATCGTAGCGAGTCTGCAGACGGAGGGAGTCGTAGTCGGAAACCATGAACTTGAACGTCTCCTTCTCATCCCTCTTGCCGATCTCCTCCGGCGTCCGGAATCCGGCCGCTCGGAACTGATAGCCCGCCTCCGTCAACCTGGGAATCACGGTGTGGCAGTATCCGCAAGCCACCTGGTATTTCCGACTAAACATCGGCATCCCGGGAGCCGCCGACACGACCGCGAACAGCAGGGCAGGCCCGAGGACGATCGCCCGCACCACTCTCATTGCTTCACTCCTTTTCTCCGGCTGCGGGCTTGCAGCCGGCCGTTGAAAAGACAAGTGTCCGAGACGCTCCGCGAACCTGCATCCAACCTCCGAGGAAAAACTGGCTATCAAATTCTCGCGGCTTGCGCGGCCGAATCAATGATGCGATTGAATCAGTCGATCGACTCGACGACTTCGACGTCCTCCCCGAGCAGATCGCAGCAGAACCGCGCGAGCTCGTCATTCGAGAACTCGTTCCACCCGCGACATGGCCCTGGCCCCAATGCGGCTGCATCGCAGGCGAGGGCAACCTTGCACCGACTTTGTTCCGTGAGCTGCCAGAGGTTGGCGAACTCCTCCATCTGCGCGCGAGTCAAGTGCGTGCTGCGACCGATGAAGTCCCGCCAGCGACGGTCGAACTCGGCGACGTTCCAGCGCCGGAATCCGAAGCAGAAGATGCCCTGCTCGGCGGCGACCCGGCAGAGCGAGCTCTCTTCGTCCGTCAGGGGGAGAAGGCTTTCGCGCAATCGGGCGATGGTCTTCGGACGAGTCCAGACCGTCGGACGAACGAGAGCTGCGGAGGCTGCACGGGAAATGACCAAATCGCTGTTCGTCACTTCTCCTCCTTTGCTCGTGGTTTCGGCGTCGGTGTCGGGACGGGAATCAAGCCACTCGCATATCCCACGGCAACGGCCTGAATACGGCTGTGGACCCGGAGCTTCGCGAGAATTCGCTGAGAGTGGTTTCGCACTGTCGCAGTCGAAATCGACAGGCGCTGTGCGATCGCGCCGGTGCCGAGGCCCTGCGCGAGGTGGAGCAGCACCTGACGCTCCCGATGTGTGAGCTGCTCCTCCTCGTCAGGCGGGCGCTCGCGGCGCTTCCGGCGCGGACCCGTTCGGCGGCCGGCCGGGCTTCCGGTCCCACCCCGATCCGATCGACCGCCGCCTGGATCCAGCGCGCACTCCCACGTCGAGCCGATCATCTTTCCTCCCTCGCTGGAGCGCAATGTAGAGCGGGCTTCTTCGGCGCGCCTGATGCAAATGACTCAGCACCGAAACGAATTTCCTGAGGGAGAATCGGTAAGTGGCTCCTGTAGCCGACGCACTCGACTTTGCCGCCGAGCTCCTCTGCGCGCGATGGAGACGCGCTGTGGATCTGCTATGGCGTGAGACGGTGCGGCGCCGGCAAGCACGCCTCGACGAGCTGGAGCGGCGGCGCTCGGCGCGGAGGATGAAAAGTCTGCAGAAGATCGTCCGGAGGGCGCTCGCCGACTATCACCGAATCGAACTCGAGCGGCAGGCGGTTGGAGCGCGGACTCGGAGATCGTAGCGATCGAAGGCGCGACGCGGCTGCGCTATCCGTTCGGATTCCCCGAGGCTAATCGGAAAGAGGCTTGAGGCTCCTCGTCTTCAACGCCGGAAGCTCTTCCCTCAAGTACAGTCTTTCGAGGTTGTGAGCAGTGGATCGTCATCGGTCTCTCCTCGCCGATCTCCCGAAGCCACTGATCGATAAAGCGAACCTCTCTGCCGACTGATGCAGTTGAATCAGGCGCGGATTCCCACGTTTCCCTAAACTGAGAACCCGGCCGAGGTTTCGGGAGATGTCGCTCGAAAGAGACGAAAGGAATGGCTCCATGAGAATGACGACGCACGATCTCCGCAGGAACGTCTTCTGGGTGGCGGTTGGACTGATCCTCTTCAATGCTCTTCCGGCAACCGCGGTTCCCGCTTTCTCCCGCAAATATCAGACCTCCTGCCAGACGTGTCACGTGATCTTCCCCAAGTTGAATCCATTCGGGGAGGCTTTCCGTTTGAACGGCTATCGGATGCCGGCGGAGACGGCCGAGCAGGTCAAGCAGCAGCCGGTCTCGCTCGGTGCCGAAGCCTACAAGCGTATGTGGCCGGGAATGGTCTACCCGAGCGATCTTCCCAGCAACGTTCCGTTCGCGTTAAACACGAAGATGGAAAACATCTACTCCTCGAGCCAGGACGACACCGGCCATCAGGTCGTTCACAACGACTTTCAGTTTCCGCAGGAAGTCAACCTCTTTTCCGCCGGTACTCTGGGGCAGACGTTCGGCTTCTTCGGCGAGCTGACCTGGGAGGAGCGCCCCGACGGCGGCAGCGACACGGAGATCGAGCACGCCCGGCTCGACGTGACCTCGGCTTTCGGCCCCGAGCACCTGGTGAACTTCCGGATCGGGAAGCTCGCGCCGAATCTCTACGATGGCTTCCAAGAGATGTGGCTGATGACCGACAACGGGATCGACACACTCTTCACGTTCAACCCGATCGGGTTCCGCGGAGGCACCGGCCTCGCGGAGGAGGGCGGAGGAGTGAGCCTTCCGGCGCGAGCCCGGTCGATCGAGATGTACGGGGTCGCGGCCCACCGGCTCTTCTACACGGTCGGCGTCGACAGCCCGATCGGGCCAGGTGGTCCAAACGGGACTTTTGGCGCCAACAGCCAGAAGGATCTTTATGCACGCATCGACTACAAGATCGGAGGCATGGGCCTGGACGGTGACACGGGAGGTGTGAAGCTTCCTCCCGAGAACTGGCGGGAGAAGTCGCTGCGCATCGGCATCCTTGGATACACGGGCAACGGAAAAGACGTCAATTTCGACATCACGGACGACGATGGCAATGCCTTCAAGATGCAGGACCGCCGCTACAACCGCTACGGCGTTTTCGGGTCCTGGTACTTCGGTGACTTAAACGTCTTCGGCGTCGCCCTGCACGGGACCGACAGGCTTCAGTTACTCGATGACCAGACGCTGGTGCAAATCAGCGAGACGACGCGCAGCTACGACGTCTGGTTCGCACAAGCGGACTATGTCATCCGGCCGCCTTTCCAGGCTTCCGTGCGCTACGAGAACCTGCGCGTGGCGGATGCGACGGTCCCGTCGATCCGCGCTCTGAACGCAAATTTCAGCCTGCTCATCCGCGCCAACATCAAAGCCATGCTCGAGTACCACCGCGATCTGCGCAACTCGCAGAACTACACGCTTGCGACCGTGCTGCGGTTCGCACTGTAAACGTGAAAGGAAACGAAACCATGAAAAGGTTCCTCTGCGGCGTCTTATTCGCTCTGGCGACCGTTCCCCTGCTTGCGGGAGGCATTCACGGCAGGGTCGCCTGCGCTGGCCAGAGCGACAACGGCGGAGCAGTCGTCTACGTGGCGAAAGTTCCCGGGAAGACATTCCCGCCGCCAAAGGACCACGCCACGATGGACCAGAGCAACAGAGTCTTTCTACCGCACGTGCTCCCGGTACTCGTGGGCACTACCGTCGATTTCACGAACGCCGATCCCTATCTCCACAATGTCTTCTCGCCGGAGGCTTGCGCCGACAAGTTCAATCTGGGCACGTATCCCAAGGGGGAAAAGAGGTCTCACACCTTCCGGAAGGAGTGCTTCGCCCCGGTCCTTTGCATCGTCCACCCGGAGATGGAGGCTTTCCTCGCGGTGCTGCCGACCCCGTACTTCGGTGTCACGAAGCCCGACGGCTCTTATGACGTTCGCGATGTTCCGGACGGCTCCTACACCGTCAAGGTCTGGCACCCGAAGCTCAAGGGGAGCGAGAAATCCGTCGCAGTGCACGGGGCAACGGAAGCCGACTTCCAGATCGCCCGTTGACGCCATGGACGGCGAGAAGGATCTCCGGGCTCGCGCGGAAGAACGGAGCTCGGGCGCCCGAGGATCGCACTGGCTGTTCCGTTACCGGAGGCTTCTGCAAGTCGCTGGCTGCGTCGGGGTTTGTCTGCCTTTGGCGGGCGTGCCCTTCCGAGCCGCCGCGGCCGTCGGCGCGCGCCCGAGCCGGGAGGAAGCTCCCAGCCACGTCATTGGAGGTCTTCGAATCACGCCCGTCGAGGGAGAGAGCTGGCTGAGACATCTCGGGATCCCGTTTGTGGGATCCAACATGGGCCGCGTAGGACTCTGGGCCTCTCCTCCCTTAAACGCCTCGGCCCAGCCATCTTCCGGGGTGGGGCCGGATGGCGAGTTCCTCCTCTCGGGCGCGGACCTGTATCGGCTGAACTGCCGGTCCTGCCACAAGGCGGATGGCGCGGGCGTCCCGCCAGAGATCAACTCGCTCATCGGCCCAGTTCAGGCAACGTCGCCCGTCATGATCCGTGCACAAATGAAGCAGCGCGGCATCGAGCTGGACGCGAAGACGGTGAACAAGCTCGCCTCCCAGGCGCAAACCGCACTCCGCGCACGGCTCGAGAATGGCGGTGTGAAGATGCCACCATTCCGACACCTGACGCGGGAAGAGGTGAAAGCTCTGCTGGCTTACGTCGAGGAGCTCGCCGGCATCCCAGGAGCCGAACGCAAGCAGATCTGGTTGTCTGAGCCTGCTGCTCGCGTGGGGGAGCTTCTGATCAAAGGAACCTGCCACATCTGTCACGAGGCGACCGGCCCCGGCCTCGCCATCTCCGTGGCGATGCCCGGAGCCATCCCGTCGCTGGCGAGCCTCCCGAGAGACAGAATTCGGTCTGAAGTGATTCGAAAGGTGCGCGAGGGGCTATCCAGGCCGATGCCGATGATGCCGAGCGACCGGGGCGAGATGCCGATCTTCAGCGAACTTGAACCCGCGGAGGTCGCCGCCGCGTACGCGTACTTGGTCGGCTACCCCCCCCGACCATGAGAACCCAGCCGGGGCCCCTCTCGGCTCGGTTGAAGACATCCGCCTTGACCAGGCGAGCGAGCCGAGGCTGGTTGGAAGTGCGGCGACCGCGTTTACCCAGGTTCAGGAGCCGGAGACCGTCGGCGCGCAGCCTTCATCGCAGCAGGGCATTGCCACTCCGCTACGCGGCTCGCGGCCGCATCTTCCAGGCGACGTAGGGACGGGCGAGAGCGCGCAGGGCCGAGCACTGGCAGTCGTAGAGCCGGGATGCGAAGCTCTTCTCGACGAGCTCGCCGCCCTCTTCTGGCTGGACGACGAGTGAAACGTCGATCGGGAGAACGCCAACGGGGAGGTGCGCGTCTCGGCATGCTTCGTAGAGATGCGCGAAAACTTCCTTCATTGCGTCCGGGTCGGGGGGCTGGACGTTCTCCATCTCGCTGCCGATCGTCGGGCGGAAGATGCACACGGTCGGGAACGCGCCGGCGGCGACGATCCGGTCGATTCCGCGCTTCGTCGCGTCGATCGGCTCGATCCCCGCGATGATCTCGCCCGACACTCGACCCCGGCCGAGCTTTCGCGCCGTGTACTCCATCGCCTCGAAGAACGCTTCCTGGCCGAGCGTATCGGCTTTGCCCGGACAGATTGCCTCAAAGAATCGAGGGTCCTCGAACTCGTAGCAGAAAGAGAAGTGGTCGGCTCCCGCGTCGATGAGATCGTCGTACTCGCCGAACTTGCGCGACGGCACCGGCATGCACTGCACACCGATGAAGCCGCCCACCCGCTCCCGGAGTGCCCGGACGAACGGCTCGCACTGGCGAAGACCGTGGATCGCCTCCAAGCGGTCGACGTCCTCGTAGTGATAGCCGGTGTTCAAGTGCGTGAACACCGATCCCGATTCCTCGCGCGCGGCGAGCGCGACCTCGACGACGTCCTCGACCTTCTTTCTCGCCAGCTCGACCGATCCCACGTTCTTTCCGGTCGTGCAGAACTTGCACGCTCGCGACGGACGAGACGCCCAGAAGAGGCACGACGTCGAAACGTAGATGCCCAGATAGTTCCCCTGCAGTACGCCGATCCTGCTCATCTCGACGCCCGAAGACGTCCGGCGTGAGTACCAGGCCGGCTCCGCGGGGAGATCAGCGGAGTAGCCTT
>WNGE01000454.1_pt1 | contig 88558 bp, 83 predicted proteins | sample 5400651 | NCBI WGS metagenome assembly WNGE01 (sample SAMN13153370, study PRJNA577476) | soil metagenome | isolation source: 60 cm soil or saprolite under grassland replicate 2 | place: USA:California | collected 2016-06-15 | reverse complement strand
CATGGACATCTACACCGACGAGATCTTCGGCCCGGTGCTGGTCGTGCTGCGCGCCGGCAGCTTTGCCGAGGCCGTCGACATCGTCAACGCCAACCAGTACGGCAACGGCACCGCGATCTTCACCTCGAGCGGTCAGGCGGCGCGGAAGTTCCAGCGCGACGTCCAGGTCGGGATGATCGGCATCAACGTCCCGATCCCGGTCCCGATGGCCTTCTACTCCTTCGGCGGCTGGAAAGACTCCCTGTTCGGCGACACCCACGTGCACGGCCCGGAAGGCATCCGGTTCTACACCCGCGCCAAGGCCATCACCAGCCGCTGGCCCGACAACGAGTACCAAGAGCACCACCGTACGCACATGCATTTCCCCACCGCCAGCTAGAAAATCATCCTTCACCCGGAGGTATCGAAGATGTTCAGATCCAGAAGACGTGCCATCGGCATCGCGTTGCTGATGATCCTCCCGCTCATCCTGGCCGCGTGCTCCACGACCGGCGGCAAGAAGGCCGCCCAGGGCGGCTCGAGCGTGGCGGCGGGTCACGCCAACACGCAGCGGTACACGATCGCGATGATCACCCATGCCGCGCCGGGCGACACGTTCTGGGACATCATCAGGCACGGCGCGCTCGCCGCGGCGGCCAAGGACAACATCACCCTGAAGTACTCGTCCGACCCGGACCCGACCAAGCAGGCCGCGCTGATCCAGGACGCGATCAACAGCAAGGTCGCCGGCATCGCGGTCACCGACCCGAACCCGGCCGCCATCTGCCCGGCCATCCAGAAGGCCGTGTCCTCCGGGATCCCGGTGGTCATGTTCAACGCGGGCGTGGCCAACTGGCAGCAGTGCGGCGGGATGTCGTACTTCGGGCAGGACGAATCCATCGCGGGCGTCGCGGCGGGCAAGCGGCTCGCCACGGCAGGCGCCAAGCACGTGCTGTGCGTCCTGCAGGCTACGGGCCAGGTCCAGCTCGAGGCCCGGTGCGCGGGCGTGCAGAAGGGCCTGGGATCTGAGGGCACGATGACCAAGGTCTACGTGAACGGCACCGATAACGCCGCCATGTTGTCGTCCATGACGGCCAAGTTGACCCAGGACAAGACGATCGACGCGGTCATCACCCTCGGCGCGCCGGTCGCCCTGGTCGCCATCCAGGCGATCAGCTCGGCGCACAGCAACGCCAAGCTCTACACCTTCGACACCAACGCCGCGGAGATCGCCAAGATCAAGTCCGGCGCGGTGCAGTGGGCCGTGGACCAGCAGCCGTACCTGCAGGGGTACGAGTCGGTCGACTCGCTGTGGCTATACCTGACCAACGCCAACGTCATTGGCGGCGGCCAGACCGTCCTCACCGGCCCAGCCTTCATCGACGCCAGCAACGTCGCCAAGGTGGCCCAGTACGCGCAGGCGGGCAACCGCTAGCGGTATCAGGCCCCGGGGGGCGACCCCCGGGGCCCCCACCCCACCTGAGCCGCACAGAAAGGACATGATCATGGCTCAGACAGCTGAAGCGCCGGTTGCCCCGCCACCCAGAGCCGACGAGCGGGTAGGCCGCAAGTCGCCCATGGCGCGGCTGCTGGCCCGGCCCGAGGCCGGCGCCCTGGCCGGCGCCATCGTCATCTACCTCTTCTTCTTCATCATCGCGCCGCCGTTCCGCAACGCGTCCTCGTTCTCGACCACCCTGTACGTCACCTCGACCTACGGCCTGATGGCCACGCCGGTGGCGCTGCTGATGATCGGCGGCGAGTTCGACCTGTCCGCGGGCGTCGCGGTCACCAGCTCGGCGCTGTGCGCCTCGCTGTTCAGCTACGAGTTCACCACCAACGCGTGGGTCGGGGTGCTGGTCGCCCTGGTCCTGTCGCTGCTGATCGGGTTCATCAACGGCTGGGTGGTGGTCAAGACAGGGATCCCGAGCTTCCTGGTCACGCTGGGGATGTTCTTCATGCTCCAAGGGCTCAACCTGGCCCTGACCCAGACCATCACCAACCAGGTGGCCAGCCCGGACATCTCCACCCTGCAGGGCTTCGGCTCCGCGCAGAAGGTGTTCGCCTCCAGCTTCACCATCGGCGGGGTGAACGTCCGGATCACCGTCATCTACTGGATCGCCTGGGTCATCATCGCGACCTGGATCCTGCTTCGCACCCGCATCGGCAACTGGATCTTTGCCGTCGGCGGGCACGCGCCGTCCGCCCGGGCCGTCGGCGTGCCGGTAGCCCGGATGAAGATCGGCCTGTTCATGGCGGTGGGCTTCATGGCCTGGTTCACCGGCATGCACACGCTGTTCCAGTTCAACACGATCCAGTCCGGCCAGGGCGTCGGCAACGAGTTCGTCTACATCATCGCCGCGGTCGTCGGCGGCTGCCTGCTGACCGGCGGCTACGGCTCCGCAGTGGGCGCGGCGATCGGCGCGCTGATCTTCGGCATGGTCAACCAGGGCATCGTCTACGCCGGCTGGAACCCCTACTGGTTCACCTTCTTCGTCGGCCTGCTGCTGCTCGGCGCGATCCTGCTGAACACCTACATCCGTCGTCGCGCGGAGGCATCGGTATGAGCACCCCACAAGACACCAGCACCCCCCCGGCCCGGGTCGGCAACGGCGGCCCGCCGCTGGTCCGGCTGGTCAACGCCGGGAAACGCTACGGCGCGGTGATCGCGCTGTCCGACATCACCATGGAGGTGAGCGCCGGCGAGGTCACCTGCGTGCTGGGTGACAACGGGGCCGGCAAGTCCACCCTGATCAAGATCATCGCCGGGCTGCACCAGCCGTCCTCGGGCACCTACGAGGTGGACGGCACCCCGGTCACGTTCGACTCCCCCCGCCAGGCGCTCGAGCACGGCATCGCCACCGTGTATCAGGACCTGGCCGTGGTGCCGCTGATGCCGGTCTGGCGCAACTTCTTCCTGGGCAACGAGGTCCGCAAGGGCCCCCGGTTGGACATCGCGGCCATGAAGAAGATGTGCAAGGACGAGCTGCTGGCGATGGGCATCGACCTGCGCGACGTGGATCAGCCCATCGGCACCCTGTCCGGCGGCGAGCGGCAGTGCGTGGCGATCTCCCGGGCCGTGCACTTCGGCGCCAAGGTGCTGATCCTGGACGAGCCGACCGCCGCCCTCGGCGTCAAGCAGTCCGGGGTGGTGCTGAAGTACATCATCCAGGCCCGTGAACGCGGCCTGGGCGTCATCTTCATCACCCACAACCCGCACCACGCCTACCCGGTGGGGGACAGGTTCCTGCTGCTCAACCGCGGCAAGAGCATCGGCTACTACGAGAAGAGCCAGGTCACCCGCGACGAGCTCACCGGCCTGATGGCCGGCGGCACCGAGCTGGAGCAGCTCAGCCACGAGCTCGAAAGCGCGGGCGGCGCCGCCGCCGAGGCCGCGCACGTGCTGGGTGAGGAGGTCAGCGAGCTCGGCATCAGCCAGCAGCCCACCACCGAGTCAGACGCCCGATGAGCGAAGACGGGCCGGAGGCGCGCGGCCACGCGCGCCTCCGGCTGGGGACCTGCCCGGATTCCTGGGGGGTGTGGTTCGCCGACGACCCGCTGCAGACGCCCTGGGAGCGCTTCCTCGACGAGGTCACCGAGGTGGGGTACCAGTGGCTGGAACTGGGCCCGTTCGGCTACCTGCCCAGCGACCAGGCGCGGCTGGCCGACGAGCTCGGCCGGCGCGGGCTGCGCGTGGCCGGCGGCACCGTCCACGGGTTCAGCGGGCTGCACCGGCCCGGCGACTGGCCGGACATCGCCCGGATCACCCGCCAGGTGTCCGAGCTCACCGCCGCGGTCGGCGGGCGGCACGTGATCTTCGTGCCGGTGCCCGGCTACCGCGACGATAAGACCGGCGCCTTCCTCGAGCCCGCCGAGCTCGACGCCGGGCAGTGGCGGACCATGATCCAGGCCGTCGACGAGCTGGGCAAGATCGTCGCGGAGGAATACGGCCTGGGGCTGCAGTTCCACCCGCACGCGGACAGCCACGTGGAGACCCAGGCGCAGACCGAGCGGTTCCTTGACGACACCGACCCGCGCTACGTCAACCTCTGCCTGGACACCGGCCACCTGGCCTACCGGCACGCGGACAACGTGGCCATCATCAACCGCTACCCCGACCGCATCGGCTACGTGCACATCAAGCAGATGGACCCGGCCATCGTGGCCAAAGCCGACCGCGAGGGCCTCGCCTTCGGCCAGGCCGTGGCCATGGGCGCCAGCTGCGAGCCGCCCAGCGGCGAACCCGTCGTCGAGGACGTGGCCAAGGCGCTGCGTGAGCTCGGCCGGGAGCTGTTCGTGGTGGTCGAGCAGGACATGTACCCGTGTGACTTCGGCAAGCCGAAGCCGATCGCCCAGCGCACCTACACCTACCTGCGCGGCCTCGGCATCGGAGAGGAGTAACCATGAGCGTCCGCGTCGGCGTCATCGGAGTGGGGATGATCGGCCAGGACCACATCCGCCGGATCACCCAGGTGCTCACCGGCGGGTCCGTCACGGCCGTCAACGACGTCGACGCGGCGCGCGCCGGGCAGGTCGCGGCGGGCCTGCCTGGCGCGGTTACCCACCCCACCGCCCAGGACCTGATCGCGGACGGCAACGTCGACGCGGTGCTGGTCGCGTCCTGGGGCCCGGCCCACGAGGAGCAGGTCGTCGCCGCGATCGCCGCGGGCAAGCCGGTGTTCTGCGAGAAGCCGCTCGCGCCGTCCAGCGACGCCTGCCAGCGCATCATGGACGCCGAGATGGCCGCGGGCCGGCGGCTGGTCCAGGTCGGCTTCATGCGCCGCTACGACGCCGGCTACCGTGCCATGAAGGCCACGCTGGACGACGGCGGCATCGGCGCGCCGCTGCTGATGCACTGCGCGCACCGCAACCCCTCGGTGCCGGACTACGGCTTCACCACCGACATGATCATCAGTGACTCGTCCGTGCACGAGATGGACATCGTCCGCTGGCTGTTCGGCGAGGAGATCGTGGCGGCCAGCGTGCTGACGCCCCGCCGCAGCGGCCACGCCCCCGACGGCCTGCAGGACCCGCTGATCCTGCTGCTGGAGATGGCCAGCGGCGCGCTCGTCGACGACGAGCTGTTCGTCAGCGCCCGGTACGGCTACGACGTCCGCGGCGAGGTCGTGGGCGAGACCGGCACGGTCGCCCTGGCCGACGTCAGCGAGGTGACGGTGCGGACGGGGAACCGGCATAGCGGCCGCGTCCCGGTGGACTGGCGGGACCGCTTCATCCGCGCCTACGACGCCGAACTGCAGAACTGGCTCAACGCCGTGGCGGCGGGCACCTCGACCGGCCCGACCGCCTGGGACGGCTACGCCGCCGCCGCGGTCACCGACGCCGCCCTCGAGGCGCTGCGTACCGGCCAGCGCACCGCGGTTTCCATGCCCGAACGGCCGGAGTTCTACGCCAAATGAAAATCACTCTCGACCCCTACATGTTCCGCCGGGTCCCGCTGACCGAACTCCCTGGCCTGGTCGCGGACCTGGGCTACGAGTACATCGAGCTCTCGCCCCGAGAGGATTTCCTGCCCTTCTTCCTGCACCCGCGGGCGGACAAGGCGCAGATCGCCGCGTTCTCCAGGGCCCTGTCCGCGGCCGGGGTGAAGATCGCCTCGGTGCTGCCGCTGTACCGGTGGTCCGGCCCGGACGAGGACGAGCGCCAGGCCGCGGTGCGGTACTGGAAACGGGCCATCCAGATCGCCGCGGACCTCGGCGCGGACACGATGAACTCCGAGTTCAACGGCAGGCCCGATGCGGCCGCGGCCAGCGAGGCCCAGTTCTGGCGGTCGCTGGAGGAACTGCTCCCCGTCTTCGAGCGCGAGGGCATCCGGCTGGTCCTCGAACCGCATCCGGACGACTTCATCGAGGACGGCCGGGCCGCGATCGACCTCATCCGCGGCATCGACAAGGACTGGGTCTCGTTCCTGTACTGCGCGCCGCACACCTTCCACCAGGGCGGCGACATCGAAGGCATCATGAAGTACGCCGGGCCGCTGCTCACCCACCTGCACATCGCCGACTCCTTCGACCACCGCGCCTCCTCCGGCCTGCGCTACATCGTCAACCCGCCAGGCTCGACCGCCCGCATCCACCAGCACCTGGACATCGGCCAGGGCGAGGTTGACTGGGACGTCTTCTTCCGCACGCTCACCGAGGTGAACTTCGACGGCATCGCCACCGTGTGCGTCTTCGCCTGGGAGGAACGAGCCCGCGAATCCTCGGTGCACAACCTGGAGCAGATCCGGCACTATCTGGCTAAGCACGGCCATGGCTGACGGCCAGATCTCCGTCGCCGTCATCGGGGCCGGGATGGCGGGCCGGAGCCACGCCGCGGGCTTCCGCCAGGCGACCACCGTCTTCGGGCGGGGGCTTCCCCCGGTCCGGCTGGCCGCCATCGCGGACGCCAACACGGCCCTGGCCGAGGACGCCGCGGACCGGTACGGGTTCGAGAACGCGGTTTCGAGCTGGGAGGCGGTCGCCGCGGACCCGTTGATCGACGCGGTGAGCATCGTGGTGGGCAACGCGCTGCACCGGCCGATCGCCGAGGCCCTGGTGGCGGCGGGCAAGCACGTGCTGTGCGAGAAGCCGCTGGCCGGCTCGATCGAGGACGCCCGCGCGATGGCCGCCCTGGAGCAGGGCGCGGACGTCGTGACGGCGGTCGGCTACACCTACCGCCGCAACCCGGCGATCACCGCGATCCGCGACCACGCACGCCACGGCGAACTGGGCGACCTGTCGGTGTTCCACGGCCGCTACTGGTGCGACTACGCCTGCGATCCGCGCGGCCCCTACGGCTGGCGGTACCAGGGCACGCCCGGCACCGGCGCCCTCGGCGACATCGGCGCGCACATCATCGACGTCGGCGAGTACCTGTGCGGGCCGATCGAGTCGGTCGCCGGCGGCGCGCTGTCGGTCCAGGTCAAGAAGCGCCCGATTCCGCTCGGCGCGGTCGTGGGGCACGAGGCCGCCCCGGTCGGCGACGAGATGGGCGAGGTGGAGAACGAGGACACCGCGGTGTTCACCGCCCGCTTCAAGACCGGGCTCACCGGGTCGTTCTCGGTGTCGCGCACCGCGTTCGGCATGCCCAACGGGCTGGGTTTCGACCTGTACGGGCTGACCGGGCGGGCGTCCTTCGACTTCCACCGGCCCGCCGAGTACCTGCTGGACGACACCCAGCCGGAGGCCCGCGGCCGCGGGCCGCGGCAGGTCATCGCCGGACCTCAGCTGCCGTACTTCCGCGGCGGCTACCCGATGCAGGCCCCGGGGGTCGGCGGCGGCAACGCCGAGATGTTCACCTACCAGTGCCGGGCCTTCCTCGACCAGATCACCGGGACCGCCGACCCGCTGCCGGCCAACGCGTCGTTCGCCGACGCGCTGCACACCATGGAGATCATCCAGGCGGTGGTGCAGTCGGCCCAGTCCGGCGGCGCCGCGGTGCCGGTCCGCTGATTCCCCGAACGGAGGCACGCACATGGCCCTCAAGCTCGGCGCTTACACCGCCTGCCTGCACGACCGTCCGCTCGAGGCGGCCCTGGAGGTGCTCAAATCCAACGGCCTGACCTCGGTGGAGGTCAACACCGGCGGCTTCATCCCTTCCCCGCACTGCCACGTCGACCTGCTCCTTTCCTCTGCGCGGGCCCGCCGGGACTACCTCGACGTGTTCGCCGCCCGCGGCATGGAGCTCACCGGCCTGAACTGCAACGGCAACCCGCTCAACCCGCTGCCCGGCGTCGGCCCCAAGCACGCCGACGACCTGCGCCGGACCATCGAGCTCGCGGGCCTGCTCGGCGTGCCGAACGTGGTCACGATGTCGGGCACCCCCGGCTCCGATCCCGATGCGAAGTACCCGTCCTGGGTGGTGAATCCCTGGGACGGGGTCTACCTGGACGTCCTGGACTACCAGTGGGGCGTCGCCGCGGAGTTCTGGGCCGGGATCGACGCGCTGGCCCGCGCCCGCGGCGTCCGGGTCGCCATCGAGATGCACCCGCACAACCTGGTCTTCTCGCCCGTTACCCTGCGCAAGCTCGTGGACCTGACCGGCGCGACCAGCATCGGCGCGGAGATGGATCCCTCCCACCTGATGTGGCAGGGCATGGACGTCGTCGCGTCCATCCGGTGGCTGGGGCCGCTGGTGTTCCACGCCGCGGCCAAGGATGCGATGATCACCCCGGGTGTCGCCATCCGCGGCGTGCTGGACACCTCCTTCGAGCGGGTCCCGGCGGACGCCGGGGACAAGGTGCCGACCGGCTACGGGTTCTGGTGCAACGCCTGGCCGCAGGACCCGGCCTGGAGGTTCGTCGCCGTCGGCGTCGGCCACGACGTCCCGTACTGGACCGGGTTCCTGTCCGCCCTCGCCGGGGTAGACCCGGACATGGCGGTCAACATCGAGCACGAGGACGCCAGCTACTCCCGCCTCGACGGCCTGGCCATCGCCGCCGGGAACCTCCGCGCGGCCGCGGCCAAGATGTGACGGGCGAGCTGTCCGCGCAGTGCCAGACTGGTGTGAGGAACCGGATCGCGCCCGGAGGAGGCCCACGTGACAACCCCGCCAGACTACGGAGGCCACGAAATCGAGGAGGGGCTGCTGGAAGATCTCGGCGGCCCGCAGGAGAAATACCCGGTGCCTCACGACGACGAGGCCGGATCCGACTGGGACGATAACGAACTGCACGCCGCAGGCCGGGTCTGCGCCCGCTGCGGTGCGGCCATCGAGCCCGGCCAGGACGTCCGGCTCCGCGCCGACGGCCAGTGGATGCACGAGGTCTGCCCGGCTACCCCCTGACCCACGTCGGCAAAGCGTTCCTAGGCCTGCGTGTCACCTTCTGGCAGTAGATCCGAGGTCACGAGCTCGCGGGATACCGGCACCGGGTTCTGGAACAGGTCGGGGACCGGGCAGTGCTCGTCCGCGGCCGCGGCCAGTTCGGCGTAGCGCTCCACGCTTTCCGGGCCGGCCACGGTCACCTCGGACTCAATCGAGACCGCCCAGCACGTTCTGGTCCCAGTCGATGACCGAACCGGTGACCACACCGGAGCGGTCCGAGAGCAGGAACACCACGAAGTCGGCGATCTCGTCCGGCTGCCCCAGCTTGCCCATGGGCAGCGACGCGCCCGCCTGCTCCCGCCAGTCGTCGCCCGCGCCGTGGAACCGGCGCTGGGTTTCGTCCTCGCCCTCGGTGTCGGTCCAGCCGATGTTCAGGCCGTTGATCCTGATCCGGTCCCGGCGGTGGGCGTGCGCCGCGTTGCGGGTCAGCCCGGCCAGCCCGGCCTTGGCCGCCACGTACGGCGCGAGGTAGGGCTGCCCGCCGTGCGCGGACATGGACAGCACGTTCACGATCGTGCCGGGCGCCTTGCGGGCCACCAGGTCGGCCACTACCGCCTGCATGAGGAAGAACGGCGCCTTCAAGTTGACCGCGATGTGCGCGTCGAACAGCTCGGGGGTGGTGTCCAGCAGGGTGCCCCGGCTGGTCAGCCCGGCCGCGTTGACCAGGCTGTCCACCCGACCGAACCCGGCCACGGCCGCCGTCACGCTGGCCCGGGCCTGCTCGACCTGGCCGATGTCGGCCCGGATGAACAGCGCCCTGGACCCGGCCGCGGTCAGCTCGGCGGCCAGTGCCTCGCCCGGCTCGCGGCGGCGGCCGGTGACCGCGACCAAGGCGCCCTCGCGGGCCGCCGCCCGGGCGATCGCGGCGCCCAGACCCGAGGTGCCGCCGCTGACCAGAACCACCCGATCCTGCAGGAGAGACATCACCCGTCCAGCCTAGAGACCCGGCGCCGGGGCACGCGCCCGGACCCGTTCGGCGAAAGTTCACTACACTGGACACGGTCACCGGCTCCGGTGACACACTCCAGGCACCGAACGAACGAGATCACGCATGCCCACCCAGCACCAGACCGCCACCGCGACACGAGTCGACCTGCGCAACGTGGCCATCGTCGCGCACGTCGACCACGGCAAGACCACGCTGGTGGATGCCATGCTGTGGCAGTCCGGCGCGTTCCGCGCCAACGCCAACGTGGCCGAACGGGTGCTCGACTCCGGCGACCTGGAGCGGGAGAAGGGCATCACGATCCTGGCCAAGAACACCGCGGTGCGGCACGGCGGGCTGACCATCAACATCATCGACACGCCCGGCCACGCCGACTTCGGCGGCGAGGTGGAGCGCGGCTTGTCCATGGTCGACGGCGTGCTGCTGCTGGTGGACGCCAGCGAGGGACCGCTGCCGCAGACCAGGTTCGTGCTGCGCAAGACGCTGGCCGCCGGGCTCCCGGTGATCCTCGTGATCAACAAGGTGGACCGGCCCGACGCGCGGATCGCCGAGGTGGTGGACGCCTGTTACGAGCTGTTCATCGACCTGGACGCGACCGAGGAGCAGATCGAGTTCCCCATCGTGTACGCCTCGGCGCGGGCCGGCCTGGCCTCGCTGAACCGGCCCGCCGACGGCGAGCTGCCCGACTCGGAGAACCTGGAGCCGCTGTTCGACGTGCTCCGCGAGACGGTGCCGCCGCCCTGCTACGAGCCCGGCGCGCCGCTGCAGGCCCACGTGACCAACCTGGACGCATCGGCCTACCTGGGCCGGATCGCGCTGTGCCGGATCCGCAACGGCACCATCTCCCGCGGCCAGCAGGCCGCCTGGTGCCGTCGCGACGGCACCATCGAGCGGGTGAAGATCTCCGAGCTCTACCTCACCGAGGCGCTGGACCGGGTGCAGGCCGACTCGGCCGGCCCGGGCGACATCGTGGCCATCGCCGGCATCCCCGACATCATGATCGGCGAGACCCTAGCCGACGTGGACGCCCCCCGGCCGCTCCCGCTGATCACCGTGGACGAGCCCGCCATCTCGATGACGATTGGCGTGAACACCTCGCCGCTGGCCGGGCTGACCGCCGCGGCCAAGGTCACCGCCCGGCTGGTCCGCGACCGGCTCGACCGCGAGCTGGTCGGCAACGTGTCGCTGGCCGTGCTGCCGACCGAGCGCCCCGACACCTGGGAGGTCCGCGGCCGCGGCGAGCTGGCGCTGGCCGTGCTGGTGGAGACGATGCGCCGGGAGGGCTACGAGCTGACCGTCGGACGTCCCGCCGCGGTTACCCGCGAGGTGGACGGCGCCGTCTACGAGCCGGTGGAACGGCTGTCCGTGGACGTGCCCGAGGAGTACCTGGGCACCGTGACCTCGCTGATCTCGGTGCGGCGCGGCCGGATGGAGTCGATGACCAACCACGGCACCGGCTGGGTCAGGCTCGAGTTCGTGGTCCCCGCCCGCGGCCTGATCGGCTTCCGCACCCAGTTCCTGACCGAGACCCGGGGCACCGGCATCGCGCACCACGTCTTCGAAGGATACGAGCCCTGGCAGGGCGCCATGCGCGGCCGGGCGACCGGCTCGCTGGTCGCCGACCGGTCCGGCAGCGCGACCCCCTACGCCATGTTCAACCTGCAGGAACGCGGGTCGCTGTTCGTCCCGCCTGGCACCGAGGTGTACGAGGGGATGATCGTCGGGGAGAACTCAAGGCCCGACGACATGGACGTGAACATCACCCGCGAGCGCAAGGTCACCAACGTGCGCCAGTCCACCGGGGAGGAACTCGAGCGGCTGGTGCCGCCGCGGCTGCTCAGCCTGGAGCAGGCGCTGGAGTTCTGCGCCGACGACGAGTGCGTCGAGGTCACCGGCCCCGCCGTGCGCCTGCGCAAGACCATCCTCGACGCGAAGGAACGCGGCCGGGCCCGCGCCCGCGCCTCCCGGGGCAGCTAGAGCGCCTGGATCCTCGGCCTCACCGTCGGGTTCCCATGACGGAAATTGAACGAGGCGCGGGGCAGTCTGCTGACGGCTACTATGTGTAGTTCCCTAAACACCCTTAGTAGCTAACGAAGAGGCGGTTCCCCATGCGGATCTCATGGCGTCCCCCGAGCCAGGCCGGCGTGGTCCTGGTGGCCGGAATGATCGCGGTCCCCGGCGTCGGCGGGACACACCCGGCGGCGCGTGCCCGGCCGCCGGCCGGACCCGCACTGACCATCAGCGTCAGTGACGGCCGGACCGCCGCGAACCCGGGCGACCAGCTCACCTACGTGATTACCGTCCGGAACGGCGGCCGGGCCCGCGCACCGCACCTGAAGGTCACGCAAACCCTGTCGCCGGGCCTGGGTTTCCTGTCTTCCACCCCTCGCGCGAAGGCTGAGCGCAGGCAGGTCACCTGGCCTGCCGCCATTGCGGCGGGCGGGACGCAGACCTTCCGCGTGGTCGCGCGGGTGACGCGGACGCCGGCCAGGGCGCTCCGGCTGGCGGCGGTCGCGTGCGCCTCGGCCCGGGGCAGCCGCACGCCCATCGTCTGCGCGGCGCATCTCGACCGGCTGCCCGCCGCGGCGCAGGCGCCGGCCTCGGCGTCGCGATCCGCCCGGCCCGCGGGCCTGCCCCCGCTGGCGTACGCCGGAGCGGCCCTGGCCGTGCTCGCCGCGGCCGTCCTCGCCGTGCTCGCTCGCCGCCGCGTCCGCCCACGACGACACGCTGAGTGATCTTGTGATCACTCTGTGATTGCATCTTGATTACCTGTATGGAACCCTAGGGAACCGATATAGCTGAGGACCTGCAGGCGGCCGGCCGTCCCTTACCGGAAGGGAGGGAGGCGCGCCGTCCTCACGGGGGGAGAACCTATGCGTAAGGCAGTAGGCCTGGGCCTTAGCGCCGCGGCCATCTTCGGGACCGGATTGGCTATGCCTGCGGCCTCGGCCGCGGTGACCAGCATGGCGGCGGTGAACGCTCCAGCCCCGGGCGGCCCGGGCGACCCGGACACCACGGTGACCTTCGCCGTCACCAGCGGGGCGCTCACGATGACCGCCCCGGCCACCGCGAACCTGGGCTCGGGCGCGCCGGGTACCACCATTACCGGTGAGATAGGAACGACTACGGTGACCGACGACCGGGCCCTGCTCAGCGCCTCCTGGACCGCGACCGCGTCGGCGACCGACTTCACCACCGGAGGCGGCACGCCGGCCGAGACCATCCCGGCCACCGACGCGACCTATGCTCCCGGCACGATCACTACCACCGGCGGAATCACCGCCACGCCGACGGATATCACGCTGGACCACGAGCCGCAGACGGTCGTCGCCGGTACCGCCGGCGTGGGAAACAACACCGCCGCCTGGAACCCGACGGTCGCCGTGACCGTCCCCGTCCAGGCTGTCGTCGGCACCTACACCGGGACGCTCACCCAGTCCGTGTCTTAGCCCCACGGCCCAGTCCGCCCAGGCCCGGCCCGGCCGATCCCATCGGATCGCGACGGGCCGGCGCCTTGGCGGGCATCCACTGGCGCGCCCAGGACAGCCAACAAGGAGGAGAGCGTGCGCCGCCTGCTCGGCATCATCATGCTGTTGCTGGCCGCCGGGACCCTGAGCCCGGCGGCCGTGGCCGCGGCTCAGCGGCCCGCCGGCCGGGTCCCGCAGCGGTTCGGTGTCCGGCTCGTCGACGTCCCGGTCGACGAGGCCCATAATCCGCGCGCCCTGCGCTACATCGTGGACTACCTGCCCACGGGAACGGTCATCCACCGCAGGATCCTGATCGAGAACCAGGAGCCGAGGACCGCCCACTTCGCCGTCTACCCGGATGCCGCCCAGATCCGCCACGACTTGTTCACCGGCGACGCCGGCCAGACCCGCAGCGAACTGACCCAGTGGATCCGCGTACAGCACCCGAAGGTCACCTTGCGCCCGGGCGCGTCCGTGATGGACACGATCACGATCAGGGTGCCGCGGGGGGCGACCCGGGGCGAGCACTACGGCGTGATCTGGGTGCAGCAGGCGGCCCATGTACGCGTCACCCAGGGCTTCGGGATCAACGACGTGGCCAGGGTCGGGATCCGGGTCTACCTGGCCGTCGGGCGTGGCGGCGCTCCGCCGACGAACTTCACCATCGCCTCCGTCACCGCGCACCGGTCGGCCGGCGGCCGGCCGACCATCGGCGTCCGCGTGGAGAACACCGGCGGGCGGGCCGTCGACCTGAACGGCACCGTGCGCCTATCCGACGGCCCGGGCAACAGCGGCGCCGGCCCCTTCCGGGCGCGGCAGATCATCACCCTCGCTCCCGGCCAGTCGGGAACCATGACGTTCTCCCCGCCCAGGAGCGTGCCCAATGGTCCCTGGAAGGCCAGGGTAACCCTGGTGAGCGGCCTCACCACGCGCACCGCCACGGCCTCCATTCAGTTCGTTCCGCTCGTGGCGTCCCATCCGGGCTTGTCCCTCATGGCCTGGCTTGGCTTGTCCCTCGCCATCGTCGTCGTCATCTTCGCCGTCGTCGCCTTCATTACGGCGCGACGAGTGACCCGGCGCCGCCGCGTGCCAGCCTGGGGGAACGGTCCGGCGGAGCGGTGACCTCCGGTACCGCCGCGACCGGCCCCGACGATCTCCGGTTCCGGCATGAGTCTGGCCAGGGACCACCCGCGCCCATCTGATTACAGACTGTAACTCACAGTTACTCATTGTCATGTAAGTGGTGCCCGCTCTGGGTGAAGATGGCCAGGATCACCGGCTTGGTGATCGGCGGTGCGGTGCCTTAGCCGGTTTTCGCGCCCGCGGACGGTGCTCATGGTCGCCGCGGCGATCGGCTAGGCCCGCCATCTTCAGGCTGTCCGACCTGGTAGGCCGGCCCGATCGGCCACGTCGTAGCCTGACCGCGACGTCCGCGCCGACGGTAGGCCGATCCGCCCCAGAGCACCGATCTGGCAACTCTGAACACGAGGCGAGCAATGGCCGTTTCCCGGTTGGTCCGGCGGATGATGTCGTGCGCTGTGTCCGTGATGCTGGTGCTGAGCATGATCACCGGCGGGCTGGCGGCGTCCGCGCCGAACGCGGCCGCGGCCGGGACGGTCCTGTTCAACCAGCCGTTCCACGACAACACCGTGGACGGCCCGGCGGGATCGGTGTCGCTTCCGACGGCACCGGTTGGCGGCGGCAACGCCGCGTGCCTGACGGCCAAGGGCAACAATAACAGTACGGGCCCGCTCTTTCGTGCTGGCCGCCGTCAACCCGGCCAACCCGGTCATCCCCTCGGCCATCGGGCAGTCCGGCGGCGCCCTGGGCTATTCCGCCCAGAACTCCAGCACCAACGGCCTGAGCTTCGGCTACCTGGGCGTCGGCTTCGACGCGTACGGCAACTTCAGCAACAAGTACGAGGGCTCGGGCTGCACCGACCCGGCCAACATCGCGCAGCGCATGCCCGGCCAGGTTGTCGTGCGCGGCCCCGGTAACCTCACGGCCGGCTATTGCGCGCTGCAGAGCAGCGCGGCGACGGCGACCTCGCCCGCGCTGACCTTGCGGGCGTCGACCCGCACCGCGTCGCTGGTACCGGTCGAGGCGGTCTTCAACCCGACCTCCTCGTCGATCACGACGGACTCCGGTCTCGTGGTGCCGGCCGGCGACTACGACGTCACCTTCACCCCGGTGGGCGGCACGGCCAAGAGCCTGGTCGGCGCCTTGCCGGTGGTCCCGTCCGGGCTCTACCCCTCCAGCTGGGTCAGCTCCAGCGGGATACCCAAGCAGCTGGTGTTCGGCTGGGTGGCGTCCACCGGCTCGATCACCGACTACCACGAGATCGACAACGTGGTCGTGAGCAGCGTCAACCCGGTCCCGCAGCTCGCCGTCTCGCAGACCAGCTACACGGCGGCGACCCTGTCGCCGGGCAGCCCGGTCACCTACACGGTCACGGCCAGCTCCTCGGGCGCGGCGGAGAACCAGCCGGTGACGGTGACCCAGACCCTGCCGGCCGGCGTCGTGCCGGTCGCGGCCTACGGCACCGGCTGGGTCTGCGGCGCACCGAACGGGCAGTCGATCTCGTGCACGAGCACCGGCACGCCGTTCACCAGCGGCACGATCACGGTGAACGCGGTGGTGACCTCGAGCAGCGTGACCCAGGCCCAGGTCCAGTCCGCTACCAGCGCGGTGGCGTCCTCGGCCGACGCCAGCCCGGCAACGTCCTCGAGCGCTCCGGCGGGCACCGTGCCCGCCGCCCCGACGATCACCGCCATCACGCCGACCAACGGCGCGGCCGGCGGCGGCAACGACGTCAAGATCACCGGCACCGGCCTCAACGCGGCGACCGCCATCGAGATCGGCACGACCGCCCAGTTCACCGCGGGCACGCCGACCACCCTGGTGCCCTGCGCGACCGCGGCGGCCGGCTGCTTCACCGTCGTCAGCGACACCAGCCTCGATATCTCCTCCATGCCCGCGCACGCCGCGGGCGCGGTGACGGTCAAGGTCGTCACCCTGGGCACCTCGGCCAGCATCGCCTACACCTACAACCCGGGCCCGGCGCTGCTGTTCCCCGCGCCACCGGGCGGCGAAGTGAACGTGGCCTACAGCGACCAGCTGACGGTAACCGGCGGGACCAGCCCGTTCACCTGGTCGGTCAGCAGCGGGACGCTGCCTCCCGGGCTGACCCTGAACGCGTCGACCGGGCTGCTATCCGGCACCCCGACCACCGCGGGCACCTACTCCTTCACGGTCAAGGTCACCGACAGCAGCGGACTGAGCGACACCGCACCGGCGACCGTGACGATCATCCCGGGGCCGTCGATGAACTTCGCCCCCCCGCCCGGGGGCTGGACCCATACCGTCTACGGCTACACCCTGACCGAAACCGGCGGTACCAGCCCGTTCACCTGGTCGGTGAGCAGTGGCAGCCTGCCCGCCGGCATCAGCCTCAGTCCCGCCGGGGTCCTGTCCGGCACCCCGACGGCGACCGGCACCTCCAGCTTCACGGTCAAGGTGACCGACGCCAACGGCCAGAGCGCCACCCAGGCCACGAGCATCACCGTGGCGGCCGGGGTGTCCACCACGTTCGCGGCCCCGCCGGCGGCGGTGGTCAACACGGCCTACAGCTACACCCTCACCGCCACCGGCGGCACCACCCCGTACACCTGGTCGGTGAACAGCGGAACCCTGCCGGCCGGCCTCACCCTGTCCGCCGCCGGCGTCCTGTCCGGCACCCCCACCGCCACCGGCAGCTACACCTTCTCGGTCAACGTGATCGACGCGAACAACGGCATCGCGACCACCTCGATCACGCTGGTGGTCACCGCCTCGGTGACCTTCACCTTCCCGGCCCCGCCGTCCGGGGTGGTCGGCACGCCCTACAGCGTCACGCTCACCGCGGCGGGCGGCACCACCCCCTACACCTGGTCGATCAGCGCGGGGTCGCTCCCGGCGGGCCTCACGCTGAACTCCTCCACCGGGGTCGTGTCCGGCACCCCGACCCTGGCCGGCACCTCCAGCTTCACCGCCAAGGTGACCGATGCCGGTAACAAGACCGCGACCTTCGCCACCTCGATCACGATCCTGAGCAGCATGCTGACCGTCGCCGTGAGCACCAGCACGGCCACCGTGGCGCCGGGCGGCACGGTCACCTACACGATCACCGCGACGAACTCGGGCCAGACCGCGCTGACCGGGGCCACGTTCACCGACCCGCTCACGGACGTGCTCGATGACGCCGCCTACAACAGCGACGCCAGCGCGACGGCGGGCTCGGTGAGCTTCGCCAGCCCGAACCTGACCTGGACGGGGGACCTGGCCGTCGGCGCGAGCGCGACCATCACGTTCTCGGTGACGGTGCGCAACCCGGACACGGGGAACAAGAGCCTGGCCAGCACGGTGACCTCCACCACGTCGAGCAGCAACTGCGCGAGCGGCAGCACCGACACGCGCTGCTCCAGTACCGTCAAGGTCTCGGTACTGACGATCGCCATGACCGCGAGCCCGGCGACCGTCACGCCGGGCGCCACTGTCGGCTACACGATCACCGTCACGAACGCGGGCACGTCCGCCTACACCGGCGCGACGTTCACCGACGCGCTGTCCGGGGTGCTGGACGACGCCGCCTACGACAACGACGCCAGCGCGACGGCGGGCTCGGTGAGCTTCGCCGACTCCAGCCTGACCTGGACGGGGGACCTGGCGGTCGGCGCGAGCGCGACCATCACGTTCTCGGTGACGGTGAACAACCCCGACACCGGGAACAAGAGCCTGGCCACCATCATCACCTCGGCCACCGCGGGCAGCAACTGCGCGAGCGGCAGCACCGATGCCCGGTGCGCCAGCACGGTCACGGTGCTGGTGCCGGGCCTGACCACCACGGTGTCGGCGGGGACCAGCACCACCACGCCGGGGTCGGTGGTGCAGTACACGGTGACGGTGACGAACTCCGGCCAGACCGCCTACACCAATGCGAGCTTCACCAACTCGCTGGGCGGGTTGCTGGATGACTCCGCCTACGACGGCGACGCGGCCGCCACCGCCGGCAGCGTCTCGCTGGCCGGCTCCGCCCTGACCTGGACGGGAAACCTGGCGGTAGGGGCGAGCGCGACGGTCACGTTCTCGGTCACCGTCCGGGATCCCGACACCGGCGACAAGATCCTCGCCGACACGGTGACGTCGGCGACGGCGGGCAGTAACTGCCCGGCCAGCAGTACCGATCCCCGGTGCACCTCCTCCGTTCCTGTGCTGGTGCCGGGCCTGGAGATCGTGGCGTCGGCGGGCAGCAGCACGACGACGCCGGGGTCGGTGGTGCAGTACACGGTGACGGTGACCAACTCCGGGCAGATCCCCTATACCGGGGCGGCGCTCACCGACCCGCTGTCCGGGGTGCTGGATGACGCCGCCTACGACAACGACGCGTCCGCCACCAGCGGCAGCGTCAGCTTCTCCAGCCCGAACCTGACCTGGACGGGGGACCTGGCGCCCGGCGCGTCCGCGACGATCAGGTTCTCGGTCACGGTGAGCAATCCCGACACTGGCAACAAGATCCTGGCCAGCACGATCACCTCGGCCACGACCGGCAGCAACTGCGCGGCCGGGAGCGGTAAAGCGGGGTGCACCACGACGGTGCCGGTGGCGGTGCTGACGATCACCAACAGCTCGGACGTGTCCACCGCCACGCCCGGTTCGGTGGTCCGGTTCACCGCGGTGTTCACCAACGCCGGCCAGGTTCCCTATACCGGGATCACGATCGCGACCAACATCACCGACGTGCTCGATGACGCCACCCCGAACGGGGATCAGACCGCGACCTCGGGGACGCTGACGCTGACCTCGACCGGGATCTCCTGGACCGGGAGCATCCCGGTCGGCGGCGCCGTCACCATCACCGGCAGCGTCACCGTGAACGACCCCGACACCGGCAACAAGCTGATGGCCAGCACCTTGTCCACCACCGCGGCGGGCAGCAACTGCCCGTCCGGGACCACCGACCCGCACTGCTCGGTCAGCGTCACCGTGCTGACCCCGGCGCTGACCATAGTCACCACGGCCAGCGCGACCGCGGCCGTGCCCGGCCAGCCGGTCACCGTCACCGTCACCGTGACCGACACCGGCCAGACCCCCTATTCGGGCGCGGTGGTGACCGACTCCCTGGCCGGCTCCCTGGACGACGCCACCTACAACGGCGACGCCTCCGCCACCACCGGATCGGTGAGTTACGCCGCCCCGGTCCTGACCTGGACCGGGGACCTCGCCGTCGGCGCCAGCGCCGTCATCACCTACACCGTGACGGTCAAGGACCCCGACACCGGCGACAAGGTGATCATCAACACCGCCACCTCCTCCGCCGCCGGCTCCGCCTGCCCGCCGGGCGCCACCGCCGCCCCCTGCCGCGTCACCGTGGCCGTGCTCACCCCGGGCCTGACCATCGCGCAGTCCGCCGGCGTCGGCTCCACCACGCCGGGGTCGGTGGTCCAGTACACGGTGACGGTGACCAACTCCGGGCAGATCCCCTATACCGGGGCGGCGTTCACCGACCCGCTGTCCGGGGTGCTGGATGACGCCGCCTACGACAGCGACGCGTCCGCCACCGCCGGTTCCGTCGCCTTCTCCAGCCCGAACCTGACCTGGACGGGGGACCTGGCGCCCGGCGCGTCCGCGACGATCAGGTTCTCGGTCACGGTAAGCAATCCCGACACCGGCAACAAGATCCTGGCCAGCACGATCACCTCGGCCACGACCGGCAGCAACTGTGCGGCCGGCAGCGGCGGCCCGCCCTGCACCGCCACGGTGCCGGTAGCGGTGCTGACGATCACCAGCGGTTCGGACGTGTCCACCGCCACGCCCGGTTCGGTGGTGCGGTTCACCGCGACCTTCACCAACGCCGGCCAGGTTCCCTATACCGGGATCACGATCGGCTCCGACATCACCGACGTGGGGGACGACGCCACCTCGAACGGGGATCAGACCGCGACCTCGGGGACGCTGACGCTGACCTCGACCGGGATCTCCTGGACCGGGAGCATCCCGGTCGGCGGCGCCGTCACCATCACCGGCAGCGTCACCGTGAACAACCCCGACACCGGCAACAAGCTGATGGCCACCACCTTGTCCACCACCGCGGCGGGCAGCAACTGCCCGTCCGGGACCACTGACCCGCGCTGCTCGGTCAGCGTGACCGTGCTGACCCCGGCGCTGACGATCGTGAAGTCGGCGGATGTGTCGACCACGTCGCCGGGCGGGGTGGTGCATTACACGGTGACGATCACCGACTCCGGGCAGACGCCGTATAACGGGGCGACCTACACCGACCAGATGGACGGGGTGCTGGGCGACGCCACCTACAACGGGGACGCCGCCGCCACCGCCGGCAGTGTCTCGTTCGCCAGCCCCGACATGACCTGGACCGGCGACCTGACGGCCGGGGCCAGCGCGACGGTCACCTACTCGGTCACGGTCAACAATCCCGACACCGGGAACAGGATCTTGACCAATACGGTCAGTTCGGCCAGTCCCGGCAACAACTGCCCGGCCAAGGGCACCGATCCGCGGTGCACGGCGACAGTACGTGACCTGGTGCCGGGCCTGGACATCGTCACGAAGGCGGACACAGCGACGGCGACACCCGGAACCGTCGTGAACTACACGATCACGGCGACCAACACCGGGCAGACCGCCTATACCGGGGCCAGCTTCACCGAACCGCTGGCCGGGGTGCTTGACGACGCCGCCTACAACGGTGACGGGGCCGCTACCGCGGGCAGTGTCAGCTTCGCCAGCCCGGACCTTACCTGGACCGGGGACCTGGCGCCCGGCGCGGCCGCGACCATCACGTTCTCGGTCACCGTCAGCAACCCCGACACCGGGGACAAGAGCATGGCCAGTACCGCCACCTCCGCCACCGTGGGGAACAACTGCCCGGCCGGCGGCGGCACCGACACGGATTGCACCACCACGGTCACCGCGGTCGATGCGACCACGCTGACGTTCACCGCGACGGCCGACACGGCTGCGGCGGCCGCCGGCGGCGTGGTGCACTACACGATCACGGTGGCCAACTCCGGGCTGACCCCGTATGACGGGGCCACGTTCGCCGCCGGGCTGGGCGGGGTGCTCGACGACGCCAGCTACGACGACAACGCCGCGGCCACCGCCGGCACCGTCAGCTTCACCAGCCCCACCCTGACCTGGACCGGCGATGTGCCAGCCAGCGGAACGGTCACCATCACCTATTCGGTCACCGTGAACAGCCCCGACACCGGCAACCACATCCTGGCCAGCACCATCACCTCCACCTCGACCGGCAGCGACTGCGGTGCCGACTCCGCCGACCCCCGCTGCACCGCCACGGTGAACGTCGCCGCGCTGAGCATCACCGCCAGCGCCGACGTGTCGACCGTCAGTCCAGGGTCCGACGTGCAGTACACGGTCACCGCCACCAACACCGGCCAGGCCCCCTATTCGGACACCAGCATCACCCTCGACTACGCCGACACCTTCGAGGACGCCACGTACAACGGCGACCTGGCCGCCACCTCGGGCACCGTCACCCAGGACAGCGCCACCCAGACCGCGACCTGGACCGGTGACCTCGCCCCCGGCGCCACCGTCACCATCACCTACTCGGTCACCGTCATCCCGCCCGACACCGACCTCAACGACACAACCCTCACCCTGACCGTCGACTCCGCCGCTCTCGGAAACAACTGTCCCGCCGGGGGCACCGACCCCGCCTGCACCGCTGCCGTCCCGGTCCTGGTCCCGGCCCTGACCGTCACCAAGACCGCGGACACCGCCGCCGCGGTGCCCGGCGCCACCGTCACCTACACGATCACCGTCGCCGACACCGGCGACACCCCCTACAGCGGCGCCACCGTCACCGACTCCCTCGACGGCGTCCTGGGCGACGCCGCCTACGACAACGACGCCGCCGCCACCGCCGGCACCGTCAGCTACGCCAGCCCGGACCTGACCTGGACCGGGGACCTGGCGGTGGGCGGCACCGTGACGATCACCTACTCGGTGACGGTGCGCAATCCCGATACCGGCGGCAAGCTGATGGTCAACTTCGTCACCTCCACCGACCCCGGCAGCACCTGCCCGTTCGACAGCCCCAACCCCGGCTGTACCGTCACCATCCCGGTGCTCACCCCGGCGCTGACCATCGTCACGACCGCTTCGGCGGCCACCGCCGCCCCGGGCCAGCAGGCGACCTACACGATCACGGTCACCGACACCGGCCAGACCCCCTACACCGGCGCGGTCGTCACCGATGACCTGACCGGGCTGCTGGACGACGCCGTCTACGGCGCCGACGCCGCCGCCACCAGGGGCGCCGTCAGCTACGCCAGCCCGGTGCTGACCTGGACCGGGAACCTGACCCCCGGCCAGGCCGCGACCATCACCTACTCGGTTACCGTGGACAACCCCGAGACCGGCGACAACATCCTCACCAGCACCGCCACCTCGGCCGCCCCCGGCAGCAACTGCCCGTCCGGCACCACCGACCCCCGCTGCACCACCACCGTCCCGGTGGCGGAGTTGATCATCGACTCCACCGCCGATGTCAGCACCACCACCCCCGGCGGCGTGGTGCATTACACCACCACGCTGACCAACACCGGGCAGGTTCCCTACAACAACATCACCATGAGCAGCGACGCCAGCGGCCTGATCGACGACGCGGCCGGCGACGGTGACCAGACCGCCACCTCGGGAACCTTCGTCATCGGCACCACCGGCGCGGTGTGGACCGGCGACATCCCGGTCGGCGGCACCGTCACCCTGGCCGGCTCGGTGACCGTGAACAACCCCGACACCGGCGACCACGTCCTGACCGACATCAACAGCTCCGACGCCCCGGGCAGCAACTGCCCGGCCGGCAGTACCGACCCCCGCTGCGGCACCACCATCGACGTGCTCACCCCGGCCCTGACCATCACCAAGACCGCGAACACGACCGCCGCGGTGCCCGGCGCCACCGTCACCTACACGATCACCGTCGCCGACACCGGCCAGACCCCGTACAGCGGCGCCACCGTCACCGACTCCCTGGACGGCGTCCTGGGCGACGCCGCCTACGACAACGACGCCGCCGCCAGCGCCGGGACCGTCAGCTACGCCAGCCCGGACCTGACCTGGACCGGGGACCTGGCGGCGGGCGGCGCCGTGACGATCACCTACTCGGTGACGGTGCGCAATCCCGATACCGGCGGCAAGCTGATGGTCAACTTCGTCACCTCCACCGACCCCGGCAGCACCTGCCCGTTCGACAGCCCCAACCCCGGCTGCACCGTCACCATCCCGGTCCTCACCCCGGCCCTGACCATCGTCACGACCGCTTCGGCGGCCACCGCCGCCCCGGGCCAGCAGATGACCTACACGATCACGGTCACCGACACCGGCCAGACCCCCTACACCGGCGCGGTCGTCACCGATGACCTGACCGGCCTGCTGGACGACGCCGTCTACGGCGCCGACGCCGCCGCCACCGCAGGCGCCGTCAGCTACGCCAGCCCGGTGCTGACCTGGACCGGGAACCTGACCCCCGGCCAGGCCGCGACCGTCACCTACTCGGTCACCGTGGACAACCCCGAGACCGGCGACAACATCCTCACCAGCACCGCCACCTCGGCCGCCCCCGGCAGCAACTGCCCGTCCGGCACCACCGACCCCCGCTGCACCACCACCGTCCCGGTGGCCATACTGACCATCACCAACACCGCGAATGTGAGCACCACCACCCCCGGCGGCAGGATCGACCACACCATCACCATCACCAACACCGGACAGGTTCCCTACACCGGCGCGGTCGTCACCGATGACCTGACCGGACTGCTGGACGACGCCGTCTACGGCGACGACGCCGCCGCCACCGTCGGCTCGATCAGCTACGTCGCCCCGGACCTGACCTGGACCGGAGACCTGGACCCCGGCGAGGCCGCCACCGTCACCTTCTCGGTCACCGTCAATAACCCCGACGCCGGCGACAAGGTCATCACCAGCACACTCACGTCCACCGACCCCGGCAGCACCTGCCCGCCCGGCGGCCCCGCGCCCGCCTGCACCTCCACCGTCACCGTCCTGATCCCGGCCCTGACCATCACCAAGACCGCCAGCACGACCACCACCACCCCCGGCTCCACCGTCGGCTACACCGTCACCGTCACCGACGCCGGCCCCACCCCCTACACCGCCGCCACCGTCACCGACTCCCTCGACGGCGTCCTGAGCGACGCCGCCTACGACAACGACGCCACCGCCACCAGCGGCGCCGTCAGTTACGCCAGCCCGGACCTGACCTGGACCGGAGACCTGGAACCCGGCGACACCGTCACCATCACCTACACCGTCACCGTGAAGAACCCCGACCCAGGTGACAAAGTCCTGGTCAACTTCGTCACCTCCACCGACGCCGGCAGCACCTGCCCGTCCGACAGTCCTGCCCCCGGTTGCACCGTGACCGTCACCGACCTGATCCCCGCCCTGACCATCACCAAGACCGCGAACACCGCCGCCGCCACCCCGGGCTCCACCGTCGGCTACACGATCACCGTCACCGACACGGGCCAGACCCCGTACACCGGCGCCACCGTCACCGACTCCCTCGGCGGCGTCCTGGGCGACGCCGCCTTCAACCACGACGCCGCCGCCACCGCCGGCACCGTCAGCTTCGCCAGCCCGGTCCTGACCTGGACCGGGGACCTGGCCCCCGGCGACACCGTCACCATCACCTACACCGTCACCGTGGACAACCCCGACACCGGCGGCGGAGCCTTGTCCAACGCCGTCGTCTCGCCGGTGCCGGGCAGCACCTGCCCGGCCGGGCCCGCCGGCCCGGGCTGTAGCGTCACCGTCGCCGTCGTCGCCGGCCCGCTCACCATCACCGTCCCGGCCACCGCCGGCCTGGGCTCCACCGCCCCCGGCGGCACCCTGAGCGCCGGCCTGGGCACCGTCCAGGTCACCGACGACCGCGGCTTCGGCGCGGACTGGACCGCGACGGTCTCCGGCACCAGCTTCGCCACCGGCGCGGGCACTCCGGCCGAGACCATCCCCGCCGAGGACGCCCAGTACCTTATCGCCGCGCTTACCCAGGCCATCGGCCAGGCCACCTTCACCCCGGTACCGGCGATCCAGCTCAGCGCGAGTCCGCAGGCCGTCGTCAGCGCCACCAACGTGGCCGGGAACACCACCGTCAGCTGGGATCCCGCCATCCAGGTAAGCGTCCCCGCGACCGCCGTCAGCGGTGACTACACGGCCACCATCACCCACTCGGTGTCATGACCGCGGCGGGCCCGCGGGCCCGCCGCGGTCTATCGCGCCTTACCGGTCGCGGTCGCGGCGCAGCCGGTCGAGCACGTCCTCGGGGTTGTCCGCCGCGACCCGGATCATCGCCCGGACCGCGTCCGCCAGCGACACCCGCGGCACGTCGAGCGTCACGGCGGCCGAATCCACCCAGGTCTTCAGCTGCCGGTAGAGCTCGGGGCTCAGGTCCAGGGTGATCCTGACCGGGTCAGACCGGATCGCGGTGCGCCCGGCGGGACCGGCGTCGGGCGCCGCGCGGCGGCCAGCCGCGGCGGCCATCCGCGCCTTCTGCTGTTCCCGCTGCGTACTCATGACCGGATCGAGCATAGGGGAGCGCACCGGCCGATCAGATCCCGGGCGACCTGCCGCCAGATGTCGCAGCCGGTCTGCTTGATCGGCATGCCGAAGCTCTGCGCGTACACCTCGCGCCGCGGCACCGCCGTGTCCAGCACGTCGTAGCCGAGGTTCTCGAGCGCCTCGCGGGCATCGACGGTGGAGTGCGCGCGCGCGATGCACCGGTTCAGCAGGACGGCCGAACGGGCGGGCTGCTCGCGGACCGACGAGATCTCCGCGATCTCGTCCCGAACCGGCGTGGTGCGGTTGATCTCGATCGGGCTGGGCGCGCACGGGATGAGGATCTCGTCGGCGTACCGCAGCGCCGACCTCGCGATGCCCGCGTGGTCCTCGAGTTGCGGTGTGTCGATGATCACCACGTCGTCCGCCTGGGCGATCTCGGGCACGCGGCGGTGCAGCTCACGCGAGGGCAGCGCGACGATCCGGAACGGGAAGGCCGCCTCGGGCACCGCCAGGTGCGGATCCATGGCGGCGAGATCGGACCACTCGAGCGCGCTACCCGAAGGATCCGCGTCCACCAGCAGCACGCTGTTCCCGGCCTGTGCGAAAACGTGTGCCAGCCAGACCGCTGATGTGGTCTTGCCCGTCCCCGGCTTCAGATTGGCCAGGGCAAGGCTCAGCCCTGTCATCCAGGCATTATCGCAGCGTCTGCGGCACTTCGGTAGCCGAACGCCGACCTGGAGGTTAACAAGGCTAAGAACAGGCACGCCGTGCGGTAACTACCGTCCTGGTCGCGACGGGTATATCCACCGTGGCTCACTCGTTATCCCGTAGTTATCCACAGTATGTGGATAACTACGTGGAGTCGACACCCAGCGCGGGAAGCCAGCCCGTTCGGGATCGCCTATAGGGAGTTCTCCCTATTGCGGGGGGCCGGGTGATCCGGCCTAGCGTCGGGTTTGGCGCCGGTCACCAGGAGGGAACGGTTGTGCGGTATCCGTGACGAGCCGTCGCCGTGGTGATCCGGCGCTTCACACGCCAGCGTGCACCCGGGCCAGGGAGGGAAACCAGGACGTGATCAAGATCTGCAAGACCATCCTCAGCGGCGCAGATCCCGGACACATCCGGGAGCAGACCGAAGGCCTAGCACCGGCCCAGCTCCGCGAGCTGGCCGTCCAGTTCGCCGCCGATCCGGAACTGACCGTCTCGGTGATCACCTACGACGACGGCCGGGCCGAACTGGAGGTGCTGCATACCGGCCCGCCGCACCGCACCGAGCACACCATCGACTGCAGCCGGTTCGAGCGCGAGCCCGCCGCGACCCCGGCCCGGACAATGTCCGTCGGCACCCCGGACGCGCTACTGGATGCCGCCGAGATGATCCGGGCTATCATCTGGGACGCCCAGCACAGCACGGGCTAGCCGCCGAGCTTCGGTCAACATCGCTGCCCGCGCGAGACCTCTCGGCCCGCTCGAAGGCTCTTCAGCAGATGGCGGCGAGCTGCGCCTTGACCTGCGCCGCCGACGGATTGGTCAGCGCGGTGCCGTCGGGGAACAGTACCGTGGGCACGGTCTGGTTGCCGCCGTTCACCGACATCACGAACTCGGCCGCGGCCTCGTCGCGCTCGATGTCGACCTCGGCCATCTCGATCCCGTCCCGGGCCAGCTGCCTCTTCAGGTTGCGGCAGTAGCCGCACCACTGGGTGGTGTACATCGTCAGCTGGCCGGACACCCACTGCCTCCTCGAGTTCGCTTCAGCAAAGCCCAGGTTTTGTAACACCGGCGGGGCCGGTTGCGTTCCCGGATGCGGTACGAAGGGGGGGTGACAGATGTGATGCCCGGCACATCCGAAGCGCTGCTGGCCGGGCTCGACCCGGAGCAGCGCCAGGTGGCCCTGGCCGCCCGCGGGCCGGTCTGCGTGCTGGCGGGCGCGGGCACCGGCAAGACCCGCGCCATCACCTACCGGATCGCCTACGCGGCCCTGTCCGGCACGGTGGACCCGGCGCACGTGCTGGCGCTCACCTTCACCGTGCGGGCGGCGGGCGAGCTGCGCGGCCGGCTTCGCCAGCTGGGCGTCGGCCAGGTCCGCGCGTCCACGTTCCATGCGGCCGCGCTGCGCCAGCTCAACTACTTCTGGCCGCGGGTGGTCGGCGGGCGGCCGCCGCAGCTGATCGACTCCAAGGCCGGCCTGGTCCGGGAGGCGGCCAAGCGGGCCCTGGTCCGGCTCGACGGCACCCCGGGGGCGCTCGCCGACACCGCCGCCGAGATCGAGTGGGCCAAGGTCATCCAGGTCCGCCCGGACGGGTACCCGGCCGCCGCGGCCGTTGCGGGACGTTCGGCCGTGGCCGGGGCGGACAACCTCGCTGCCGTCTACGCCGCCTACGAGGAGCTGCGGCGGGAACGGCACCTGATCGACTTCGAGTCCGTGCTCGAGCTGACCGCCGCCATCCTGATCGACAGCCGGGCAGCGGCCGGCCAGGTACACGACATCTTCCGGCACTTCGTCGTGGACGAGTACCAGGACGTGAACCCGCTGCAGAAGCTGCTGCTCGAGGCGTGGCTCGGCGACCGCGACGACCTGTGCGTGGTCGGCGACCCGAACCAGGTGATCTACTCCTTCACCGGCGCCACCTCGGCCTACCTGACCGGGTTCACCGCGGAGTTCCCGGCCGCGACCGTGGTCCGGCTGGTCCGCGACTACCGGTCCACGCCGCAGGTGGTCGCGGTGGCCAACCAGCTGGTCAGGTCGGCCTCGCCGCTGGCCGCACAGCGCCCGCCCGGCCCCCGGCCGGTGTTCATCGAGTATCCCGACGACCCCGCGGAGGCAGCCGGGCTGGCCCATCGGGTCGGGACGCTCATGAAGGCCGGGGTGCCCGCCCGGGAGATCGCCATCCTGGTCCGGGTCAACGCGGACACCGAGCGGTTCGAGCTGGCGCTGGCCGAAGCCGGCCTGCCCTACGTGATCCGCGGCGCCGAGCGCTTCTACGACCGGCCCGTGGTCCGCCAGGCGCTGGTGCTGCTGCGCGGGGCCGCCCGGGGCGAGTCGGCCGATTCCGGTGACTCGCTGCCCGACTCGGTCCGGCACGTGCTGACCGGGATCGGCCTGAACCCTTCGTCCCGGCGGCCGCCGTCGGGCCCGCGCGGCGCCGCCTCATCCCGGGAGAACTGGGAGTCGCTGGCCGCGATCGCCCAGCTCGCCGACGACATGCACGCCGCCCGGCCGGAGGCGACGCTGGCCGACTTCTCGGCCGAGCTGACCATGCGGGCCGACCTCGGCCACGCGCCCGCCGTCGACGGCGTCACGCTCGCGTCCATGCACGCGGCCAAGGGGCTCGAGTGGGACGCGGTGCTGCTGCCCGGGCTGGTCGAGGGGCTCATGCCGATCGTGTACGCCCGGACGGCCGAAGCGCTCGAGGAGGAGAGGCGGCTACTGTATGTGGCGGTGACGAGGGCGCGCGAGCACCTGTGCCTGTCCTGGTCGTCGGCCCGCGCGCCCGGCGGGCACGGCGGGCGGCAGCGGTCGCGTTTCCTCGACGGCGTGCGCCTGGGAAGATAAGGCGCCATGGGTAAGGCGCTCGACCGGCTCATCGATCTGCTCGACCTCGAGCAGATCGAGGTGAACATCTTCCGCGGCCGCAGCCCGGAGGAGCGGGTGCGGTTCCACCGGCCGTTCCGGGCCGACCGGTGGCTGCTGTACGCGCAGGAGTCGCCGGTGGCCTCCGGCGCCCGGGGCCTGGCCCGCGGCCAGGTGTTCACGGCCGGCGGCGAACTGGTCGTCTCGGTTATGCAGGAAGGGCTGATCCGGTCGCGCCCCAGGTCAGCCGAGTCGGCTCAAGATCGCTAAAATCGCAGGTCAAAAAAGTGTTGCCCCCTATAGGGGGCAACACTTAGGCTTTTCCACATGTCCGTGGGCTAGATGCCGATCACCCCGGAGGGAGGTGCCCGACGTGACGAACTTCTACTCAGCTACTCAGTCTGAGCCGATCTGGGCTTCGCGCCTGGGTGCTTCCAGCCCGCCGTCGGTCAGCTTCCCGGGGACGAGTGTGCCCGCTGCCGGGCCGTCCACCGCCCTGCTCGCCGCCGTCGGCGCTCCGGCGCTTCCGCGCGTTCGGGGCAAGGCCGCGGTCATGGTCCCGCAGGCGCAGAATGTCGCCGTTACGGCGCTCGGCGGCCAGACGAATATCCACAACTACATGACCAGCATCTTCACCGTTGGTGAGGGCGCATCGGGTCCACCTCGAGATAGAGGGCCGGTCTAAAGAGCCAGACCGGCCAAGAGCTCCTCTCGAGGCCGCGGATCCGAACACAGGGTCCGCGGCCTTAGTGATTCAAGGCCTAGGTCCCAAGACGGGCGAGCAATCGCTTGACGACAACAGGACCGGCATAGCGAGAGGGGATGGCACCGATGCAATGGCGCGATGCCACCGTCAGCGAGACGGGCGCGACGGGGTTCGAGGCGCCCGGTTCAGTGGCGGCACGGCAGGAGCCAGACGTCAGGCAGGTATTCGATCAGGTCAGCATCATGTCGGTGGCTAGTTCGGCCGCCGCGCTCCCGGTGGGCCTGGATCTTCCGTGCACGGAGGACCCGGAGCTGTTCTTCGCCGAGTCTCCCGAGGACGTGGAGACCGCCAAGGCGATGTGCCGGGGCTGTGAGGCCAGGCTGGCCTGCCTGACCGGTGCGCTCGAGCGCAGGGAGCCCTGGGGTGTCTGGGGTGGCGAGCTGCTGATGCGCGGCGCGATCATGCCGCGCAAGCGCCCACGCGGGCGTCCTCGCAAGACCGAAGTGGCCGCGTAGAACGGGGTCACGCAGCCAGAGACGGTCGCGCGGCGAACATGAGCCGCGCGACCGCGTACCGCACACAACGGAGTGGTCAGACATGAGTACCGAAATGGTTGTGCGAGAGCGAACGCGCAGCCGACTGCAAGAAGCCGAGCAACTGCGATATGCACGCAGGCTGCGGGCGCTGCGCCGGGCCCGCAGGCTCGAGCAGCGGGCCGAGCGCCGGATGGTCGCCGCATGGCGCCGGACCGCGGAGCTCCGCAGCACCCTGGAAACCGCCGGCTACTGAGCCCGGCCCGGCCCGAGCCTCGCGCCCGGCCCGGTCCGCGCTCGACCGTCACGATCGTGGCCAGTTCGTCCCGGACTGGCCACGATCGTCTGTCCAGCCGCCGGCCGCGGCGGGAACGAAGGCTACTTCGAGGCGGTCATCGGCCTAGGCCCGGCCGTAGACGGGGATGGCTGCCCCGGAGATGAGGATGGCCTCGTCCGAGACCAGGAAGGCGAGCACGGCGGCCAGCTGAGACGGCTTGGGCCAGCGGTGGTGCCTGGCGTCCGGCATCGCCGCCCGGTTGGCCGGGGTGTCGATGATGCTCGGCATGATGCAGTTGACCCGCACCCCCTGCTCGCGGCCCTCCGCGGCCGCCGCCTCGACCAGCCGGACCACCCCGAGCTTGCTCACGCTGTAGGCGAACCCGTTCTCGCCCTTTTCCGCCGCCACCCGGCTGGACACGTGCACGAGCGCCCCGCCGTCCTGCGCGGCCAGCACCGGCATGGCGTGCTTGGTGACGATCGCCGCGGTCACCAGGTTGAGCTCAAGCTGCTGCCGCAGCACCGAGACGTCGAGTCCGGACAGCGGCTGCGGCGGGGTGTACCCGCCGATCAGGTTGACGATGGCCTGCGGCGGCGGGGACGTGGCGAACGCCGCCGCCACGCTGGCCTCGTCGAGCACGTCCACCGTGACGTACTCCACGCCGTCGTGCCGGCGATCCTCGCGCGGCGGCCGCGCGTCGGCGACCACGACCGACGCGCCGTCATCCCGGAACCGCGCGGTGACCTCGTGGCCGAGGCCCCCCGTCCCGCCCAGCACGACGATCCCGCGGCCGGCCAGTGCCTGTCCCGTCATCCGCCCCTCCTCCGCTAGCCCCTCACTGAGGGTTCATTGTGCCCGATGCCCGGTCCCGGCACTGGCCACCGGGGTGCTTCTGGTCCGATCATGGAGAGCTAACCGCACGTGATCTACTGAACGGTGGTCGGGCATGCGCATCGCGGTACTTGGCGCCGGGTCGTGGGGGACGACGGTGGCGTCCCTGCTGGCCGGCCACAACGACTGCACGGTCTGGGCCCGCGACCCCGAGCTGGCCCGGGAGATCTACGAGCGGGACGCCAACTCGCGCTACCTGCCCGGGTTCGCGCTCCCGTCCGGCCTGAAAGCCACGGCGGACCTGGAGAAGGCCGCGCACGACGCCGACCTGCTCGTGGTCGGCGTGCCCACCCACGGGTTCCGGGCCATCCTGACCGACGTCCGGCCGTACCTGCGGCCGTGGATCCCGGTGGTCAGCCTGGCCAAGGGGTTCGAGCGCGGCTCGCTGCTGCGGATGACCCAGCTGATCTCCGAAGAGCTGCCCGGCCACCCGGCCGCCGCGCTGACCGGGCCGAACCTGGCCAAGGAGATCATGTCCGGGCAGGCCGCGGCCAGCGTCATCGCGACCGAGGACCTCGCGGTAGCGCGCGCGCTGCAGGCGGTCATGCAGCGCGGCCTGTTCCGGATCTACGTCAACCACGACGTGATCGGCTGCGAGCTCGGCGGGGCACTGAAGAACGTGGTGGCGATCGCCACCGGTATCGCCCAGGGCCTCGGCGTGGGCGACAATACCCGGGCGGCGGTGCTCTGCCGCGGCCTGGCCGAGGTCACCCGGCTGGGCGTGGCCATGGGCGGCGAGGCGGTCACCTTCGCCGGCCTGGCCGGCATGGGCGACCTGATCGCCACCTGCATGAGCCCGCTGAGCCGCAACCGGACCCTCGGCGAGCAGCTCGGCGCGGGCAAGACGCTGGACGAGATCCTCGGCGCGACCCGGACCGTGGCCGAGGGCGTCGGCACCGCCTTCACGGTGCACGAGCTGGCCGCGCGTCACAACATCCAAATGCCCGTGTGCCAGGAGGTCTACCGGGTCCTGAACGGCGAGATCCCCGCCTCCGAGGCCTACCGCGGCCTGCACATCCAGGCCGGCCACGAACGCGAGCCGGGATAAAGCGCCAGCACTGTGCCAGCATGGGGTTATGGCTGACTGGTGGCCGTTCGACCGATCCTGGGCCGACGAGTGGCGGCGGAGCATCGCCGGAATGCTCTCCGCCTCCTCCGCCGCGGCCGCCTCGCTGGGCATGCGGCAGCCGGGAACGCTGCCCGGCGACCCGTTCGGCCTCCTGGTGGACACGGCCAGGACCTGGTTGATCGGCAAGAAGCGGACCTTCCGGTTCCCCGAGGGTGACCTGACCATGGTCCTGACCGACATCTCGGTGCAGGGGTCCGACGTCGCCCGGTTCATCGGCCAGTACGGCCAGGCCCGCATCCAGGCCCGGGCCGTCGAATGGGGCGGCTACCAGTTCGAGCAGATGGAGATACAGGTCAAGAACGTGCACCTGCGGCCGGGCACCCGGCCGGTGCTGATGGCCGCGCCGGTGCTCTGCGAGGGATTCATGCCGGCCGAGGCGGCGTCCCGCTGGCTGGCCACCGTGTCGCCCCTGCTCGAGCTGGTCCTCCGCGACGGCGTCCCGTATGTCGGCGTGATCGGCGCGCCGTGGGCGCGGCTCGAGGTGGAGACGGGCGCGGAGGGGCGCTCCGTGCACGTCCGCCCGCGCGCCCTGCACCTGGGCGACCTGCGCCTGTCCCTGTGGTCGCCGACCTTCAGCGTGCCAGTGCCCGAGCTGCCCGGCGGGGCCATGCTCACCTCGGTGCGACCCGTGGCGGGCGGCTTCGTCATGGGGGGCATGATCAGCGAATGGCAGCGCTCGCTGTCCCGCGAAGGCGTCGAGCGGCTGCTGGCCGGCATGCGCGCCGGAAACGACCGCCTCGACCTCTGACGGCCCGTCAGGTCTCAGCCCGCGTGGCGGCGCGGCCGCAACGTGACAGCGGACAGCAGCGCGGCGGCTGCGAGCAGCGCGGCCGACAGATACAGCGCGGCGTGCAGCGCGCCGGTGAAGGCCGCGAACCCCGCCTGGATGATCTGGTCGAGCGGGCTGCTTCCGCCGCTCGAGCCGCCATGGGGCAGGGATACCGAGCCGGTCTCGATCACATTGAGCACGTACTGCTGAAGCGCGGTCGAGGCACCCAGGTGCGTCATGCGGCTGACCAGCCCGGACCGGAGCTCGGCATCGACCACCGCGCCCAGGATGGCGATGCCGGTGACCGCGCCGAACTCCCGGCTGGTGTTCGTGGCCGACGCGGCCATACCCGACCGCTCGGCCGGTACCGCCCCGAGCACTGACGAGGTGACCGGCACGACGCAGGTGCCGATGCCGGCGCCGGCCACGCCCAGCGCGGTGGCCAGCGGCAGGTAGGCGGGGTTCGGGCTGATGGCCAGGTTGGTCAGCAGCAAGCCGGCGGCGAACAGCAGGCAGCCGGCGACCAGCAGCCAGCGGGTGCTGGCCGCGGTGGTCCACCGGCCTGCCAGCAGCGACGCGATGATCATCATCGCGGTCATCGGCAGGAACAGGCCCGCGATGCGGTAGGCGGAGAAGCCGGCGATCACGCCCAGGTAGAGCGCGGTGAAGAAGAAGATCGCGAACGTCGAGAAGTACGTGCAGTACGCGACCACGTTCGGGGTCGTGAACCGGGGAACCCGCAGGTAGCCGAGGTCGAGCAGCGGGAAAGGGGCGCGGCGCTCCCACAACACGAACGCGACCGCGGCGACCAGGGACACGGCGAATAGCGCCAGCACGACGGGCGCGGCGTAGCCGGCGCTCTCGCCGGTGATGACGCCGAAGATCAGGGCGGCGAGCGCGCCGGCGCCCAGCACGGTGCCGGGCACGTCGACCCGGCCCGCCCCCGGGTCGGCGCTCTCCGGCAGGACCATGGCCGCCACGACCAGCGCGGCCAGGCCGAAGGTCACGTCGAACCAGAAAATCCCCCGCCAGCTCCACACCCCGACCAGGGCCCCGCCCAGGACCGGGCCGAGCGCGAGCGAGAACCCGGATACCGCGGCCCAGACCCCGAGCGCGCGGTTGCGGCTGCGTTCGTCGGGATACAGATGCCGGATCATCGACAAGGTGCCGGGTTCGCTCGCCGCGGCGCCCAGCCCCATGACCGCCCGGGCCGCGATCAGTATCCCGATGCTGGGCGCTACCGCGGCCAGCGCGGCGCCGGCGCAGTAGACGCCCGCGCCGATCAGCATGATCTTCTTCCGGCCGAACTTATCGCCCAGCATCCCGCAGGCCAGCATCAAGCTGGCGAACGTCAGGGCATACGCCCCGACCACCCACTGCAGCGCGGAGACCCCGCCGTGCAGGTCCGACTGGATGCTGGCCAGCGCCACGCTGACGACCGTGTTGTCCAGGAAGGTCAGGAACAGCACCGTGCACAGGCAGGCGAGGGCCAGGGGGCGGCGCCGCGGGGTGAGCATGCCCAGCCTGGCGTGCGCAAGCGTATCGGCCATCGCTAGCTCCGGCAGACAGCGGGCAGCTTGGCGCTCCCCTTGGGGTACTCCAGGTAGGTCAGCCCGCAGAAGCTGGCGATGGCTACCTTCCAGATGCCGTTCAGGTATACCGAGGTCCCCACCTGGTTCTTCAGCAACGGCGTGCCGAGCAGCAGGACCTGGTAGTGCACCGTGGCCTGCGACGGTGACGTAATCGTCACCGCGGAGACCGTCGCGGTCGACCCGGTCGCGGCCTGCCCGAACGAGGTCTTGGCCTGGGCCTCGACGAACGCGGCCACCTGCGACCCGTTCTGCACCAGGGCGAGCCGGCGCGGGATCGGTGCCTTGCCGTTGAGTGATCGCGGCCACGGCCGCCGGGCCGCTGACTGGTTCAGCCGCCGCGGTAGCACTCACGGCAGGCTTTGAGCTGGTCGGCTTCGCAGCGGGACTGCTGCCCCCGCAGGCGGCCAGGATCAGGCATCCCGTCGCCGCCAGCGCGGCCCATGCCTGGCGCGGCACCGGCCCGTGCACACTACGCATCGTCGCAGTGTGCCACACGAAGGGCCACCGCAACCCTGAATCCCGGACGGCCGTGTCAGGTACGTGCCGGGAAGATCGTGGCGCCGCGCCCTGTTCTGGGCAGCGAGGGCCAGGCAGACAGAGAGGAACCGGTTCGGTGGCAGTGGTGCTGGACGAGACGACGCGCGAGCTCCTGGACGGCAAGAACTTCGCGACCGTGGCCACGGTCAATCCCGACGGCGGCCCGCAGGCCTCGGTGGTGTGGATCTTGCGCGACGGCGACACGGTGCTGTTCTCGGCCGTCGCGTCCCGGCGCAAGGTGCTGAACCTGACCAGGGACCCGCGCGTCAGCCTGACCGTGTTCGACATCGCGAACCCGTACCGGTCGGTGGAGCTCCGCGGCACCGCCGAGCTGACCGGAGACCCCGGCAAGTCGCTTCCCAGGGCGTTGTCGCAGAAGTACCTGGGCGAGGACCCGCCGCCCGAACCCGACGAGCTCGCCCGCGTGATCGTCCGGGTCATACCGGAGCGGGTCAACGCCTTCTCCGCCTGAGCCATCAGCCGAACGGCCGGGGGTGGCGGCTCGCCCGGCCGATTGTTAGCCTGAATCAGTAAACTGTTTATGCTAGGAGGTCTCCATGTCTGCACGTGACGCCGTTATCGTCGACGCGGTACGGACGCCGGTCGGCAAGCGGAACGGCTCACTCGCCAAGTTCCACGCCGTGGACCTCTCGGCCCACGTGCTGAATGCGCTGGTGGCCCGGAACGGCTTCGACCCCGCCGTGGTCGACGACGTGATCTGGGGCTGCGTCCAGCAGGTCGGCCAGCAGGCGGGCAATGTGGGCCGGATGGCCGTGCTGGCCGCCGGCTGGCCGGAGTCGGTGCCTGGCACCACCGTGGACCGTCAGTGCGGCTCGTCCCAGCAGACCATCCACTTCGCCGCGGCCGGGCTGGTCTCGGGCCAGTACGACGTGGCCATCGCGGGCGGCGTCGAGATGATGAGCGCCGTGCCCCTCGGGGCGATGGCCATGTTCAAGGACCTGGGCCGTCCGGGCGGCCAGAAGGTCCGCGAGCGCTACGGCGTCACCTTCAACCAGGGCATCGGCGCCGAGATGATGGCCGAGAAGTGGGGCCTGTCCCGCGGCCAGCTCGACGAGTTCTCCAGCGCCTCGCACGCCAAGCTGGCCGCCGCGACCGACGAGGGCCGGCTGGCCGGCCAGATCGCCCCGGTCGAGCTGCCGGACGGCCAGGTGCTCTCCGCCGACGAGGGCCTGCGCCGGGGGACCAGCCCGGAGAAGCTGGCCGGGCTCAAGCCGGCCTTCAAAGAGGGCGGCGTCATCCACGCGGGCAACTCCTCGCAGATCAGCGACGGGGCCGCGGCCGTGCTGATGATGACCTCGGACAAGGCCAGCGAGCTCGGCCTGACCCCGCTGGCCCGGGTGCGCACCGCGGTGCTGGCCGGGGACGACCCGGTGATCATGCTGACCGCGCCCATCCCGGCCACCCTCAAGGCGCTGAAGAAGTCCGGCCTGTCCATCGGCGACATCGGCGCGTTCGAGGTCAACGAGGCGTTCGCCCCGGTGCCGCTGGCCTGGCTGGCCGAGACCGGCGCCGACCCGGACCGGCTCAACCCGGGCGGCGGCGCCATCGCCATCGGCCACCCGCTCGGCGGGTCCGGCGCCCGGCTGATGACCGCCCTCGTCCACCGCATGGCGGCCGAAGGTATTCAGTACGGTCTGCAGACCATGTGCGAGGGCGGCGGCATGGCCAACGCCACCATCATCGAACGCATCGCCTGACCTCGCGCCCCCCGTTCACCCATCGCCCGACCCCGGCGCCCGCGGAGACAACCACGGCGATGTCACATCGTTGTGGTCCTGACCACGGCAATGTCACACCGTCGTGGTTCGGCCGCCCACCAGTCCGAGGGCGCGCGGATGCAGCTGTGAAACACGAGGCCAGTGGGATCCCGCCGGGGGAGCAGTCAGTCGGCACAGGGCCGGCCCGGCATTTGTTGCACTCTCGTGCTGTATCCGGTGTATCTGGAGCAGGGATCCTGTCTCTGTAGATCAGGACGGCGCCAAGTACCCGGCAGGGGGGGATCCATGAGCCGCTTCTGGTTCCGCCGCGGCAGCCTGAGGTTCTGCCGCCGGCCTGGCCGGGAAACTGCCGTCTCGGCGTGGCGCGCCCAGTGGCGCCCGGCGTCAGAGGAAACTGAGATACTTCCGCGCAAGTCTGAACCGGCCGGGCCTCTAGGTGCGTAGGACCCCACATGAAACGTAATACCCCGCTCATCACGCTGCTGACCGGTGCCGTCCTCGGCGTGGCCCTGCTGATCGCCACCATGCTGGCGACCCCCTCGAGCGCGCCGCTGAACTACTCGGCGGCAGCCGCATCCTCGGCCGCGCCCGCGTCCTCGGCCGCGCCCGCGTCCTCGGCCGCGTCGGCTGAATCGGCCACGGCCTCATCGCCCGCCCCCGCCGCCACCGAGTCACCAACCTCCCCGGCCGCGGCTTCCTCGCCCGCACCCACCAGGACGACGCCGACCAGGGCCGACTTCGCGGGCCGGGTCGGCGGTGGCGGCGGGTCGGTCGCGGTGGCGGTCCACGGCGACAAGGCGGTCGCCTACGTCTGCAACGGCTCGACCGTCGAGGGGTGGATGAGGGGCAAGGTGGAGAACGGGAAGCTGACGCTGACCGGCAAGAACAAGGCCCACCTCACCGCGTCCATCCACACCGGCACGGTGACGGGGGACGTCGAGGCCCACGGCACCGACTACAGCTTCTCGGTGTCCACGGTGAGCAAGTCATCAGGCAAGTCATCGGGCCTGTACCAGGCCACCGAGGTCGTGCAGGGCAAGACGATCAAGGCCGGCTGGATCGTGCTGGGCGACGGCACGCAGATCGGCTCCCTGGAAACGGACGGATCGGGCGAGAACGCGGTGACGGCGCCGAAGCTCGACGTGGCGACGATGACCGCGCGGATCGGTAACGTCGTCCTGCACGCCGTCCCGGTCAGCGGCGTCACCGGCAGCGGATTCTGACCAGCCCATACTTTCGGCACCAACGGAGACGACCATGACCGCACCACCCACCGCACCCTGGCCGGTGCCCAGGGAACGCACCACCTCGACCGCGGCCAAGCTGATAGTGCCCAGCCTGATCGGCGCGCTGGTCGCGCTGGCCCTGGGTATCTACGGGCGGGTGCACAGCCCGACCGGGATCGCCATCAACATCGCGGGCTTCTCCAGCCCGGGCACGGTGAAGTCGTGGCTCGCCACCGGCGCGACGCTGTTCGCGATCGTCCAGGTGGGTTCGGCCCTGGTGATGTACGGGAAGATCCCGCGGGTCACCGCGCCCGAGTGGATCGGCGGGCTGCACAAGTGGTCCGGCCGGATCGCGTTCCTGCTGGCCGTGCCGGTCGCGATCCACTGCCTGTACGCGCTGGGCTTCCAGCAGTACAGCACCCGTGTCCTGATCCACTCGGTGTTCGGATGCCTGTTCTTCGGCGCGTTCACGGTTAAGATGCTGATCCTGCCCAAGAAAGGGCTGCCCGGCTGGGTGCTGCCGGTCGTGGGTGCGGTGGTATTTACGATGCTGGTCGTCATCTGGCTCACGTCCGCCTACTGGTTCTTTTCCACCTTCGGCATCAAGCGCTGAGGAGTCCGAGTATGGCTGAGCCCAGCGAGTCCGGCGCCGCGGTGTCCAGCCGGCGCACCGTGCTGGCCTGCGCCGGCGCCGCGTGCGCCGCCGTGCTGGCCGGATGCAGCACGTATAACTCCAACAACGGCGGGGTGGCGGGTAGCCAGCCCGCGCAGCCCGCCACCTCGCCGGCCGCACCGGTCGGCTCGGGTTCCGGCGCGGCGGCCGCGCCCGCCGCGCTGGCCAGCACCTCCGACGTCCCGGTCGGCGGCGGCAAGATCCTGACCGACAAGAAAATCGTGCTCACCCAGCCGAAAGCCGGTGAGTTCCACGGGTTCAGCGCGGTGTGCACGCACGCCGGGTGCACGGTCGGCAGCGTGTCGGGCGGCACGATCGACTGCCCGTGCCACGGGAGCAAGTTCAGCATCACCGACGGCGCGGTCGTCAACGGCCCGGCCACGTCCCCGCTGCCGCCGGTCAGCGTCAAGGTGCAAGGCACCTCGATCGTCCAGGCTTGACAAACCGACTATGCCGAACGGGCGGCGTTCGGAGTTCCCGGCCCGGCTCGGGGCCACCCGGGTAGCCTGGCTACGTGAAGGCGGGAGGATCGCTCGTCCTGACCGCGGACGCCGATGCGGCGGCGCGCCAGGCCGTGGCGGATGCCCGGGCTTCGCTCGGGGCGCAGCCGCCCTCGTTCGCCGTGCTGTTCGCCTCGGCGGATTTCGCCTCCTCGGCCCCGGCCCTGGTGGCGGCGGTGGCCGAGGAGACCGGCGGCGTGCCGCTGATCGGATGCGTGGCGCAGGCGGTCGCGGGCGGCGCCCGTGAGGTCGAGTCGGGGCCCGCGGTGTCCCTCTGGCTCGCCTCGGACCTCGGCCCGGTCGAGACGTTCGCCATGGAGTTCGTCCAGACCGCGAGCGGCGGCGCCTTCGGCGGCTACCGGTTCACCCCGGGGGTTCACCTGATGGTGTGCGACCCGTTCACGTTCCCGGCCGGTGACCTGCTGGCCCACCTGAACCAGCACGTGCCGGGGGCCGTGGTGATGGGCGGGATGGCGAGCGTCGCGCTGCGGTCCGGGCAGAGCCTGCTGTTCCTGGACGACCGGGTGGTCACCCACGGCGCCGTCGGCGCCCACCTGCCGCGGGCCGGGATCCATCCGCTGGTCGCGCAGGGATGCCGTCCGGTCGGGGATCCGTACATCGTCACCGAGGCCGACGGCAACCTGATCGTCGAGCTCGCCGGGCGGCCGCCGCTGGCGCGGCTGCAGGTCCTGGCCGCGACGCTGCCGGCCCAGGAGCAGGAACTGCTCGCCCGCGGCGTGCACCTGGGCATCGTCATCGACGAGTACCAGACCGAACCCGGCCAGGGCGACTTCCTGGTCCGCGGCATCGCGGGCGCCGATCCCGAGTCGGGAGCGATCGCGGTGGGCGGCGAGCTCGAGGTGGGGCAGACCGTGCAGTTCCACGTCAGGGACGCCCGTTCGGCCGATGAGGACCTGCGGCGCGCCCTGGAGCGGGAAGCCGCCGCCCTGGCCGGCCGGCCGGCGGCCGGGGCGCTGCTGTTCACCTGCACCGGCCGCGGCACGCACATGTTCGCCGAACCCGATCACGACACCGGGCTGCTGGCGCAGACGCTGGGCCAGATCCCGGTGGCCGGGTTCTTCTGCGGCGGGGAGCTCGGACCGGTGGGCGGGCAGAACTTCCTGCACACCTTCACCGCGTCGATCGCCCTGTTCCCGGAGACAGGGCTCCCGGAGACCGGCGTCAGCGCGGGGCCATCCTGATCGCGCCGTCCAGCCGGATCGTCTCCCCGTTGAGCATCGGGTTCTCCACGATGTGCGCGGCCAGCGCGGCGTACTCGGCGGGCTGGCCCAGCCGCGCCGGGTGCGGCACCTGCGCCCCTATCGATGCGATCTGCTCCTCGGACAGGCCGCCGAGCAGCGGCGTGGCGAACAGGCCCGGCGCGATCGTCATCACCCGGATCTTCAGCCGGGCCAGGTCCCTGGCGATCGGCAGGGTCATGCCGACGATCCCGCCCTTGGACGCGGAGTAGGCGGCCTGGCCGATCTGGCCGTCGAACGCCGCCACCGATGCGGTGTTCACGATCACGCCCCGCTCGCCGTCTTCCTCGGGTGCCTGGCTCATCCGGAAGGCGGTCAGCCGGATCGCGTTGAACGTCCCGATGAGGTTGACCTGGATGACCCGGGTGAAGGCGTCCAGCGGGAACGGGCCGTCCTTGCCCGCGGTCCGCGCGGCGTTGCCGATGCCCGCGCAGTTGACCAGGATGCGGGGCGGCCCGTCGGCCAGGGCCTGCGCCGCGTCGAGCGCCGCAGTCACGTCATCCGGGCTGGTCACGTCGCCGGCCGCGAACGCGGCCCGGGCGCCGAGTTCCTTCGCCACCGTGGTGCCGTTCGAGCTGGGCAGATCGAGGATGACCACCGACGCGCCGGCGTCGTGCAGTCGCCTGACGGTGGCCAGTCCGAGCCCGGACGCACCGCCGGTGACCAGGGCGACGCTTCCCGCGATTTTCATCGAGCCTCCTGCCGTAAATGCCTTACCGGACTCCTCACGAGAACAGGTCGACGACCGAACGGCTCTGCAGGTCTTCACGCAGCAGCCGCTGCCCGGCCGCCTCCATGTGCGCGCGCCAGTGCCGTTCGGCGCCCGTCCCGTCCCGCTTGTCGACCAGCGCGACCAGCTTCTCGTAGCTGCGCACGTTGAGGCGGAAGTTGGCGAGCTCATCGTCTCCGGCGCGATCGCGGGAGAGCGCCATGGCGAGGTGGGTGGCCACGATGTCCTGCAGCACGCCGCCCTGCACGGCCAGCGTCTTGCTGCCGGACCGCTGCATGATCAGCTCGTGGAATCGGGCGGCCTGGCGGGACCACAGGGCGGGTTCGGGCGCCTTGGGCTGGCCGGCCTCGACGGCGCCGCGCAGCTCGGAGATGCACGCGCCCAGGTCGGCCAGGTCCTGCTTGGTCCGCCGCCTGGCCAGCAGCCGGGCGCAGGCCGGCTCGAGCACCATCCGAGCCTCGTAGACGTCGGCGATCGTGGTGCCCTGGACCTGCAGCAGCAGGCCCACGTACCGGGCGGCCACGGACAGGCTGGGCTGGGTCACCCGGGCGCCGCCGCGGGAGCCGCGCTTGACGCTGATCAGGTCCTCCGCCTCCAGGATGCGGAACGCCTCGCGCAGCGTCGGCCTGGACACGCCGAACTGCCCCATCAGCTGCTGCTCCGACGGCAGCGTGTCACCCGGACGCAGCTCGCCGCGCACGATCTGACGCCGGTACAAGGTCGCGATGAGCTCGGCGGTCTTGGGCGCCCGGACAACCTGGCCAACGTACGCCTGAGCACCCAGGCCCGCGTCCCGGCCGGCGAGACTGGACACGGTTCCTCCTGGCGGCGGATGTTTCAAATAGTGTACTGGGTTAGATGACAAAGCAGCATTAGCTGACAACGGTGGTCGCGTAGTGCGGAGGTACGACGATGGCGGCGCCGCAACCAACCCGCCGCGGGCCGCTGGCCGGCCTGCGGGTGCTCGAACTGGCGGGCATCGGGCCCGCGCCGTTCTGCGCCATGCTGCTCGCCGACCAGGGCGCGACCGTGCTCCGTATTGACCGGCCGGGCATCGACCGCCCTGGTCCCACCCACCTCCCCATCCCCCTTCACGCCCATCCCGAGCGCGAGTTCCTGAACCGGGGCCGCCGGTCCGCCGTGCTTGACCTGAAGCAGCCGCGCGCGGTGGACGCGCTGCTCCGGCTGGCCGACACCGCGGACGTGCTGCTCGAGGGCCTGCGCCCGGGGGTGACCGAGCGCCTCGGCGCGGGACCCGAGGTCTGCCTGCGCCGCAACCCGCGGCTGGTCTACGCCCGGATGACCGGCTGGGGCCAGGACGGTCCGCTGTCCTCGACCGTCGGGCACGATATCGGCTACATCGCCCGCGCCGGCGCCCTGCACGCGCTGGGCCGGGCCGGCGGCCCGCCGCAGTTCCCGGCGAACCTGCTCGGCGACTTCGGCGGCGGCGGGATGCTGATGGCCTACGGGATCTGCGCGGCCCTGGTCGAGCGGGCCACCTCCGGGCAGGGCCAGGTGGTGGACGCGGCCATCGTGGACGGGGTGGCCTCGCTGCTGGCCATGCCGCTGATGTTCATGGCCCAGGGGGTGTGGCGGGACGAGCGCGGGGTGAACCTGCTGGACGGGGGAGTGCCCTGGTACGACGTGTACGAGACGGCGGACGGGAAGTGGATGGCGGTGGGCGCGCTGGAGTCGCGGTTCTACGCCGCGCTGCTGGCCGGGCTCGGCCTGACCGAGGCGCCCGACCGCGGCGACCCGGGCAACTGGCCGCGGCTGCGCGAGCTGTTCACGGCCCGGTTCGCCGAGAAGACCAGGGACGAGTGGGCGGCCGCCTTCGCCGGCAGCGAGGCCTGCGTCGAGCCGGTGCTGTCGATGCGCGAAGCCGCCTCCGACGAGCACCTGGCCGCGCGGCAGACCTACGTGGTCCTGGACGGAGTCGTCCAGCCCGCACCCGCGCCGCGCTTCTCCCGGACGCCGGGCGAACTGCCCGGGCCGGCGTCCGTGCCGGGCCGGCACACCGCCGAGGCGCTCACCGACTGGGGCCTGCCCGACGCGGCCGAGCTCATCGCCTCCGGCGCCGCCATCCAGGCCTGAGCCTACCTGCCCGGCCCCACCCGGCCCGGCTACCTCCTCTCACCCCGCCCACTGTCCGGCCCGGCTACCTGTACGTGATCAGGGCGCGGTCGGTTTCCAGGTGGGCGTGGTCGTTGAACGTCACCATGTTCGTGCCCATATGCCCGGTGATGATCTTGGTGATGCTGGCGTTGATGATCAGCCGGGCCAGCCCGGGCCACCGCTCGACCGGCAGCCCGAGCGCCACCGCGCAGTAGGCGGCGATCACCCCGCCCGAGGTCACCGCGATCGTCCCGCCCGGCGCGGCGGCCAGTTCCGTGATCGCGCCCGTGACCCGGCCGATGAACGCGTCGTGGGTCTCCCCGTCCCCGCTATCCCCGCCGATCCAGCGGCCGATCGCCTCCTCCAGCGTGGACTGCAGCGCCCGCCCCCGCTCGCCGTCCGCCGTGGCCGTCTCGAACGTCACCTCGGTGGTGTACAGGGCCATGACCCCGACGTGGTCGTACTCGTCGAGCCGCTCGTCGATCCGCAGCCGGGACGCGGGCCAGCCGAGCGCGGCCAGCACCGCCTCGGCGGTGTCGCGCTGCCGGGTCAGCCCTCCGCACACCACCCGGTCGACCGCCAGGTCCGTTCGGGCCAGCCGAGCCCCCGTGACCTGCGCCTGCCGCCGGCCGACGTCCGAAAGCCGGTCATAATCCGCCGTCCCGAGTGACGCCTGACCGTGCCGAACCAGCAAGAGCACACCCATACGCCTCAACCTAGCGCCCGCTCTCAGGACTCCGTGCCCGCCAGGAAGCCGGCCCGCTCGTACCGCTCGTTGACGAGCCGCTTGTTGGCCGCCACCGCCTCGGCCTTCAGGCCGGCGATCCGGCCCGCGATCCTGGCCACCTCGGCGTCGAGTGCCTCGTCGTCCACCACCCGGTTAACCAGGCCGATCTGCGCCGCCGTCGCGGCCGTGATCATCTCGCCGAGCAGCAGCATCTCCTTGGCCCGCTTCAGCCCAAGGGCGAACGGCGTGATCGGCAGCGGCGGACCCCAGCCGTGGTTGATTTCCACCTCGCCGAACCTGGCGCTGCGGCCCGCCACAGTCAGGTCACAAACCCCGGCCAGCTCGCAGGCCTGCCCCAGGCAGTAGCCGTGCACCGCGGCGATCACCGGCTTGGCCAGGTTCCAGATGGCCCAGCCCAGCGCCTTCGGATGCCCGACGTCCTCACCCGCGGCCACGGCCTTCAGGTCGCCTCCGGCGCTGAACGCGCGCCCGCTGCCGCGGATGACCACCACCCGGACCGTGTCGTCGCCCGCCGCCCGTTCCACCCCGTCGAGGATGCCGCGGTGCACCGCGCCGTTGATGGCGTTGAGCACCTCGGGCCGGTTCAGCGTGATCGTCGCCGTGCCGTCCGCCACGCGGTAGAGCACGGCCCCGCCCTCAGCAGGAACAGCAGCCTCAGCCATCATCGGCACCTCCCACTAGTCCACGGCCGACCCGCGCGGCCCAGGCACCCAGGTATCCACGCCCCCGCCCTGATCGACCACGCGGTCCCGTGCCCGCAGGTAGATCAGGTGCGCCCACGTCTCGCTGATCGCGGCCTGGCGGGCCGGACCGCGAGTCTGCTCCCAGCCGCGGGACCACGTCAGCGCCTCCGCGACGGTCCAGGTGGACAGGCCGGGATAGCACGCGACCACGTGCTCGATCTCTGCCAGCCTGGTCCGGTGGTGCCGCAGCAGCATGTCGACGCGGGCGCCGAGTCCGGCGAACCTGTGCTCGTGTGCGGGCAGCACCTCGGCCGGGTCGTACCGGGTCAGTGCCTGCAACGAGGCGTGGTAGTCGCCGAGCGGATCGCCCTCGGCGCCCGGTATGAGCCCGATGTGCGGGGTGATCCGGGGCAGCACGTGATCTCCGGTCAGGAGCACGTCCCGCCGTTCGTCGTAGAAGCACAGGTGGCCCGGGGTGTGACCGGGCGTCCACACCGCCCGCACGGCGGTCCCGGCCCCGAGCGGCAGGGTGCCGTGCTCGATCTCGACGTCCGGGCGCGCCAGCCGTGCGTGCCGCGCCACGCCCCCGGCCAGGAGGTCGGTGATTTGCGTCGCCTCGTTCGGTGGAGCACCGCGGGACTTCAGCCAGCCGGCCACCCGCTCCCGCCAGGCCGACCGGTCCGCCGAGCGCAGTGTGGCGGCCTCGGCCGGATGCATGCCGACCCGGGCACCCGAGGCCTCGCGGACCCGGTTGGCCATCCCCAGGTGGTCCGGATGCGCGTGCGTGACCAGCACGTATCCGACCTCGGCCAGGTCATGGCCGGCCTGCCGGATGCCGTCCTTCAGCGCCGTCCAGGCCGTCTCGCTCGGCCACCCGGTGTCGACCAGGGCCACGCCGGCCCGGGTATCCAGCAGGTAGGCCAGCGTGTACCGCAGCCCGCTGTCCGGCCAGGGCACCGGGATGGACCACAGGCCCGGGCGGACCTGCTCGACCGGCGGCAGCAGCCGGTCCCGCCAGGCTTGGCGCTGCAGGGCGCCGGGCCGCCACTCACCCGCCGGCCAGTCGCTCCCGCTCGCCGCGTCCGGCTGTGCTGTCAAGTGTCCCGAGCCCTTCACCGAAGTAACGCCGCCGATCCGGCCAACGGAGCTAGCGCCGCCGATCCGGCCAACAGAGCTAGCGCCGCCGATCCGGCCAAACCGAGGCAGCGCCGTTGACCTGACCAGTCCCACGCGTTAGCGTGACCTATAAGTAGATATTTGTCAATCAGTCAAAATATGACGCCCTATCAGAGGAGGACCGATGGCCAAGGCGATGTTCCTGGCGTGGGCGAGCCCCGTGGACGAGGCCAGCGAGGCTGAGTTCAACGACTGGTACGAGGGCACGCACATCCCGCAGGTCCGCGCGGCCATCCCGGCCATCACCGCCGTGCACCGGTACCGGCTGGCGGACCTGCCCGCCGAGCCAGGCGGCGCCCCGCCGGCCCGCCGGTACCTCGCCGTCTACGAACTGGACACCGACGACGTGGCGGCCGCCGCCGCCGCGCTCGGCGCCGCGGCTACGGGCGGCCGGATGGACATGACGCCTGCCATGGACCTGCAGGCCAACCCGCCAGACCTCCAGTGGTACCTAGCCCTGCCCGGCTAGCGACCGTCAGCCGACATTTCATGATCGCGAAGGATTTAGTACTCCCTGCAGTACCAAACCCTTCGCGATCATGGAAAGCTCACGCGAGCCCGGCGGGCAACGCGGCAGCGACGCCGAGCCCGGCACAACCAGAACCGGCACAACCAGAACCGGCACAACCAGAACCGGCACAACCAGAACCGGCACAACCAGAAGAGGTCACGAAGCGCCCGAGGGGATGTCGCCCACGGTCCAGCGGAACGGCACCCCGTGCGTGGTCGACGGCTGGGTGAGCAGCGTCGTCTCGTCCCGGTCCAGCGATTCGACGCCCTTGCTGTTCAGGTACTTCTCGGCCTGATCCAGGTCACGCACCCGGAACGCCGCGGCGTGGTGGATATCGCCGTGGGCCGCCATGTCGTCGGCCGCCAGCGTGCCCTCCCGCGACGGCGTAGCCAATTCGACCACCGTGTCGCCAAGAAGCACAAAGGAGCTACGCGTCCCGGTCAGAGCCGACGAGCCGGAATGAATCAGCATCCCGCCCAGCACATCGGTGTAGACGCGAGTAGCCCGGTCCAGGTCCCGGGTGAGCACGGTGGTGTAGGCCAGGCCGACCAGGCCGAGCGGGTGGTTGCCTTCCCACCAGCCGGGGTCCCAGTCCGGCTTGAGCCGCGGATCCATGGACTCCATCAGGGTCCCGTGCGGGTTCATGAACTCCAGCTGCGCGATCGTGTCCTTGGGGTGCGTCATGATCGCGGCGGTCGGCGCCGGCCGCGAGGTCGTCCGCACGCCGCCCTCGACGAACACGCGGATCCCGTTGTCCGTGCACCGCTGCCAGATCTCGCCCGCGTCGTCGGTGTACCAGGCGATGGAGTGCCAGTGGCTGCCGAACCGCTGGTAGAACCGGCCCAGCGGCATGGCGTCCCAGCCTTCCACGCGGAAGGCCGGAGCCAGCGGCTCGATCACGCAGTCGCCCAGCACGACCAGGGACGCGTCCCGCTTCTCGCCCTCCATGTAGTGGTGGTCGAGGAACCCGCGGCGCACGCTGAAGACGTCGTCGTACCAGCTCTCCAGCGCGGGCAGGTCGCCGGTCATGTGGATGATGTGGAACAGCTTGCCAATCGCCATGTCAGATCCTCCCCGCAGGCAGCGCCACGGTGGCCGTGCCCGGCGCCATGACCTGGCCCGAGTCGTTGTCCGTCCAGATCTCCAGGTCCACCAGCACCTCGGAGCCGCCGTCCTCCCGGACACCGGTGATCTTGCCGTGCGCCGTCACCACCTGCCCCTTGACGTTGGCCGAACGGAACTGGCAGGCCAGCTTCACGATCCGGCCGTTGTCGCCGATCCAGTTCCGCAGCAGCGTGTGCAGGTAGGACCACTGCAGGTTGCCCATGCCGAACGCGCTCGGGTACCCCGCCGCCTTCCCCGCGTCGTCGTCCATGTGGATGTCGACGAACTCGTGGTTGACCGCCGCGTAGCGGTTCCAGTTGTGCAGCCCGGTCGTGCGCTGCAAGACCGGGATCTCAGAACCGACAGCAAGCTCAGCCGGTGCCTGGGTCACTTCCGCCTCCTCCGTACTACGAATGATCTTTGACCGCCGGCCGGATCGGCGGTGCCTGGTTCCACGGCACCACCCCGAACTCCGGCGAGCCGACGGGGTAGTGGTTCTCGTTGATCTCGGCCCAGTGCGCGTGGTTCACCTGGTGGATGGTGAAGCACGCGTTGAGCGCGTTGTAGAAGCCCATGTGGTCGACGCTCTGGTTGACCGATTCCTTGATCAGCAGCGCCGCCATCGTATTGGTCTGCGCGATCCGCCGGGCGAACGCGAGCGTCTGCGATTCCAGTTCATCGACACCGAAGACCTTGCTCACCATGCCGAGCCGGTAGGCCTCGTCCACGGAGATCGAGTCGCCGGTGAGCAGCAGTTCCTTGGCCTTGCGCGGGCCGAACTCCCACGGGTGGGCGAAGTACTCCACCCCGCACATGCCCAGCCGGGTGCCGACCACGTCGGCGAAGCTGACGTCGTCGGCCGCCACGATCAGGTCGCAGGCCCACATCAGCATCAGCCCGGCCGCGTACACCGCGCCCTGGACCGAGGCGATCGTGATCTTGCGCAGGTTCCGCCAGCGGCGCGTGTTCTCGAAGAAGTAGTGCCATTCCTGCAGCATGCGGCCCTCGGCGCCCAGCCTCCCACCGCCGTTGACGGTGACCGACGGGTGCTGGTCCGGGCCCGGCTGCCGCTCTGCGATGGCCTCGCGGGAGCCCATGTCGTGCCCGGAGGAGAACATCGGGCCCGCGCCGCACAAGATGACCACCCGAACGGTGTCGTCGGCCTCCGCGCGCAAGAACGCGTCGCCCAGCTCGACCAGCAGGCCGCGATTCTGCGCGTTGCGCGTCCGCGGCCGGTCCAGGGTGATCCGGGCAATGACCCCGTCGTCCAGCGTCTCGTACCTGATGTAGCGGTAGTCACCCATCGCCTCGTCCTCCTACATCGCCATGGTCGCCTTGCCGCGCGCGCCCGGCTCGCTCCGGAACGCGCGCACCAGGTTCTCCTGCACGAACGAGGCGACCTGCGTCCCCCGCTCATCGAAGACCTGTCCGCTACCGTAGGTCCGCCCGTGCCCGGCGACCAGGCTGTGCTGCGCCAGCAGCAGCCAGCCGTCGGCCCGGATCGGCTCGTGGAACGACAGGGTGTGCGTGATGACGCCGGTGGAGATGACCTCGTGCGACATGCTCTGCCCGATGCCGGGGTGCGGCCGCATCGACGCCGCGATCAGGAACGGATCGGTGTACCAGGACAGCAGCGCCTGGTGCACGGCCTGGCTCTGCGGGGCGTGGTCGAACTTGACCCAGACGTTCAGCTCGGGATCGCCGGTGACCTCGGTGGTCATCAGGTCCACCCCGTCCACGATCCGCACCTGCGAGCCGCCGTCGGGCCACCCCCGCGCCTGCGCCTGCGCCGGCCCGGCGACCTCCGGCATGGGCAGGCTGTGCCGGATCAGGTCGGGCTCGCCCGCGTCCAGCAGGAGCAGCCCCCGGCTCAGCAGCCGGTCGCCCTGCCGGGCGGTGACGGTGACGCTCGCCAGCGCGCGCCCCGCGTGCATGACGTCCACGTCCAGGTCGACAGGCTCCTTCACGGTCCCGGCCCGGGCGAAGATCGCGTGCAGTGACTTGACGTTCTTGTCCGGCAGCGTGGCCGCCGCCGCGACGATCATCTGCCCCATGAGCTGCCCGCCGAACACGACCGGCCGGAAGTCCGAGGGGACGCTCGGACCGCGGAACCGGTTCTCGCCGGCCTGCTCCAGCATCAGCGAGTTCAATATGGGGTAGGGCTCCGGCATGGGCACCCGCCTGTAGTTCGGAATCTATAGAACAATGAAACAATAACACCAAGCCGGCCGGCCGTACCCATACCGGTCACAGATTATTGATCCCGAACGGGCCTGGTCATCTCGCCCCGGTTCCCCTTACTGCCGGGATGACCTCGGCGCCGAACCGCGCCAGCGTCTCCGGCGCCGCGAAGTCGCTGAACTGAAGGTAGAACCGCTCGACTCCGCGCCTGGCCAGCAGCGCCAGCTGCTCCGCCACCCGTTCGGCCGTCCCGGTTATCAGCCCGCCCCAGCCGCCGAACCTCCGCCGTGCCACCTCGGCCACCCGGTCCACGTCGCCCGCCCCGGCGGCCAGCCCCACCGGATGCTGCGTAGAAACCCGGGCGGTCCCGGCGAGCGGCCGCAGCTCATCCAGCCGACGATGAGCGTACGACGGGCAGTTCCACCAGTCCGCGTACCGCGCGACCAGCGGCATGGTCAGCTTCGGCCCGCCCCCGCCGATCACCACCGGCACCCGCCCGGCCAGCGGCCGCGGGCTCTGCCGCGCGCCGCGCAGCGTGTAGAAGTCTCCGTCGTAGTCGACGTCCTCGCCGGTGAACAGCGCGGCCAGCACGTCCAGGCCCTCGGCGAGCCGGCCCGCCCGCGTTACGGCGTCCTCCGCCGCCAGCCCGAACCGCTCCAGCTCCCCGGGCACCGAACCCCAGCCAAGACCGAGCTCGAACCGCCCGCCGGACAGGTGGTCCAGGCTGACCACCTCCTTGGCCAGCACGCACGGATGCCGGAACGCCCCGCACAGCACCAGGTGCCCGATCTTCAGCCGCTGCGTGCCCGCCGCGGCGGCGGCCGCCACCGTCATCGCGTCGTACATATCCGCCGACCTCAGCCCCGGCGGCGCCAGGTGATCCATCAGCGCCACCCCGTCGAACCCCGCCGCCTCGGCCGCCCGGGCCCGCTCCAGGATCGTCGGGAACGACATCCGCATCTGCGGCAGGTACACCCAGAACTCCAGCCCCGCACCGCTCATCGCCCTGCTCCTCCTCCCCAAGCACCTACCCGCCCCCTCCCCAAAGCAACAATACTTCTATATTCTTCGATGAGATAGCTCGGCTCAGGCTCTGGAGGTACGGATGTTCAGCATGCGGCGGCGGGCGGCCATCGTCGGCGTCTACACCACCGAGCAGGCCAGGTTCATGGAACGGACGGCGATCTCGCTGCAACTCGAGGCGGTCAAGGGCGCGCTGGACGACGCCGGGCTGCCGCACACCGCGGTGGACGGCCTGATCCCGCTGGATGCCTCGCCGATTGGGCGCGGCACCCAGGCGCACATGTTCTGGGCCGAGCAACTGGGCGAGCGGCCGGTCACGTTCATGGACATCGGGCTGGCCTCGGGCGGCGCGGCCAAGGCGGCGCTGGCGGTCTCGGCCGGCCTGTGCAACGTCGCGGTGCTGTTCTGGGGCAAGGCGGGCTGGCAGCTCGGGCCGGGCGGCACACCCGTCGCGGACCGGGCGCCGCGGGTCGAGGACTTCAGCTTCGCGCTGGCCGGCGCGTTCTACACCACCTGGTACGCGCTATGGGCACGGCGCTACATGCACGAGTTCGGCGTGACCAGCGAGGACCTGGCCGAGGTGGCCGTGACGCACCGGTATCACGCCACCCTCAACCCGGCCTCGGTGATGGGCCGCCGCGGCCCGGTCACGGTGGCCGACGTGGTCGGCTCGCGCATGGTCTGCGACCCGCTGCACCTGCTGGACTGCGCGATCGACAACGACGGCGGCTACGCCATCGTGATCGCCGCCGAGGACGTGGCCAGGGATTGCCGCAAGCCGCCGGTCTGGGTGCTCGGCGGCGCCGAGGCCACCTACACCGACGCCTACACCACCATCGACGTGCCCTGGTTCCCCGAGGACGGCAAGGCCGTCCGCCGCACCGCCGACATGGCGTTCCAGATCGCCGGGGTCTCCCGCGAGGACATCGACGTGGGCGGCCTGTACGACTGCTTCACCGTCACCATGCTGCGCGACCTTGAGGAGATGGGCTTCTGCAAGCTGGGGGAGGGGGCCGGTTACTTCGCCTGCGGGCACACCAGGCTGGGCGGCTCGATGCCGTGCAACACCGACGGCGGCCTGCTCTCCAACAGCCACTGCACCCACCCGTCCGGCATGCACACGATCGAGGTCGTCCGGCAGCTGCGCCGCGAGTGCGGCGAGCGCCAGGTCCCGGACGCCAGGATCGGCATCAGCCTGGCCCAGGGCATGGCGGTGCACGGCCAGGCCGGCACCCTGATCATGGCGCGGGACTAGAAACATCGAACCGGCTTTGGTCTATACTTGGACAACTACCAAATAGTTAGCGCCGTACGGAGGCCCGCATGGCAATGCCCGATACCAGCTCGGGAACGCTGTACATCGACGGTAAGTGGCAGCCTGCGGCATCCGGGCTCACGTTCCCGGTGACCAACCCGGCGACCTCCGAGGTCCTCGCGCAGATCAGCGCGGCAGAGACCCAGGACGTTCGGGACGCCGTGACCGCCGCCGAGTCGGCGTTCCCCGCCTGGGCGGGCCGGACCGCCTACGAGCGGGCCGGGTTCCTGTACGCCGCGCACCGGCTGATGACGGAGCGCGCCGACGACCTGGCCCGGCTGATGACCACCGAGCAGGGCAAGCCGCTGCGGACGGCCCGGATCGAGGTGCAGTACGCGGCCGACTTTCTTGTGTGGTTCGCCGAGGAGGCCAAGCGGGTCTACGGGCAGACGATCCCCTCCTCCCGCGCCGATCAGCGGTTCATGGTGATGCGCCAGCCGGTGGGCGTGGTCGGGGCGATCACCCCGTGGAACTACCCGATCTCGATGCTCACCAGGAAGATCGGGCCCGCGCTCGCCGCCGGGTGCACGGTCGTGCTCAAGCCGGCCGAGCAGACGCCGCTGTGCGCGGTGGAGATGTTCCGGATCCTGCACGAGGTGGGGGTCCCCGCCGGGGTGGTGAACCTGATCACGACCGACCGTCCCGCTCTAGTGGGGGACGAGTTCCTGACCAACCCGGCCGTGCGCAAGCTCACCTTCACCGGCTCGACCGAGGTCGGCAAGCAGCTCGCCGGGGGAGCGGCCGGGCACATCAAGCGGGTGTCGCTCGAGCTCGGCGGGCACGCCCCGTTCATCGTTTTTCCCGACGCCGACCCGGCGCACGCCGCCCGGGGCGCCGCGCTGGTCAAGTTCCTCAACACCGGCCAGGCCTGCATCTGCCCCAACCGGATCTTCGTGCACCGTTCCCTGGCCGAACCCTTCCTCGAGGTGCTCCGCGACCGGGTCGGCCGGCTCAAGCCGGGCAACGGCCTGGAGGAGGGCATCACGATCGGCCCGCTGATCGACGACGGCGCGATGGAGAAGATGGACCGGCACGTGTCCGACGCGGTGGGCAAGGGCGCCAGCCTGGCTCTTGGCGGCGAACGGCTGACCGGGGAAAAGTACGACGCGGGCACGTTCTTCGCGCCGACCGTGCTCACCGGCGTCACCCCCGAGATGCTCATCTACCGGGAGGAGACGTTCGGGCCGATCGCCGCGGTCGTCTTGTTCGATGATGAGGACGAGGTGATCAAGATGGCCAACGACACCAGCTACGGCCTGGCCGCCTACCTGTACACCAAGGACCTGTCCCGCGCCATCCGGGTCAGCGAGGCGCTGCGGTTCGCCATCGTCGGGATCAACGACATCAACCCGACCTCCGCGGCGGCGCCGTTCGGCGGCATGAAGGAGAGCGGGCTCGGCCGCGAGGGCGGCCAGGAGGGCATCGTCGAGTACCTGGAAACCAAGCTCGTCGGCATCAGCGTCTGACCAGGAAGGGAACTACGGTGGCAAACACGGTCATCTCCGATGGCATGCGCAAGGCCATAGGCGGCGAGCTGGGCCGTTCGGTCTCGTTCCCGATCACCGACTCCGACATCAGGCGCTGGGCGGTCGCGGTCTACTACCCGGACGACCCGCCCCGGCGGTTCTGGGACGCCGGATACGCGGCGGGCACCGCGTCCGGGTCCATCGTGGCCCCGGAGGAGTTCAACCCCTTTGCCTGGATGTCCTCGGAAGGACCGCAGCGGGCGGCGGCGGGCCACGACCCCGACATGATCGAGAAGACCCTGGGCGTCGAGGGGCCCCACCTGAAGTTCCAGCTGAACGGCGGCATGGAGGTCGAATACGGCGTCCGCATGCGCCCAGGCGACGTGATCACCTCGGTCCGCCGCCTGTCGGAGTACCGGGAGCGCGTAGGCCGGCTCGGCCTCATGCTCTTCACCGTCACCGAGGACAACTGGACCAATCAGGACGACGAGCTGGTGAAGACCTCGCGATCCACCCTCATCCGCTACTGACTCCTGCACCGTGGCCGATCGCGCCGTCCCTGCCCGCCGCCAGCAGGGCGGCGACGGCGGTCTCGGCTGCTTCGGTGGCGGGGAGGGCGACCGGGGCCTGGGGAACGGCGGGCAGGTGGCCGTCGGATTCGTAGCGGGCGATCAGGCGCGGGTCGATGTAGGAGCCGCGGGCCACGGCCGGGGTGTCGCCGAGCCAGTTGGCCACCTCGCGGACGCTGGCGGCTATGGTGCGCTGGCGACCGGGCGGCGTCGATGAGGGTCCCGCGTTCGCCAGGGCCAGCGCCATCAGCACGGTGGCGTTCCAGGTACGGAATTCCTTGGCGGTGAAGTGGCCGCCGGCCCGCACGGCGATGTAGTTGCCCACGTCACGTGAGTGCAGGATGTGCCAGCGGCCGTCCTGCTCATAGCACCACAAGGGGTCGAGGTCGTTGTCGACGCGGGCCAGCGCCCGGATGGTGGGCAGGACGAGGTTGTCCCTGATGACGATCGTCCGCTGCTTGCCCCACTTGGCGGTGTAGTCGAACATGATGCCGTCGCGGGTGACGCGCACGTGCTGCTTCCGCAGCGTGGTGGCGCCGTAATGGTGGTCCAGCTCGGCGTACCTTTCCCCGCCGATGCGGAACATGCCGAGGTCGATCAGCCGGACCACGCTGGCCACGACCCGGTCGCGGGTCAGGCCGCGGTGCCTCAGGTCGGCTGTGGCGGCCGTGCGCAGCCCGGGCAGCGCGTCGGCGAACCGGAGCATGTGCCCGAACTTCTGGGCGTCGCGCTGCTCCCGCCAGAGCCGGTGGTACAGATACTGGAGCCGGCCCTTGCTGTCGGTGCCTGTGGCCTGGATATGGCCGGCCGGGTCCGGCGAGATCCAGACGTCCGCCCAGGCGGGCGGGATTCGCAGCGCCCGGATCCGGCCCAGCGTCGCGGCGTCGGTGACCTCCGCGCCGGCCTGGTCCAGGTAGCGGACGCCATCGATGTCCCGGACCCGGGTGATGCCGGGACCGTGCGGGTCGCTGCGCACCAGGCCCGGGACGGCGGCGGCCAGCGACGATGCTTCCAGGCTCATGAGACCACGGTAAACGGCGCGTCGCCGAAGGCGGGCGCGGCGACCTCGACATGGGATACCCCTGGCTGCAGATCCATGGTCGAGGACAGCGGCTTCATGCGCTGGCCCAGGGCGGTGACCAGGGTCTCGCGGGGGACCTCGGTATTGCTCCCGGGCGTGCCAGGGAACACGCCCTTCTTGGTGGACATCAGCGCGACCATCGCCCGGTCCCGGGTGGCCGCCTCGGTCCACAGGTTGAACAGGGTCCGGGGGGTGGCGTTGCGGGATCCGTGGTGTCCCACCTTGTAGAGGTCGACCCCGCGGAGCAACTCGAGGAGTGCCTGGCGGTCGGGGGCGAAGGTCAGGGCATACTCCCAGTTCTCGATCTGCGCGTCGCCGCAGAACAGGAGCCTGCGGTCGCCCGCCTGGATCAGCAGGATCACGCTGGTGTTGTTCATCGCGTGGTCCAGTGCGGTGACGATGCGCAGCAACGAGCGCAGTTGCGGGGCCTGCAGCCGCTCGACCAGCCACCGCGCCGGACCGACGAGCCGATCGTCGGCCGCGGCCGGCGCTCCGGCGGCCGGCGCTCCGGCGGCCGGGTCGAAGGCGCCGGTAGCCGCGAGCCCCTGGTAGAGCTGCCAGTACTCGGGGCTCGTGGCGCGCTCCCTGGCCACCGCCGGGTGCTGGGCCACGGTGGGCGGCCCGATGACATGCACCTGCACACCCGGAACCACGGCGTCCAGGGCGAGCGGCTGCCCGTAGCTGACGTAGACCCCCTGGCCCGTCCGGGACCAGGCATCGAGCCGGTCGATCGCGGCCTGGTTGGCCAGCTGGGCCAGGGCAAGCTCGCGGACGTCGGCGCGCAGGCCGCGCGCGGAGCCGGCGATCGCCTGGGACAGCGCGGTCGCGAACGCGCCGCCCTGGTCGAGACCCGCGCGCAGGCCGGTCCCGCCGGGGGGGGCCGGACCGGTCGCGCCGGCGGGCGCCGCGGGGTCCTCGGTCCAGGACCGGACCACCAGGCGCGGCTGCCACCGGCCCACGACGGCGTCGGTGCCGCTGCCGCCGAACCCGGACATGTGGTCCTGGTGGCGGTGGGAAAGCACCACGACGTCGGGTCCGCCGCCGGTGCGGGCATCGATCTCGCCGGCGACATCGGCCAGGTCGAGACCGGCGGCGAGCTGGCGGGTGCCGAAGTCGATCAGGATGTGGCGAGCCGGCTCGGCCTGGCCGGCGTACTCGAACCTCAGCAGGAAGCAATCCCCGAAGCCGACCTGGTACATCCGCACCCGCACGGTGGCCAGCACGGGCGGCTGGGTGGCGGGCCCGTTCATGTCACCACGTCTCCTTACGGTTGGCGTCGGGCTGGTGCAGGATCGCGAATCGCTGCCCGGCCGGCATGCCGTCGGACACGCCCAGGGCCTTGTCATCGAACAGGCCATTGCCGACCAGGTAGCTCAGCCGCCGCTGCTGGCGCCCGGTATCGCGGATGTCCTTGCGGTGGTGGTACTTGGCCCGGCCGAACTCGTCGAACACGATCGTGCCGCCGCCGAGCACCCGGACCCGCGTGCCCGGTGACACGGCGCCGGGAACCCGCAGGCCTATCGCCCGCGACAGCGCGCCGGGCGTGCCCTCCAGGAACTGGATGTATTCCGCAACCGTCTCCGCGACCACGATGCCGTCGGGGCCGACCCGGACGGACGGGCGGACGTGCTCGACGTGGATGTAGAAGCGCGGATCGATCTGGAGGAGTTCGAGGTTTTCCCAGATGAACCGGAAGACCTCGTCGGTGTCGCTGCGCAGCGCGGTGTAGCTGAGGTTGCGGTAGACGGCGGTGAGGCCGGAGCGCGACAGGTCCGCGATGTGGTCGTCCGCGTCCGCGATGCCCCACCGGGCGAACGCGCCGCGGACGGCGACCCGGTAGCCGTGCTTGTCGTCCGGGACGATCTCGGCGTCGGAGACCAGCAGGGCCGCCAGGAAGTCCGGGAACTCGAACTCGACCGGCGGGAGGTAGTCGATCGCCCGCACGCACATGCCGAGGAGGTGCTGGGCCGCCGTCGCCCCCTCCTCGGCCGCCCGGGCCAGGCTCACCGAGCCGGCGAAGCTGATGTCCTCCAGCCGTTTCCGCCAGATCCCGGCCAGGGTCTCCAGGATGATCCACACCAGGATCTCGCCGCGGAAGTGCGGCTCGTTGTAGCGGGGATTGCCGGTCCACCTGGTCGAGGGCCGCAGCGTGATGGAGTCGCGCAGGGCGCTGCCCCGCTCGTCCTTCAGCGCCGATCCGACCTGCTCCGCCAGGGTGAACAGCGCGTTCTTCTTGAGGTCCTCGTCGGAGACCGACCGATCGGCGATCCTGCCCTCCAGGTCGCCCTGGCCGAGCAGGCTCCGCACCACCTCGGGCATGGAGAACACCGACAGCAGCGCCACGATGTCGGCCAGGCCCTCGTGGAATGCGGGCTGGTCCGGCAGGCCGGGCATGAGGAACCGGGGCCGCAGCCCGTCGAGCACCGCGTGGGTGGTCTCGTGCGCGATCACGTCGTGCGAGAGGCAGGTGTAGACGGCGTCCGGATCCAGCCGTCCCGACCGGGCGATGCGAAGGCCCGGGCCGTTCCGCGTGGCCCGCGGCACCCTGGCCGGCATGTAACCGAACAGCACCGCGCGCACGTCGTCGGCGTAGTACGCGTTGGCCTCGGCCATGGCGTGCGGCACCAGGTACAGCTCGTGACCGAGGAACCCCCAGTTCAGGCGGCGGCCGATGGCAGACTCGAATACCGCGAGGGTGCGGGCGGCGATCGCGTACGTATTCTGCGCGTGGAACGCGGGATCGCTGAGCAGCGCGGTGTCGGAGCGGTCCCAGAACGGGTCATGCTCCGCATCCCCGCTGCCTGGAGACTGCCAGGTGCCCGGCGTCAACGTCGCGGGCGGGAGCAGCAGCCTGGCCGTCGCGTCGTAGTCGATGACCTGGAACCGGTGACTGCGCGGGCCGGGCTCGAGCCGGTCGGCCGGAACCGGGACGCTGGCCCGCAGCATTCCATGCTCGCCGGTGACCGACGGGTCCTGGGCCACGATCGTCATCAGGTGGGTCCGGGACGGGCTAACCGATGAGCTCACGGAACTCCTCCTCGGTCGGTAGCGGAGGCAGCGTGTAGCCGGGAAGCAGCACGTGCAGGTTGCAGGCCGCCAGGACGTAGGCGTGCCACAGCAGCCGGGCGGTGGGGTCCGGCCGCAACATGCGCAGCACGGTCGGTAGCGTGCGGCTCTGCTCGGCCACCGCGGCCCACGCCGCCCGGTTGGCGTCGCTGCCGCCGAGCCAGGCGATGGCCTCGCGGGCCCGCGCCGCCCGGTCCGGCCACCTGTCGTCGCGGGCGAATGCGTCGGGCACCTCGAACGGGGACTGGGCGATCTGCACCAGCGCCCCGGTGACGCCGTGACCGGCCCGCGCGGCGGCCTCCCAGTTGTTCACCAGGTCGTGGCGGCGGGTGCTCGTCGACACGGCGTACTGAACGTCCTTGACCCGCCCCAGCGTGCTCAGCTCGTTGCGGACCGGCAGCCAGCTGGCCTTCACCGTGGTCCACGGCGGGCCGGCCGAGGCGTTCGCCACGATGAGCTCGTCCAGGCCCGTGGTCCTGATGTCGAGCGCGGCGTTGTCCCGGACGCGCGCCGCCAGCCCGCCCGCCCACTGGTCGGCCATGTTGTCGTAGACGCCGCCGTCGGTGAGCAGCATCTGGCCCGGGACCGCGGGCGGCTCGGTGACCTCGACGCTGCGCCGGAACCGGTGCGGGGCGGTGTCGAGGCGCCGGGCCGCGAACGCGCCCGGCAGGCACGCCGACGCCTGGACGGCGGTCGACAGGGCCAGGCCACCCGGCTCCCCGCAGCCGAACCGGTAGGAGTACAGAAACCTGGGGGAGAGGTAGAAATGCTCGCCCGCCTGCAGTTCGGTCGCGCAGAACACGTGGTCGAGCGAGCGGGCCACGCTGGCCAGCCCGGTCGGGCGGCCCTGCCGGCTGAAGTGCGTACGGGCCAGCGCGCGGTCGACGACGGTGCTGCGCTGCGCGAAGATCACGACGCCGGCCGCGAGCACGATGACCGACGCGACCAGGACGATACCCGCCGCGATGCCGATGCCGGCGATGAACGCCATGACCAGGCCGGCCAGGAACCCGAGCACCCCGAGCCCGAGGACGCCCAGGACCGTGATGACGTACGGGTTCGTGCTCGGGCCCCAGAAGAACAGGCCGGTGTAGGCGATGTGGTGCAGCAGCGGCCCGAGCCCGTCCCGGACCTCGTCCGCGCGGGCCTGCCGGTAGTCCATCTGCTGCGCCACGACCCCGTTGGTGATCGAACCGCCCGACACCGACGCGATGACGCCGACATCGCCGTTCCGGCCCGCGTCGGCCAGGTACAGCAGCAGGCCAGCCGCCCACACCGACGCGCGGTGCCCGCCACCGGACAAGGCAACGCCAACTCGGGTCACGGCTCCCCCCTCCACCTCCATTCAGCGTGATCATTGCCGGGCACACCGTCAACCCCGCTGGCCATATCCGCCTGGCTACGCGGCGAGGCGAGATCTCCGGACGCTGCCGTGGCCTCGTCCAGCGCATCGGCGATAGCGTCAGAGCATGCGCTATCTGATGCTGATGTGGGCCGATGCAAATGCGGCGAGCGGCGACGAGTCCGACTTCCAGGCCTGGGCCGAGTTCGACGCGCAGGTCAAGGCAGCGGGCGCTTGAGCATTGATCCTGAGGCCGCCGCGCGCGTGCGGCGACTGCTGTCCGGCCGTGACGACGTGGTGGAACGCAAGATGGTCGGCGGCCTGTCGTTCCTGGTCAACGGCAATATGTGCTGTGGCGTCACCGGCACCGCGCTGATGATCCGGGTCTGGGCTGACGGCCGCGAGCAGGCACTGCGCGAGCCGCACGCGCGGCCTATGCTCCTCGGCGGCCGGGTCTTGTCCAGCTTCATCTGCATCGAGCCGGCCGGCTATGCGGCTGATGACGCCCTCGCCGGTTGGGTAAAACGGGGGCTTGACGTCGTCTCCGGGCTCCCGGCTAAGCCTGTCCGCACGAGCAGCTGACCGGTCCGTAGTCGAGGCCAGTTCAGGGCCAGGCGAGTTCGCGTGCCTGAATTCGCTGAGCGGTGGCGGTGAGCCATTCCCGGTCGTGGTGCAGCCGGGCGAGGAGGTAGTGGGCCTCGATCATGTGGGCCTCGGGGGCGCCGGTTCGGTCGAGCGTTTCCTGGAGGTGCCGGGCCTCGTCCGCAACTGCGGTTGCGCGTGCGTGGAGCGCATCGGCTGCGCGTTCGGCAGTCATGATCGACAGGTAGGCCAGCGCGGTCATATAGGACGGTCCGCCGGTCAGGTCCCCGCTGCGGACCTCGCCCTCGACGCGTTCCGCCAGCGCGGCCGCTCCTGAGCCGGTGGCGTGCAGCGATTCGTGATCTCCATCCACGCGGGCCTCGATCCACCGGACCGCCTTGAGGGTGTCGAGCAGGGTGTACACGGTCGCGTTGCGCACGTGCAGGTAGGGATAGCGTCGCCGGAGTTCGGCGAAGACCGCGTAGGGGTGCCGGGGCTGCTCCACCAGCAGCCCGAGGATCGGCAGGATCAGCGGGTTGTCGAGGGCGCTCTTCGGCACGCCCCGATCCTAGCGCGCGTTGACCGTTTACGGCTAGCCGTTTACGGTGTCCGTATACGGCTAGTGAGAGGAATGACCGTGATCTTTGGTATCTGGCCCGGCGTTGCCCGCCGACCTCATCAGCTTCCAGCCCCTGGACTGCCCGGCCGAGGACACCGCCAAGACCCTCGACGCCCTGCGCCAGCTGCAGGGGATGGCTCAGGAGTTCTACGTGCGCGCCTACCGCCACTTCGGCCAGGGCTTCCGCCCGCGCGGCACAGCCGTGGACGTCCCCGGCCGGCCCGGGCTATACGCCGGGGAGGGCCGCATGATCGACCTGGTCGCCTCGTACCAGAGTCCGGTACCCGACCCGCCTTCACCACCCTCCAGCACATCATCGCCAGCCAGACCGCGTGAACCTGAGCCAGCCGGCCAAACCCGCCGCCTGGCCGCCAGCCCGGCCGGTCACCCCGGGCTGGCGGCCTCTGCGGGCGGGATCGGCTCAGCTAGCGCCGCCCGGCCGGGAGGTGCCGGGAAGGGGTCAGCAAAGTACTGGGTCTCGTGCGTGACCAGACCGCCGGTGAACTCCATGACGCTCACCGAGTACGAGGGCACGCCGTCATAGGTGATGATGCACTGGCTCACCCACAGGTCGCCACCGCCCAGGATCCGCAGGACGGTGAAGTGGCGTTCGGCCGGGTGCCCGCCGCGTTGCGCCTGGATCCTTGACCGGCCCCGGAAGCGCTCCCCGGACTGCGGGTAGTGCGCATTATCGAGGCGCCTCTCGCTTGTTTTCCCGGAACCGGGAGGGAAAGATGGCGGCCGTGCCGGAAGACGTGACCGGATCCGGGCGGAGCGACGGGGCGACGGGGCGTGCAAGCGAGGAGGCCCTCATGACCCTTGGAGCGGCGATGTCGGCCGAAATGGCCGAGCAGCCCGCTCGGCTGGCCGTGCTGCTCGGTCAGGCCGACGCGATAGCCGGCCGCCTGCGCGAGGTGCTGCCCGAACCCCTGGCGGGCACCGTCCTGATCGCGCGCGGGTCGTCGGACCATGCGGCGACGACCGGCCGCTATCTGCTGGAACTGGCGACCCGCCGGCCGGTGGCCTCGGCATCCCCGAGCCTGTACACGATGTATGGTGCCCAGACCGATTTCACCGGATTTCTGGTTATCGCGGCCAGCCAGTCCGGTCGCACCCCGGAAATCGTGCGATCACTGCAGCTGGCCCGCGCGAGAGGCGGGTCCACGGTCGCGATAACCAACGACTGGCAGAGCCCGCTGGCCCTGGCCGCGGAGCTGCCCCTCCATCTCGACGTGGGGACCGAGCGGGCGGTGCCCGCGACCAAGACCGTGACCGCCGAACTCGTGGCTTTCGCGCTCATCGCCCAGGCCGTTCGTGACATCGGATTCGGCCCGCAGGTGAGGGATCGGCTATCCGGCCAGGTGGCCGCGGTGCTCGACGATCCAGGTCCAGCCGCGGAGGTGGCCGGCTGGCTGGAAGGCCGGACCCGGCTGGCCGCCGTCGCCCGCGGGCTCCTGTACGGGGCAGCGGCGGAGGCGGCGCTGAAGATCGAGGAAACGACGTCGTTGTTCGCCACCGCTTACTCCGCCGCCGACCTGCGGCACGGCCCGATCGCGGTCGCGGCCACGGGGCTGCCGGTGCTCGCCTTCGCCCATCCCGGCCCGGCAGCCGCTGACGTGGCCGAACTAGCCCGCGATCTGAGTCACCGCGGTGCGGACGTCCGGCTCGCCGGCCCGGTGGACGGTTCGGCGCTGCCGTGGCCCGCCGGGGTGCCGGAAGTGGCGGCGCCGGTGCTCGCAGTCGTGCGGGCACAGCAAGTCGCCCTGGCGCTGGCCCGCCGGCTCGGCCGGGACCCAGACGAGCCGGGCGGCCTGCACAAAGTGACGGTGACATGAGGCGAGAGCAGCGCCCCTGCGACGCCCTCGCCTGGACCGGCCTTGGCCTACCGCATCTTCCATTCGGGCTTGCGCTTCTCCGCGAACGCCTTCGGGCCCTCTAGCGCGTCCTCGGTCCGCTGCAGCATGAAGGCGAACATCTCGGCGAACTTCCAGTGGTGGTCGACGGTCATGTCGCGGCCGTCCTTGACGATCCGCTTGAGGAACTGCACCGCCAGCGGCGAGTTCTCCATGATCCGGTCGGCCATCTGGTCCGCGGCCGCCTCCAGCGCGGCCCGGTCGTCGTAGAGTCCCTGGACCAGGCCGATCTGGTAGGCCCGTTCGGCGTCGATGGGGTCGCCGGTCAGCTCGATCCGCATCGCCTCGCCGAGCGGGATCATCCGGGACAGGTGCACGAAGGCCGGGCCGGACAGCAGGTGCCGCTTCGGTTCCGGCATGGCAAAGGTGGACTTCCTGGTGGCCAGGCGGATGTCGCAGTACAGCGCGATCTCCATGCCGCCCGCCATGCAGTACCCGTCGATGGCCGCGATCACCGGCTTGGAGCAGTTGTTGACGTCGTCGAAGCCCGGCATCGACCCGCCCTTGGCCACCGGCGGGTGCGCGCTGAGCGCTTGCGACGGCGCGGCGTGCCCGTTCGCGCGGACCTGCGCGCCGCCCTCGGGGTCGGCTTCCATCCGGGCGGCCATCTCCTTCAGGTCCGCCCCGGCCGAGAACGCCCGGCCGCCCGCGCCGGTCAAGATGACCACGAACACGTTCTCGTCCGCGTCCGCCTCGCGGAAGGCCTCGGCCAGGCCGTGCATCAGCTCCCGGCTCAGCGCGTTCATCCGCTCGGGCCGGTTCATCGTGATGTACGCCTTGCGGTCGCGTACCTCGTAGGACAGCACATCGGGCACAGCAGCGCTCCTGTTCATCTGAAGTTACTGACCAGCACCTTCGAACCCGGGTAAGCGGGCCGCGGCAGCCCGAGTACGTGCTGGGCGATCATCTGGCGGAAGATCTCGACCGTGCCGCCGTAGGTGGCGGTGCCCTGGGCGAAGCGGTGCGCGAACTCGATGGCGCCGGCCGCCTCGGCGCCGGGGCCGCTCTCGGACAGCAGCGCGGCCGGCCCGACCAGGTCCATCAGCTCGGCCGCGCCGTGCACGAGCGCGTCCGAGGCCTTGACCCGTCCCATCGGGCCGGGTGTCACCTGCCCGGCCTGCATGTCGATGGCCACCTGGCCCAGCCGGTATAGCACCGAACGGTCGTCGACAGGCCTGCTCCCGTCCCGGCGCGTCGTGGTACACACCCAGGTCAGCGCGCTGTCCAGGGCGCGTTCCAGCGGGTACACGTAGGTCGCGCCGAGCGAGGTGCCGCCGATCTGGACGGCCGAACCCTTCTGCCCGAAGTTGTGCTCCTCGTCCAGCGGCCCGCGCAGCACGGTCCACCCGTCGTTCATCCCGCCGAGCCGGTACCGGTCCGAGATCCGGACGTCGCTGTAGTAGACGATGTTGGTCCGCTCGCCGCCAAACGTCCTGATGCCCTGGATCTCCACGCCGTCGCTGCCCAGCGGGACCAGGAACATGGTCAGGCCGCGGTGCTTGGCCAGTTCCGGGTCGGTCCGGGTGATGAGGAAGGCGTACTGGCAGTTCTGCGCGCCGGTGGTGAAGATCTTCGACCCGTTGATCACCCACTCGTCCCCGTCGCGGACGGCGCGGGTCTTCGCCGCGGCGATGTCAGAACCGCCGTCCGGTTCGGTGTAACCGAGGCAGCACCGGGCCGTCCCCGCCGCGATCCGGGGCAGCACGTCGGCGGCCAGGCCGGGCTCGGCGTACCGCTCCACCGCCTTGACCACCAGCCTGGTCGTGCCGAGCGTGACCGTGGGCATGCCCGACCGCCGGGTCAGCAGGTCCAGGAGGTGCACCCGGACCGGATCCAGGCCCGCCCCGCCGCGATCGGCCGGCCAGGCCGGCATGATCCAGCCCTTCTCGCCGAGGGCCAGGTGCACGCGCTCGTTGAAGCCGCTGCCGGTCCGGCGCTCCTCCTCCAGGACCTCCCCGGTGACATGCTCGGCTACGAACGCGCGCACCTCGGCGAGGAACTCCTGCTCCGTATCCAGCCGCACCCGGCTGAAGTCCATGTCGCCCTCCTTCAGATCCGGTAGCCCGCGGCCAGCGCGTCCGCGACAGCGATCACGTCCTCGGCCGGGTCGCCCCCCAGCAGGCTCCAGCCCTTGGCGCGCAGGAAGTACAGGCTGGCGTCGGCCTCGATGGTGAAGCCGAGGCCGCCCTGCATATGCGCCGCGGTGGTCGTGCCGTGCGTGGCCACCCGGGCGGCGTAGGCGAACGCGGCCGGCACCAGGGGTCGCGCTTCGGCCGGCTCGTGCTCGAGCATCCAGCCCGCCCGCCGGATCATGTTCCGCGCGCCGCAGACCCCGATGGCCACGTCGGCGAGCGGGAACGAGACGCCCTGCAGCGACCCGATCGGCACGCCCATCGTCTCCCGGGTCTTGGCGAACTCGACCGCGATACCGAGGGCGCGCTCGGTCAGCCCGGTCAGCGCGGCCGCGGTCAGCAGCTTCCACTCCGCCCGGGCCCGCCGGTACAGCGCCTCGGCCGACGGTCCCTCCGCCAGCCGCTGCCGCCTCCCGTCGGCTAGGTTCCACCAGGCCAGCGGCGTGCTGCCCTGGTTGGCCACCGGCGACGGTGGCTCGTCGGCCTCCACCAGCACCAGCGCGTCACCGTCCAGCGCGAGCACCCCCCGCGCGACCGCCCCGCCGGGCACCAGCTGACGGGATCTGGTGCCGGCCGGCTCCATGGCCAGCGCCAGGACCCACCGCCCGCTCGCAGCATCCGCCAGCAGTCCGCTCGCGGCCTCAGGCGCCCCCGCCAGCGCCCGCGACGCGGCCACGTGCTCGACAAAGGGCACCGGCGCCAGCGCCGCCCCCGCCTCCTCGGCCACGAGCAGCAGGTCCACGAGCGCCGCCCCGTCGCCGCCGGCCCGTTCCGGCAACCCCATCGAGGCCGCGCCCATGTCGGCCAGCTGCCGCCACAGCTTCTCGTCGTGACCCAGCGGCTCGGCGGCGCGCACGCGCTCCGACGGGCACTCGTTCCTGAAGAACTCGGCGAAGGCGTCGCGTACCGCCTCCTGGTCGCTGCTCAGCGAGTAATCGGCGTACCGCAGCTCGAACTCGTCCACTAGAAGACCGCCCATGGATGTTCGAAGGTTAACAAAGTATCTATATCACAGCACCCGCCCGTCAACCTAGTGCCGCACCCGGCCAGGCTGGCCATTGACAGGGACCGAACGGTCCGGCATCCCGCTCCACCACCGGGCGCGGTGCCCCGTTTATGTGGCGGGCGTACTCCTCGGTCACTCGCGCCAGTCCGCGGCCTGTTCCAGGATGTCGAGGATGACCCCGGTCTTCGCCTCGGTGTAGGCCCAGCCGTCGTCGCCCCAGCGCCGGACGGCGGCCCGCTTGGCTTCGGCGTACCGGAGGCACGCGGCCGGATGAGCCCGCAGGTAGTCGCGGAACAAGAGGTGGTCGTGCTCCCACTGGCCGCCCGCGGCGCAGACATGCACGTGCACCGTGCGCAGCTGGTCCGCTGGCGGCCTGAAATACCGGTGCAGTTCGTCCCGGGTGCGCAGCACCAGGCCGATCGCCTGCAGCGGGGGAACGTAGTCCGGCTCGCCGCCGAGATCGGCGACGCTCACCTGGATGTCCACGATCGGCTTGGCCGCCAGGCCCGGCACGGAGGTGGACCCCAAGTGCTCGATGCGGGTTGCGGTGCGGCCCAGCGCGTCAGTTACCCGCAGCCGCCAGCGTTCGTACGTCTGTGGCCAGGCCGGATCGTAGTCGACGACGACCAGCGGCAGCCGAGGCCGCTCCGAGCCCTCGGTGACGTCGAAACCCGGCCACGTCTGCGCCATCGCCTGCCGGGCCAGGCTGAGCCGCGTGGCGGCCGGCAGCTCGTGCGCGGCCAGGTCCCGCTGGACCACGGCCACGTCCGTGCCCGCCGCAAGGGCGTCCGGCCCGCGGATCATACGGCGTGGATGCCGCGCTCATGTCGCCCCAGCTGCATGAACGCGGCATCCACGCCGTATCCCGCGGCTCTGGCGGGCCGGGAGGGCGGTAGTGCCGGGGCTGGCGGGGCGGAAGATGGTGCCGGGGCTGGACTACCCGGACCGGGACGCCGGGCCGGACCGGGCCGGACGACGTGGCCGCGGCCGGACGCGGCGAATCGATCGGACCCATTTGAGGTACTCGTCCTTGCCTCTAGGCGGATAGTCGATCTCGTAGAGATACTTGATCACCGGAGAAAATCCTTCCATCAATGCCGCGACCCCCAAACGAGCGCCCACGGCAGACGCGGAGGTAGCAGGTCGGCTCGAGACGCTGCCCACCAGCATGCAGGATTCAGTCGGACTGAGGCTTGGCTGATCCGGCCCTTGGTGTCATCACCTCCCGTCAGGTTCAAGAGGTCCGGTCGACGATCCACGTGTTCGGGCCCGGTTCGACCGTGCGGCCGTTGAAGATGCGGGCCGCGTAGGCGGCTGCAGCGGTGCGCTGCGTCAGGCCGAGCTTGCGGAACAGCGCCGACGCGTAGTTCTTCACTGTCTTCTCGGCAATGAACAGTCGCTCGCCGATCTGCCGGTTGGTGAGGCCTTCCCCGATCAGCTGCAGGACGCTGCGCTCGTGTGCGGTCAGCCGGGCCAGCGGGTCGCGCTTGCCGGACGCGTCTCGCTGTCGGGCTATCAGTCGGCTCGCCGTGCGAGGCTCCAGCAGCGACCGGCCGGAGGCGGCGATGCGGACCGCGCCGACCAGATCGGAGCCGCGGACCTGCTTGAGCAGGTAACCGGCCGCGCCCGCCAGGATCGAATCCAGCAGCGCCTGGTCGTCGCTGAACGCGGTGAACATCAGGCAGGCCACCTCAGGCGCCCGCGACCGGACCACCCGGCAGACCGACACCCCGTCACTATCAGGCAGCCGGACATCCAGCACGGCTACGTCGGGGCGCAGCGCCAGAATGCTGGCCAGCCCGGCCGACGCGATGCCAGCCTCGCCGATCACCCGGATGTCCGGCTCGGCCTCCAGGAGACTGCGGACACCCCGGCGGACGATCTCCTGATCGTCCAGGACAAACACGCTGATCGGCGCTCTCGCCGGATCGTACGACGACCTGTTGCTCACCGGGCCTGACACCTGACCTTCGCATCTGCCCAGCAAGCTGGACAAGGACACTATCTGGGCACTTTATGCAGGTCAACTGGACCGCAGTACCGCCGAAGGTCCCGGGCGGGCGGCCCGGAGGGCCTGCGTGGATGGTACGAGCGGCCCCGGGGAACAGGGTGACGAACCCCCTTAGTCGGGACTTTGGTCAGTATCGCAGCCGGGTCGCGGGGCGCAGACTGCGGCAAATTACAGGTCCCTGAGAGGAGTCCTAATCATGGCCACTACGATTCGTCCGGACGCAGCTCCGGCCAAGCCCGGCCAGCCCGAAGACAATGGCCCACCCGCGATCGCCGATCCCGGGCCGCTCGGCCTGGCCGCGTTCGCCATGACCACGTTCGTGCTGAGTGTGTTCAACGCCAACATCATCGGCCTCGCGGCCCTGTCGGCCGTGGTGCTGCCGCTCGCGCTGTTCTACGGCGGGGCGGTTCAGATCCTGGCCGGCATGTGGGAGTTCCGGAAGAACAACACGTTCGGCGCGCTGGCCTTCTCCTCCTACGGCGCGTTCTGGATCACGTTCGCGTGGTACCTGCGCTATGTGGAAGCCGGGCTGCCCGTCGTCAGGGCGCACGAGGCGACGGGGCTGTTCCTGCTCGCCTGGACGATCTTCACCGCCTATATGCTGCTGGCCAGCTTCGGCACCACGCGGGTGCTGACGGGCGTCTTCGCCTTCTTGTTCGCGACGTTCCTCATGCTGGCCATCGGGATCTTGGCCTCGCCGCCCAACGCCACGATTATCCACATCGGCGGCTGGCTCGGCCTGGTCACAGCGTTCCTGGCCTGGTATCACAGCGCGGCCGGGGTGACCAGTGCGACCTTGGGCCGCACCCTCCTGCCCGTCTTCCCCTGGAAGAAGTGACGATACCGGCGTGAAGCTGGGGATCTTGTACGGTCGGTCATCCGCCTCGCGGGCCATCCTGGCTGGCTGAGGCGGCCGGAGGGCCGCCGGGCTCACGCCCGAGGCCTTCCGGGACCGGTACGGCTATCTCGCCGAGGACTGAGCCTCGTCGTCGAGCCATTTCCGGGACAAACACGCTAGTCAACGAAATGGGTACGCCTGGTTGAAAAGGGGTGCATGAGGCAACGCGGCGCGGCCACGGCGTGGTCACCGGGGTAGGTACCTCAAACTGGACCACTCAATCGCCATGAAATCGGCCCTTATCAGCGTGCCGGCTGGCTCCTACCGTACGTGTTATGAGCACCTTGACGCAGGCCCAGCCTGGTACCGCGGTTCCGGCCCGGCTCCTCAGCGTGCCGCTGGCCGCCACGTTCCTGGCCGAATTCACCTCGCTCACCAGCTTCTTCCTGCTGCTGTCGGTGATGCCGATGCTGGCGGCGGCGGCCGGCACCGGCAGCTCCGGTGCCGGGCTGATCACCGGGGCCCTGCTGCTCGGCACCGTGGCCGCCGAGGTCGCGGCCGCGGCAGCCATCAGGCGGTTCGGCTACCGGATGGTGCTCGCGGCCGGAGCGGTGCTGCTCGGCGCGCCGGCCCTGGCCATGCTCGTACGCGAGCCCCAGGCCGTCATGGTGAGCGTCAGCGTGGTGCGCGGGTTCGGCTTCGGCTTGTGCGGCGTGGCTACCGGCGCGCTCACCGCCACGCTGCTTCCTCCCGAACGGCGCGGCGAGGGGCTCGGGTTGCTCGGCATCGTCACCGGCGTCCCGGCCATAGTCGCGCTGCCGGCCGGTATCTGGCTCGCCGGACACCACCTGGCCGCCGCGGTCGCGGCGATGGCGGCCGCTGTCGGCCTGCTGCCGCTGGTGGCGATCCGCTGGCTGCCGGGCGGGCGCGAGGCAAGCGATACCGCTCGCACCGGGCGCGCCCGATCCACCCGCGGCTCCGGGCGGATGGCAGGCGCCAGCCTGCGGCTGCCGCTGATCTTCGCCGCGGCCACCATCGCGGCCGGCGTACTGGACTCGTTCCTGCCGCTCGCGAAGGGGATTCCCAGCAACCTCGCCTCGGCCGCCCTGCTTGTCCAGGCGATCACCGCCACGCTCAGCCGCTGGCAGGCCGGCAAGCACGGCGACCGGTACGGTCACGCCCGGCTGCTCATCCCGGCGCTCGTCGTGGCGGCGCTCGGCATGGCCGCGATGACGATGCTGGGCTCGCCCGTGGCGATCTTCGCCGGCATGGTGCTGTTCGGCGCCGGGTTCGGCGGTGTAGAGAACGCGACGTTCGCACTGCTGATCGAGCAGCGGCCCGAGGCTCAGGCCAGCGCGTTGTGGAACTTCGCCTACGACGCCGGATACGGCGCGGGCCCGGCGGTCTTCGGCCTGATCTGCGTCGGCACCGGCTACCCGGCGGCGTTCGCCCTTACCGGCGCGCTGATCCTCGCCGTAGTCCCGGCCGCGTTGCGCGAGCGGAAGGCCGTGGCCAGTACCGCGTCGGCCAGCGCCGCGCGGGTCAGTGCGGCTCTTCCCGCCAGTACCGCGCGGGTCAGTGCCGCTCTTCCCGCCAGCCGGCCGTGAACGCCGTCAGGGACTCCTCGGTGAAGCCCCAGGGCGACCGGGTGGTCGCCCCGCCGTCGACGACGAGCGTCTGCCCGGTCACCCGGGCCGACAGCGACGACGACAGGAACAGCACGCCGTTCGCGATGTCCATCGGCCGCGGCGGCGCCAGCGAGTTGACCACGTCCTGGCCGAACGGCACGTCCGGCTTGTCCCACACACCGCCGCCCACGTTGCCCGGCGCGACGCAGTTGACCCTGATGCCGTACCGGCCGAACTCGTCGGAGTACGTCTTCACCAGCGAGATGAGGCCGGCCTTGGCCGCGCCGTAGGCCACGTGGAAACGCGATGACGACAAGCCGTCCACCGACGTGATCGCGGTGATCGCCCCGCCGGTGCCCTGGTTGATCATGGGCGGGATGACCGCCTTCATGACGAAGAAGAACTGCTTGAGATTCTTCGTCATCTGGTAGTCCCAGTCCGCCTCGGTGTGCTGGTGGGACGGGGCGAAGATCGCCTCCCCGACGACGTCGACCAGCACGTCGACGCCGCCCAGGCCGGCCACCGCCTCGTCGATGATCCGCGTGGCCTCGCCCTCGGCGCGCACGTCGCCCACCACCGCGAACGCTTTCCCTCCCGCCGAAACGATCTCCGCGACGATCTCGCCGCCCCGGCCCTCGTCCATGTCGACGCAGGCGACGGTGGCGCCGGCCGCCGCCAGCCGGAGCGCGCTGCCCCGGCCGTGCCCGGCCCGGTAGGGGATGAAGCCCGCTCCCACCACGATGGCGCGCGCCCCGTCAAGGCCAAGGTCGATCATGCGTCGGTCCTCCCGGTCACGGCTTGCACCCGCTCCGCAACCGAGCCTAGCATCGATAGTTGTCAAACAATAGAGCGAACTCCCTGCAGGTCACCCCCGTTACCCACCCGGTATGAGCAGACTTCCCACCGCAGCCGATCGCTCACCGGCATGAGCAGACTGCCCACCGCAGCCGATCGCCCGGAGGTGTTGCCGTCCACCCCCAGATTGTTAGATAGTTAAGGAATTATTCGAAAGATCCCGAAGGGCGGAACATGGACGAGCACGCCAGCCAGGCCGGCGTCGAGCGGCTGTTCTCCCCGCAGTCCGTCGCCGTGGTCGGCGCGTCGGAGGCGTCGCTGGGCAGCTATGTCTTCCAGAACCTGCACCGGGACTTTCCCGGCCGCCTCTACCCGGTCAACCCGAAGCGGGCCGAAGTCCACGGCGTAAAGGCCTACCCAGGAGTCGACGACCTGCCCGAGGCCGTGGACATGGCGGTGATCCTCACCCCCGCCGTCACGGTGCCGGACATCATCGAGCGCAGCGCACAGCGCGGCATCGGCGGCGCGGTCGTGCTGGCCGCGGGCTTCGCCGAGGCCGGCGCCGAAGGCACAACCGCGCAGCAGCAGATGACCGACGTGGCCCGCGCCCACGCGTTCCCGATCGTCGGCCCGAACTGCAACGGCTTCTACAACAACCAGGCCAAGGTGGCCGCGACGTTCGCGATCCCGACCGACATGGACCGGCCGAAGATGGGCCCGGTCGCGGTGGTCTCGCAGAGCGGCGGCTTCGGCTCCTACATCCTGCTCAAGGCGATCACGGCCGGCGTGCACGTCAGCTGGTACCTGTCCACCGGCAACGAGTGCGACATGAACGTGTCCCGGAGCCTGCGCTACCTGATCGAGCAGCCCGAGGTCGGGGTGGTGCTCACCTTCTTCGAGGCGGTGCGGTCGCCGGAGGTGTTCGTCGAGGTCGCGGCGCGGGCCGCGGAACTCGGCAAGCCCGTGGTGGCGGTCAAGGCCGGCTACACCGCGGAAGGGTCGCGGGCCGCGCTCAGCCACACGGCCTCGATCGCCGGCTCCGGCGAGGTCTACGACGCGATCTGCCGGCAGTACGGCCTGATCCAGGCCTCGAGCGTGGAGCAGATGATCGACTTCGGCCTGGCCCTGCAGACCGGCCGCACGATGACCGGCCGGCGGCTCGGCGTGATGACCCAGTCCGGCGGCTCCGGAGCTTTGATGGCCGACGTGGCCGAGACGGTCGGCCTCACCGTCCCGGTGCTGCCCGACGCGGATCGCGAGTACCTGCAAAGCCTGCTGCCAAGCTTCGGCAGCGCGGCCAACCCGGTGGACACGACCGGCAACTTCAACATGGACAACTTCGACGCCGTATACGGCGGCCTGGCCGCCTCTGACGGCGTCGACGCGGTGCTGCCGCTCATCTGGTACGTCGGCGAGCGTGAGACCGAGGCGACCAGGAAGGTCTACGCCGCCACGGACAAGCCGCTGGTGGTGGCGACCACCCTATCCGCGCCGGACATCAGCGAGGCCGGCATCCCGGTCTACACCGATCCGGCCCGGGCCGTGCGCGCGATCGGCGCCGTGGCCGCCTTCAGCGAGTCGATGCGCCGGCGCGAGCGCGCCGGGCAGCCAGCCCCCGATACCGCCCGCATCGCAGCAGTCCGGGCCCTGCTCGAACGCGAAGCGGGCCAGCCGTTCGTGCTGGAGTCGGTGGCCAAGCAGGTGCTGGCCGAGTACGGCATCGGAGTCAGCCGCGAGGCCATCGCCGACTCGGCCGAGGCGGCCGTGGCCGCCACGCGCGAGCTGGGCGGGCCGGTCGCGCTGAAGGTGCTCTCCTACGGCCTGCCGCACAAGTCCGACTCCGGCGCGCTGCGGCTCGGCCTGCACGGCGACGACGCCGTACGGCACGCCTACGAGGAGATGCTGGACTCCGTCAAGAGCGCCCATCCCGACCTCAAGGTCGAGGGCGTCCTAGTCCAGGAGATGGTCCCGGCCTCGGTGGAGATCTCCTGCGGGCTGCAGCGCGATCCGGTGTTCGGGCCGGTGGTCGCGGTCGGCATCGGCGGGGTGCTGATCGAGATCGTCGGCGGCACGATCCTGCTCCGGGCGCCGTTCAGCCAGCGCCAGGCCGAGGACGCGGTGGCCAGGATCGCCGGCGGCCGGCTCCGCACCGCCAGCCGGGGCCTGTCCGAGGCCCAGGCCACCACGATCGCTCAAGTGATGACCGGCCTCGGCGCCCTCGCGCTGGAAATCCCGGAGGTCGAGTCGGCGGACATCAACCCGATCCGGGTCGACGGCGAGGTGGCCAAGGCCGTCGACGCGCTGCTCGTGGTCAGGGGGTAGAGGTGGGATTTCCCAGCAGGCAGGCGGCGATCGTCGGCGTCTACACCACGAAGCAAGGCAAACTTCCCGAACGGACCTCGTTCTCGCTCCAGCTCGAGGCGATTCGCGGCGCCCTGGACGACGCCGGGCTGACCACTGCCGACGTGGACGGCCTGCTGCCGATGGCGATGACGGACCACGTCCCGGGCACCACCGCGCACCAGTTCTGGGCTGAACAGCTCGGCGAGCGCCCGCTCGGCCTGGTGGAGATCGGCGGTGCCTCGGGCCAGCTGGCCAAGGCCGCGGCCGCCATCGCGGCCGGCCTGACCGACGTGGCCGTGCTCTTTTTCGGCCGCGCGGGGACCAGAACCGGCCCGGGCGGCACGGCCGCGGCGCAGGTCCGGGCGCCGCGGGTAGCGGACGACTGGAGCTTCGCCACCGCGGGCGGCTACATGACCTCGTGGTACGCGATGTGGGCCCGGCGGTACATGCACGAGTTCAGCGTCACCAACGCCGACCTGGCCGAGGTCGCGGTGTTCAGCCGCTACCACGCCACCCTCAACCCGGCTTCGGTGATGGGCCGCAAGGGCGAGATCACCGTCGAGGACGTGCTGGCCTCGCGGTACGTCTGCGAGCCGCTGCACCTGCTGGACTGCTCGATCGACAACGACGGCGGCTATGCCGTGGTGATCGCCTCGGCCGAGCGGGCCAGGGATTGCCGCAAGAAACCGGTCTGGATCCTGGGCGGCGCTGAGGCCTACTACACCGACTTCTACGCGACCATCAACGACCCGTGGTTCCCGAACCAGGGCAAGGCCGTGCGCAAGGCGACCGACCGGGCGTTCGGCCTGGCCGGGATCTCCCGCGACGAGAACGACGTGGCCGGCCTGTACGACTGCTTCACCATCACCACCATCCGCGACCTGGAGGAGATGGGCTTCTGCAAGCTGGGGGAGGGGGCCGATTACGTCAAGGACGGCCACCTGCGCCTGGGCGGGTCGATGCCCGCGAACACCGACGGCGGCCTGCTGTCCAACAGCCACTGCGGCGACCCGTCCGGCATGCACACCATCGAGGTCGTCCGCCAGCTGCGCGGCGAGTGTGGCGCCCGCCAGGTCCCGAACGCCCGGATCGGGGTGTCGCTGCAGCAGGGCTGGGCCGTGCACGGCATGGCCAGCACGCTCGTCATGGCCGCTGATTAAGGAGAGTACCGATGACCGCCATTCTCGACCCGGCGCCCGCCCCGTACCTCAAGCCGCTGCCCGAGGTGCGGCCGGAGAACAAGCCGTTCTTCGACGCGCTGAAGAACCACCAGTTCGCGGTGCCCCGGTGCGACGACTGCGGCGACTACAACTGGGTCCCGTACCCGGCCTGCCGCAGCTGCCTGTCGGAGAACCAGACCTGGACCCCGGTCTCCGGCGACGCCACCGTCTACACCTTCACCGTCTGTCACCGCGGCCCGGGCGCGTTCAACGCCGAGGTGCCCTACGTGATCGCGCTGGGCGAGCTGGCCGAGCAGCCGCGGCCCTGCCTGGTCCTCGGCAACCTGGTCGGCACCGCCCCCGAAGACGTCCGCGTCGGGATGCCGATCCAGATCGCCTACCAGGAGATCCCCGGCGAGGACATCACCATGTGGCGCTGGGTCGCCCGGGGCTGAGCGGGAAACCCGGCCCGTTCGGGATAAAAGGATCAGGCCCGGCAGTCGACCCAGACGATCTGCCGCAACCCCGACCTGTCCGGCAGGGTCGCGGTCGAGCCGTCAGTCGACGGCCATGATCAGGGTGCCGGCGTAGCCGTGCACCGAGGCGCCCTGGGCCAGGGACAGGCCGATCCTGGCCCCGGGAACCTGCCGCTCGCCGCATTCGCCGCGCAGCTGGCGGGCGACCTCGACGGTGAACAGGGCGTGCGGGATGCCGCAGTGGGTATTGGACAACAGGCCGCCGTCGGTGTTGCACGGCATGGATCCGCCCAGCCTGGTGTGACCCTCCTTGAAGTAACCCGCGCCCTCGCCCAGCTTGCAGAAGCCGAGTTCCTCCAGGTCGCGCAGCATGGTGATGGTGAAGCAGTCGTACAGGCCGGCCACGTCGATGTCGTCGCGGCTCACCCCGGCCTGGGCGAACGCGATGTCGCCCGACCGGCGCACCGAGTGGCCATGTCCGGGGAACCAGGGCGGGTCGAAGGTGGTGTAGCCGTCGGTATGGGTGGCCTCGGCGCCGCCGATCACCCGACGGTGAGCGGGCCGCGCCTGCCCATCACCGAGGCCGGGTTGAGGGTGGCGTGGTACCGGTGCCGCACCGCCACCTCGGCCAGATCCTCGCTGGTCACGCCGAACTCATGCATGTACCGCTGCGCCCACATCGCGTACCACGGCGTCATGTAGGCGCCGTGCACGTCGCCGCCCCAGTCATAGATCCTCGGCGCCGTGCTCGCGGCCGGCCTCCCGCCCGGGCCTATCTTCCAGTCTTCCAGCCGGCCTTGCGCCGCCTGCTGCTTCGGAAAGGCCATGGTCGAACTCCTCCGGGCTGGCCGGTGCATCTGCTCGGTTTCGGCCCGCGCCTCGCGACGTCGCCCGCTCACCACTATTATTCGATATTTCTAAGTATTACGATCTATTTAACAGAGCGTCAATGCACGCAGGAGGGACCAGCATGACCGACCGCCAGCAGCGTCGGCCGGCGGCGGTGGTCACCGGGGGAGGCGGCGGCATCGGCACCGCGGTGGCGCTGGAGCTGGCGCGACGCGATATCGCGGTGGTGGCCATGGACCCAGGGGTGGGCCTGCAGGGGGAGCCCCTGGGCGAGCCGACCGCGGAACAGACCGCGCGGCGCATCACGGCCGAGGGCGGCGTGGCCCGGGCGTCAACGGCGTCGGTGACCGATCCCGGAGCGGTCCGGGCGCTGTTCGCCGAGGTAGCCAGCGAGTTCGGCGGGCTCGACATCGTGGTCAGCACGGCCGGCATCCTGCGCTTCGCGCCGTTCCTCGAGGCGTCGCAAGACGACTGGCGGGCCGTCCTGGACGTGCACCTGAACGGTTACCTGAACGTCCTGGCGGGCGCCCTGCCGGTGATGGCGGCGGCCGGGTACGGCCGGGTGGTCGGCGTGACCTCCGGGGCGGGCCTGGCCCGCGCGGCCGCCGACAGCGCCCACTACAGCTGCGCGAAGCGGGCCGTCGCCGCGGTCACCTGGGGCCTGGCGGGCCTGCTGCCGGAGGGCGTGGCGCTGAACGCGCTCTCCCCGCTCGCCGCGACCCGGATGGTCACCGGCGGCCGTTCCGGGGGTTCGGGGCCGGCCTCCGGGGGCCCGGGACCGGCCGGCCTGGACCTGTCCGCGATGCCGGCTCCGCAGGACATGGCGCCGGCCGCCGCGTACCTGGCCGGCGAGCCTGCCTGCCGCGGGCAGGTCATCTTCTCGGCCGGACCCGAGCTGTCCCTGATCTCCCCGCCCCGGCTGATCGAGGCCGTCCGCACCGGGGGCACCGCCGACTTCGCCGCCTCGCTCGACACGCTGGTGCCCGTGGTCCTGGGCCCGGCCGAGGACCGGCAGCGCTCGACCGGCGGCTCCAACGCGCGGTTCGGCCCCGTCTTCGACCAGCCCGGCACCACCGGTCCGGTCGCGGGCCCGGCCTCCCGCCGCTGCCTGGTCGTCGCGGACAACGCGACCCTGGCCGGCGCGCTGGCCCCGGCGCTGGCCCGGTGCGGCATGACCGCCATCGACGTGGCTGGGCCGCCCGCGGGCTTCGCCGCGGCCGAGGAGGCCGTCCGGCGGGCCGGGGGCATCGACGCGATCGTCATCGCGCCCGGGTCCTTCGCCGCTGGGCCCAGCGTCCCTCTCTCCTGGGAGGAGATGCTCGCCGGTTATGCGTCCACCACGGACTGCGTGCTGGCCCACGTGGGCTGGCTGCGGGCCGCGGCCCGGGAGGCTGTACGCGCCGCGCGCCCGCTCCGCGTGGTGCACCTGGCCGACGCCACCTCGCCGCCGCTATATCCGGCCGCGCAGGCCGTGGCGCAGCTGGCCCGCTGTGCCAACTTGGTCTGGGCCAGCCTTCTCAGGCCGGACCTGATCGACGTCTTCTCGATCGCCCTGGAGACCGCCGAACCCGCCGACCATCAGCCCGTGGCCCAGCTCGCCGCCCGCCTGCTGTGGTCCGGCGACGCCGGCCCGCTGCGCGGCGCGGAGATGTTCGCCCGCCCGGGGTGGATCGGCGTCCGCAGCCACCCCGGCCCGGCCGCGACGGCCTCGTACGGATCCGCGGCGATGCCGCCGTGGATCGGCGACTGGCTGGCCGAGGCCGCCCGGAGACCCTAGAGAAAGACGGCGCGTACGGCGCGCCTCCGCCGCTTTTACGGCACTCCCTGCCATCCTGTAAGGATGAGGACGGCGTACCGGTGCCGGGCATACCCCGACGTTGAGCATCAGCAGGTGCTGACGCGCACGTTCGGCTGCGTCCGTGTGGTGTGGAACCGGACCCTGGCCGAGCGGCACCGGCTGTACCGCGCCGAGGGCAAGAGCTTGTCCTATGCCGCGTCGGACGCGGCGCTGACCGCCATGAAGAAAGACTCGGACCTGGCGTTCCTGTCCGAGGTCTCGTCTGTGCCGCTGCAGCAAGCGCTCCGCCACCAGCACAAGGCGTTCAGCGCGTTCTTCGACAAGCGCGCCCGCTACCCCCGGTTCAAATCCCGCCGGTCCCGCCAGTCCGCGCACTACACCCGGTCGGCGTTCTCGATGCGCGGCGGCGAGCTCCGGCTGGCGAAGACGAGCACGCCGCTGCGGTTTGTCTGGTCGTGGCCGGAGGTGGAGGTGACCAGCCTTAACCCGACGATGGTGGTGGTGTCCCGCGAGCCGGACGGCCGCTGGTACGTGACCTTCGCTATCGACGCCGACGTTCCCGGGTCGCTCGAGCCCGCCGGGCACGCGGTCGGCATCGATCTCGGGGTGAAGGACTTCGCGGTAACGTCGGACGGGGAGCGGATCGCCAACCCGCGCCACCTGGAGCGCAAGGCCAGGAACCTGGCCCGCTATCAGAGGCGCCTGGCCCGCTGCCAGCGCGGTTCCGCCAACCGGGCCAAGGCCAGGGCGAAGGTCGCCCGTGCCCACCGGAAGGTGCGCGACGCCCGGCGTGATTTCCTGCACCGCGCCAGCACCGGCCTGGTCCGCTCCGCCAGCACGATCGTGATCGAAGACCTCGCCGTCAAGAACATGGTCCGCAACCGGCACCTTGCCCGCGTCATCGCGGACTGCGGCTGGGGCGAGTTCCGCCGCCAGCTGGAGTACAAATGCGAGCGCGCGGGGCGCGAGCTGATCGTAGTTGACCGCTGGTACCCGTCCAGCAAGACCTGCTCGGCCTGCGGGCACCTGCTCGCAGAACTGAGCCTTTCCACCCGGCACTGGACGTGTCCCTCGTGCGGCTTCCGGCATGACCGGGACATCAACGCCGCGAAGAACATCGTGGCGGCAGGTCTTGCCGTTTCTGCCTGCGGAGCTGATGTAAGACATTCCGGGTCCTCCCGAGTGCGGTCGGCGGCGAAACAGGAACCCCGGCCGGTGACGGCTGGAATCCCCGTCCTTTACGGCGGGGAGTAGTCAACAACCTCATCCTCGGCCGCCGCGCGAACGCATCGTCGGCGGCCTGGCCGCCTGACCGTTCGACACTGGTCGCGTCTGCATGCGCCTCTCTAGTCTCTCCGACCGCGCGGCGCTCACCGCCCGCCCGCGCGGCGCTGGCGGCCTGACCTGTGCGAACAGCACTCCGGCGCCGGATCGAATCGTTATACAACTACTCTTCGATACTTATCGACGTGTCGTGCGAGAAGTATTAAAGTTGTGTCACATTCCTGAAACCTGACCTCGAAAGGACCGACACATGGGGCAGTTTCGTATAGCTTGCATGCGCCGCAGGTCCCTGCCCGTCGTGGTTGGGGCGGTCTTGGCGCTGGGCCTGGCGGCCTGCAGCTCCGGCGGTAGTTCCGGCGGGGCGAGCGGCAACTCGACGGGGGCGGCGGGCGGCCAGTGCTCGAACATCCCCTCCGGACCCATCCATATCGCCAACATCGCGCCGCTGAGCGGGCCGACCGCTTCCTCGGGGCAGCTGACGGGGATGGAGTCCGACCTGGCGGTGGCCTACTTCAACGCGCACGACAGCGTCTGCGGGCACAAGTTCGTGGTGACGAACTACAACGACAAGGGCGACCCGGCGACCTCGCTCGGCATCGCCCGCCAGCTCGTCTCGCAGGGCAACGTGATCATCGTGAACGACTCGTTCTCCTCGGCGCAGAACCAGATCCAGCCGTACCTGATGCAGCAGCACACGCTGGTGATCAACGGGGACGGCGCCTTCGCGCTGTTCAACGCCAAGCAGAACCCGACCGCGTTCAGCACCTTGCCGTCTAACGCCCAGTACGCCCAGCTGATGGTGAACTGGGCGAAGTCGCACGGCGACAACGACATCGGCATCCTGTCCGACGGGACCTCGTTCAGCACCGAGCTGGCGGCTGACGCCCAGGCCGACGCCAAGGCCGCGGGGCTGAGGTTCATCAAGACGATCACCTACTCACCCACGGCGATCGACCTGACCACGCCGCTTACCCAGGCGCGGGACGCGGGGATCCAGACGCTGTTCCCGACCGGGTTCACCGGCGTGCCGGCCATGGTCTCCGGACTCAAGCAGATCGGATGGGCGCCCAAGATCGTCGGCTGGGGCGGGCTGAACGCCTACGGCGTCACCGCCGCCCAGGTCCCGCCGGGCACCGTCGACGGCTGCACCGTCTCCTACACCCAGGGAGAACCGACATCCAAGCTGCTGACACCGCAGAACACCGCCCTGCTCGAGGCCCTCAAGGCCAAGATCGGGGTCACTCCGCAGACGCCCGGGATACTCGGCGGGTACTTCAACCTGCTCGCCATCAAGCACGCGATTGAGACGGCGAACTCGCTGGACGGGGCTAAGCTCGCGACGGCGCTCAGCGCCACCTCGAACCTGTCGACCAACGTTCCCGGCATCACATTGAACTGGACCGCGACACCGGACGTGCACAACGGGTTCCCCAGCTCGGGCCTGAAGGAGTGCACGCTCAAGCCAGGCCCCTACGACATCCTCTACGCCGCCAGCTGATAGCCTCGGCCGGTTCCTGGCCAGCCGCCGCCGGCGCTCCCGTCCGGCCACGGGCCGCGCCGGCGGCGGCGGGATCGGCCGCATCAGCGACTCCCAGCAGATTAGAATCGTTTATATCTGTAGGATCTTTCGAGACGGTGGTGGGCCATGGCTGATCGGCTGGCGGAGCTGGTCGATGTACGGCTGGCGTCGGCTGGCGTGGCGCTCGTGACGCTGAATCTCCCTCAGCTGCGGAACGCGATGACCACCGAGCTGACGGCGGCGTGGACGACAGCCATGGACAACGTCGCGGGGGACCGCTCGCTGCGCGCTGTCGTGGTGACCGGAGCCGGCAGCGCGTTCTGCTCCGGGGCCGAACTGTCCTGGCTGGACCAGGGCAACCTCAGCGACAACACCCCGGACCGGCTGCGCGACAAGATGCTCCCGTTCTACCGGGCCTGGCTGGCCCCGCAGCAGATCCCGGTGCCGGTGGTGGCCGCGGTGAACGGCCCGGCCGTCGGAGCGGGGCTCTGCCTGGCGCTGGCCTGCGACCTCAGGTACGCCTCCCCGTCCGCGATGTTCAGCGCTCCGTTCACCCAGCTCGGCACGCACGGCGGGATGGCGGTGAGCTGGCTGCTGCCCGAGGCGGTCGGGATGCCCCGAGCCCGGGAGATGCTGTACACCGGCCGGGTGGTGGCGGCCGAGGAGGCACTGGAGTGGGGGCTGGTCAGCGAGGTCGCCGAAGATGTCGTGGGGCGCGCGCTCGAGGTGGCCGAGGGCGTGGCGCGGGCCGCGCCGATCGCCACCCGGCTGACCAAGGCGGGGCTGGCGCAGGGCTCCCGGGGCGGGTTCGAGGTGGCCCTGCAGTGGGAGGCGCTGGCCCAGCCGGTCACCCTGGCCACCGCCGACATTCACAAAGGCATCCAGGCCCGCCGCGAGCACCGCCCCCCCACCTTCGACGGCAGCTGATCCCCTTCGACCGCGGATGCCGCTCTGTCGGCCACACACCCACCGCATCACCAGTCACACCTGGTACTCACACCCGGCGCAGTCGACCTGGCATTCATCCCGCAGGGTGCGGACAGTGCGCCGTGGGGTGAGGATCGCTGGCGTACAGTGGTGACGTGAGTGAGATTCCTCTCGAAGAGGCACCGGGCCAGGTTACCGACGCGGCGCATGATGCTGCGCGCGGTCAGGTCGTCTATCTCACTGAGCACGGCGAGCGGCTCGCCGCGATCGTCCCGGCCGAACTGGCGGCCGAGCTGGAGGGCCTGACTCCTCAGCAGTTCCGCGAGCTGCTAGAGGACTTCGCGGACACGCAGGCGGCGCGCGAGTCGCTGGCCGAGGTCGAGGCGGGCGCGGAGCTGGTACCGGCTGAGCAGGTCTGGGCGGAGCTCGGCCTCGGGACGTGATGTCCCGGCGGTACGCGCTGGAGTTCGCCCCGAAAGCCTTGCGGGAGAGCGGGACAAAGTAGGGGAGACTACGCCGCGAACGCGACAGGGTCCGGCGCCTGGTTGAAGCCGGGATACCAGCGGTGGAAGTCGCCGGCGAGCTGGTCGTTGAGGACGCGGGTGCGGACCTGCAGCAGGAGGTGGGCGCCGCGTGGTGTCCAGCGCATCTGCTGTTTCTTGACCATGCGCTTGCTGATGACCTGGTTGACTGCGGATTCGGTGAACGCGGTGGAGATGGCCTCGCCAGCGCGGTAGCGCTCCCCGTAGTTCGGGATCCGGCCGGCGTTCGCCCGCAGGTAGGCATCGAACTCACGTACTGCCTTGAGCAGCCTGGCCTGCTCGATGGGGGCGGGTTCGGCGGTGTCGAGGTCGAAGAGGATGTCGTCGATGGTTTGCAGGGCGCGGAAGACGTTGCCGTGCCAGCAGAACCACTTCAGCCGCTGCAGCTGCGCGCCGATTTCGTTGGCGAGGTCCGCCGGCAGCTCGTCCGGGAACTCCGGGCCTGGCGAGGACGGTGGCAGGCTCTTGGCCATGTTGGCCATGACGGTGATCCGCATGGTCAGGTGGAACCAGTCCAGCAGGTGCTCGGCCTGGGCGTTGAGGTAGCAGGGAATGTCGCGGATGTCCTCGCCGCCGTCGGTGAGGAAGGTGACCTGCTGGTTGGCCTGCATGCCCCGGGATCGGAGCACCTCGAGCAGTCGGCGTTTGGGTTTGGTGTCGTAGGTCTGCACGTACCCGAAGCAGCTGGCCCGCCCGTCGGCGGGGATGGCCTTGCCGGCGATGACCTCGAACCAGCCGTCGGCGCGGGACTGCTGCTGGCTGGAGTGGACGTAGCCGCCGTCCAGCCCGACCACGATCGGCAGGTCCGGGCGGGGTAGTTCCTCGCGGTCGCGCTGGCAGGTGTCGATGAAGCTGGGCTGTTCCTCGCCGAGCTCGCCCTCCAGCCGGTCCGCGACTGCGTGGACCGCGCGGCGTACTGCGGCCGGGTGCAGGCGCCGGCCCAGCGGCAGCAGCTCACCGAGCAGGTCCGCGGTGATGCCGTAGGAGACCAGGGCGGCGAAGCGGGCCTGCAGGCAGGCCAGCTCGGGGGTGGTCCGCTCGGGCAGCAGCCCGGCCAGCGGCTGGAAGGTCCGGGCAGACTGGTCGCGGCAGTCGCAGTGCCACCAGCGGGGGCTCGCGAGACGAAGCGTGCCGAACAGGCTGCGCACCACGATTGTCCGGGTGTCCTTGTGCCGGCGCGCCCGCCCGCAGTGCGGACAGGCCACCTGCTTGGAGATCGCGGCGGTGGCCTGCTGCTCGACCACAGTGTCCTGCACCGCCGCCAGGAGGTCCTTTGCCTCGGCGAGCTGCAGGCCGAGGGTGCCGGGAGCCAGGTCGTCGCGCTCCAAGGTGAACACCTCCCGGACCACGGGCGAGGCCTCGGTGTCGTCGTCGGGGTGCACGATCACCTGCACGCTGACCTTCATGTCCGGCTCCCCTCAGCGACGGCCTCCGCCCCCACGGCCAGGCCGCCGAAGATTTGATTGCAGGCCCGGCGGTCGAAACGCTCCAGGCCCAGCAGCGGCATCAAGGCCGCCAGCTCCTCGCGGCCCACGCCGACCCCGGTCAGGTCGTGATGGTCGCCGACGTCGAGCAGCTGGCCGATGATCTCCGCAGCGCGTACGGTCGCGCCGAACACCAGGTGCGGATGGGTCCGCTCCAGGAACACCCACGGGCCATCCCAGTCCTCGGGCGGGCCGGCGCGCCGCGCGCCCGTGCACCGCGGGTAGGCCCGTCCCGGCTGGGCGCAGGCGATCTGCTCGACGCGCAGGTCCACGCGCCAGGCGGCGGAGAAGTTGTACTCATAGACGAACCGCTCGCCCTCGCGCAGGCCCAGGTCGGCGAGGCGAACCTGGCGCGCGTCATCACGGAAGCCCGGCCCGCCGACGTAGCTGATGCCGTACTCGGCGCCGCCGATGACGAACCGGTGCAGGTGCTTGCCGCTCCAGCCGAACACGGTCTGCATGATGGCGTGCAGCCCGGCGACCGTGGTGTCGGCGGCCACTTCCAGCCGCCGCCAGATCAGCGGGCTGATCCCGGCGATCACCACCCGGAGCCGGTAGACGGTCATGCCGGGACAAGGAGAGATATCAGCCATCACCCCATCCTGGCCCGGCGACGCCCCTGGCCGGGCGGTCTACGAGGACGCCAGCACCGACGGCGACAGGTACTGGTAGAGGGTTTGGCGGCTGATGCCGAACTCGCGGGCCAGGGCCGTCTTGGCCTCCCCGGCCGCGGCGCGGGCCCGCAGGGCCTCGGCCTGGCCGGGGGTCAGCGATGGTTTCCTGCCTGTGTAGGCGCCGCGGGCCTTGGCCAAGGCGATGCCCTCCAGCTGGCGTTCGCGGATCAGCGCCCGCTCGAACTCGGCGAAGGCGCCTAGCACCGACAGCAGCAAGGTGGCCATCGGGGCGTCCTCGGCGGTGAAGGTCAGCTGCTCTTTGAGAAACTGGACGGCCACCCCACGGCCGGTCAGCTCGCGCACCAGGCGGCGCAGGTCATCGAGGTTGCGGGCCAGCCGGTCCATCGAGTGCACGATCACGGTGTCGCCATCGCGGACGTAGGCCAGCATCGCCTGAAGCTGCGGCCTGTCGGCGCTCTTGCCGGAGACGGTGTCGGTGAACACCCGGTCCAGCCCGGCGCCATCGAGTTGCCGGGCGGGGTTTTGCCCCACGCTGGACACCCGGATGTAACCCACGCGCTGCCCGCTCGCCAAGGCCCGTCCTCCACCACCCCGATGTGTCAGGCTGGAATCTATGACCCTGGCAGTAGAGTGTCAATAAAACCGGGCCAGGACCCTAACTGGACGTGATCAGGGAGGGCGGCTGACGTCGTGCTGGGGTGCACGCCAACCCGACACCCGTCAATCCGAAGTCAACCCGATCCGTCCAGCCGCGCGGCGCGTTCACCTCCCCAACGTGTCACGCACTCGGCGCACGCTGACGGGTACGTGTCAGCCTTCTGCGGCGGCGCGTGCGGCGGCGGGGGTGGCCGCGGTGAGCGCGGCCGCGGCGGCGGCCTGGCACTCGGCGAGAGTGCGCTCGGCGAGGGCGGCGCGGACTCCGGCCAGGCTGGGCGGTGCCATCGACAAGCTGGTGATACCCAGGCCGGCCAGCACCACGGCGAGCAGCGGGTCGCTGGCTGCTTCCCCGCAGACGCCGACCGGCTTCCCCGCCGCCCGGCCCGCGTCCGCAGTCATTGCGATGAGCCGCAGCAGCGCGGGCTGCCACGGGTCCAGCAGCGGAGCGAGCGGGCCGGCCTGCCGGTCGGCGGCGAAGGTGTACTGGCTCAGGTCGTTGGTCCCGATGGACACGAAATCGACCTGGTCGATAACCTGCCCCGCGCACAGCGCCACGGCCGGGACTTCGATCATCACGCCCGCGACCGGCAGGCCGTGCCCGCGGGCCCGGCCGGCGAACGCGGCCGCCTCCGCCGGGACCGACACCATCGGGGCCATCACCTGCACGTCGGCGCCGGTGTCCTTGGCCGCCAGGGCCAGCGCGTCGAGCTGGGTGTCGAGCAGCGCCGGGAGGAGGCCGTCGAGGCGAAGGCCGCGGATGCCGAGGGCCGGGTTCGGCTCGGCCTGCTGCGACGCGAACGCCAGCGGCTTGTCCGCGCCGGCGTCCAGCGTGCGCACGACCACCTTGCGCCCGCCCATCCCGGCCAGGATCTCCGCGTAGGTGGCCCGCTGTTCCTCGCCGGACGGCTCGTCGTGGCGGTCGAGGAACAGGAACTCGGTGCGCAGCAGCCCGATCCCCTCGGCCTCCGCGGCGACCGCGGCGGGCACGTCGGCCGGGCCGCCCACGTTGGCCAGCAGCTTCACCGGGTGACCGTCCCTGGTCCGGCCGGGGCCGTGCGCGGCGGCCAGGCGCGCGGCGCGCTCGGCGTGGCGGCGGGCGCCCCGCTCTACCTGCTCGGCGGTGGGCTCGACGATCACGGTGCCGGCCGACCCGTCGACGGCGACCACCGTCCCGTCGGCGACCTGCAGGGCTCCGGGGCAGCAGACCACGGCCGGGATCCCCAGCGTCTTGGCCAGGATCGCGGTATGGCTGGTGGGGCCGCCGCGCTCGGTGACGATGGCCACGACGGCGGCCGGATCGAGCGTCGCGGTGTCCGCGGGGGCGAGCTCGGCGGCCACGAGCACGAACGGGTGGCCCGGATCCGGGATGCCGGGCATCGGCTCGCCGAGGAGCAACGCGACCGCGCGGTCGGCGATGTCGTCCAGGTCGGCGGCGCGCTCCGCGAGGTAGCCGCCGGCCGATGTCAGCATCTCCCGGTACGAGGCGAGCGCCTCGCTGGCGGCCCAGGCGGCGGGGCGGCCGCCTGCGGCAAGGCCCCGCACCTTGGCGGCGAGCGCGGGATCGCAGGCCATCATCGCCTCGGCGGCGAGGACGTCGGCAGCCTGGCCGGCGGCGGCCGCGCCGCGCCGGCGCAGGAAGTCCCCCACCGCATCCAGCGCGGCGACGGCGCGGTCTGCCTCGGCGCCGGGGTCGGCGACGGCGGGAACGACGTCGGGCAGCTTCGGCGGGGTGCCGAGCCGCACGGCCGGCCCGGCCGCCGATCCGGCGCTCACGCCGAGGCCGTGCAGGTCTTTGCTCATGACGGTGCTCCTTCCGCGTCGTGGTCGGCCGCGACGACGGCGGCCAGCTCGTCGAGCACGGCGTCGGCGCCGGCTCCGTCGGCGGACAATACGACGGTGTCGCCGCCGCGGGCATCCAGGCCGATGACGGACAGGATGGAGCGTGCGTCGACCGGCTCGCCGCCGTGCCTGGCGATGAGGACCGGGACCGGCGCCTTGGCGGCGGCCTGGACCAACAGGGATGCGGGGCGGGCGTGCAGCCCGATGGAGGATCCGACGATTACGTGACGCTCGGCCATCATGCACCTACCGCGACGCGGGTGTTACCTGGGACGCTGACCGTGCTGTCGGCTCGGGCGGTGTGCCGCAGCGACTTGAGCGCGATCAGGCAGGCGGCGCTGACGGCTGTGCCCGCCACGATGGCGGCGGCCCACAGCCCTGGCTTGCCGATCAGGCCGATGACCCAGATGCCGCCGTGCGGGGCGAGCGACGTCGCGCCGAATACCATCGACAGCGCGCCGGTGGCGGCGCTGCCCGCCATCATCGAGGGGATGACCCGTAGCGGGTCGCCGGCGGCGAACGGGATCGCGCCCTCGGTGATGAACGACAGGCCGAGCAGCCAGGCGGCCTCGCCCGCGGTACGTTCGGCCGGGGTGAACAGGTTCTTCCGGACGACTGTCGCGAGCGCGCAGGCGATCGGCGGCGTCATTCCCGCCGCCATCACGGCGGCCATGATCTTGGTGTCGCCGCTGGCCAGGCTGGCCAGGGCGAAGGTGTAGGCGACCTTGTTGACCGGGCCGCCCATGTCGAAGGCCATCATCGCGCCGAGCAGCAGGCCCAGCAGGGCCGCGTTGGTGCCGGACAGGCCGTGCAGCCAGGTTGTCATGGCGGTGGTGGCCGCGGCGACCGGGCGGCCGACCACGACGGCCATGATCACGCCGGTCACGGCCGCGGAGATCAGCGGGATCACCACGACCGGCATGATGCCGGCCAGGGCGCGCGGGACCCTGGGCCGCTTCAGCGCCTGCACGACGGCGCCGGCCAGCAGGCCGGCGATCAGCCCGCCGAGGAACCCCGCGCCGGTCGCGGTGGCGACCAGGCCGCCGACGAAACCGGGGACCAGGCCCATCCGGTCGGCCATCGCGAACGCGATGAACCCGGCCAGCACCGGCACCAGCATGAAGAACGCCACCTTGCCGATGAGGAACAGCAGCCCGGCGATGCCCGCGGCGTGCAGGACCGGCGCGATGG